>Ga0209342_10004586_pt1 | contig 14324 bp, 12 predicted proteins | sample RifCSP16_2_FD_184023 | JGI IMG/M metagenome (GOLD analysis project Ga0209342, IMG submission 184023) | Soil microbial communities from Rifle, Colorado - Rifle CSP2_sed 16_2 (SPAdes) (version 2) | ecosystem: Environmental > Terrestrial > Deep subsurface > Rock core/Sediment | place: Rifle... | reverse complement strand
GCAGACGAGCTATATCTTCGTGCACCATGAAATACAACCCTAAGATCAACGAAGATATAGCTCGTCTGCCCGGATTTGCAAATACACATCCATTACAAACGATCGAAACCGTACAGGGAAACCTAGCATTGATGTTCACCATGCAGGAATGGTTAAAAGAGATCAGCGGGTTTGCTGCGGTCACACTGCAACCTGCTGCTGGAGCCCATGGTGAATTAACCGGCGTCCTCATCATGAGAGCATATCATCAGAGCCGAGGAGATGCCAAAAGAGTCAAGATGCTGATCCCGGATTCTGCACACGGGACCAACCCGGCATCATCAGGTATGGTCGGTTTGAATATCGTACAGATTCCTTCTGACCCGAATGGGAACGTGGACCTGGATGCCTTGAAGGCAGAATGTGATGATACCGTGGTCGGCTTGATGTTGACCAACCCCAATACCCTGGGATTATTCGATGAACACGTGGAGGATGTTATCAAAACGATCCACGCCTGCGGCGGCTTGGTTTATGGTGACGGAGCCAACCTGAATGCCCTGCTGGGTATTCTACGACCGGGTGATGTTGGCATTGATGTGATGCACTTCAACCTGCATAAGACTTTCTCCACACCGCATGGAGGCGGGGGGCCTGGTTCTGGTCCGGTAGGTGTCACTGCTGCACTGGAAGATTTCCTGCCTGCCCCGATCATAGGCATCGTGGATGAAGGCAACGAAGAACTGCCTCCACTGTATGGATATATCCATCCTGCCAAGACCATAGGACGGGTAAAAGCTTTCAATGGTCATTTCGGTGTCATCCTGCGGGCATTTACCTACATTGCCATGCATGGACCGGATGGACTTCGCAAGATTTCGGAATATGCAGTCTTGAACGCCAACTACCTGCAAGCAAGGTTACGAGATACTTTCCATGTTCCATTTGAACGAATCTGCATGCATGAATTTGTGGCAGAAGGAATAGTTAAAGGTTCTGATGTACGTGCATTGGATATCGCCAAACGGTTGATGGATTACGATTTCCACCCACCCACCAACTATTTCCCGTTGATCGTTCATGAAGCCTTGATGATAGAGCCAACCGAAACAGAAAACAAAGATACCCTGGATGCCTTTGCAGATGCGTTGATCAAGATCGCTGAAGAAGCCAAAACCGATCCGCAACTACTGCACGACGCACCGCACAAGACTCCTTTCGGACGTATGGACGAAGTAAAAGCTGCCCGGGAATTGGTGTTATGCTGCTGGCTCCCGGAAGATTATTCGAGTGCTGAATAAACGGAGGAAATAATGTCTGATTACCTTGTGCGCGGGTCTTTGGAAGAACTGGACCCGGATGTTTATGAATTGACCCAGCTTGAAGCTGAACGCCAATACCGAAAATTGATCCTCATCCCCAGTGAGAGCCAGGCGCCTTTGGCAGTTCGTGAAGCAATGGCATCTGCATTCCAAAATATCTATGCAGAAGGGTACCCTGATGAGGATATGCATGGGATGAAGGAAGAAGAGATCCTGGATCATCCGACAAGGATGACTCATTATCGCTGCTATTCGGATCCCCGCTATTATAAAGGCGTGGAATACGCAGACCAGATCGAAGCACTTGCCAGACGTAGATGCTCCGAGGCGTTTGCTGCCAATGGAGTTGATCCAGAGCAGGTGTATGTCAATGTGCAGGCATTATCCGGAGCGCCTGCCAACAATGCGGTATACCATGCACTGGTGAAACCTGGCGATACTGTGATGGGCTTGAACCTCCTGCATGGCGGACATCTATCGCATGGATCATCTGTCAACCGCTCGGGGGAATATTACAACATCGTTCATTACAACGTTGACCCTGTGACTGAACGACTTGATTACGATGCCATCAAAGAACTCGCCCTTGAGCATAAACCAAGAATGATCATTGCAGGGTATTCTTCTTACCCATGGATCCCCGACTGGAAGAAATTCCGGGTGATCGCTGAAAGCGTGGGAGCCTACCTGCTGGCAGATATCTCGCATATTGGTGGATTGGTGGCAGCTGGTGTAGTTCCCTCTCCAATAGGTTATGCGCATGTAATCACATCCACGACGCACAAAACCCTGCACGGACCACGCGGTGCGATCATTATGACAACCGACAAGGCGCTGGCAAAAAAGATCGACAAAGCTGTCTTCCCCGGTGAACAAGGCGGACCGCATGTGCATATCTTTGCTGCTCTCGCCCTGACCTTCAAACTGGCAAAAACGCAGGAATTCAGAAAATTACAATCGCAAACGATCAAAAATGCGATCGCACTCTCGGAAGAGCTCAAATCAAGAGGATTTCGGATCCCCTTTGGTGGAACCGACTGCCACATGCTAAACGTGGACTGCACCGGGATCAAGGCACCGGATGGAACCAGTCTCAGCGGCGACCAGGCAGCACGCATCCTGGACACAATAGGTATAGTCACCAACAGGAATACAATCCCAGGTGACAAGAATTCCAGAGATCCTTCCGGGATCCGCCTGGGAACACCCTGGATCACCCAGCGAGGTTTTGATGAAGACAAAACCCGCCAGCTGGCCAATATCATTGCCGATGTGCTCCTGGCGGCAGATCCCCATGCCGTGGATACTCCCCACAAGGGACGGGTTCGCCGGGCAAAGGTTCCATTCAATATCCTGGAAGATGCCCGGACAAGGGTTTCAAAGCTGGCTAAGTCTGCCGGCATCGATTTTGAAGCAGCCAAGCATGGATACCCTCACTTCTATTCCATAGAAGATAAGCCTGAATCAAAGGGCGATCGAACCACACTCCAGGTGTCAGGAGCACGTGTTCGGCAATTCCTTGATTACCTGTTATCATCCGATATTTCCAATTTAAAGGCTGGCAAGACGCAGGCAACCCGTTTGATCACTCCGCAGGGAAACATCGAAGGATTCGTGAACTGTGTTTCCGACACCATGTTTCTGCTCGATATTCCTGCGAATGAGTTCGGGATTGCAGCCACCTGGTTGAGAGACCTCTCGGATGGATATACATCCCTGGATATGCTGGGCAAACCTGATCATCAACCAGGTCGATTGCCAGGACCCATCATTGTCAAGGAAGTTAACCAAAAGGTCCAAGCTGTCAAAGGATCTGTCGAATGGATGGATAAGCCATGGTATCTTGGTATTTCAGAAGGCAAGGGAAAATCCCTGCCTGATTTCCAATGGGAAGAGCCAAGTGATCCTCCCCTGCAGCGAACCCCCCTGTATGAGGTTCATAAAAAATCAGATGCAAAGATCATCCCCTTTGCCGGATGGGAGATGCCGGTCTGGTACACATCCGTGCTGGAAGAACACCTGGCGACAAGACAGGCTGCCGGTCTGTTCGATGTTTCCCACATGGGTGTTTACCAGGTCGAAGGAAAAGATGCAGCATCCTTCCTGGACACAGTGTGTGCCAACGATGTAGGCGGATTGGAACCGGGTGAATCCCTGTACAGCCATTTTCTGACGCCGGATGCTGATGTGATCGATGATACGCTGGTTTACCGGCGCACGCTGGATAAATTCCTGGTGGTTGTTAATGCCTCCAACGATGACAAGGACCGCACCTGGCTCGAATCTGTCCGCGATGGAAAGGTGAAAATCGACAACAAACGACCGTGGGCAAGGACTTACGGTTACCAGGCAGAGATTCGCAATTTGCGCGATCGCAGTGCAGGCGATGACATGCGAGTGGATATCGCCCTGCAAGGTCCCAGGAGCCGGGATATCATCCTGAAGTTATGTGTAAGCGCTGCAGACAGGCTCAAGATCCTGGCGCTAAAACGAACCCAATTATGCGATGCTGAAGTTGGCGAGATCGATACGATCGTATCCCGAACCGGGTATACAGGCGAGAAAATGGCATTTGAGCTGTTCGTCCATCCTGGCAAGGCAGTGGATTTATGGGAACAGATCCTGGCGGCAGGTGAAGATTTTGGAGTTAAACCCATTGGACTGGGAGCACGTGATTCATTGCGAACCGAAGCTGGTCTCCCCCTTTACGGGCACGAAATGGGATTGGGATCCGGCAAGAACGAACGAGATCTTGGTGTGGCTGAAGGTGGCTTTGGATCATATGTAAAAACCTACAAGCCGTGGTTCATTGGCCGTGATGCTTACCTTGCAAGGGAGGAAAAACGCAGTGGTGTTGTAGTACGGTTCAGATTCTCTGAAAAAGGTGTGCGCATGGCTCATAATGGTGATCCAGTCCTGGATAAACGCGGCAAGGTCATTGGGTGGGTTACGAGCTGCGCTGTGGATGGCGAAGGATTCCTGACCGGACAGGCTTACATTGATCTGAAATCGGCAGAGGAAGGTACTGCCCTGTTCATTTACCAGGGAGCAACCGACAAACCCGGGCAATCGCCCAGCAGTTTGAAAACAGGTGATAGAACAATCATCCCAACCGAAGCAGTGGTTATCAGCCGATTCCCCAAACTTTAAGAAACCTGAACATAACCAGAAAGGCATTTTGAAAAAAACAAATGCCTTTCTTTTTTTTAATCAAGAATCGTTCTTGATTCCCTATGAATTAATCCCATCAAACCTGGGATTGAATCCAGGTTGTATTCGTTAGATTCAATTCGTATAATTGTTATAGGAACCAATAACCATCATCTGATCAAATGATTGACAAGAAACTATGCAAACAGATCAAATCCAGGTGACAACAACCATGCTCCTCCAGGGAGCTCTCTTTTTTGCATTAATGGATGCGGTAATGATAGTTCTTTTAACTCGTTGGATTTCATTCGAAGATCTCGTTCGATTGAAATGGAAATTAGTCGCAGCAGCCTTCGTGGTATGGTTCGCAATCTGGTACTCCGTGCTTTCCATTTTCTGGGTGGATGTCTATTCTTTTGTCTTTCCGCTGAAGTTACGACCATGGCTGCCGATCATTTTTGGATTATTGATGAGCCTGGCTGTTTATTGTTTCTGGTGGGTCTCAATCAAATTTAGAAGATCTCCGCTGATCGTTTTTAGCCTTCTGGCAGGACTATGGGGAGTCACCACCCACATATGGGCCATCAACCGGGGGGTTATAACTGCTCCTCCCATGCTGCAAGGAAGTTCACCTTCAGCTGCATTGGTGATCGCTTTTTTCGAATACATCTTCTACTTCAGCATTATCTTGTTGATGGCAATGCTGACAAATCGATTGGTTTCCAGGGTTTGGAACAAGCATTGAAATAGATCTCGATTAATCAAAAATAGAGCTGCCTTCTGGCAGCTCTATTTAATCTGATTGAGGATCAATGGATCAGTCGCGCTTACCCATTTCCTTATCCAGCATTAACACTGCCGTTCCCTTGTCTTCGATCATCTTCAATTTCTGGATGATCTCATTGGCGTTGCTTTCTTCTTCGACCTGCTCATTGATGAACCAATGAAGCAGGATCTGGGAAGGATAATCTTTTTCCGCAAGCGCCAATTCATAAAGGGTATTGATGGATGCTGAGATGAATTGTTCGTGCTTCAATACTTCTTCGAAGGCATTCATGGAAGATGTCCATTCGGCTTTTGGCTCAGCCAAGGCACCCAGTTTTACCCTTCCACCTCGTTCGATCAGGAAGTCAAAGAATTTCATGGCATGTTCTTTTTCTTCTTCTGCCTGCAGGCGAAACCATTTAGCAAATCCGGGAAGATTCTTTTCCTCAAAATAGGCAACCATTGACAGGTAGAGATAAGATGAGAATAGTTCCTTGTTTATCTGTTCATTTATAGCATCTTGCATTTTCTTTGAGATCATATGTAGCTCTCCTTAAGTTTTATGGTGTTTAAATATGAAATAATTATACTTATTTCTCCCGCCTATTTCGTTAATTTCCTGTTAGAACCACTTTTACAGGTCTTCTCCCCCTTCATCATCGCTGCCTATCGCCGGTTGGTCCAGCTTAATTACTTCACCATCAAAATTAATAACAATCTTAAAACCAAGCATGCCCATGTATGCACGGCTTTCTTCGGGGATCCCCATTTTCATTAGCTCATCAAATTGTTGATCGATATTCTTTAATTGTGATTCGATCATTGCTTTCGAAAAAATATCCTCAGTGCCAAGCATTTTGGCTGTTTGTTCGCTCAGGAGATCCTCGCTGCCTTTCATTTGATCACTTAACCTAGAAAGGACCTGCTTATCAACTTTGCTGGCGAGGATATGCTTATTAAAACCATTATCATTAACCACGTAACAGGCATCCTCACCTACGTAGGACATCCCAACAGGATTCCCTTGTTCATCGACGATCAAGCCTTCGAATACTGCCTTATTTGCCATTTAGCTTAAGAACTCCGATATTAATAATAATTATTCCGATTGTATTGTTGGACGAGGTAATATTCATAATTGATGATCAATACCTGCAGCAACTAGGAATTTATTCCGTATTTTTACTAACGATTTCAATCAATAAATTGTAACATTGGATTTGATCGATGATCAGGATCTTGATCCCCACTGTTTGATCAAATGAGGTTTAAGCTTTAATAATGAACATTGACAAGCGTTCCTACCGATGCCCAGTTGAACAACCATCCGGCATCAGGTATGCTCAAATTAACACAACCATGGCTCATCGGCACACCGAAATTACTGTGCCAATAGGTACCATGCAAGCCATACCCTTTATAGAAATACATCGTATAAGGAACATCAGGCAGGTAGTAACCAGGTCCGGACATATCGGTATAACGCAGTTTGATATAAATATGGAATTGTCCAACTACCGTGGGATATTCCCATGTTCCAGTGGAGACAATGAATGTATTTATTATTTCAGACCCTTCATAAACATATACCCTCTGTGCAGAAAGATCCACATCGATCCAACCTTCTCCGGAAGCACCAGGTATGACGATTGGAACAGGTGTGTTGGTGGGCAGAGGCGTGTTGGTAGGTGTGGGAGTGTTGGTCGGCGTAGGGGTGGGAGTATTGGTTGGGGTTGGTGTAAAGGTTGGCGTCGGAGTATAGGTTGGAGTAGCTGTGGCTGTATAGGTGGGTTTGATGATGTTCGAAATTCCAGCCTGCACCACAGGAGCTGAAGAGGGAGATATGAATTTCTGCAATAAAAAAGCTCTTGCTGTTAATACACTGCCGGGCAAGGCTGCCACAAGAACGGAAGCTGTCAGTGCGATGAAAACAAGAAGCGGTAAAAGGAATGATCTTTTCTTCTTTTTACCACCTTCCGCTTTATCAATGGAAGGTTCCGAAGAAGATCCCTCTTCTTCAGCATTAAAATGAGTCGCCATTCCAGGAACAGGTCCGGAATCCACTTCAGCCGAAGTTACCACCTGGGGGGTATTCTCAATTTCTTGTCTCTTTATCTGGAGAGTTTCCCGTTTTACTTTTTCCCTGATCTGTTTGACAGCCCAATCCATACCCTTTTTTGCCAACTCGCTATCCGGATTGATCGCCAGGGCACGATTTAGCAACTCGATGCTATCAACCGGATCAGCAAGGGATGCAAGGATGAGCCAGGGTTCCTCCAATTCAGGAGCAGTTGACGCGACAAACTCCGCCAGCTGCCAGGCAGATGAACTATCGCCCCGCTGGAGAGCCTGTTTTGCTTCCAGAAGTTTTTTCCTTGCCAAGTTAAGATCAGGGTTCATTATTTTTTCATGGTGTCAAAGATGGTACTGGTGTTGAGTCGATCGATTCATTATTAAGGTAACACAAGATGCCATTTACAATACCTGCAGCCACCTTTTCGGGATGTTCGGTCAATAGTGCATAATCTACGGGATTCGACATGAAACCTGTTTCAATGATCAATGCAGTTGTATCAGGATCGATCTCGCTGAAGGCATGATAATCAATCATATCAGATGTTATGCTGCCAGGATGGTAGCTGAGACCAGTCTCCTTCTGGTACCTATCATAGACGCAATTCAACAATCTTTGGTTCCTCTCAGGTGAAGAACTCTGACCATTGAGAGCAATTTTGAATCCCGTTGTAAATTCATTACTGATTATACATGAATCATTGTGGATAGAGATCAACAAAACTCCCTGGTAACCATCCAGGCGCTGGTCAAATTCCTGCAAAAGATCCACCTTATAAATCTTCCTGGCGGATAGTTGCTGCTGAACCTGTGTAGCAATTGAAAGGTTTACTTCCTGTTCAGTTACGCCATTCGGACAAACTGTCCCTGAGTCGTATCCCCAATGTCCCGATATGATGCCAATTCGAAGGTTCGGATCTACATTGGGGTTATTGTTCCCATCCGGTTGCGGGGTAAGAAGGAGAGAGAGCCTTTCATTAAAATCACTGGTCAGAAATGTTGGTGGGAATGCAGTAAATATGGTGGCGAGCACCAGGGCAACACCCAAAGTGGTTCGTAATATCTGACCGGTACCGATGGTGTTTCGCGAACGATTATGGCTTATGGAAGGCGTTTTCATTATTGGTTTTATGTTACTCAACTCGTTGGTAAATTGCAAGTTATTAACTGGGGGCAAGATATGGTCAATAATACCCATTTTTATAGGCAGGGACACCAACTTTTCATTTCCTTATAGGGGTACTCCTATAATATCGATTAACTGAATTTGCGTGTAAGTAATAATAACTGATCGTAACATTATTTCGGATCAGATGGTCCTATTGAAAATGCGATTGAAAAGCAGCTTATTCCAATTGACACCCTGGAGATGTTGAAGCCTGTTGGAAAAGCGGGCAGGCATCAGGTCAAAAAAGCGTGGAACCGAATCAACTGCGCAGGTTCGGTTAACTGCCAAATAATCCAGCCAGAAAACTGTACTAGGAAAACCAGGCAGCAAGTATTCTGCAAGGATCGTAATGGCACGCATATAAGGATTTGGTAAAAAAACCAATTTCCTTTTTTTATTTATTGTTTCCATGATCGTGCGAACAATCTGCTCTATGCTCAGGTACTCACTTCCTCCAATTTCGATGGTTTTGTTGATCAGGTCAGGAATATCCATTGCCCAAAGCATACAGGTGACAAGATCCTCGACCCAAAGTGGCTGCAGTAATGTTTTACCGCTGGAGGGAATCGGTAAAAAACCGGGAGATGTATGGATGAGGAGACCCAAGCCGGTTGAAAATCCATCCTGCGGACCGAACACGATCGAGGATCTAATGATCGTATATGTTAACCCGCTGCCACGGATATGCTCTTCAGCCAGTCCCTTTGCTTTAAGGATCGGAAAACCAGATGCACGGTCTGCACCAAGATGGCTCAAGTAGAAGAACTTCTTAACATTAGATGAAACTGCAGCATTGACCAGTGATTGGGTACCATCAACATCGACCTTTTCAAGATCTGCCCGGGTTCCCAAACCTTCCCCTCCTGCCAGATGAAAAATACCATCAACCCCGCGCATGGCGGCTTTAAGTCCTCGTTCATCATTAATACTGGTGACAGCAACTTCGACCGGAATTCCAACAGGTACCTTTGGTGTTTTAAGTGAAGGTTTTAAAAGCAGCCGGACCGGATAGCCGTTTTCCACGAGCTGCCGAACAAGGTTGCGACCAATAAAACCAGTTCCACCAGTGACCAATATCATTGATCGGATTATAGCAGGAAAGGAATTTCTGATCTTTCTTTAATATTCTATTAACCTGAGATATGCTGAAATAAGGATATAATCTCGAAGCATCAACGGAAGCATCCATTGCATATTATTACAAGAATCAGGTGAATATATGAGTCTAACAGTGCTGGGCGGAATTACCTTCGTTTTGGTTTTCGCCGGGTCGATATTATTACACGAATTTGGGCATTTTATTGTTGCCAGGCTGGTTGGTATTGAAGTGGAAGAATTTGGTGTGGGTATTCCGCCACGGATGCTGACACTTTTTACATGGAAAGGTACCAAGTTCACGCTTAACTGGCTGCCTCTAGGCGGCTTTAACCGCATGAAAGGTGAAGATAATCCTGAAACCAAAGGCGGTTTCATGGATGCCAAACCATGGGCAAGAATAACCACGTTGCTGGCAGGTTCTGCCATGAACATCCTGACGGCAATTCTGGCGTTCAGTATTTACTTTACGCAGATCGGGATCCCAAATTACAGTAAAGTTCAGATATTGGATGTTTCTCCCGGTTCACCAGCTATGCAGGCTGGCATCCAGGTGAATGATGTCGTCATTTCTGCAGGTGGACAGGAGATTACAGATACCTACCAATTAAGCAACATCATCAGGGAAAACCTGGACCAACCTTTAGCGTTGGTAATCATGCGAGGGGATACCACTATAAACCTGGATGTTATTCCTGACAGCAACCGATCGATCCAGGAGGGGGCGACAGGCATGCTGCTGGGGAGCATGCTGGAACCTGCAAAATCGTGGTTTGCCACCATTCCAATCAGTTTTCAGGCAACCTTCCAAACAGGCAGGGAACTTCTTTCTTTACCCGGTCGTTTGATAGCTGGCGTGATCCAACCTTCTGATGCTGAATTACTCGGTCCGAGAAGTATCTGGAATTTGTTCCAGGAATCAGTCCAGCGGGATGTTGAGAGCAGGCAGCCCGGTTCTGAAACACAAGGACAAGCACCAACCAACTATACATTATCAGGAATCATTTCGTTGACACTCTCCTTAGGGATCATCAACCTGCTGCCGATCCCAGCCCTGGATGGAGGAAGGATATTTTTCATTCTCCTGGAGGTGATCTTCAGAAAAAGGGTTCCTGCCCGATTTGAAAGCATGATCCATGGTATTACTTTCGTGATTCTCATCTCTGTTCTAGGGTATTTCTATATCATGGACTTCATTCACCCTGTCAGCATCATTCTGCCCTAGTAACCCAGCATGGTTGAACAAGTACCTTTTGAATCGATCCTGGATGCACTCCTGGATAATGATCATATATTCCCGGCAGGATATCTACACCTGTTTTCAGACCTGGAAGCGGAGCAGCTCAAGCAATTGGATGTGATCTGGCCGCACATCCAGCCAACCCGGAAACATGCATTGTTGGAAGACCTGGAAGTTCTTGCAAGCAATGATACGCTTATGTGCTTTGATAACCTGACCATCAACCTGCTGGCAGATGAAGATCCGTCCATACGGATGCTGGCAATCCGATTATTATGGGAATGCGAAAACCCAAAGTTGATCCCCTTATTTCTCGAGATTTTGAAAAATGATCCTTCACGATTTACCAGGGCAGAAGCTGCTTCAGGTTTGGGGATTTTTGTCTACATGGGTGAAGTGGATAAAATTCCAGCAGTGGAATTGAAATTGATCGAAGATGAATTGATCAGATTGGCAGACGATGGAGCAGATAAGCTGGTTCAAAGGAAGTCAATCGAATCACTCGGATTTTCATCCCGTGATGAAGTTGACCGTTTGATCGCTTCCGCCTATTCGTCCAACAACGAGGAGTTGATGGTCAGCGCATTGGTTGCCATGGGCAGATCGAACAATCCCAATTGGGAAAATGAAGTACTGGATGGGATCCAACATTACAATGACCTGATCCAATTGGAAGCGATCCAGGCAGCGGGGAACCTGGGTTTGGAAACCACACGTCTAGTTCTATTGGAATTGTTGGAAGATTTGAATGACACAGAGATCATCAAAGCAACATTATGGTCACTTTCCCAGATCGGTGGTGAAGGTGTTCGTGAAAAGATCGAAGATATGTATGAGCAACTTGATCCTGATGAGGAAGACTTCATAGACGAAGTAGTGGAGAACCTCAATCTTACTGAAGAAATGGCTACTTTCGATTTCCTGGTGGTTGATGCAGATCCCGAGCTGAGTGATGAATTAGACATGGTGGAAGGTGAGTAAAAGGATCACCTAACCAACGCAATCAATGCTTTCAATGCTGATTGAATCCTGATTCTTTCAAGAATTTCTAAACGTAATAATCAAAGGATCCCCGAGGAGATTTCTTGATCGACCTGTTAATCATTTTTGCCAATAACCTGCTACCGATCCTTCTGATCGCTGGTGCTGGTTTCCTGCTCGGCAGACTTCTGCATATCGACCCACAACCACTTGGCAAGGTAATTTTCAATATCCTCTACCCGGTTATGGTGGTCGATATCCTCACCAGAAACCATCTCTCCTCAAATGACATCTTTAGAACGATAGGATACACTCTATGCGTGGTCGTAGTCTCGGGAGCCATTGCAATTGCTGCCGGTAAGGCATTTCGATTTAAACGACCGGTCTTAATGGCTGTTCTCCTAACAACCATATTTGCCAACAGTGGAAATTATGGTCTTCCTCTGATCTCTTTTGCATTCGGTGAGGAGGCACTTGCGTTCGCATCCATCTTCTATATCACAATAGCCTTTCTGTTCAACACAGTAGGAGTGGTTATCGCTTCGATGGGGAAATTATCTTTTAAGGACAGCTTGCTTGGAATGTTGAAGGTCCCGACCATGTACGCCATTATCGTGGCTTTCGTCCTGATCCAAACAGGGTGGATCCTCCCTCCTCCAATAGAACGGACAATGACCTTGTTATCGACAGCTGCAATCCCGAGCATGCTCATTCTGCTGGGTTTGCAGCTGCAACATGCCAAATGGAACAGCAACATCGGGGCATTGTCATTGAGCGTAGTGATCAAGTTGGTCATCGGACCAATCATTGGCTTTATTTTTACCGGATTACTGGGTATAAAAGGTTCTGCCAGGCAGGCGGGGATCGTTGACTCAGCACTACCAACCGCTGTGATGACCACCATTCTCGCATCAGAATATGATCTGGATCCACCCCTGGTCACTTCCATTGTCTTTATCACAACAATCCTGAGCCCCATCACCATGACGCCGGTTCTCTTCCTGCTTGGAAGTTGAAATTCGAGGGTTTTCCATTTAGAATCTACATATAAGGAATTAACCACCTATACGCAGGGATTGAAAGCATGAAAGAACTTAATCGTTATCACATCAGGATCAGAGGACGAGTTCAAGGAGTAGGCTTCCGGGCATTCGTGCTTAGAAACGCGCGGGCGTTGGGTTTGACTGGTTGGGTCCGAAATGTTGGCTATGACCAGGTTGAAACTGTTGCAGAAGGGAATTTACAAATCCTCAAACAATTTGAAGACAATCTCAGGATCGGTCCATCCAGTTCGCATGTCGATGAAATATTCGCTGAAGAAGAACCAGCCACAGGCGAATTTGACCGGTTCAGTGTTCGATATGGTTGACCATCAACGATCTTCCTGGTTGAATCCCAAGCCCCTTTGTTTCAGGGAAACGTGCCCCTGCCTTGCAATAATGATATGGTCCAGCACATCCACATCCAGCAATTTTCCAGCCTGGATAATAGCCCGGGTTATGGCGACATCATCCGGACTGGGTGTTGGGTCTCCGCTTGGGTGATTATGCAGGACAATAATTGATGGAAGATTTCGCCGGATGGCAGGGGTAAAGATCTCGGCAACCCTTACCTGGGACGAGTTCACTGAACCATGATAAACATCCACCGTATCGATGATATGGTTTCGTGTGTCGAGGAGAACAACCTTGAGGACTTCCTGTTGAAGTTCAGCCATGTCATATTGATACAGACTGGCAACTTCTTCGGGGCTTGAAATGGATTTGCGTTCCTTCATCTGGGATTTTTTGGCAAGCCTGCTTCCCAATTCAACGGCTGCCTTTATCTGGGCTGCCTTGGCAGGACCAACTCCATGTTGATCGCGCAGTTCTTCAAAGGATGCCCTCTGGATACCAAGCAGATCGCCAAACGTATTGATCAACCTGCGACCCACTTCTATGGCGTTCTCACCCGGGACACCTGTCCGCAAGAGAATGGCCATCAATTCTTCTGTCTTTAAATTTTGAGCCCCTACGCGAGCCAATCTTTCCCGGGGTCGTTCAGTGGACTCTAAATCAGCTATACGAAACTCAGGTTTGGGAACTTCCCTCATGTTGTTCTCCCTTTTCCATTTATCCTTATATAATGTCAATTGTTGATCAATATTGAATATAATCATTTTAACTGAATTTACTCAAACAAGATTCACCTGGCTTGCAAACCTCAGGAAATATCCATTAATTCATGCCAGCTTGACAGTCACCCATGCGTCAGATACAATCGCTTTACTTATGGGCCTGTAGCGCAGTTGGGAGCGCGCCTCAATCGCACTGAGGAGGTCAGGGGTTCGAATCCCCTCAGGTCCACAACGTGACCAAGGATCGGTTGACGGAAGAACAAAATCCGTGTACAATCGCCGACGCAATTAAAAACGATAAGATGGGCCCATAGCGCAGTTGGGAGCGCGTCTCAATGGCATTGAGAAGGTCGAGGGTTCGAATCCCTCTGGGTCCACTGAAAACTTAATATACAATGATCAGGCAGGAGTATTAGGTCATCTGCCAGAGAGATG
>Ga0209342_10004583_pt1 | contig 14330 bp, 13 predicted proteins | sample RifCSP16_2_FD_184023 | JGI IMG/M metagenome (GOLD analysis project Ga0209342, IMG submission 184023) | Soil microbial communities from Rifle, Colorado - Rifle CSP2_sed 16_2 (SPAdes) (version 2) | ecosystem: Environmental > Terrestrial > Deep subsurface > Rock core/Sediment | place: Rifle... | reverse complement strand
TTCCAGGCAGATTTCACCCCGCCGGCGACGGGATTATACCATACGCAAACCGGGGGATCACAGGCGGCGCTTCTCGAAAATATACAGCGCCTCGTCCCAATCGCGCTGGTAGCCAGCGGCTTGCAGTGTCGTTTGGATCAGGGCGTGCAGCGGCGCAAACCAGGCGGTAGAGTGTCTCGGGTTGGAGGGGGTCATCCATAGACATAGGTACACCAATTGGGATGAGACCTGACGGGTTTTCTTCTCGCTTCCTGACCGAATAATTGATGATAATCCCGCTTACCGTCGGAATCTAAACCCGTCAGGTCTGCGTGTGTTTCTTAAGCATTCGGGAACATGTCTGGGAAGAGCTCGGGGGCGAAGCGGGCGACCATCTCCGAGGAGATGCCGTTGGTCTGGCAGATCTCGGCGTACAGGTCGGCGCTGGGCCTTTTGCGGCGGGCTTGCGTGTCCACATCCAGCTCCCACAGGCCGAAGCGCTGGGTCCAGCCTCGCTCCCATTCGAAGTTATCCACCAGGGTCCAGTGGTAGTAGCCTTTGACCGGAAAATTAAAATTGACCGCCCTCCACAACTGGTGCAGGTGCTGGATGATATAGCGCCGCCGCAGGCTGTCGCCGGCATCTTCCACGCCGTTCTCGGTGATCATGATCGGGATGCTGAACTGCAAGCCCCATTTGACCGCCTCGAACAGGCCGCGCGGCTCGTTGGCGATAAAGCCCGTGCTGCTCAGCTCGGCGTCAGCGCGATAGAAACGCCTGCCGAACAGATCGCCGGGTTTAAACGGGCTGAAGGCGACGAACTCGCGGGTGTAATAATTGATCCCCAGGAAATCCTGGGTACCCCTGGCCTCCGGCAGGTTCACCCGCAGGTTTAATAATCGCAGCTTGCCGGAGTGCAGCGCCCGGGGAAAGAATTCGTTGAACGCGCCAGACTGGAGATAAGTCACCAGCCGGTCGAGCGGGGACCAGTCTCTGGCAGAGCGCATCGGACGATGATTGTGCGCCAACCCCACGCGGGCGGTGGGCTGCAGGCTGTGAATCAGCTTATAGGCGGCTGCGTGGGCGCGCACCTGGTTCACCATGACACGCATGGCAGTCCTGATGTCCTTCTTCCCAGGGGCAAATTCACCCAGCACGTAACTGGCGGTGGCATACACATTGGGCTCGTTGATCGTCACCCACAGGTTGACGTATTCTTTCAACGCCTCCACCACCTTGCGCACATAGGCGGCGAAGTAATCCACCACGGCTGCGTTCTCCCAGCCGCCTTTCTCCATCAGCCAGAGCGGGTCGCTGAAATGGTGCAGGGTCACCATGGGCAGCAAATTGCGCTCGTGCAGACCGCGGATCATCTGCCGGTAGTAGTCGAGGGCAGCCTCATCCCAACGGTCAGGGGTAGGCTGGAGGCGCGACCATTCAATGGAAAGACGGTGAGTGTTCTGCCCGGCATCCGCCGCCCGATCGAAGTCCTCGCGCCAGCGCCCGCCCCACCAGTCGCAGGCCAGTCCCGATTTGTGACCCTGCTTGATGCGGCCCGGCTCCTGCTCCCAGGCCCACCAGTTGTTGTTGGTGTTGTTCCCCTCAACCTGGTGGGAGGAAGTGGCGGTGCCCCATAAAAAACCGCGCGGGAAGTGAAAGGTTGCTTGAGCCATGATTTCTCCCTTGAATTTGTAGGAAGGTTGAAACCTGTGCTACGCTTTTGACAGGTTGAAACCTGTGCTACGCTGTGACAGGTTGAAACCTGTGCTACGGGTGTGGCAAGGTCAATTTTAGCTGGCGAAGGGTTTTTTGGCAAATGGAGCAGAGAAAATAGCCTATAGATTAACGCAGTGGTTCAGGATGGGTTCAGTACAGGCCGAGGACAGGCGATATGGTGAAATACATAGATGCGGGAAGATAGTTGTCAACCTGTAATGGCGCACTTCGTTGTATACTTGTGTTGGGGCGGGCCTGATCTGGCGGGAAGCGCTGGTTGAGGATCGCCGTGGTTGACCTGAAAAGAATATAACGAGAGGCGAGCATCATCATTCGCCTGACAGTGGTAAAAAACCGTCAGGCATAACGGAAAGGATAACAATATGACCTCCGAAGCATTCATCATCTCGGCGGTGAGAACCGCGGTTGGGGTGGGTAAAGCGAACGGCAGCCTGGCCGGCATCACCCCGCTCAACTTGAGCGCCATGGTGCTGCAGGCGGCGGTAGAACGGGCCGGGATCGAGCCAGCCCTGGTGGAAGACGTGGTGTGGGGCTGCGTCACCCCGATCGGCGAACAGGGGGCGAACCTGGGCCGGTTGGCCGCGCTCAAGGCCGGTTTTCCGGTGCATGTGCCGGCCGTCACGCTGAACCGCATGTGCGGCTCCAGCCAGCAAGCGGTGCACTTTGCCGCCCAGGCGATCCTGGCGGGGGATATGGATATCGTCATCGCCGGGGGGACCGAGATGCTCTCCCGGCAGCCGATTGGCAGCGACTGGCCCAATCGATGGCCAGATGATTTTCCTTATCCGTTGGTGCACCAGGGGCTCAGCGCCGAGCTGATGGCGGAAAAATGGTCACTCCAGCGGGAGCAACTGGACGATTACGCCTATCAAAGCCACCTGCGCGCCATGCGGGCTATCCAGGCCGGGCGCTTCGACAGCCAGATCACGCCGGTAGAGCTGCCCGATGGCCGGGTCTTCTGCCAGGACGAAGGCGTGCGCATACCGCCCAACCGGGAGAAAATGGCCCTCCTGAAACCCGTTTTTAAGGAAGACGGCGTGATTACAGCGGGGAACTCGAGCCAGATCAGCGATGGCTCGGCTGCGCTGGTGCTGGCTTCTGCCCGGGCTGTCGGCCGCCACAACCTGACCCCCATCGCCCGACTGGTTATACGCCAGGTGGTCGGCTCCGACCCGGTACTGATGCTGGATGGGCCGATATCCGCCACGAAACAGGCTCTCGAAAAGGCCGGCATGCAATTGGAGGACATCGATATCGTTGAAATCAACGAGGCTTTCGCCTCGGTGGTGCTCGCATGGGCAGCGGAGCTCGAAGCCGACCTGGCGCGGGTCAACCCGAGCGGCGGCGCGATCGCCCACGGCCATCCCCTGGGAGCCACCGGGGCGATATTGATGACCAAGCTGGTTCACGAAATGGAGCGCCTCAGGGCCAGCTACGGTCTGCAAACCATGTGCATCGGTCACGGCATGGCGACCGCAACGGTGCTCGAAAGGGTATAGCTGTTCTGCAGCGTACAATTGCCGATGAGTCACACCGTATTTATCGCCCTGGGCTCCAATCTGGGTGACCGCCACGCAAATCTGCATGCCGCCATCGAAGCCCTTCCGCCGGCCGTGGAGGTGCAGCGCATATCGCCCATTTACGAAACGGAACCCTGGGGTTACCGGGAACAGCCGAAATTCCTGAACATGGTCCTGCAGGGCGAAACCGAGTTATCCCCCAGAGAACTGATTGCAGCCCTGAAGAACCTGGAGGCGCTCCTGGGGCGGCAGGCTACATTTAAAAATGGTCCACGGGTGATCGACCTGGACCTGATTTTCTACGACAATCTGGTGCTGGAAGAGGCAGGGCTGACCATCCCGCATCCCGGGCTGGCTGAACGGGCTTTCGTGCTCGTCCCGCTTGCCGACCTGGCGGCGGACAAAGTACACCCGGAGCGCAAGCAAACGGTGAAAGAGCTGCTGCAAGGGGTGGATACCCAGGGCGTGCGGGCGTTCGTGAAACACGAGCAGCAGGGTTGACCAGCTATTAAAAGCGGTCATATGGTAGCTTCTCGCATGGATAGCCCAAAAAGCGCCAGCCAAACCACGATCAACCGCTTGCTGAATTCCAGCGAGCCTTCAATCCGCTATAAAACGCTGGTCCACCTGTCAGGCCGGCAGGCAGACGCCGCCAGGTTGAACGCCATGCAGGAGGCCATCCGGGATTCTCAGCGGGTACAAACGCTGCTCGCTGAGAGGGACGCGCGGGGAGAAATCCCGCGCCACCCGTACGCCAAGTGGCGCGGGGCGCACTGGGTGCTGAACTGCCTGGCAGAGATCGGCTACCCGCCGGGAGACCGCACGCTGATGCCGCTCCTGGAACAGGTTTATCGCTGGCTGCTGGGCTCCCAGCACCTGCGCGGCATCAAGACGATCGCCGGTCGAACCCGCCGCTGCGCCTCGCAAGAGGGCAACGCCGTGTATTACGCTCTCACCCTGGGCTTGGAAGACGAGAGGACAGAGATACTGGTAAAGCGCCTGATACAATGGCAGTGGCCGGATGGTGGCTGGAACTGCGACAAAAACCCGGCGGCGGTAAACTCATCGTTCCACGAAAGCCTGATCCCGATGCGCGCCCTGGCCCTGTTCGGGCGCAGGCTGGGCGACAGCCAGGCTCTCCAGGCTGCGGAGCGGGCGGCGGAAATCTTTTTAAAGCGGGAACTGTTCAAGCGGCAGAAAGATGGAGCGGTGATTCACCCGGATTTCGTCCTGCTGCACTACCCGTATTATTGGCGGTATAACATCCTGTCCGCTTTGATCGCCATGGGCGAGATGGATATGCTGTCGGACCCGCGCTGCGCCTCTGGCATAGAGCTGCTGCAAGCCAAGCGACTGCCGGAGGGAGGCTTCCCGGCGGAGAAGAAATATTACCGGGTCTCGACCAGCGCCCAAAGCGGGGCTTCAGCAGTGGATTGGGGGCCCACATCGCCCCATAAGATGAATGAGTTCGTAACTGTGGACGCGCTGCGTGCGCTGGAGGCGGCGGGGCGCTGAGATGCGTTGTGAACTTAGAAGGTTTGATGGCGCCGTGCTTATTAAAGCTGATAAAATCCTTATCTATAGTAACTTCAACCAACACCTGACGTTCTTCAGGGTGGTAGTGTGATTGATCCGTCAGAATTTGACACTACACAATTGCTCAATAAAGCTCGGAACGGCGATACAGAGGCGTATGGCGAGTTATACGAAAGATATGCGCCCAGAGTATTTCGATACCTATATGCTCATCTGAATAATCGCCAAGACGCAGAAGATCTGACGGAGGAAGTGTTTATACGAGTCTGGCGGTCGATCGCCAGCTACAAGGAACAGGGTGTGCCCTACCTGGCTTACCTGTTCAGAGTCGCTCGCAATGCACTGATCGACCACTACCGCAAAAACGCCAGCACGAAGCAGGAGGTCTCCATTGCGGATATCTCTCTGCAGGATCGAACACAGGGGCCGGGGGATGCAGTGGCCGCGATGCTGGAACATGAACAACTGCGCCAAAAGATGGGGAAATTGCGCGAGGATTACCGTACAGTACTGATTCTTCGCTTTTTAAGTGAGCTGTCACCTGAGGAGACAGCGCAAGTGATGGGGCGCTCAGCCGGAGCAGTGCGAGTTTTGCAGCACCGGGCTTTAGCCGCACTGCGAGAATTGATGGGCGAGACATAGAGGCAGAGTATTTCATGGCAGCAACCCAGGAAGAATTCGCACGAATATTGGAGGTTTGCTTGGATCGTCTGCAGAGCGGGGAGGCAACGTTGGAGACAATTCTGGTTGAGCATCCGGACCTGGCGCCTGAGCTGCGCCCCTTGCTGGAGGTGGCTGCGTGGCTCCGGGCAAAGCAGACTGCGCTCGCGCCGCGCCCTGAATTTATCTCATCCTCCTGGGGTAACCTGGTCGCCCGGATGCGCCAGGAGCAAAGCGCCATGGATGGCGCACCCTCCCATATAACCTCTCGGGGCTCGTTTGAGCGCTTGCGGCGGTGGTTATTAGCTGTCAACCAACCTTTGAACAGAAGGCTGGCGCTCCAGTTTGTTATGGTCCTCGTTTTGCTGTTGGGGTTGATTGCTGGAGGTGCGGGCACTGCGGTTGCGTCTCAGCAGGCGTTGCCCGGAGAAGTGCTTTACCCTGTGAAAATCTCGCTCGAGCAGGTGGAGTTATTCCTCTCGGCGGATGAGTCGAACGATATCCATTTACACTTACAATTTGCCCAACTGCGCAGCGCAGAAATGCAAAAGCTGGTGGATTTAAATCGCTATCTCTACCTGCGAGATACGCTATCCAATTACCAATATCACGTCCATCAAGCTATCCGGCTGGTGGGTGTCCTTGCCAGCAAGGACCCTGAAAAAGCCATAGCGCTTGCCCCCGAAGTGCACCGTATTGTGGTCAGCCAGCCGGCAATTTTGAAAAATCTGGCTGAGTCCGTCCCGGAGCGCGTGTTTCCTGGTCTCACCGCAGCCGTGCAGGTTGCCGCCGGCTGGGTACAGACCATGGATAGCTTGCTGCAGGACCTGGGGATCGAGATAACCCCCACCCCAAAGGCGGAAGGCGCTGTCACCTCTACCCCAACCGGCACCACCACACCAACCTCTTTGCCCAGCGATAGCCCTACGCCGGGGTTTTCGCCCACTCTCACGGGCACTTCCACCCCGACGGGCACAGCGACTCAAACGGGCACGGCAACCCCTGCCCTGACGCTCGCCAGGACGAATACAAGCACCCCGAGGTCGAGAGGTCCTCGTGTGACTCCAGGGGTCACACCGACCCCAACCGCTACGCTGGTTACGCCGACCAGCAAGCCCAGCAGAACCCCGACGCCCTCAGTCACCAGCCCTATTCCAACCGTAACGAGCACCCCGACCCCAACACCCACGAGGACCTGGACTCCGACAGCCACACCGCTGCCCACCAGCACAGCCACGCCACCACCTACGAACACCCCTGCGCCGACCCCCACCCCTACCCTGCCGCCTTATCCCTATTAAAAACCAAATGTCCGGGCAGGCATGCCGGCGGCACCCAGAGTGACCCGCTTACTGCTGCTTCCTCTCGGACCTGGCAGGATTCGCAGGTTTCTGCCGCGCCGGACCCACCCGGACGGTGGCGAGGATACCTCAGGGTAATATACTTGTCAATCCATTACCGCCAGCGGGCGGGCAAACCGCTTGTTTATCCCTTCAGCATTTCGCGCAGCACAGTGTGCAGGATGCCGCCGTTGCGGTAATAGCGCACCTCGACGGGCGTGTTCAGACGAACGCTGGCCTGGAATTCTTTCGTTTTGCCATCCGGACTGGTTGCCCGGACGGTCACAAGGCCGTTCGGCTGGATCTCGTCGCTCAACCCGAGAATGTCATAGGTCTCTCGCCCGCCGAGACCCAGCGCTTCCACCCCTTGACCGGGAAGGAATTGTAAAGGCAGTACACCCATGCCGATCAAGTTGGAGCGGTGGATGCGCTCGTAGGATTCAGCGATCACCGCTTTGACGCCCAGGAGCAGCGTGCCTTTGGCAGCCCAATCCCGGCTGGAACCGGTGCCATATTCTTTGCCCGCCAGGACGATCAGCGGAATGCCTTCCTGGCGGTATTTCATTGCCGCCGCGTAGATGCTCATTTGCTTGCCGTCTGGCAGATGAATGGTGACGCCGCCTTCGACACCGGGCACCAGGCGGTTCTTCAAGCGGATGTTTCCGAAAGTGCCGCGGGTCATCACCTGGTCGTTGCCGCGGCGCGAGCCATACGAGTTGAAATCCCGCACCGAGACGCCGCGCGAGATCAGATACTCGCCGGCCGGGCCGTCGGCCGGGATTGCCCCGGCTGGGGAGATGTGATCCGTGGTTATCGAGTCGCCGAGTAAAACCAGCACACGCGCGCCATAGATTTCATCGATGCCCGGGGCCTCAGGCGTGAGATCCACGAAAAAGGGCGGCTCCTGGATGTAGGTGGAAGCCGGAGCCCAGGCGTATATATCGCCCTCTCCCGCCTGGATATTATTCCAGGTGGCATTTCCACTGAATACATCCGCGTATTTTTCGGCGAACATTTCTGGCATTACCGAGGCCGAGATCGTCTCCCGAACCTCGTCGGGCGTTGGCCAGAGCTCGCGCAGGTAAACCGGCTTGCCCTCAGCATCGACGCCGATAGGGTCGTTGACCAGGTCGATATCCACCGTCCCCGCCAGCGCGTAGGCCACGACCAGGGGCGGAGAGGCCAGGAAGTTGGCGCGCACGTATGGATGGATGCGGCCTTCGAAATTGCGGTTGCCCGAGAGCACCGCCGCGGCAACCAGGTCAGCGCTGGTGATCGCTTTGACCACTTCGCCGGGTAGCGGCCCGGAATTGCCGATGCAAGTGGTGCAGCCGTAGCCAACCACGTTGAAACCCAGCTCGGCCAACGGCTCGAGCAAACCGGCCTTCTCCAGGTATTCGGAGACAACCCGCGAACCGGGGGCCAGGCTGGTCTTGACATACGGCTTCACGCTCAGGCCGCGTTGGACAGCCCGCCTGGCCAGCAGCCCGGCGGCGACCATGACAGATGGGTTTGACGTGTTCGTACAGGAGGTGATCGCCGCGATGACCACTGCGCCATGACCCAGCTCGACACTGCCGCCGTTGGTGCCTATCACGCTGCGGCGGGCGGTTTCTTCCAGTGTGAGCGCGTAGCCGCGCTCCTTCAGTGGGGCGGTGAGGGAGCGGTGGAACGAAATTTTAAGTTCCTCCAGCGGGACGAGATCCTGGGGGCGCTTGGGACCAGCCAAGCTGGGCTGCACGCTGCCCAGGTCAAGCTGTAACGTATCAGTGAATTCTGGGACGGGCGAATCGGGGTAAATGAACAGGCCTTGTTCTTTACAGTACCATTCCACTCGCTCCACCACCTCCGCCGGGCGCCCTGTCAGGCGCAGATAGCGCAGGGTTTCCAGGTCGACGGGGAAAAATCCGATCGTCGCCCCGTATTCGGGCGCCATGTTCCCAATCGTAGCCCGGTCGGGGAGCGACAAAGCCTGCAAGCCCGGGCCGTAGAACTCGACAAATTTTTCCACCACGCCTTTCTGGCGCAGCATTTGCGTGACGGTCAAAACCAGGTCGGTGGCGGTGACGCCAGGCCTCAGCTCTCCGTAGAGCTCGAAGCCGATAACGTCAGGGGCGACCATGTCGATCGGCTGGCCCAGCATGGCTGCTTCAGCTTCGATGCCGCCCACGCCCCAGCCGACCACGCCCAGCCCGTTGATCATGGTGGTGTGCGAGTCGGTGCCCACCAGCGTATCCAGAAAAGCCAGCCGGCGCCCATTTTCCTCGCGCGCCATGACCACCTGGGCGAGATATTCCAGGTTGACCTGGTGCACGATGCCCGTCGCCGGCGGGACAACGCGGAAGTTATCGAAAGCCCGCTGGCCCCAGTGCAGAAACTCATAGCGCTCCCGGTTGCGCTGAAATTCCATGTCGGCGTTGAGCATCAACGCGTCTGAGCTGGCGAAAAAATCCACCTGGACAGAGTGGTCGATCACCAGGTCAACCGGCACCAGCGGGTTTATCTTTTTGGGATCGCCACCCACGTGGGCCATGGCGGAGCGCATGGCTGCCAGGTCGACCACCGCCGGCACGCCGGTGAAATCCTGCATAATAACCCGCGCTGGCTGGAAAGGCAGGGCGGGGCGCTCAGCCTGGTTGGCTTTCCAGTTTGCCAGGTTGATGACATCCTGGCGGGTGATTTCCATTTCGTTGCACTGGCGCAGGGCGGACTCGAGCATAATCCGAATCGAAAACGGCAGGCGCTCGAGGCGGGTCAGCCCGGCATCTTCGAGCTGCGCCAGGCGGTAGAAGGTATATTCTCCATGGGGCGTTTTCAGGACAGAACGAGCCTGGAAGTAATCTTGCATCATAACCTATCCTCATCATCCTTTAGTTCGAATAACAATAAACAGAGAAACTCAGTTTTAATATTATAGCCGCCTCGCGTGCTGTGATCAATACATGACAATCTCTCACGAAGGTTGGCGCCGGACGATGGCGTCGCTCATCTTCACCACCCGGCTCATGAAAGGCAGGTCGTGGACGCGGACGATGTCTGCGCCCCGGGCGATCGCGATCGCCACCGCAGCCGCAGTGCCTTCCAGGCGTTGGTCGGGGGGGAGATCCAGCGTATAACCGATAAATGACTTGCGCGAGGGTCCCGCCAGCAGCGGGTAGCCCAGCGCCCGTATCTCCCCCAGGCGGTCGAGCAGCTCCAGGTTTTGCTCCACCGTTTTTCCGAAGCCAATCCCCGGGTCCAGGATGATCCTTTCATCGGGAATGCCGGCCTGCTGAGCGATAGAGACGCTTTCTAACAGTTCTCTCTGAATATCTGCGATCAGGTCCTCGTATGGCACGCCCACGTAGCGGCCCCCCAGCCGCTCCTTGATCTCAGCCGTCGCCCACGCGCTGCGGTTGTGCATCAGGATCACGGGCGCCTGGTATTCGGTTGCCACTCGGGCGATCTGCGGGTCAACCTTGAAGCCCCAGACGTCGTTCACCAGGTGCGCGCCGGCGCGCAGGGCGGCTTCGGCTACCGCAGCCTTGTACGTGTCGATCGAGATCAGGATATCCAGCTCGGCAGCCAGCGTGCGGATTACCGGAAGAACCCGGGCCAGCTCCTCTGCCAGGTTTACCGGCAGCGCGCCCGGGCGCGTGCTCTCGCCGCCGATATCCAGGATATCCGCCCCTGCCTCGACGAAGCGATGCGCCTGTTCGATAGCGGAGATCAGCACCGGGTCCCGACTCTCGTCTCTACCCTTGGTTAATTCGCCTTTGGGGTATTTGGCAGGGTCCAGCAGCCCGTCACCGGAGAAGCTGTCCGGGGTCAGGTTGAGAATGCCCATGATATAGGTGCGCCTGCCCCATTCCAGAGCCCGCTTGCCAACCGACATAGCGGGAGATTTCAAGATGTGCATATTGTGCTGAGCGGGTGGGACTGCCAGTTGATCTACACCAATTGGGTCAGCGGCCTGTTCAGCCAGGCTTCGGCCTCTTCCGGGTCGCTGAACACCGCCATCTCCACCCCGCCAGGTCTGGTCAGCGCCGCGATCTTTACCAACGCTTTACGGATGTTATCGCTGGTTGCCACTACAGCCATGCGAATATTTCGCACCGACGGGTCGTTGTTGACCTCCACCGCGTACTGGATGGCTTTCTCCGGAAGCTCGTCAAGCTGGCGCAGGTCGTACAGGTTGCGGGTCAGCCGGTCGGAGTCCAGCAAGTGATCCAGCGCGAACGCTCGCCAGTGCTCCAGCGTGGCTTCCGAGGCGTCTGTAAAGGTGAGGTTCATGCCGCCATCGAGGCGCCGCGTGACCGTATAACCGATGTCCGGATCGGGGGTCCATCTCAGGGGTTTCAACTCGGCTTCAGACATGGCCTTACGCTCTCCTTCCGTAATGGATCGCCCCACGTGACGATCCGTTTCAATCTATAGTATTTCGTCTGGGGGATATTTTATCCCAATTCCAGCAAAATTCTAACCGTCCGGCTGAATCCTGGCCCCTCCTACAGCAGATCTCAGCGCAGTTGAAGGAGTCCGCGCTTTCATGTTTTTCGCCTCATTTCGCGCCTTCGGATACGCAAGGACTTTAAATAAGCAGAGCAGCCCTGAGGCTGCTCCACTTATCTTGCAAGAGACGGGGGAGTTCGCCCGGGTCACCAAGTGCTACTTGTATAATTCCAGGCTTGCCGGTGGTCGATAATTAATGGTGTTTTGGTAATTCACCACCACCTCGGTATTGCCATGAAGGAAAACCGTATCGCCGATCAATTGGGCGTTGATCGTCTCCAAAGAACCTCCGCCGGCTTCAATGGTACCCGAGGGAGCGTACACCGTTCCAATATAGTTGGAGCCAGAAGCGCCCAAGAGCACCACATCGTTCGTGTTGCCTTCGGCCAGGTAGATCAGCACGCCCGGGATGGCTGGCGGGCAGGTGTTGTTCTGGCAGGGGGCGATCTCCGGCAACGGCGGCGCGACCAGATAAACTTCCACCGAGCCGCCCACGTAAAAATCTCCTTCGGTCAGGTAAATCGTCACGCCGCCCTCATCCTCCACCCGCACGGAACCGCCGTTGATGGTGAAATCACGCGAGAGGCAATACAGCCCCGAGCGCAGCACCAGGTTGGTATTGGCGCTGTTGACCCGTATATAACCGTATCTCCCAGGGCTAATTGTGCCGCCGCCGCTGTGATCACCACGGTCGGACAGTGTTGAGCAACCCGAATCCGGCCCAGGGATGCGGTACGAAGCGGTGGGCAGCGGAGTGGTGCCCACCACCGGCGTCGGCGGGTCTACGCTGGGAGAACCGTTGGTGGTATAGCACCCTTCGCCAACACACCCAAGAGCCCCGCCATTTATGTCCACATTGACCGAGCCACCCACCACGGCGCAGGCGTTGGACAGGATGCCACCCCCGTTGACCTGGATCGTGCTGTTGCCATCTATGTGAACGCCGCCCGTATTGCTGTTCGGGCAATCGGTGCGCAAAGCCACCACGGCGTTGCCAAAAGCGAGCGGCGAGCGCGGCCGCACGCGGGCAACAGCCGTCACCGTGTTACGCAGTGGTCCCTTATATACAAAATGGGCAAAGGTGGTGTTTGTATCAGTGGTGATGGTCGTGGTGATATCCAGATATTTATCGATCCACAGGCCGGTATTCTGTTGCCCGCATCTGAAAGTCGCACCATTCTGATCGCTGATATCGTCATCGATGGCATAATCATTGCTCCCGGCGCGGCTGATGGCAGCATTCAAACCCGCCTGGCCTGCATTGACGATCTGGGTGTAGATCGGGTCGCCTGAGTTGGTGCAGGCCCAGTTCTCATAATCCACGTAATGGTTTTCCAGGTATAAAGCCGCCGTGGCTGCGCCCCCCAGCGAGGAGGCATCAGACGCATTTTGAGCGTGGCGGCGGTTTGAATAAACCATGCCGCCATCGACAGCCAGGGCGGTGAAACCCAATAAAACGACAAACCCAAGCACCAATAACACCAGTGCCTGGCCCTTCTCTTGTGATAGTTGCTTATTCATCCCCACATCTCCTTTTGTATCAACGATTCTATGTACAGGCCGGAGCCAATACCGTATCCGTAACTGTGGCAGTGATATCCACCGCCTGCCTGCCCAGGATCGCTCCCAGATATGGCATGGTGATCGGAAAATTTTGATAAGTAACCCGAACTGTAATGGCTTCACCGGTGCACGGTGAGCCGTCATGGGTTACATTGATGACAATCCTGCCGGAGCTCACCAGATCATTGAGAATATTCGAGTTGTTACTAATGCGAGTCTGGATGCCAGCCGCATCCGTGGGATTATACGAGCCGTACAAAGCCCCTTCCTGAGCAGAATCGCGCAGCGACATGTAGGTAAACAACGCCCTGCCCACGTCCGCCAACCCGGCCAGCAAGACCAGGAGGACCACCAGGCTGATACTGAATTCCAGCAGGCTTTGACCCTGTTCCGAGTTATTTCTATTTTTTTCAGCCAAATTATTCATATGCACACCTGTACTTCAAGCATGTTGATCAGCGCCACCCAAAAGCCACGTAAATATCCCAAACACCCTCATAGGGAGCGTTTCCCTGACCGGAGAAGCTGGTTTGGACCAGCGGGTTGGCTGAGGCGCCGGTAGCAAAGATCATGGGCGGGGTCAGCAGGCTGCCGTCTCCGCCAAGCGCCGCATAATACAAGAAGTCATTCCACTCTACATCCAGCCAGGTCAGGATTGCGTAGCCCCCTTCCGCATAGGTCACTGAGACGTAATCCGGCTTGCGCGTTCCCGCCAGGGGCAGGTCGGATGGAGCGCGCAAGAGAGCGCTGCCGTCGGGATCCAGCACAGCATAAGCAATCCTTTCCGTTGCCGGATTAGTCCAGGCCAAAACAAGATTGCCATTGGCGACCCGCACTCCATCGCTACGCCAGCCGCTGCTGCCAGGGATGGTCGCAGGGGATGCGGTCACGTTTCCTGAGCTGTTAACCATGGCGTAGGCGATCGAGTAAGTCTCAGAGATCTGGCTGTACACTGTGTAAGCAAACAAGGCGCCGGCGTTAGCATTCACCAGGTCCGGGTCAAGCAAAAGGGTGCTGCCAGCGACGCTCTGGGTGAGCATTTGCGGTCCGGCGGTGACCTGGGCGCCGGTTGTGGTATAGCTGGCGTAATAAATCGTATTCACCTCGTTATCGCCTGCCTGGAGGCGGTTATCCAGCCAGCCTAAAAGGAAACGGTTGTCATCCGTAGCGATAAGGCGCGGCGAGGAGTACAACGGGATGTCGTAATCGCCTGTGCCGCGCCACTGGCTGTTGTTGGTCAGGTTCACCGGCCCATAAATTTGATCCCCCTGGGCGTTCAAAACAGCAAACCAAACATTCGAATTCCGGCGAATGTCGGGCAGTGTGGATAAATCAAGCTGATACTGCACCCAGAGCAAAGCGAGCTTACCATCCCCAGCAACTGAAACCGCCGGGTAGCGCGCGTTCACCAAAAGGGTCGGCGTGGCCAGATTCTGATTTTGAGTGAGCGCAGTAGTTGGCCGGAGGACAAATCCGAATTTGTTTAAGACCTGGTACTCGATAT
>Ga0209342_10004582_pt1 | contig 14332 bp, 18 predicted proteins | sample RifCSP16_2_FD_184023 | JGI IMG/M metagenome (GOLD analysis project Ga0209342, IMG submission 184023) | Soil microbial communities from Rifle, Colorado - Rifle CSP2_sed 16_2 (SPAdes) (version 2) | ecosystem: Environmental > Terrestrial > Deep subsurface > Rock core/Sediment | place: Rifle... | reverse complement strand
TGGGAGAACGCCACCCCTGACAGGGATTATACCATAGAAATCTCGTACCCCGAGTTCACCTGCGTATGCCCGCGCTCCGGCTACCCGGACTTCGCGACAATAAAGCTAACCTATGTCCCGGACAAAAAGGTCGTGGAGCTGAAGTCCCTGAAGCTCTACCTCAACTCCTTCAGGGATAGGGCCATATCCCACGAGGCCGTGACGAACCTCATCTTCGACGACCTCAAAAAACTGCTCTCGCCGCGAAAGCTCGATGTCGTCGCTGACTTCAATGTACGGGGCAACGTGAAGACGGTCGTGAAGGTAAGCCTTTAAATCACAACTCTGCCTGTGCCATCTTCGCATTACCTCAGTCCTGTTTCACCAGGACATCTCTCAGCGAGTTCAAAAGCCGCCTGTTCGATTTCCTCTTGAGCACAGCAACCCTGAAGAAGCGCGGGCCGAGACCGCTGAAGGCGGATAGGTCCCTTATGAGTATCCCCTTCCCAAAGAGCCTCGCCCCAAGCCCTGCCGCGCCCATGCGCCCGGCAATCTTTACGGTGATGTAATTGGCCGACGAGGGCAGAGGCTCAAGCCCCTCTATCGAAGACAACCCCTTCAAGAGGTAATCGCGCTCAACCGAGAGCCATTCCGCCGTCCTCTCGATATAAGCCTTATCAGCGAGAGCGGCGACCCCGGACAACGACGCCAGCGTATTCACAGACCACGGCGGCACGAGCCGCGAGAGCCCGTCTATTATCTCCTTATCCGCTACAGCGTAGCCGAGCCTTAATCCAGCAAGGGCGTAATACTTTGTCATGGACCTCAGGACTATCGCGCCTGACCTTGCGGCCTGAGCCATGATGCTCCCGCCTGAGAAGTCGATGAACGCCTCGTCGATTACCGGCGTTGCGCCGTGTTTGCGGCAGAGGCGAATTATCTCAAGCGCCTCGTCTTCGCCGTAGAGCACGCCCGTAGGGTTCGCCGGGTTTGCCATGAAGAGGATTGAATAGCCCTTTGAGAGCCTCTTGTCGAGCCTCGCCAAATCTATCCTGAATCCGTCTTCCTCACTCAGAACAAAGCCCTCTGCCCTGAAGCCCGATATGGCGAGGGCATTGGCGTATTCGCTGAAGGCAGGCTCGATTATCAAAGCTTTGCCGGATGTGAAGAGCCGGGGTATTAGATAGATGAGCTCGGTCGAGCCGTTTGCCGGAAGGATGTTGCCAGCCGGGATGCCGAGGGATTCAGAGATGGCTTTCCTGAGGTTAGAGTTCTTCGGGTCCGGGTAGGGCGGGACGAGCCTAATGCCCCCGGTTATCGCCTTCACCGCCGCAGCAGGCGGGCCGAGCGGGTTTATGCTCGCGCTGAAATCGAGTATCCTTGAGAGGGGCCTTTTGGAGAGCCTCTTGGCCTCCCAGATATTGCCGCCGTGAACGTCCTTTTTTCTGCCGATGGTCAAAGAGAGGCCCTTAAAGATTGCTGAAAAACTCCCATTTTTTCAGGCTGCTCAAAAAGCTCCATATGCGAGGCGTCGAGGAGCGAGGAACGAGTCGTACTCTTCATGTACGTCGAGTGACGAGCAACGATGACAACAAAGCAGATGGACTTTTTCAGCAGCCTGTTACGAGATTATTGCCCTGGCGTCCACTGCCACAGCCCCTCTTTCATATACCACGAGAGGGTTAATCTCAAGCTCTTTTATCGAGCTGACCTCGGTGAGTATCTCCCCGACCTTCATTATGGCGTTAGCTATCGCGTCGAGGTCTTTATATGTCGAGCCCCTGTATCCGGTGAGGAGCGGGAAGCTCTTTACCTCGGCCATCATGGCGAAGGCCTCTTCCTTTGTGACAGGCGCGAGCCTGAAGGAAACGTCCTTCAAAAGCTCTACAGCGACCCCGCCGAGGCCGAACATCACGGCAGGGCCGAACTGGGCGTCCCTTATGCCGCCTATTATGACCTCTGTGCCAGGGGGGGCCATCTCCTCGACCAGAAAGCCTTCTATGGCGGAAAGCGGCATCTCGTCAGCGAGCTCGAGGATCATCTGCGTCCACCTCGTCTCAAGCTCGCTCGCGTCCTTTATGTTGAGGCTCACGCCGCCCGCGTCGCTCTTGTGCAATATGTCAGGAGAGACGACCTTGAGGGCTACCGGATAGTTTATCTCTTTAGCGGCCTCTATCGCGCCGACAACGTCCTTTACGACCCTGTGGCTGGCCACCGGGATCGAGGCATGGCCGATTATGGCCTTTGCCTCCGGCTCCAAGAGGTTCTTCCTCCCGAGGCTCAGGGCCTCTTTTACGATCTTCTCTATGGCCCGGGTGTCCATCATCCCCTCCTCGCGCCCCTGGCGAGCACAGAGGCAGCGCGCACCGCCGCCTCGGGCGTTGCGAATACCGGGAGGCCTGCCTCCCGGAAAAGTGAAAACCTCTGCCTCGAATACACGCCGCCCGGCGTGCATATGAGTATGGGCTTCTCGGTAAATCCCGGCTTCTGCGAGAGCATGTTCGGGAGGTTGTCCGTAAGCGCCGGAGGCCCCCAGAGCGCCGCGACTATGGCGATGTCATAATGATCGCCGGACATGGTCTTCTGAAGGGAGAGGGCGAAGGACTCGTCTGTGGCGCTGCCCGTTAGGTCAAGGGGGTTGCCGATCGCGAAGTACGACGGGAACTCTGTCTTAAGCTTCTCAGCGAGCCCTTCGGGCAGCGGCGCCACATCGAGGCCGAGCGAGTGGCAGGCGTCCGAGAGGCCCACGCCCACGCCGCCGCCGTCGGTTATTATCATGACCCTGTTGCCCGCCGCCCTGCCCTGCATGCCGAATGCCTTGCACGCGGCGAGGAACTCCTCGTATCCGTCGAGCTCTATTACGCCGGCCTTTTTGAAGGCGGCCCTGTATATCTCGTACCTGCCGGCTATGGCCCCGGTATGGGAGCGCGCGGCAGTGATGCCTGCCCCGCCCTTGCCGACCTTCACTGCCATAACGGGCTTCCTGGCCGAGCAGCGCGATGCGGCCTCGACGAACCTCCTGCCGTCCTCGACGGATTCGATGTAGACGGCAACCGCCTTTGTCTCAGGGTCGTCGGCGAGAAAGTCCAGGCAGTCCGCCTCGTTGACGTCGGTCTTGTTGCCGTAGCTCACCACGCGGGCTACACCTATGCCGTCCGCCGCGAGCTCGTCCATTGCCGTCACGGCAAATGAGCCGCTCTGGGATATTATCGAGAGGCCGCCTTTGGCCGGCCTCTGTATCCTGTCCTCTGGTATGAAGAAGGTGTCGAGACGGGAGACGGTATCGTATATGCCCATGCAGTTCGGGCCTATTATCCTTATGCCTGACTTGTACGCTATATCCCTGACTTCTTTTTCAAGGTTCAGGCCCGCCTCGCCTGCCTCGGCAAAGCCGCCGCCCACGATTATCGCTCCCCTTATCTTTCCCCGGGCGCTCTTGAGGACAGACGGCACAGCCGGGGCCGGTATTGCCAGGACCGCGATATCGGCCTTCTCCGGGATATCGTCGATCGAGGCCAGGCACTCCATGCCGAGCACGGAAGAGTATTTGGGGTTTATTGGATAAACCTCGCCCTTGAAGCCAGCCCTGATGAGGCTCCGGAGGATTATGTTCGAGATCTTTCCCGGCTCTTCCGTAGCGCCGACCACGGCCACAGAGGCCGGGCTGAAGAAAAAGGATATGCCGCTATTTTCCATCTGATAGACAGGCTTCAAGAAGACCCTACTCGTCGAGCTTGAAGGCTACCTTGATGATGGCCTGGAACTCGACTATCTTGCCGTTGTCTATCCTGCCGTGCTGCTCCGTGACCTCGAACCACGCAAGGGCATGGAGAGACTTCGACGCCTTCTCGATGGCGTTCTTTATCGCGTCCTCGAAGCTCTTCCCCGAGATGCCGATTATCTCAATTTTTTTGTAGACCCTGTCCATTTAGCGTCCTCCTCTTATTTTTTTAAAGCCTCATATTCCTTGAAGTCAAAAAGACGAATACCACGCCGGCGGCCATCACGGCGATGTTAAGGGCGTAGCTCTCCATGTGTATCTTCCTGAACTCGCCCCGGAGCTCCTCATGCCTCGCCTGGTCAGTCGCCCTTACCTCTGCCATCGCGGCCTTGACGGCCTTTGCCTCGGGCCATATCACCATGCCGGAATAAAATGTAAAGGCGGTCATGAGCGCGAGGAGTATTATCCTCGCCGCGGGAAAGCCCTTTTCAACGAACGATATGGCAAGGAGAGAGGCGAGAGACAGTATGCCCGCCACGTAGCCCACTGACCAGTACCAGGGGAATATCCGGGCCACAAGCTCTCCCGCCGTCTCGCGCGGAAGCGCCTGAAATATGGCCGGGGTCACGAAAAAGGTAAAGAATACGAGCATGCCAACCCAGACGACTATACTAAGGAGCAGGATGAACTTCAAAACGTTGAGCATGCGCAGTGCCTTTCAGAGGAGTATCAAGATGGGTCTTTACAGCCAAGCTACAGGAAATAGATAAAGAGCGTCCTCACCATGAAAACGCCCAGTATCATAAGCGCAGCGGCAGAGCGCATTATGCGTATGCTTGAGAGGACCGACTCGGGGCTGTACGCCGCAAACATATCCCCTATGACCGGCTTTGCGGAGAGGACCCCGCCGTAACAGGTCGGCCCGCCCATCTGCACGCCGAGGGCCCCGGCCATGGCCGCCTCCGGCGCCCCGGCATTCGGGCTCGGGTGCTTCTTCCTGTCCCTTTTCAAGATGTATGCTGACTTCACCCAATTATACCCTAAAATAAAGGAGGCTGAGACGATGAGGCCGCCGGTTATCCTCGCGGGTATGAAGTTCGCCGCGTCGTCGGCCCTGGCCGGGAACCAGCCGAAGTTCCTGTACCTGTCGTTCCTGTAGCCTACCATTGAATCGAGCGTGTTAACGGCCTTGTATGCCATCATGAGAGGAGGCCCGCCCAGGGCAAGGAAAAAGAGCGGCGCTACCACGCCGTCTGACGCGTTCTCGGCGACCGTCTCGACAGCGGCCTTCAGCACCCCCTCCTCCTTGAGGTTCGCGGTGTCCCTGCCGACAATGCGCGCAAGGCGCGCCCTCGCCTCAGGAAGGCCCTTCTCGAGCGCCCTTACGACCGAGGCGGCCTCGTCGCCGAGGGACTTTATCGAGAGCCCCGCCCAGACAAAGTATACCGCTATGACAAGGGAGAGCGTAGGAGAAATCTCGTACGCGAGATAGAGGACGGCAAGCGTCAGCGAATATGAGAGACCCACGACGATTACCCATAGCAAGGCCCCGCCGAGCCTCTCTCCGGCCCGTGTCTTTGGAAGACGTCCGCGGAGCTCTCCCTCGGCAAAGGCAGCGAGCCTTCCCATCCACCTCACAGGGTGCGGGAACCTCTCGGGGTCGCCGGCCATGAGGTCGAGCGCGAAGGCAAATACTATGACCAGCGGCGAGAAGGGCACCGGGTTCAGAAGCTCGAATACGGTCTTCATGCCCCGATCGCCTTGAGGACAGCGTGCATGTCCACGTTCCGCTCGAAGATGGTCGCGAGAGAGGCAATTGAATCCGCCTTCGCCTCCCTGAACGGGCGCGCCTCGGCTGCCGCTCCCTTTTTGAAAGAAGAGAGGAGAGCGCCCCTGAAGAGGTCGTTGTCGAATATGCCGTGTATGTACGTGCCCCAGACCATGCCGTCAGCCGACATGGCGCCTTCAGGGAAATACACCGGCTTGCCGTTCCTGTCCAATACCTTTGAGAAGGGCTGCCCCTTCACCATCGTCTCGCCCATGTGTATCTCGTACCCCTGTACCTCATAGTCCCTGTCCCTGTACCTCGCAATGGCCGATACCTCGAAGGTCAACTTGACCTTGCCGAGCACGGTCGACGCCTCGAGCAGGCCGAGCCCGCTTCCCTCCGCAGGCCCGCTCTCGACGCCGTAAGGGTCTTTTATCGACCTGCCGAGCATCTGGAAGCCGCCGCAGATGCCCGCGACCATGCCGCCCTTCGCAAGGTGCTCCTTTATGGCGGGGCCGAAGCCCCTTGTCTTCATCCAGAAGAGGTCAGAGAGCGTGCTCTTTGTGCCGGGGAGTATCAGGAGGTCGGCGCCAGATAGCTCCTCAGGCGTCGTAATGAAGCGGAGATCCACGTTAGAGTCGCCCTTGAAGGGGTCGAAGTCCGTGAAGTTGGATACCCGGGGGAGCTTCATGACAGCGACCTTCACATTGCCGCTCCACTCTTCGCTCCTGCCATATCGCGCCTCGAGCGAGACGCTGTCCTCGTCCGGCAGATTGAGGCTGAAGTACGGGACGACACCGACGACCTGCTTGCCCGTGCGGTTCTGGAGGAACTCGATGCCGGGGTCGAGGAGAGCCTTGTCTCCCCTGAACTTGTTTATGATGAGGCCCTTGATCCTCTCCCTCTCTTTGTATTCGAGGAGCTCGAGCGTGCCCACGATGGAGGCGAAGACCCCTCCCCTGTCGATGTCGCCTATAAGGAGGACCGGGCTCTCGACTGCCTCGGCGATGCCCATGTTGGCTATGTCGTTCTCGCGGAGGTTCACCTCGGCAGGGCTGCCCGCGCCTTCGATTACGATGATGTCGTTCGTCTCTGCGAGCTTTGAGTAGCTCTCAAGGACGTACCTCAACGCCTCCTTCTTGAAGGCGTGGTACTCGCCTGCGGACATGGTGGCGAAGACCCTGCCCTGGACGATCACCTGGGATTGGCTATCCCCGGTGGGCTTCAATAGTATGGGGTTCATGTGGACGGACGGGGGAAGCCCTGCTGCCTCTGCCTGCAGCGCCTGCGCCCTGCCTATCTCGCCGCCGTCGTGCGCAACGGCTGAATTCAATGCCATGTTCTGCGCCTTGAACGGCGCGACCCTGAATCCCCTGTTCTTGAGGCACCTTATGAGCGCCGCTGTAAGGACGCTCTTTCCCACGTGCGAGGAGGTGCCCTGGAGCATTATGTTTTTGACATTTCCCATTGAATTTCAGATAGCGGTCATGCTAAAATCGCCTTGGATGGATTGGCCCTGTACCTGGCAACACCCTCCCGCTCTCTAACCCGCATCCGCCCTTAAAGACCATGAAAACAGCGAGAAAAAAACTCCTCTTCGCTCTCCTTTGCGCCATCTTCGCGGCCTCTTCCATGCTGCCGTCAAAGGCATCTGCCGAGGCCCCGGCAGGCCACAAGGCCAGAGTGAAGAGTGTCTTCTCGAAGCTCGAGTCTGTCCTCGGGTGGACGCCCAAAGTCGTCTTCGAGGACACTGACCGCATGAGCGCCTTTGTCATGCCGGACGGCACAGTGGTCGTCTCTGCCGGGCTTCTCTCCATCGCGGAATCCGACGACGAGTTGGCCTTTATACTCGCGCACGAGGCGTCACACATCATCGCCAATGACCAGACCCCCGGCACCGCCGGCCTCTCAGGCCTGGACTCGTCCGGCGCTTCGGAGTTCAGGGAGGAGCGGGCTGACAGGATGGCCGTCGGCATCATGGAAAAGGCCGGGTTCGATAGAGGCGCCTCTATACGCGTGTTGAAGAAGCTCTCCGGCAAGGGGACTGACCTCAATCCCCGCATCCTCGCCCTCTCGAAACTCCTCTACGCGAAATAATCCCTTTTTCGCCGTGCCCGCTTAGGGTAAGATTATACTACTTTCCCCTATCACAACAAGGAGATTGTAGCTTGCCCGGCATCGGCAGGATAGTCGCGTCCGAAAGACTTTTCCGTGATAAAGGCATCACGCTCAGGGGCCCGGGGCTCTGTGCCCTCATGCTCTGGGAGCCGCGGCCAGGCGAGGCCTTCACGGTCTCTGACCCTGACGGCAGACTCTTCAGGGCGCGCCTCTTGGCGCTATCAGTTGAGTCTGCCGATATGACTGCCTTTGAAGAGATCGGCCCTTCTGAGCCCGGGCCGGACATAACCCTCATCCAGGCCCTGCCGGAAAGGGAGCGGATGGAGCTCATCCTCCAGAAGGCGGCAGAGCTCGGCGTGACGCGCGTCCTGCCTTTCAAGAGCTCGAAATCGATAAGCCTCGATGAGCTCGATTCAAGGCAGAGGAGGTCGCATAACTGGGGCGCGATCGCGCTCAAGGCGGCCAAACAGTCGAGGAGGCCGGATATCCCTGAGATACTCCCCTACGCGGAACTCGGCGGCGCGTTGGGCCTTGCGCAGGAGGCCGGCCTCAAGATAATGCTCTCGGAGAGGCCGGGCATAGAGACATTGAAAGGTCTTCTCGATAAGACCCAAAGGCCTGTAAGGGCCGCTGCCCTGCTTGTCGGGCCTGAGGCAGGCCTTACGGACGAAGAGGCAAAGAGGGCCGAGGGAGCCGGTTTCGTTCCGGTCAGTTTGGGGCAGAGGATATTGAGGACTGAGACAGCGGCGATATTCGGGGTGGGTGTCTTGAGGTACGAGCTTGGCTAAAAAATCCCTTCCCAGCCCTCCCCCATGAGCTGCTCTTCGATGAACTTCCTCATCCCTGCCTTTATCTCGCTGCTCATATCGACGAACTTCAATCCCATGCCCGGGTCTGTAAGCCTGTCCGGCTCAGGGGCGATGGCGTAGAGCACCTCGGCGTCAAGGACAATGGGCTTGGGGCTTGGGAGGTCGAGCGAGACCTTTACCCTCGTGCCTACCGGGAAGGGCTTCAACGTCCGTATGAAGATTCCCTGCTCGGAGAGGGCAGTGGCGAAGCTCGCCCTGCCGGTCGTGCCTGATATGACGGTAGTCTTGAAGAGCACCCTTATCCTTAAAAAGTGCCTGGGCCTGGGCTCCAGGTGCTTCTGCAGGGTCCTGTAAAGCTCGGTGGGACTGATGGGCCGTGTCACATAGGCGTTCGCGCCCCTTGAGATGGACGCCTCAAGGTCTGTTAGCCTCGCCTTCTCGCCCACGCTTATTATCTTCATTATCGCGAGGCTACGGTTGGCCCGCATTGACTCGAGGCTGGGCTGTCCGGCAACAGGCGGCATGTCCAGGTCAAGGAGCACCGCATGTGGAATTATCCCGAGGGTTATGCGCGTAAGATCCGGGCTGTTCGAGGCCAAAAAGACGTTATAGTCCAGCCTCTTTACGATTGCGGCGAGCCTCAGGCACCTTTTCGGGTCAGGGTCGGCGACCAGTATGTTTTTTGGCGCGGTAAGTATCTCTCTTCTCCTTAGTTGCGGATATATTAATAAGAAAAATCTGCTTGTTTGTAAACTGAAATCTTTTCGCTTGAGTAGATTATACGGGCGTTTTAGAATCTGTGCATGGAAGAGCTACTTTGCATAAGATGCGTACATGCCGTTTTCCTTGGCCCTAAAAAAAGAGCTCTGCTACAAGACAGGCGGCCTCTGGCGCAAAAAGCTGAAGACAATAGTCGGCAAATACGGCCCCTGCCGCGCGAGACCGGCCAAAGACAGGCCCCTCAGGAAGAGATAGACCCGCCTTTTTATCACCCGGGCTAAACCGATGAAAAGTTTCTGGTAATATTATATATTTGCAAAGACCTGTTTTGGGGAAGGGGATGGATGGCGTCATTAAAAAACATACTGGCGGATTCAATTGAAGCGGCGAAGAGGCGCAGGAACCTGATCATCTTCTTCGTATCGACCCATGTCATATTACTCTTCTTCGGGCAGTGGATGGTGGCGCAGGGCTACCCCGGGGTGCTCGAGCTCCGCGAAGAGCAGCTGAAGCAGATCCAGGAGCTGCCTTATCTAAAGCCCCTCATGGGCCCGCTGGCGGAGAACCTGCCCTTGAAGGTCCTCTATACCTTCTCCTTCAACCTCATATTCGGCGCCTTCGTCTCCACCACGCTCACGGGCCTTGTATTTTTCTTCCCGTACATGGTCGCTGTCTGGAGGAGCTTCCTTGTCGGGATACTCGTCGCGGGCATGGAGTACTCCCCGGCCATGGTCGCGGTCTTCTACGGGACCTTCATCCTCGAGTTCGGCGCCTACTGCATTTCCTCGGCCATTGGCACGGACATTGGCCTTGCCCTCCTCTTCCCGGAGAGAAAAGGGGTCTCATCGAGGAAAGAGGCCCTGGGGATTGCCGCCAGGGATGGTCTGAGGCTATATGTACTTGTAATCATTATACTTTTCGTAGCTGCCATCTGGGAGATGACCGGCCTCCATTATCTCGGGCCATTGTTCAAGCCCATCGAAGGCTGATTTTTTTCGCAAAAAAAGCACGAAAAACAAAGATTTCTCTTTGACAGGGGGCCTATCTATGCTATAAGGTCTCGTAAACAACAGGTGTAGGAATTTTCCGGCTTTTTGCTCTCTCTCCCCGCGCAAATCATAGGGTGGCTCCAGAAAGGCCCCTCAAAAGCGAGTTTGCCGGGCTTCTCTTGATGGCTGGGAATACAATTTCCGAAAACATCCTCCATATCAACGACCGCATCAGAAGGGCAGCACGCAAGGCTGGCCGCGACCCAGGCGAAATCACGCTCATAGCAGTCACCAAGACAGTAGAAACAAAGAAGATAAAAGAGGCCATCTCAGCCGGGTTGAGGGTCTTTGGCGAGAACTACGTCCAGGAGGCCCAGGAGAAGATCTCCAAGGTCAAGGACAAGAACATCAAGTGGCACTTCATAGGCCACCTGCAGAAGAACAAGGTCAAGCTCGCGGTCGAGCTCTTCGACATGATACACACCGTCGATTCGCTCGACCTTGCCAAGGAGATCAACAAGCGCGCAACCGAGCCCGTGGACATCCTCATCGAGGTCAACATCGCGAGGGAGAAGACCAAGGCGGGGGTCGACTCCGAGGGCGCGGTAAAGCTCGCGAAGGCCATATCGGCCACCATGCCGAACCTGCGCCTCAGGGGCCTCATGTCTATACCCCCTGTATTCGAGCAGGCCGAGATGTCGAGGCCGTATTTCGCGATGCTCAGGAGGCTTGCCGAGAGGATAAACAAGGAGAAGTTCCCCGGGGTCTTCCTGAAGGACCTCTCCATGGGCATGTCGAATGATTTCGAGGTGGCCATAGAAGAGGGGGCCACCATGGTAAGGATTGGCACCGCCATTTTCGGCAGCCGCGAGAGCGCAGAGAAGAAAGCCGCAAAGTCCGCTTGAAACAATTCCGTCAATAATTCATGCTAACAAAGAAGACAATAGGCTTTTTAGGCGCCGGCAACCTTGCCGAGGCCCTCATAAAGGGGCTCATAGGCTCGGGCTCGGTGAAGGCTGGGCAGATTCTCGCGAGCGACAGGATGAGCGAGAGGCTCATCCACCTCGCTGAAGGCTACGAGATAAAGGTCTTCAGCAAGAACTTCGAGACTGTCCGGAATGCTGATATAATATTCCTTACAGTGAAGCCGAATGACGTGACGGGCGTTCTAAAGGAGATCGCGGCCGACTTCACTCAGGGCAAGCTCCTCATATCGGTCGCGGCAGGCGTTACAACCTCGATGATACTTGAGACTTTAAAAGAGGCCGGCCTCTCCCATTTTGTGCCGGTAGTGAGGGCCATGCCCAATACCCCGGCCATAGTCGCAAAAGGCGCGACCGGCATCTGCGCCGGCATAGGAACAGGCGAGCGCCAGATGGAGCTCGCCAGGGCGCTCTTCGAGCCCATAGGCCAGGTCGAGATCGTCGAAGACGAGTCCATGATGGACGCCGTGACGGGCCTGAGCGGCAGCGGCCCCGCCTATGTATTCCTCTTCATCGAGGCGCTTATCGAGGGCGGGGTAAAGGCAGGCCTGCACAGGGATATTGCAAAGAGGCTCGCCATGCAAACGGTCGCGGGGGCCGCGGCCCTCGCCATGCAGAGCCCGAAGGACCTTGAAGAGCTCCGGCGCATGGTCTCTTCTCCCGGGGGGACCACGATAGAGGGGCTAAAGAAGCTCGACGAGGGCCACTTCAGGGAAACGATAGTAGCCGCCGTCGAGGCAGCGACCCGGAGGGCAAGGGATCTTTCAGGCAGATAGGCGCAAGCGTGGAGAACTTCTCCCCCTTTTCTAAATGGGACTGAGGGGGATTAATAAGCCTTTCAAATACCTCACCTTGAAAAAGGAGATCTTGGAATAAATGTTCGTCATCTCAAACATGCTCGTCGGGTTCGCGAAGATACTCGACATGGCCCTTACCATCTACTTCTGGATAATAGTCGTGCGGGCGCTCATATCATGGGTCAACCCCGACCCCTACAACCCGATAGTCCGGTTCCTCTACCAGGTGACGGAGCCGGTGCTCGCCAGGGTAAGGCGCTTCATCCCGTACACGGGCGGCCTTGACCTCTCCCCGCTCATTGTGATTTTCGTCATATATTTCATACAGTACGCCATAATACCCTCCATAATCGAGGCAGCGTTAAGGCTTAAGACAGGAGGAGCGATATGAGGATAACACCGCTCGAGATAAGGAGCCACTCTCTCAAGAAGAGCTTCAAGGGCTATGACGTAAGGGAGGTCGAGGAATTAAGGGAGCTCGCCTCAGAGGCGCTCGAAGAGGCCGCGCGGGAGGTAAACGACCTGAAGGAGAAGCTCGCGGCTGCAGGCGACAGGATAAAGGAGTACGCCGCCAACGAGAACATGCTGAGGGAGACCATCACCACCGCCCAGAAGATGGTCGAAGAGCTCAAGACCAACGCGAGGAAGGAGGCCGAGCTCGTCGTTACAGAGGCGAGGCTCCAGGCCGAGGATATAGTAAGGCAAGCGCAGTCAAGGGGCTCGGAGATCCAGCAGGAGATATACAGGCTCCGTAAGCAGAGAAGAGAGCTCGAGGTCTCGATAAGGGCCATAATAGACTACCACTCCTCCACCCTGCTCCTCGAAGAGGAGGAATCGCATCGGGCCGATGAGGAATCGGACAAGATCAAGTTCCTCGCAAAGTAGGCACCCGTTCCTCGAGCCCGCCAAAGGCGGCGCCTATATCAGGGTGCGCCTTCAGCCGCGCTCGTCCAGGGACCGGGTGGACGGCGTCGTCGGCAACACTCTTAAGATCCGCCTTACCGCCCCGCCGGTCGAGGGCGAGGCAAACGAGGCCCTCTTGAAGTTCATCTCATCCCTTACAGGCACCCGGAAAAGCGCCTTTTCCATCCAATCCGGCCATAAATCGAGGGAAAAGCTCATATTCGCCGAAGGCCTGGACATATCCTTCCTCGAAGGCGTATTTTCAGCCCTTCTCCCCTGATTTCCCCTACAGTTTGCCCCGCTCTCTCCGATAAGAAATCATTAAATTCCGAGGTCAACTCCCCGCATGTTCCCCGTAATCGGCATCGTCATCGTATTCGGCTCGATAATAGGCGGCTATCTCTTCGAGCAGGGCAACCTCCACATACTCATCCAGCCCGCCGAGCTCATCATAATAGGCGGCGCGGCGATAGGCTCGCTCGTCATAACCTGTCCTCCGAAGCTCCTTGTGAAGATACTGAAGGACATCCCGAAGATTTTCGGCAGCGGCCCGGCCAAGCACGACTTTCTCGACCTCCTGGGGCTTCTCTACGCCCTCTTCTCGAAGGTAAAGAAGGAGGGGCTCCTGGCCCTCGAGTCCGACATAGAGCACCCGAAGAAGAGCGCCATATTCAAAAAGCACCAGGGCGTCCTGAGGAACCCGCACGCCCTCGAGTTCATCTGCGACAACTTGAGGGTCTACATACTCGGCATCAAGCCCTATGACTTCGAGGAGATGATGGACCTCGAGATAGAGACCCACCACCACGAATCGAGCCTGCCCTCCACCGTGATATCGAAGGTGGCCGACTCTCTGCCCGGCTTCGGCATCGTGGCGGCCGTTTTAGGCGTCGTCATAACGATGGGCAAGATGAGCGAATCGCCCGAGGCCATAGGCCACTCAATCGCCGCGGCCCTCGTCGGCACGTTCCTCGGAATACTCCTGTGCTACGGACTGTTCGGCCCGGTCGCGAGCAACCTCGAGCACAGGGCAATTGAGGAGGCGAAGTACTTCGAGGCCATAAAGGTCGCGATACTCGCATTCGCCAAGGACATGCCCCCTCAGCTCGCCATTGAGGCCGCCAGAAGGGTGCTCATGGTCGACACCAAGCCGACCTTCAAGGAGCTTGAGAAGACGATAAAGAAGAAGGCCGCCTGATGCCCCTCGAGCCCCAGCCCGTAATAATAGTAAAGAAGAGAAGGAGGGCCCATGCCGGCCACCACGGCGGCGCGTGGAAGGTCGCCTACGCGGATTTCATCACGGCCATGATGGCCCTCTTCCTCGTGCTCTGGCTCGTCGCGGTGCTCTCGATAGACTCCAAGAAGGTCATCGCCGAGTACTTCCGTTCATATACCATATTCAAGGGCCAGGAGGCCGGTGGCGCGAAGGGCTTCTCAACGATGATAGGCAACCCCGTCAAGCTCGACAGCGAGGACGGCGGAATAAAGAACAAGGACAAGAGGCTCGAGCTCGTAACGCTAAAGCTCAACAAGGTGGTGGAGGAG
>Ga0209342_10004579_pt1 | contig 14339 bp, 14 predicted proteins | sample RifCSP16_2_FD_184023 | JGI IMG/M metagenome (GOLD analysis project Ga0209342, IMG submission 184023) | Soil microbial communities from Rifle, Colorado - Rifle CSP2_sed 16_2 (SPAdes) (version 2) | ecosystem: Environmental > Terrestrial > Deep subsurface > Rock core/Sediment | place: Rifle... | reverse complement strand
TGCATGCGCCGGTCGTCAAGATCGCATGGCGTCCCGTCACCAGTCCAGGGTGTTCTTCGAGGCGGCCCAGACCTGGCCCATGACGACGGCCCCGGAGCCGGCCGGGTCCATGAAGTTGGGCTGGGCCCGGTCGAGGATGAGGTGCGGCCGCATCCGGACCTGGACGAGCTCGGCGCCCGAGAACGTCAGCTCCAGGGTGATGCCCTCCATCGTCGGCTCCGACCAGGTCTGGTCGAAGACGAAGTTGCCGAGGGCGTACCAGATCGGCTTGCCCTTGTAGACCTCGATGCCGGCGGCCCAGTGCGCGTGGTTGCCGATGACCATGTCGGCCCCGGCGTCGATCGCCGCCTGGGCCAGCTTCCGCTGGCCGGCGAAGGGCGTCGGGTCGTACTCCGCGCCCCAGTGCGGGAAGACGATCACGAGATCAGCGCCGGCAGCCCGCGCCGCGGCCACGTCCACCCGGACGTTCTCCACCGTCAGCGGCGCGCTGCCAGCTCGCTCAGCACCGGCGAAGGAGCCGCCGGCGATCGTGTCGTAGCCGAGGACCGCGACGGTCGCCCCGCCGGCCTCGAGGAGGGCGGGAGTGCGCGCCGCCGCCAGGTTCGCGCCCGCGCCGCTGTGCGCGATCCCGAAGCCGTCGAGGGCTTCGATCGTCTCGAGGATTCCCCGCGCCCCGGCGTCCCGGATGTGGTTGTTGCCGAGGGAGACATAGTCCAGGCCGGCGTTGACCAACCCCTCGATGTAGGCCGGGTTGGCGCTGAAGACCGTGCCATGGTCGTGGAAACGGAACGCTTTCGGAGCGGGGTTCTCGAAGTTGGCGATCGCGATGTCGGCGCCCGTCAGGAGCGCGCGCATCGCCCCCTCGCCGCCCGTCCGCTCCGTCCGCGGCAGGTCCCAGCCGAAGACCGAGCAATCCTTGCATCGCGAGGTGATCTTCACCGTCCCGCCGTCCCACGGGAAGTCGACGCCGCGGGCCGAGCCCCGGATGGCCAGCGACACCCCGCGGTCGAGGAGGATGTCCCCGCCGGCGACGAGGGTCCAGGCGGTCGCGGGGTCATAGCGGGGCGCAGGCACCGCCTGAGGTTGGCCGGGCTCGAAGGTGAACGTCGCGTGCAGCGGCCAGTCGTCGGAGGTCGCGACGCGGTCGACGCCGAACAGGAAGGTGCCGTCGAAGCCGAGCACCTTGAGGCTCGGGTCGACGTCGTCCGCGAGGACGAACCCGAGCCGCTTGCGGCTGGCGACGAGGTCCGCCCGGAGGGTCGCGACGTCGGCGACGACGACGAACGTCGCCCTCGCGCCCGGATGGCCGAGGCCGAGCGCCTCGACGACCTTGAACTGCTGGGCCGCGACGACCACGACGGCGTCGTAGCGGTCCGACGTCCCGGCCAGCACGGCCGCCACCTCGGCGGCAGAGGTCTCCGTCCACGGAGCCCGGAAGTCGGTGACCGGGACGAGCGGGCGCCGCAGGAGGATCGGGGTCGGCGCGGGCGTCGGGGGCAGGGTCGGCTCGACCGTCGGGGACGGTGACGGGGTCGGGATCGGAGATGGCGTCGGGGATGGCGTCGGGTTGACGGCCGGAGCGCAGGCCGCCGCTGCGAGCGCGATGGTGGCCGCCACGGCGAGGAGGCGCGAGCCTCGAGGCGCGGTCTCCCGGCGCGCTGGCCGGCGTCGGTCTGGTGCCACGGCGGCAGGGTACCCCGGACAAGGGGACGCCCCGTTCGGGCGGGCGAACGGGGCGTCGGGTGGAGTCGGTATGGAGGGCCGCTCGGCCGGCGGCGGTGCCGGGTGCCGTCGGTCTGGATGGCGGACCCGACCGGATTCGAACCGGCGATCTCCAGCGTGACAGGCTGGCATGTTGGGCCGCTACACCACGGGTCCGTGCGGCGACTGCGAAGGGTAGCAGGCATCCGGTTCGTTGTCGCCGGCCTGGCCTCGCCGACGCGGCCGGCCAGCGTCGATGCCGGGGGCGACGCGGTATCCTCCCGGGGCCCATGGACATGATCGACCTGCGGTCCGACACCGTAACCCAGCCGACCCCCGAGATGCGCCGGGCGATGGCGGCCGCGGAGGTCGGCGACGACGTCCTCGGCGACGACCCAACGGTCATCACCCTCGAGGAGCGGGCGGCGGAGCTGCTGGGCAAGGAGGCCGGGCTGTTCGTCGCCTCCGGGACGATGGGCAACCTCGTTGCCCAGCTGGCCCTCCTCGGGCGAGGCCAGGAGACGATCGCCGGGCGACAGCACCACATGGTCCTCGACGAGGCCGCCGGCCACGCGGTCATCGTCGGGACATCGATCCGGACCCTCGAGGAGCGGCCGGACGGGACGCTCGATCTCGACGAGATCCGCGACGCCTTCCGCGACCCGACCGACCCCCACGAGCCGATCACCGGCCTGGTGACCCTGGAGAACACCCATGCCCACTCGATGGGCCAGCCGATCTCGTCGGCCTACACGGCGGCGGTCGCCGCCATCGCCCACGAGCGGGGCGTGCCGCTCCACCTCGACGGAGCGCGCTTCTGGAACGCCGTCGTCGCCCTCGGCGTGGCCCCGACCGAGCTCGCCGGTCCCGCGGACACCGTCACGTTCTGCCTCTCGAAGGGCCTCGGCTGCCCCGTCGGCAGCGTCCTCGTGGGCTCCCGCGACGTCATCTGGCGAGCCCGTCGCGGGCGGAAGCTCGTCGGCGGCGGGATGCGCCAGGCCGGGATCATCGCGGCCGCCGGGCTCGTCGCCCTGCGCGATGGCGACGCCGGGATGATCGAGCGCCTGGCCGAGGACCACGCCACCGCCCGTCGGCTGGCCGAGGCTCTCGCGGGCATACCCGGGATCCTGTCCCCCGGCGACATCGCCCAGCCGGGCGACGGCCCGCTGGACCCGAACCGTGTCCGGACCAACTTCGTCCTCTTCCGGGTCGACCGGGACCGATCGGCGTTCCTCGATGCCCTCCGCTCCGAGGGCGTCCTCCTCGAGCGGTTCCCGCACGGGCAGGTCCGGGCGGCGACCCACGTCGGGATCAGCGCCGCCGAGATCGAGCGGACGATCGAGGCCATCGGGGCTGCCCTTCGCGCGACCGGCCGCGACGCCGTGACGGCCGCGACCCCCGCGTGAGCTCGCCCTCGATCCTCGGCGGCGTGGCCCTCCCACGCCCCGGCCGGGCACCAGATGAGGGTCCCCTCGATGACGCCTTCTACGACCTCGTCGAGGCGCGCTTCGCCCGGGTCGTGACCGAGGACCCGGTCATGGCCACGTACCTCGGCATCCACGCCTGGGACGACCGGCTGCCCGATGCCTCCCGAGACCACGTCCTCGGTGAGATCGCGGCCGATCGGCGCCACCTCGCCGAGGTGGAGGCGATCGACCCGGCCGGCCTGTCGGCCGCGGCCCGCTTCGAGCGAGAGATCGAGCTCCACAACCTTCGGCGCGCCATCTTCGATGCCGACGTCGTCCGGCGCTGGGAACGCCACTCGGCCGGCATCGATGCCGTCGGAGACGCCCTCTTCCCGCTCTTCACCCGCGACTTCGGCACGCCGGCTCAGCGGTTCGCCGCCATCGCGGCCCGCCTCGAGGCCGTCCCCGGGCACCTCGTCGAGCACCGAACGCGGGCAACGGCCCCCCAGGTGCGGGCCTGGCAGGAGCTGGAGATCGCGGCGGCCCGGGACCTGCCCGCGTTCCTGGGGGAGATCGTCGAGGCGGCCGGGACCCTGACCCTCGGCGCCCCGCTCGTGCGCCGCCTGGAGCGGGCGGTCGAGCGGGCCGAGGCCGCGGTCGCGGAGCACGCCGGGTGGGTCCAAACCACTCTCGCCGGCGGGACCGACGAGTGGGCCCTCGGGCGTGATCGCTACGACGAGCTGGTCCGTCTCAGGGCCTTCGACGGCCTCGACGCCGGCGCGATCCTCGAGATCGGCCAAGAGCAGCTCGCCGCGAACCACGCCGCCCGGGCCGCCGCCGCCCACGAGATCGACCCGGCGGCCCCGGAGCTCGACGTCGTCGAGCGGATCAAGTCGGATCACGCCCCGACCTTCGAGGCGGCGCTCGACGAGTATCGAGCGGCGATGGCCCGCGCCCGCCGGTTCCTCGTCGATCGCAGGCTGGTCACGGTCCCGCCCGGGGAGCGGGTCGAGGTCGTCGCCACGCCCTCGTACCTCCGCCGGGTCATGCCCTTCGCCGCGTACTTCGCGCCGGCCCCCTTCGATCCCTCGCCGGTCGGGACCTACGTCGTCACGCCGTCCGTCGACGACGACCCCGACGCGATGCGCGAGCACTACCGGGCCTCGATCAGCAACACCGGCATCCACGAGGCCTACCCGGGCCACCACCTCCAGCTGACGGTCGCGGTCCGGCACCCGTCGCTGAGCCGGCTCCTCTGCGACGCCCCGGAGTTCGTCGAGGGCTGGGGCATGTACAGCGAGCAGATGATGCGCGAGGAGGGCTTCGACGATGGCCCGGAGTTCCGCCTGGCGCTCGCCACGGACGCGATCTGGCGGGCCTGCCGGATCGTCCTCGACATCCGGATGCATCGGGGCGAGATCTCGATCGAGGCGGCGACCAACTTCCTCGTCGAGCACACCCGGTTCGAGCGCCCCAACGCCCTGGCCGAGATCCGGCGCTACACCTCGTCGCCGACCTACCCCCTTTCGTACCTGCTCGGGAAGGTCCTGATCCTCGGCCTGCGCGACGACCAGCGGCGGCGGCTGGGCGGCGCGTTCTCGCTCCGCGCGTTCCACGACACGCTCCTCCGCAACGGCGGGCTGCCGATCAGCTTCCACCGCCGGCTCCTGGCCGGCGAGGACCAGCCCATGGCGCCGCGCGCGAACGGGATCGATCGCGCCGCCGCGCGAGCCTGAGGCCGGCCCGGCGCCGTGCAGGTCATCCCGGCGATCGACCTCGAGCGCGGCCGCTCGAGGGTCGTCTTCTGGCCGGGGGTGGCCTCCGGGATCGGCGCCCCGACCGACCGACCGGAGCGGATCGCCGAGCATTTCGTGAGCCTCGGGGCACCGCTCATCCACCTGGTCGACTTCGACGGGGCCCGAGCGGGGGCGCCGGTCAACCTCGAGGCGGTCGGCACGATCGCGGCCCGGGTGGCGACGCCGCTCCAGCTCGCCGGTGGCGTGGATTCGGCCGACGGGATCCGGCTCGCCTTCGCCGCCGGGGCGACGCGCGTCCTCGTCGGGGTGGCCGTCGCCGACGACCCGACCACGCTTCGGGGCTGTCTCGCAGTTGCCGGCGACTGGCTCGCCGTGGGCCTTGACGCGAGGGCGGAGCGGCTCGCGGCCTTCCCCTGGCACCGTCCGCGCGTCCCGAGCCTTCGCGAGCTCGCCGACGAGCTCGTCGGGGCCGGCGTGGCCCGGCTCGTCCTGTCGCATGGCGGCGGGGACCCGGAGGTCGAGGCACTCGCGGAGCTCGCCCGGGCCGTCGACATCGAGCTCCTCGTCGCCGGCGGCGTCCGTGACCTCGATACGGTCCGCCGCCTGCGCGATGCCGGCGTCCGGGGCATCATCCTCGGCGAGGCGCTCCTGTCCGGGGCGATCGACTACGCCGCCGCCCGGGAGGCCGCCGCATGACCCAGCCCCGCGCCCGCCGTCTCGCCTGGCTCCTCACGACCGCAGCGGTCGCGAGCGTCGGGATCGCCGCCTGCAGCGCCGCACCGACCCTGCCGCCGATCGCCACGCCGTCGCCGACACCGATCGTCACCCCGGACGCTCGTAACTGCCCGACGACCGCTCCCGACCCGCTCCCCGCCGGCGAGACGCGGACCGTGACGATCACGACGGCGAAGGGCACGATCACGATCACCGTCGAGGCCGACCTCGGGCCGCGCGCGGCCGGCAACTTCGTGGGCCTTGCCGAGTGCGGCTTCTACGACGGGATCGTCTTCCATCGGGTCGTGCCGGGCTTCGTAATCCAGGGCGGCGATCCACTGGGCACGGGCTTCGGCGGCCCGGGCTACGAGTTCGACGACGATCCCGTGGACGTGCCCTACGACCGCAGCGTCGTGGCGATGGCGAACGCCGGCCCGAACACCAACGGCAGCCAGTTCTTCATCGTCCTCGCCGACAGCGGCCTCGACCCGAACTTCTCGGTCTTCGGTCGGGTCAGCGCGGGCATGGAGACCGTCGACGCGATCGCCGCCGCGGCCGACGCGGAGAACCCGACGAACCCGGTCGTCATGGACTCGGTGACGGTCTCGAACCCCTGACAACCGGCAAGGCTGCTGGCCCGCCATCGCACCCGAAGGAGGCGCCATGACCCGCGCGACCATTGCCACCGACCTCGGCGACATCGAGGTCCAGCTGTACACGACCGATGTCCCCCGGGCGGCCGGCAACTTCGTCGAGCTCGCCCGCAAGGGCTTCTACGACGGGGTCGTCTTCCACCGGGTCATCCCGGGCTTCGTGGCCCAGGCCGGAGACGGCCAGTTCGGCAAGAAGGCGACCCTCGACCGGAGCCGGGTTGGGACCGGCGGGCCCGGCTACAAGTTCGAGGACGAGCCGTTCAAGGGCGACTACACGCGCGGCGCGCTGGCGATGGCCAACGCCGGCCCGAACACGAACGGCAGCCAGTTCTTCATCTGCCACCAGGACCTGACCGGCAAGCTGCCCAGGAACTACACGCTCTTCGGGATCGTGACGAAGGGGATGGACGTCGTGGACCAGATCGTGGGAGCGCCGCGCAATGCCCGCGATCTGCCGGACGAGCCCGTGGCGATGACGTCGGTCACGATTCACGAAGAATGAGCCGGCGAGGGCTGAATCCCGGGCCGGCCTCGGCCGCTTGTCCTGCCCGTGCGAGAATCGTTAAGGAATTTACACATCTTGCGCGTCGAAAAGGGTTGGATTCGAGCGCCCGTTCGGATAGACTCGCTCGTGCACTGCGTTCGCGCAGTCCGCTGCCCCAGCGGCAAGGTCATGGGTAGGTTGGGTCAGGGTAGTCGGTGCAGCCGACGTGATAGATGCCTTTGACGCGTGGGGAGCATCCGTTTCGGCGGGTGGTCACCGGGACAGCAACGGAGCGGCTCCTTCGGGAGCCGCTCCGAACGTTTCCCCGCCATCGTGCGAATCAAGAACCCCTGCGATGCTTGTCGAGGTCCTGGTCCGCCCCGACGACCGCCGACGCCTGATCCCCCGCACCTCGCTCGCCACGGATGATCATCGACGCGAGAGCCGACGGCCCGGCATGCGTCCCGAGGAGCGAGGTGAGGTCGGCTACCGCTGCCGCGACGTCGGCCGGTGCGCCCTCATGGTGGCCCTCGACGGTCACGAGCACCGTGCGCGTCCCGGGTCCCGCGGCGCTCTGGACCGACTGGCGCCAGCACCACCGCCGGGCGCAGACCAGGCCGGCCTCGTCGACGAAGATCACCTCGCCGGGCAGGGGATGCTCCCGCTCACCGGAGCCGAGGTCGGTGAATGTTTCATCGCCGGTCGCAAATCGGACCGTCGTCCGCCCGCTGGCCGCCCGCTGATCGAAGATCGCCACGGGCAGGGCATAGCGGATGCTGACCAGGTTGCCCAGGTCGACGAGGCTGTTGATCGACGGGATCGAGCCCTGCTTGGTCAGGCGCCGGAGGAGTGCCTCGGCGGCTGAGCGATAGCCGGTCGGATCGACGCCGAAGGCACGGAACGCCCGCCTCCAGGCCGCGAGGCTCGGCAACTCCGAGAGCGGCGTGTCACCGACCCGGGCGAGCGCGGCTGCCTGCTCGGCGAGGTAGACCTCGGCGAGGGTAGCCGACGTCGGACCGTTCACGACCCCCACTGCATGGATCGCCCCGCCGACGACTGCCGGGAAGCGATCGAGCACCGCCGGGTCGTAGGCGAACGGGACCACGGACGCATTGTGGCAAGCCGACGGCGCGGTGGCGCGGGACGGCCGGCGAACGAATCAAGGCCGGGCCGGCACCCTGAGGGGACCGGTGGCTTCGACTCGCACGTCCGATCTGTCGGCGATCGAACATCTGTGCTATGCTACGGGCCTCGCCGCGCTTCCGCGACGACGCTCCGCGTGGTCAACCTCCCCTTCTCGAACGGACCGTGCGACCTGCCATTCCCTGTTCGGGAAGCGTTGGAGGTCCATGTGACCACCGGAACCATCAAGAAGGTCATCGCCGATCGCGGCTTTGGCTTCATCGCCGCCGAGGATGCGAAGGAATACTTCTTCCACCGCGGTGGGCTCGATGCCTCGCTCGACTTCGACCGCCTCGTCGGCGGCGAGAGGGTCGAGTTCGAGATCGAGACGAGCGCCAAGGGCCCGCGCGCGAACCGAGTTCGCTCCGCCTGACCGCCCGGACGGCCCGCCCGGCTCGGGCGGGCCGCTTCGAATCCGTCGAGGCGCCGAGTCCGGGCGACCCGCAATCCAGGTCGCCCTCGATGCCTCGCGACCGGTCCGACGCGGCCCGGCGAGAGGAGCCCCGCCATCGCCCGAACCGCCTTCGCCGCCACCTACCCGCCGCGCCGCTGCGGGATCGCCACCTTCACCCACGACCTCGCCGCCTCGGTCGGCAATCGCGAGATCGTGGCGCTCCATCCGCCCGACCAGACGGGCCCTTACCCGATCGAAGTCCATCACCGGATCCGCCGCGACGAGGCCGGTGACTACGCGCACGCCGCACGGTCGGTGAGCGACTGCGTGGACGTCGTCTCGATCCAGCATGAGTACGGGATCTGGGGCGGTACCGACGGCGACCACGTCCTCGACTTCATCGGCGCCCTCCGTGCCCCCGCGATCGCCACGCTCCACACCGTGTTGCGGACGCCCACCCCCGGGCAACGCGCGGTCCTCGCCGAGCTCGTGGCCGGCGTCGAGGCGACCGTCGTGATGTCGCGCTCCGCGGCGACCCTGCTTGCGACCGCCTACGGCGTCGACCCCCGTCGCCTCGAGGTCATCCCGCACGGCGTTCCCGAACTGCCCCTCGTCGACCCGGAGGCGGTGAAGCCATCCCTCGGGCTCGAGGGCCGCCGGGTCATCCTGAGCTTCGGTCTGCTCGGTCCGGGCAAGGGCTATGAGCTCGCCATCGACGCCCTTCCGGCGGTGGTCGCCGCGCACCCCGAGGTGCTCTACGTCATCGTCGGCGCGACGCATCCGGACCTCATCCGCAGCGAGGGTGAGGCCTACCGCCACGGACTCCTGGCCCGCGTCCAGGCCCACGGCCTCGGCGACCACGTTCGGTTCGTCGATCGCTTCGTCGGTCGGGTCGAGCTGACCCGCTGGCTGGAGGCGGCTGACGTCTTCGTGACGCCCTATCCCAACCTCGACCAGATCGTCTCGGGGACTCTGTCATACGCGATGGGCGCCGGGCGCGCCATCGTCTCGACCCCGTATGCCTACGCATCCGAGCTGCTCGCCGAGGGCCGAGGCCTGCTCGTTCCGCCGGGCTCGCCCGCGCTCCTCGGCCGTGCCCTCGACAATGTCCTCGAGGACGCCGGCCTGCGGGCGTCGATGGGCCGCCGGGCCTATGAGCACAGTCGGCGCATGGTCTGGTCTTCGGTCGGCGCCGATTACGGTCGCCTTATCGCCCGCGTCGCCGGCGACCATCGTGGGTCGGCGCTCGCGCCCGCCATGGCCGCTGTCGGTGCCTGAGGACGCGCCGCTCCACGACGTCAGCCGACACCACCTGGACGCCCTCGCGGGGCGGGACGGGATCATGCAGCACGCCCGGGGGTCCGAACCGGATCCGGCCCACGGCTCCTGCACCGACGACGTCGCCCGAGCCCTCCAGGTCGACCTCCTCCACGCCCGCCGGATCGGCTGGCCCGTGGTTGCCGACAGCGCCCGTCGCAGCATGGCGTTCCTCACGAGTGCGTTCGACACCGCGACCGGCCGGTTCATGAACTTCCGAGCCGCGGACGGGACATGGGTCCGGGGGTCCGGCTCCGAGGACTCCCACGGGCGGGCGATCCACGCGCTCGGCGACGCCGTCGCCGAGGCTCCGGACGTCGCCCTCGCCGGTGGGGCCGCGTCGCTGTTCCGACGAGCGGTCCCGGCCGCGCTGCGCCTGTCTGCACTCCGCGCGCAGGCATCCACGCTGCTGGCCTGCGACGCGTTCCTCCGTGGCGCTGACGACGCCGAGATCGAGGCCGGCTTCCGCATCCTGGCCCTGGACTTCGGGGCGCGCTTCGAGGCATCGATCGCGCCGGCCTGGCCGTGGCCGGAGCGGTGTCTCACGTACGAGAACGCCTTGCCAGCTCGGGCCCTCATCGTTGCCGGGCAACGGCTTGCCTCGGCCGAGATGGCGGACCGCGGCCTGCGGATCCTCGACTGGCTGATCGACGCCCAGACGGCGGACGACGGCCGGCTCACGCCGATCGGCAACGGGTGGTGGTTCCGGGCCGGCGCGCGCTCCAGGTTCGATCAGCAGCCGATCGAGGCCACCGCGCTCCTGCTCGCCGCCGAGGTGGCGCTTGAGGTGACCGGCGACGACCGATACCGGGCCACGATGGAACGCGCCTACGCCTGGTTCCTGGGCCGCAACGACGTCGGTGTCGAGCTGGCCGACCCGGTCCGCGGCGCATGCCGTGACGGCCTCGGGCCGCGGGGCGCCAACGCCAACGAGGGGGCCGAGTCGACGCTCATGTGGCTGACTGCCCTCGAGCACATCCGGGCCCTGCGGGAGCCCGGGATCCGCGGTCCGGAACGCCCCGATCGAGAGCGGCCGGGACGGGAACGTCGTCCGCTCGGCCTGGTGACGGCAACACGATGACCCGCCCGACCGACGTGTTCGTGCGCTCCGAGGCGAATCCGATCCTCACCGTCGCGGACGTCCCGTATCCGGCGAACTCGGTCTTCAATCCCGGCGCGGCGACGGTTGGCGGCGAGACGATCCTGCTGGTCCGGGTCGAGGATCTCCGCGGGATGTCGCAGCTCCACGTCGCCCGGAGCGCCGACGGCATCTCGAGCTGGCGCTTCGATCGGAAGCCGCTCCTGTCCTCGCGGGGCGACCAGGATCCCGAGGAGACCTGGGGCTGCGAGGACCCCCGGCTCACCTGGCTGCCGGAGCGCGAGGAGTGGGCGATCGCCTACACGGCCTACAGCCGGCGTGGGCCGCTGGTGTCACTGGCCATGACCCGCGACTTCCGCCGGGTCCGGCGACTCGGACCGGCGATGCCGCCGGAGGACAAGGACGCGGCGCTCTTCCCTCGCCGCTTCGGCGGCCGCTGGGCGATGATCCATCGACCGTCGCCGCTGCGTGGCGGCGCCCACATGTGGATCTCGTACTCGCCCGACCTCCGGCACTGGGGCGACCACAAGCTGCTCCTCGAGGCCCGCGACGGCGCCTGGTGGGACGCCGGCAAGATCGGGCTCGGCCCGCCGCCCCTGGAGACGCCCGACGGCTGGCTCGTCATGTACCACGGTGTCCATGCGACGGCCGACGGCCCGATCTACCGGGTCGGACTGGCCCTCCTCGACCTCGAAAACCCGGGCGTCGTGCTCCATCGGACCGATGAGTGGACGTTCGGACCGACGTCCCCGTACGAGATCACCGGCGATGTCGGCAGGGTGGTGTTCCCCTGCGGCTGGACGCTCGACGAGGCGACCGACCGGCTTCGGCTCTACTACGGGGCGGCCGACAGCGTGATCGCCCTCGCGACGGCCCGCTTCAGCGAGGTCATGGCCATCGTCCGAGCTGCGCCCGTGCCGGGTCATGGACGGGCGGCGGATACTGCTTCCCGGTGACCTGCTTCCCGGTGACCTGCATCCCGGTGCGCTGCCGGACCGACCAGGAGTGATCGACGTGGTGACGTGGGACGCGCGCGAGTGGCTGGCGGGCCTCATCGGCTGCTCGCGGGACGAGCTGGCGGTCCGGAGCATCGACAAGTACGGCGATTCTGAGACCCAGGTCCGCTACGAGCGCGCCGGGGAGGCCGTCGCACGGCTGATGGTCAGGGGCCCGATCCGAACGATGGGCGTCAAGGCCGGTGGTGGGACGTGGGAAGTGTCTGTCCGGATCGGGACCGGGTCAGAGGACGTCCACGAGATCGAGGTCCCCGAGACCGACGAGGTCCGCTACTGAGGCCTGGCGCTAACGCACGCCGACGCCGATCGCGAGGCCCACGGCGTAGGTGAAGGCGGCGGCGATCCCCCCGAGCAACACCTGGCGAACGGCGCCGAACAGCGCCGGCCGGCGAGTCAGCGAGGCGATGCCGGCCCCGAGCAGCGCCAGGGCGGTGAGGCTGGCGGCCAGGCTGCCGGCGAAGGCGGCCGGCCCGCTCGCCAGGAGGTAGGGCAGGAGGGGAATGAAGGCGCCGGCCGTGAACGCGGCAAACGAGCCGGCGGCCGCGATCAGCGGCGAGCCGATCGAGCGCTCGTCGAGCCCGACCTCCTCGAAGATGAGCAGCCGGACCGCGTGATCGGGCTCGTCGAAGACCGCGTCGACGAATCGCGCCGCTTCCTCGTCGCTGAAGCCGCGCTCCCTGTAGATCCGGGCGAGGATCCTTCGCTCCTGCTCCGGGGCGTCGCGGAGCTGCTTGCGCTGGAACGCGACCTGGTAGTCGAGCAGCTCCCGCTGGCTCTGGACCGAGATGTACTCGCCGACGCCCATGCTGAAGGCGCCCGCGATGAGGCCGGCCACGCCGGCCAGGACGATGATCCCCGGCTCGGGGTTGGCCCCGGCGACGCCCATGACGAGGGCTAGGTTGGAGACGAGCCCGTCGTTGGCCCCGAAGACGATGGGCCGGAGGACCGTATTCGCCCGGGTTTCGTGGGGCTCGGACGCGGCCGGAAGCGACCGCTCGTCGACCGCTGCGCTGCGCATCTGCCTCCGCGGGAGTTGGACCTGTCCGCGGGCGCGGTCGTGGCCGGTCCGCTGCTACGTTCGGTGCCGCGGCGGCCGTCGGCCTAGGGCCAGATCGCCCGAAATCGCAGGGTCTGTCGCGTCACTCGTCAGGCATCGCGCGACGCTCGCCGACATCGACGGCGGCGCCCGGAAAGGCCAACGTCCCGGCGGCCACCCACCACTCGAACATGTCGTAGGTGAGACGCCCCGCCTGGAGGGAGGGATCGAGGTCGCTCGCTCGCCGGGCCTCGTCCAGATCGCACGACAGGATCGAGAGACCACGAAGCGACGGATCCGACTGTTCCCGGAGGGGGCCGTTGGTAACCCGCACGCCGTCGCTGCGGAGCTTCGCCCGGTAGGCAAGGTACCGTGCCTGCAGGGCCTCGAGCTGAGCGGGTCGTACGGCGCGGAACAGGCAGTCTGAGGCCCAATCCGGCCGGGTTTGCGCTCTACGAGCGTTGTTGCCGCCACGGCCGTGCTCGTGAGACTCGCGAGATAGACCCTCAAAGCAGAAGCCGAAAGCCGATTCACATTCGACGGGTATCATTCGGGGCCGCGCGCCTGTAGCTCAGTGGATAGAGCGTCGGCCTCCGGAGCCGAAGGTCGCAGGTTCGAATCCTGTCGGGCGCGCCAGTGTCATGAGTCGCGACATCGGCGACACATGAGTCGCGACATCGGCGACACATGTGATCAGCCGGTCGCTTGAGGCCCCGGCCATCGGCCGGGGTCTCGTCGTTGGTTGCGCCAGTACCTGCGCTCCGGCTCGATCAGGTGGGTGGAGAGAACCTCGCCTGTCTCGAGGGCGACAACGGTGACGGCCACTTGGTCGACGATGGCCAGGACCCGCCGCCGGGCATGGGCCGCGCCGATCCTGAGGGTGGTAGAGGCGTCCGGCCCGGCGCAAGGTGATCGCGCCCGTCTTGTCGGCGATGTCGAAGCGGAGGCGGAAGTGGCTCCCGGCGCGGGAGCCTGCGGGCAACACCTTGGGCCTCGCCCGGTACGCCTCCCCGGGCGTGGCCCGTCCGATCGCCCGGTGGGGCCGGTGCTCGTTGTAGGCGAGCCGGAAGACGTCGAGCTGGGCCTGCAGCTCGGCCAGGGTCCGTGCCGCCGGCTGGCGCTCCAGCCATCGCTTGAGGGTCTGGTGGAAGCGCTCGACCTTGCCCTGGGTCTGGGGGTGGCCGGGCGCCCCGTTCTTCTGGCGGACACCGAGGTAGGCGAGGAGATACTCGAACCCGTTCCGGCCACCGGTGAAGCGCGACGTGTAGACCGAGCCGTTGTCGGTCAGCGTGGCGGCGGGCCAGCCGTGGGCCTCGCCCGTCGTGGTGAACGTGGCCACCACGTCGTCGCCGCCGACCCGCCGGAAGGCCGTGCAGGCGAGCAGGTAGCGGGAGTGATCGTCGAGCCAGTTCAGGATCTCGACCTCGGTCCCATCGGCCAGGCGCCAGTGGGTGACGTCGGACTGCCACAGCTCGTTGGGCGCGGCCGCCTCGAACCGGATCCACGAGCTGCGTGGGCGCTTGCGGGGCTCGGGGACGACGAGCCCGGCCGCGTGGAGGATGCGCCGGATCGAGGCGGCC
>Ga0209342_10004578_pt1 | contig 14340 bp, 11 predicted proteins | sample RifCSP16_2_FD_184023 | JGI IMG/M metagenome (GOLD analysis project Ga0209342, IMG submission 184023) | Soil microbial communities from Rifle, Colorado - Rifle CSP2_sed 16_2 (SPAdes) (version 2) | ecosystem: Environmental > Terrestrial > Deep subsurface > Rock core/Sediment | place: Rifle... | reverse complement strand
CCCGCCCGGGCGACCGCCGCTGGCGCGCCGTTGCAACGTGAGGCGCTCCTGCTTGGTGCCGCGGGTAAGCTTCTTGCCCTTCTTCACGCTCTTTCTCGCTTTCTTGGTTGCCATTTGTTTCCTCCACCCGCCTGCCCGAAAAAGCGTTGGCAAGCGGGTTGTTGGCTTCTCCTAGAGAGTAAGCAATTCGCCCGCCATTCTTCCGCCCCCCGGCGGGCCGTACTTCTCGCCGCGGATTCTACCACTTACGAGGCCCGCGGCAAGGCGCCACCTGACCGGGAAGCCGCCGCAGGGCAACGGCTACCCTGCCGGGGTAATTTTTACCCCAGCCCCGCCGGTTGACACCCCGCCCGCAGGCGGCCTAGGATGGCCCCGGCCGCCTGCATGAACCCCGCGACGCTCGACCGGCTGGAGTTTCCTCAACTGAAAGACCTGCTGCGGGCGCGGCTCACCTCCGCCCCCGGCCGCCGCGCCCTGGAGCGCCTCGCCCCCTCCGCCGACCGCGCCTGGATTGCCGCCGAGCTTGAGCGCGTCGGCGAAGTTCGCGCCTTCCTCGCGCAGGAAGGGGAGCTCGGTTTCGGCGGGCTGGCCGACCCGGCGCCGCTCATCGAAAAGCTCGGCGTCAGCGAAGTCGTCCTCTCGCCCGAAGAGCTGCTCGACCTCTGCACACTGCTCGCCGCCTCGACCGAGACCCGGCAGCAGCTGGGCGCCCCGCGCCTGCGGCCATTGCTGCCGCGCTTGCGGGAGCTGGCCGCCGGGCTCGCCGATTTTGCCGCGCTCGAGCGCGACATCCGCCGACGCATCCTGCCCGGGGGCGAGCTTGACGACCACGCCTCGCCGGAGCTGGCCGAGCTCCGCTCCGAAATCCAGCGCACCGAGTCGCAGCTCCACCGCACGCTGCGGCGCGTGCGCGAGCAAGCGGCCCAGCAGGCGGCGCTCCAGGACGAATTCGTGACGCTGCGCGGCGGGCGGCTGGTGCTTCCCATCCGCGCCGACGCCCGCGCGCGCCCCGAGGGCGTTGTCCACGCCGCCAGCGGCACCGGCCACACCCTTTTCCTGGAGCCGCTCGAAACCATCGCGCTCAATAACGAGCTGGTCCGGCTGCGCGAAGAAGAAGCGATGGAAATCCGCCGCATCCTGCGCGGGCTGACCGAGCGGCTGGCCTCCCGCAAAGCGGGGCTCGAGCAGGCGGCCGACACGCTCGGCGAGCTCGATTCGCTTTTCGCCCGCGCCCGCTATGCCCGCGACTTCCGCTGCACGCTCCCGACGCTGAACTCCGACCATCCCGAAGCTTCGGGACTCACGCTGACTGCCATCCGCCACCCGCTGCTGGAAGCGTCGCGGAAGGCCGAACGCAACGGCGAAGTCGTGCCCATTTCGCTGCGGCTCGACGCTGACAACCACGTGCTGGTCATCAGCGGGCCGAACGCCGGGGGGAAGACCGCCGCCTTGAAGACGCTCGGGCTGGCAGCGCTGGCCGCGCAGGCCGGCATTCCGGTGCCGGCCGAAGAAGCCGTGCTGCCGGTCTTCGAGCACATCCTCGCCGACATCGGCGACGAGCAGTCGCTGGTCGAAAACCTCTCCACCTTCTCGGCGCACATCCTGAACCTGCGCGCGATGGCGGAGGAGGCCGGGGCGCGCTCGCTGGTGCTGCTCGACGAGCTGGGCGCGGCCACGAGTCCCGAAGAAGGCGCCGCCCTCGGCATCGCCCTGCTCGAGCACTTCCGCCGGCGCGGGGCGATGACCGTGGCTACGACTCACCACGAGCGGCTGAAGGCCTACGCCGCTTCGACCGCGGGGGCGATGAACGCCGCCGTCGAGTTCGACGAAGTGAACCTCCGGCCCACCTACCGGCTGCTGGTGGGCGTACCGGGAGTTTCGAGCGGCCTGGAGATGGCGGCGCGGCTCGGGCTGAGCGCAGACATCGTCGCGGCCGCGAGGAAAAACATCACCGCAGAGGACCGGGAGAGCGCAGAGTTGATCCGTTCGCTCCATCAGACGCAACAGGAATTGGAGCGGCTGCAAGGGGAGGTGCGCGGGGAGCTCGAGCGGCTGCGCGCCGAGCGCGTCGCGCTCCAGCGCGAGTGGGTGAAGGACCAGCAGAAGAAGCTCGGCGAGCTGGAGCGGTCGCTGCAAGCAATCCTGGGCGAGTACCGCAAAGAGATGCGGCAGGTGCTCGATGCCGTCCGCGATCATAAACTCCGCGAGAAGCTCGAGAAAGCGGGGACGCGGCAGTTGGGCAAAGTGGCGGCGGAGTTCAAGGAGGAATTCGACACCACGGTGGTCCAGCACCTGGGGGAAGCGGCGCGGCCGGTGGCGGTGAAGCGGGTGAAGCCGGAAGAGCTGGTCCCGGGGGCGCGGGTCAAGCTGCGCGGCATCGCCCGCCGCGGGGTGGTCCTTTCGAAGCTCGACGCCTCGACCGTCGAAGTCCAAATCGGCAGCCTGCGGATGCGCGCCAAGGCCGACGATGTGGAAACCGTGGACACGGCCCCCATCGAAACTCGAAAAGCGAAACTCGAAACTCGACCCACCGGCCCGACCGCGAACGAGCTTCAAATCCGAGGCCTCCGCGTCGAGGAAGGGCTCGAACAGGTCGATAAGTTCTTGGACCAAGCTGTCCTGGCCGAGCATGGTGAAGTTCGGATAGTTCATGGCGTTGGTACAGGCGCCTTGAAGAAAGCGGTGCTGGAGTTTCTCGCCAGCCATCCCCATGTAGAATCGTGCCGAGAGGCAGAGCGAAAACAAGGGGGAGCCGGCGTCACGGTAGTGACGTTGCGCAAGGCCGAACTGTGAGCGAGCCGAAACTCGAAAAACGAAACTCGCAACTCGGTGCATCACCGGGTACGAAGGTAAAAGACTTCACTGATCTGGACGCTTGGAAGCTGGCGCGGGAACTGCGGAAAAGCGTTTACAACTTGACCAAGAACTTCCCGGCCGAAGAGAAACACGTGCTAGTCAGCCAGCTGCGTCGCGCAGCCCTGTCCGTAACTGCAAACATAGCAGAAGGCTTTGGTCGCTATTCTTACCAGGAAAACCTTCAGTTCTGCCGGCAAGCCCGAGGCTCGGCTTATGAGATACGCGACCATTTGACTACTGCCCTCGACGCTGGCTATTTGCCTCGCGCTGGATGGCAAGAAGCCGACGCTCTGGCCCAGCGTGTAATCCAAGTCCTCAACGGCTATATACGCTCAACGCAAGCACGGCAGAAAACGAAAGGTAAGAACTAGCGCACGATCGAGTTTCGAGTTTCGCTTTTCGCGTTTCGGTCTCTTATGGCGGAGCCAGGATCCATCGCCGAGAAGGTGAAGCAGCAGGCGGACATTGTGCGCCTGGTGGGGGACTACGTGCGCCTCAAGAAGAGCGGGCAGAACTTCGTCGGGCTGTGCCCCTTCCACTCGGAAAAGACGCCGTCGTTCGCCGTCCACCCGGTGAAACAGATTTACCACTGCTTCGGCTGCGGGGCGGGCGGCGACGTCTTCAAATTCGTGATGGAAATGGAAAAGGTCAGCTTCCCGGAAGCGCTGAAGCTCGTAGCCGACAAAGTCGGCGTGAAGCTCCCCGAGCGCGCCCCGCGCACGCCCGAAGAAGCCACGGCCACGCGACTGCGCTCGGGGCTGGTGGCGTTGCACGAGCAGGCGGCGCGGTTCTTCCAGGAGCAGCTCGCGGACAGCCGCGAAGGCAAGCTCACCCGCGACTACCTCCACGACCGCGGCCTGACCGACGAGCTCATCAAGACTTTTGGCATCGGCTACTCGCCGGGGGCGGGCGACGCGCTGCTGCGGCGGCTTCAGCAGGGAGGGGCGAAGAAAGAGCTGCTCGAAGCGAGCGGCCTGGTGAACAAGGATGAACGCGGCACGCTCTACGACCGCTTCCGCCGCCGGGTGATGTTCCCCATCGCCAACGAAAGCGGCAAGATCGTCGCCTTCGGCGGGCGGGCGATGGGCGACGACCAGCCGAAGTACCTGAACTCGCCGGAGACGCCGGTCTATTCGAAGAGCCGCGTGCTCTACAACCTCCAGCGGGCGAAGGAGGCCATCCGCAAGCAGGACTACGCCGTGCTGGTCGAAGGGTACCTGGACTGCATCGGAGCGCACGCCGCCGGGGTGGCGAACGCGGTCGCGGCCTGCGGGACCAGCCTGACGGATTTGCAGGTGCGGCTGCTGGGGCGGATGACGCACAACGTGGTGGTGAGCTTCGACCCGGACACGGCCGGGGTGGCGGCCACGGAGCGCTCCTTGAACCTGCTGCTCGAGCAGGGCTTCCAGGTGCGCGTGCTGGCGCTGCCGGCGGGGTACGACCCCGACCTCTTCGTGCGCGAGAAGGGCGGCGCGGCCTACAAGGAAAAGCTCAAGGAGTCGCTGCCCTACCTCGACTACCTGGTGGAGCGGGCGCGGAAGCAGTTCGACTGGAAGTCGCAGGAGGGGAAGCTGGCGGCGCTGAACTTCCTGCTGCCGTATCTCTCCCGCGTGCCGAACAAGATCCGCCGGGCCGAGTGGGCGACCGAACTGGCCGACCGGCTGCAAATCCAGGAGGCGCTGCTGCGGGAAGAGCTGCGGCGGGCGGCGGCCGAGCGGCGTCCGGAGATGAAGCTCAAGCCGGAGCAGGCGCGGGCGCTGGAGGCGAGCGCGGTCAAACCGGCCGAGCGGCGCCTGCTGCAAATCCTCATCGAAAACGAGAGCATCCGCGCCGACCTGCTGACCGAGCTGGAAGACTCGGGCGCGCACAAGGGCGCGGGGCTCGAAGCGGTGTTCGAGCAGGCGCTGGCGCTGGCGCGGGCGGGCAAGCCGCTCACGGTCGAAGCCCTAGCCGACCCCGAAGCCTCGGGGGTGGGCGAGCGCGAGCGGCGGCTGCTCTACGAGCTGGCGTTTGAAGCGAGCCCCGAGCCGGCGTCCCGTCCCGAGGCCTCGAGATTCGGGACGCTCGAAGAGGCCCGGTCGTGCCTGGCGGCCCTGCTGCGGCGCAAGCTCGAAGGGGAACTCCGCGGCGTGCAGGGCGATATCCAGAAGGCGGAGCAGGCGAAAAACGCGGATGAGATGCGGGAGCTCCTGGCCCGCAAGCAGGCCCTGCGCAAAGCCCTGGCCGACCTGGGCGGCTGAGGTGGCTCGACGCAGCGCTTGACGCGGAGGCGCAAAACCTGCTAACGTAGGAGGGTTTTGGCGGTAACGTTTGGCCCCGGGAACTCATCTAAAGGGTGAGGGGGCGGACGAAGGCGTAAGGTGGCGGCGCGCGAGCGGGAAGCGGCGGGATTTTATTAACCACAAAGGAATCAATAAGTTAGTCCGTCTGCCCAGGGGATACCCCTCTCTCCAATCCGGTCCGCCGCCAGGGAGTGCCGACGTTGGCGATTGAAGACAAGTACGACCAGGTCCGCCAGCTCATTGCCATGGGCAAGGAGCGCGGCTACCTGCTCTACGACGAGGTCAACGACCTGCTCCCGGCCGAAGTGCATTCGTCGGAGGAGATTGACGATGTGCTGACGGCCTTCGACGAGGCCGGGATCGAGATCCTCGAAGAAGCCCCGAAGAAGGCCCCCGTCCGCGTGGCCGCCGAGGGCGAAGAGCGCGCGGCCGAAGAGGCTCCCGGCGAAGAGGTCGAGCTCGATCTGACGCCGGGCGCGCTCGAAAAGACCAACGACCCCGTGCGCATGTACCTGCGCGAGATGGGCACGGTGCCGCTCCTGACCCGCGAGGGCGAGGTGGCCATCGCCAAGCGCATCGAACGCGGGCAGCTGCGGGTGGTGAAGGCGCTGGCGCGCTCGCCGCTGGTCATCAAGGAAGTGCTGGCGATCGGCGAAGCGCTGCGCAGCGGCGACACCTCCATCAAGGAGGTGGTGCGCTTCGACGAGGACGAGCTGACCGAAGACGTCCTGGCCGACAAGGCCCGGCACGTGCTGCGCATCATCGACAAGATGGCCCGGGCCCACCAGAAGACCCGCCAGCAAGCGCAGCGGCTGGACAAGATCCGCGCCCGCAAGACCGGCCGGGCCATCCGCGCCCGCTGGGCGCTGGCCCGCACCCGGGTCAAGGCCGGGCGGCTGCTGCGCTCCCTCGAGTTCAGTCCCACCGAGCGCAAGCGCCTCATCGACCGGCTGCGCGAGACGGTAAGCAGCCTGAACGCGCTCGAGCGCGACCTGGGCAAGCTCGGCCGCCGCGTGGATGTGGGCACCGACGAAACCGCCCTGGAAGCCCGCCGGGAATTGCGCGAGCTCCGCGGGCGTTTGCGGGCCCTGGAGGAGCTGGCCGAGGTTTCCGCCGAAGAACTCCGGCGCACCCTGAAGGTCATCCAGCGGGGCGAGGCCGAGTCCGCCCGGGCCAAGCAGGAACTCATCGAGGCCAACTTGCGCCTGGTGGTCTCCATCGCCAAGAAGTACACCAACCGCGGCCTGCAGTTCCTCGACCTCATCCAGGAAGGCAACATCGGGTTGATGAAGGCGGTGGACAAGTTCGAGTGGCGGCGCGGCTACAAGTTCTCGACCTACGCCACCTGGTGGATCCGCCAGGCCATCACCCGCGCCATCGCCGACCAGGCCCGCACCATCCGCATCCCGGTGCACATGATCGAGACCATCAACAAGCTCATCCGCACCTCCCGCCAACTGGTGCAGGAGCTCGGCCGCGAGCCCACCTCCGAAGAGATCGCCAAGCGCATGGAAATCCCCGTCTTCAAGGTGCGCAAGGTGATGAAGATCGCCCAGGAGCCCATCTCGCTCGAAACCCCCATCGGCGAGGAAGAGGACTCTCACCTGGGCGACTTCATCGAAGACAAGGCGGTGGTCTCGCCCTCCGACGCCGTCATCACCCTGAACCTGAAGGAGCAGACCCAGAGCCTGCTGAAGACGCTGACCCCGCGCGAGGAAAAGGTCATCAAGATGCGCTTCGGCCTCGACGACGGCTCCGAGCACACCCTGGAAGAAGTGGGGCAGTCGTTCGCCGTCACCCGCGAGCGCATCCGGCAGATCGAAGCCAAGGCGCTGCGCAAGCTCCGCCACCCCTCGCGCTCCCGCAAGCTGAAGGCCTTCCTCGAATCCCGCGGCGGCTCGAACGGTTGAGCCGGGCCACCTTGCCATCAATCATCGAGCCATAGGTAGTATAGATACCAGTTGTTCTCCAGCTTCTTGTAGAAAGGCACTTGCTGCCGTGGCGAAATCTTGTCGAGAGAATCAACCAGGGGGGAAGGCTCCTTCGCCGAGTGGGCATAGCCTTTGATAACGATACGGCTCAACTCTCTCTCCTCTGCAACGGGGAGGAAGAAGTCAATCTCAAGGCCGGGGGCCCGGGTCAACCCCTTTGCCCGCACGGCCCTAAACAATTGGCGGTATTCATCCCACCGCTCTGGGGTTAGTTTTGGAGGGCTAGTGCTTTCCGCCTGAGACTTCTCAGTAAAGCGGAACGAATCAAAAAGAATGGACTCGACATCCGCGTCTTCTCCAGCCATGTCCGCGAGTCTGCTAAACTTGGCTTTATTCCTTTGAAAGTTTTTCGCTAGGGCGGCATCGGATGGAAGCGTAGCAACACCGAATCCAGTTAGCGCCACAGCTATTTCCAAGCCGCCCCATAGCACCATGAGCAACAACGAAGCCTTGAGCACCGGCCTTTCAAATACGTACAACCAGCCAATCGCAGCGGTGATGAACCACAAGAGTGCGTCTCCGACTAGCGCGTACTTGTTCGTCGGAACGTGCAGTGTCGAAAACCCGAAGAGATCCCACTCTGGCATCGCCCAGTGGGCGAGAGCAAAGGAAAACACAAGCAATTCAAATAACAATCGGGTGACCTGCATCCAGAAGAAGATTCCTAGTACAAGCCGGGCGATTCGCTCGATTGAAGGAGGAGTCATATGGGTTCGGGTATTAGTTCCACGCACTCAGTATTCGGCGGGTGGCTCATGCTTGGCTCTCTTCTCCCGCGATGATACCACCGCGCCAGCGACGCCGCCGAGTGGGTTCTCTCCAAGGGTGCCCCACCCTTTGGTTTGCAAGGGTGGGGAAGGTTTCCGTTCCCTCACACACCCCGCGGCGGCACGAACGGCTAACCCGGCCGCCCGCGCCGGCATCCTACTTCGCAGTTTGGACGGGAGCCACTCTTGCGCGTTGAACATTCTCGTGCCACCACGGCGGCTTTGGGCTAGAATCTCCGGCAGGGGAGTGGCTTGGTGGCAGGGGAGGGTCGTATGAGCAAGCAGCGAGTTTTTCTGGCGGGGATTCTTGTCCTGGCGCTGGCTGGCGTTCTCGCGCCGGCCGCCCAGGAACAACAGCAAGGCCAGGCGCCTCCGGCGCAGCAGCAGCCAAAGCCGCGCCGCGCGGTGGTCACCTTCGACGGCGGCCTCGAGGTTCTGCCGACGCTGGCCCCGGCGGATTTTGAACTCGAAGCCGGCAAGCAGAAGTTCAATCCCGCGCGCCTCTACCGGCCGGAAGAGATGCCGACCGTGCTGGCCGTCGTCCTGCAGGAGAACCAGGTGGCGGAGTTCGGCACGCAACTCCCCGCCCTGCGCGACTTCATCCTGGCCCAGCCCCCCAACACCTACGTGGGCGTCTTCTACCTTTCGATGCAGGCGGTCGAGACCGCTGTCATGTTCGACTCCAACCTCCCGAAAGTCGCCGAGGCGCTGCGCACGCCCAAGGGCATGCAGGACGTGGCGCCGCCCAGCCCCTACATCAGCATTGCCAATTTGATTGACTACATGGCGCAGCTGCCCGACGCCCGCAAAGAAATCCTCTGGTTCGCCGAGGGCTCAGACGCCACCGCCGGCGACGCTCCCAGCGGCCAGAACGCCAGCCTGGCCCATGCCGTGGCCGGCGCCCAAAAGGCCGGCATCCCGGTGTTTGTAATTTACAGCCCGGCTTTCCCTCCGGCCAGCCGCCTGCAGAGCGACACCAACCCCTCCTCAGGCTCCATCCCCGGACGAAGCATCTCGGCCGGCCAGCAGACCCCGAGGACCACTGGGACACCCACTTCGACCAGCGGGGCCGGGCAGGCTCCGACGGGTACGGGGATTGGAGCAGGGGGCGGCGACCCATTTGCCACCGCGTCCCCTTACGCTCCCCAGGTGCAGTACAACCTCTCCTACTTGAACTACCTGGCCGAGCGCACCGGGGGCAAGGTGTTGACCACGAAAGCGGCGCCGGACATCCGGCCGTTCCTTGACCAGTTCCGCCGGCTGATGACGCTCCAGTACGTGGTCGAGTATCCGACCGACGAGACCATCAAGAAGCTCAAGCTCCGACAGAAGATCGAGGACACCAAGCTCCTCCACCCCAAGCGCTAGCCGCCAGCAGGAACTGCCGGCTTCTATGGCCCCACCCGCAGCGCTGAACCGCCGCGCCCGAGAGTTGCCCGCCGCCGCTCTTACGCGGTATAGTTAGCTGGCCTCTCAACTTATGGATCTTCTGCCCGAAGCGGAAACCACCAAAGCCAAGTCCCGCCAGGACGAGCGCCGCCAGGTCTACGCGGCGGCGGCCGGGGAGCGGCTGCGCGCCGCTGAAAACTGCCAGTTCTCGCTGCTGCCCTACGAGGAATTGGTCCGGGTGGCTTCGACCTGGTACGAGGCTGCCGCCGAGGCCATGCTGCGCGGCAACTACTCCGCCATTGACGACTTGATCCGCGCCCAGACGCGCGTGGCCGCCGAGCAGGGGTTCGAGCTGGACGATCTTCTCGAGCTCCTCCGCCTCTGCCGCCGGGTGGCCATCGAGAAGGACGGCTGGAACGAAGACCAGTTCACCGACGTGGACGCCGTGGTGGACGAAGCTCTGGCGGCGCTGCGCGGCAAGGTGGCCTGGGAGATCCCCGCGGGATTGAACTACGTCACCGGCGAAACCACCGCCGACCGCGAACAGACCCAGCGCGACCGGGAAGCCGCCCAGGCCGCCCTTAAAGCCGCCCAACCCCGCGGCGAGCGCCGCATCCATGGCCGCAACAAGCTGCACATGCCCATCCGCGTCCGCGGCATCCTCAGCGAGGGGCCGGTGGACGAAATCACTCGCACTGAAAACGTCGCCAAGGGCGGAGTCTACTTCTTGAGCGACAAGCCCTACTTCAAGGGCGCGGCCGTGCAGGTGATGTATCCCTATTGGAGCACGCCCGGGGCCATCAACCACGAATACCCGGCCGAAGTGGTGCGGCTGGACGAGCGAGAAGCCAAGACCAAGGGCGTGGCCGTGAAGTTCAAGGTCAGCCTGGGGAGCCAGGAGAGCGGGCGTTAGTCGCGTTGATGGTCGCCGCCCGCGGCCGGCGGCGCTGCTGTCCCGACCGAAACCCCGTAGTGGTAAACGAGCAGCGCGCCGCGGTCGGCGCCGAGCGCCAGAATCCCGCTTAGGATCAGCAACCCCACGAGCAGCACCGCCGGCAGCCCCGGCACCTTCCAGCGCCGGCCGGCAAGCGAGAGCCCCGAGAGCACCAGCGCCAGCCCGGCCGCCACCTTCCCCAGGAATTCGTGCAGCTCGAGGACTGCGTCCGCGGCCGCGGGGACGGAAACTTTTTCTTCGGCCAGCAACCCGGTGCCGGCGGCCGCCACCGCCCCCAGGGTGCCGAGATAGAGCAGCCACACCGCCGCGCGCTGGAAGTCTTCCCGCTTCTTCAGCCGCCCCAGCAGCAGGAACAGGAACGACAGCGGCAGGAGCACCAGCGGGAAGTGGACGAACACCGGGTGGAGGTTCTCCATCGCGCTCAGGCCGGGAAACAGTGACTCCATCGGCGCACCTCGAGAAGGCAGCTACTGGCCGCGCACTATATCAAATGGCCGCAGGCTTGCCCTGAGGGCCCAGCCCGAAGGGCTTGCGGCCGACCAGCGTCACCGCCTGGGCCCGCACCAAGGTGTCGAGCGGCTGGGAGACGGCCGGGCGCTCGGCGACGATTTCGACCCCTTCGAAGCCGGCGCCGCGGATGGTTTCGAGGTAGGCGTTCTCTGCGAGCGCCGTCGCCACGCAGCTGCAGGGGGCGAGGTCGAGCAGGGCGCGGCGCAGGCGCCCCGGCTCGCCCCGCAGCACGATGTCCGCGATGGCGAAGCGCCCGCCCGGCTTCAGCACCCGGAAGATTTCCCGGTAGACCGCGGCCTTGTCGGGCGCCAGGTTGATGACGCAGTTGCTCAGCACCGCGTCGGCGGAAGCCGAGGGCAGGGGCAGGCGCTCGATGTCGCCCTGGAGGAACTCGACCTGGGGGTACGGGCCCGTACGGGCGTTGGCGCGCGCCCGCTCGAACATCTCCGGGGTCATGTCGACGCCCACCACGCGGCCCGCGGGGCCGACGCGGTTCGCGGCCAGGAAGACGTCCATGCCGGCGCCGGAGCCGAGGTCCACAACCGTCTCACCCGGCTCCAGCCGGGCGGCGCGCACGGGGTTGCCGCTGCCTTCGGAGAGGTAGGCTCCGGGCGGGACGGAAGCGATTTCTTCGGCGCTGTAGTCGGGCCCGGCGCCCGGCGGGGCGCAGCAAGTCGCGGCCCCTGCCGCCGCGCGCGTGCGGGCGATCTCGCCGTAGGCGGCGCGGACTTTTTCTTTCTGCTCTTCTGCGGTGCTCTTCATGGTCTCACCTCTCCCATCGGAAATCTCACATCTCCCATCTCACAGGGCCGCCAGCGCCGCGCCCAGCTCCTTGAGGGCGTCTTCGTTCCGCCGGCAGTAGAGCCAGGGGCCCAGGCGGCGGCAGTCCACCAGGCCGGCCTCGCGCAGAACTTTCAGGTGGTGGGTGATGGTAGGCTGGGTCAGGCCGAGGGCCTTCTCCAGGTCGCAGACGCAGAGGCCGGCGGCGCGCGCGTCCACCGCGTCGCAGGAGCAGCCGCCCTTGCGCTGGAGGAGCGCGAGGATGCGCAGGCGGGTGGGGTCGGCCAGGGCGCGCAGGCGCGCCAGGCGGCGGGCGGCGGTGGAGGCGGCGGTCTTCATAGACAGTCGTCTATATAGATGATTGTCTATTTGTTGTCAAGTCTTTTTTTCGGGCGCTGAAGGCTGACCGCTGACGGCTGGTTTTACTCGTACCGGAGGGCGACCACCGGGTCGAGGCGCGCGGCCTTGACCGCGGGGTACAGTCCAAAGAACAGGCCGACGCTCGAGGCCATCGTCAGCGCCAGCACCACCACCCACACGGGGATGTAAGCGGGCAGGGTGGGGACCAGGGCGGCCACCAAGTAGACCAGCGCGTAGCAGAGCAGCAGGGCGATGACGCCGCCGCCGCCCGTGAGCACCACGGCCTCGGTGAGGAACTGCCAGATGATGTCGCGGCGGCGGGCGCCGATGGCCTTGCGCACCCCGATCTCGCGGGTGCGCTCGGTCACCGACACCAGCATGATGTTCATCACCCCCACGCCACCGATGAGCAGGCCGACCGAGGCGATGACGGAAACGGCGATGGCGATCACCGCCATGAAGTCGCGGAACTGGGCGATCACCGAGTCGGCGGTGGCGTAGCTGAAGTTGTCCGGCTTGTCGTAGGGGAGGCGGCGGCTGCGGCGCAGGGCGGCGCGGGCCTGGTCGGTGGCCAGGGCCATCTGCCCTTCCTTGGCCTGGAGGATGATGAGGTGGCGCTCCTCGTTGGGGTAGGACTTGTGGAAGGTCCAGTAGGGGACGAGGACGCGGTCGTCCTCTTCGGTGGAGCCGGTGGGCTTGTGGAGAATGCCGATGACGCGCCAGTTGCGGCCGTCGACGTTGATCTCCTTCTCCAGCGGCTCCTCCAGACCGAACAGTCCCTGGGCGACGTCCTCGCCGATCACCGCCACGTAAGCGCGGTTCTCGACTTCGCCGGCGGTGAAGGCGCGGCCGCGGGCCACGGCGGCGTTGGGGAGCACCCAAAAGAGATTCGCCGGCACGCCCTGGAACTCCACCCCCAGCATCTCTTCGTTCTTGTAGCGGGCGCGCTCGATGCCGCTGCGGAAGAGCCAGACGGTGGTGTCTTCGCAGGCGGTGCAGGCGTCGCGCACCGCCAGGTAGTCCTCATAGTAGAGCGGCCGGCGCATGCGCTCCTCGGCGCTGCGGGGGCCGAAGTTGAAGCCGAGGTTGAAGTGGTAGAAAAAAGCGTTGTGGACGCCGAAGCTCTGCATCTCCTGCTTGATGTTGCGATCCACGCCCATGAGGATGGCCACCACGCCCACCAGGGTGACGACGGCGATCACCACGCCCAGGATGGTGAGCCCGGAGCGGACCTTGTGGCTGCGCACGGTGTCGAGCGCCATCCAGACGTTCTCGGCGAACTCGCGCCGCCAGAGGGAACCGAGTTTCGCCAGGGGGCTTATCATCCTCTTACTCCGCGCGCAGGGCCACGATGGGATCCAGCCGCGAAGCCTTGTGGGCGGGGTAGACGCCGAAGAACAGACCCACCGAAGTCGCCAGGCTCATGCCCAGCAGGACCGCCTTGAGGGGCATGCGAGTGGGCAGCTCCACCAACAGCTCCACCACCGGGTTCAACCCCAGGGCCAGCCCTACCCCGATCAGGCCGCCCACGGCCGCCAGAATCGCCGACTCCACCAGGAACTGGGTCAGGATGTCGCGCCGGCGCGCCCCCAGCGACTTGCGGATGCCGATCTCGCGCGTCCGCTCGGTGACCGAAGCCAGCATGATGTTCATAATCACGATGCCGCCCACCACCAGGAACACCGAGACAATCAAGGTGGCGCCCATGAAGATGCCGCCCATCAGGTTGTCCCAGATGGCCTGGATGGATTCGCTGGCCACCACGCCGAAGTTGTCCGGCTCGTCGGGCTTGAGCCCGCGGCGCACCCGCATCAGCGCCTGCGCCTGCTCCTTGGCCTGCTCCATCACCATGGGGTCCGAAGTCTTGATGGCCACGCGCACGCCGCTCCAGTCCGGATCGCCGCGGCCCCAGAGCTTGTGCAGCGTGGTCAGGGGGATGTAGGCGAAATTGTCCTGGCTCTGGCCGAAGGCGGTGCCCATCTTTTCCGCCACGCCGATGATTTCGAAGGGGTGGCCGTTCAAGAAAATGGTCTTGCCCACCGGGTCGGTGTAGGGGAAGAAGCGGTCGGTGAGGTCGGTGCCGACGAAGGCCACCTGGGCGCGGGTGCGGTATTCGGTTTCGGTCAGGTAGCGGCCCAGGGCCACTTTCTCCGGCGAGATGTCGGCCATGTTGGGGGTGACGCCGCGCAGGCTGAGCTGCAGGATGCTCTCGGCGCCGGCGCGAGCGGCGGTGCTCTGGAACTCACGCGCCCCCACCAGCTCGGCCAGGGTCAAGTGCTCGCGCAAGAAGTCATAGTCCGCCAGCGTCATCTTGGGGTTGCGTTTGCGGACCTCCATCCAGCCTTTGAGGTTGGTGGTGATGGGGTAGCGCTGGACGTAGAAGACGTTGGTGCCCAGGTTGGCGATGCGCTCGGCAAAGTAGGCGTTGGCGCCCTCGACCACCGAGATCA
>Ga0209342_10004575_pt1 | contig 14343 bp, 12 predicted proteins | sample RifCSP16_2_FD_184023 | JGI IMG/M metagenome (GOLD analysis project Ga0209342, IMG submission 184023) | Soil microbial communities from Rifle, Colorado - Rifle CSP2_sed 16_2 (SPAdes) (version 2) | ecosystem: Environmental > Terrestrial > Deep subsurface > Rock core/Sediment | place: Rifle... | reverse complement strand
CGTCGCACGTGCTCGAGACGGGCTTCATGGACATCAACGCGGTCGAGCACCCGCCGCAGATCATCTGCAACGCGGGGTGGCTCGAGCACACCAAGGGCGACTACCTCTTCTACTACGAGGGCACCACGCCGGGGGTCGCCCGCGTGATCGAGGCGCTCGACGCCGAGCGGATGGCGATCGCGGCCGCGGCCGGCATCCCGACCCGCCCGTTCGTGGAGGTGTTCCACGCGATGGGGTACACGAGCGCGCACGCGGCCGAGGTCGGCTCGGCGTACGTGGCCCTGCAGGAGAGCGAGCCGAACCGATGGGTGAAGGGCCCACCTACGCTCGACCATCGCTACATCAACGAGGACGTCGGCTGGGGCCTAGTGCCGTGGTCGGAGATGGGTCGCTCGTTCGGCGTCCAGACGCCCACGATGGATGCCCTCATCGTGCTCGGGGGCGTCCTGAACGGGCGCGACTACCGCGCCGAGGGCCTGACGCTCGAGCGGCTCGGCCTCGCCGGCGTGCGCCCCGAAGACCTGGACGCGTACCTTCGGGAGGGCATCGCTACCGTGGAGGGTGGTGGATGACGAAGCAGCGGATCGCGGTCTTCTCCGGTCCGAACGCGACGATCGCGAACTCACCGACGCTCGTCACGAGCAACAAGGGCCGACGTCCCGGTGAGCGCCGGCTGGACGGCCGGTTCGATTCCCTCGTGGCGCAGGAGCTCTACGAGCCCGTGACCGTGCGCATCAAGCGGTTCAGCGCCCACCCGCTCGAGGCGGACGCCGCCGGCGTCTACCACGAGCCGGACCGGGCCTACGACGAGGTCGAGCTGCGTCCGGAAGATGGCCCGTACCCGTTGCCGTACGTCTCGAGGCGGGCCGACGGGTCGCCAGACGGCGTCCCGTTCGAGGACGAGGACCTCGAGGATCGGTCGATCGGCTACGGCGGACGGCAGTTCTACTACCCGGACGCCGCGCGGCTGTTCGCGGAGATCGATCGGACGATCACCGGTCGTGACGAGGACGGCAGCGGCAGTGCGCTCGATCGCCGCGCCGACTTCGACTTCATCCGTGTGCTTCCGTCGGGCGGCTACGCGTCTCGTGGGGAGGTTAGCGGCCGCGACTACTTCCCCTACAAGCCACGTGCGATCGCGCACCGTCCCCGGTATCGCGACCTCGCGACCGCTACGAACGTCGTCCGCGAGGCGATGCGCTCTGGCCGGTACGCGGGCGGCATCTGGCTCGAGGCTAGTCCCACCCTCGAGGAGACGCTCTATTGGTGCAACCTCGTGCTCGACATCGATATCTCGCTCGTGGGCTGCGCGTCGCAACGCCCGCACGGGCAGTTGGCCAACGACGGCGACCGCAACATCGTGGACGCCATCGACTTCATCCTCTCGGGGGAGAGGCTCGGCGTCGTCGCGCTCCAGGACGAGAGGATCTTCGCAGCGCGCGAGTTCAAGAAGGCGGATGACCGTCCGGGGAACTACAAGGTCACGGGAGGCCACGGCGGGATCCTCGGTAGCGTCGGGCCGCCGGTCACGGTCTGGTACCGACCGGCGTACAAGCACACTCACACGTCGGAAGTGAACCTTCGACGGTTACCCGAGCAGGTCGCCTTCCTCGACCGCGCCGACGATCGGTCTCCAACGACCATCCGGATCAAGGACGGTGAGCGGCTGCGGCCCGAGGTGATCCCGCGGGTCCACATGGTCAAGTACGGCGCATACATGGACGAGGACGTCCTCGATGATCCCGATGGGGAGGTCGACATCATGGCGAGGATCGCCAGGGGTCTCGAGCAGCAGTCGCGGGCCATCGAAGGCGCCCCGCCGTTCCACGGTTTCGTGTTCGAGGGGCTGTCTCCGTACGCGTACGGGAGCGGGTCGCAACGCGAGGCGCTGAAGATCGCCGCCTTCAGCGGGATGCCCGTGGTTCGCGTGGGGCGCGCGGATCCCGGCGGCATGGTCCCGAAGCGGGGCTGGCCGCATGCAGTCACCGGCAGCAACCTCGATGCGAACAAGGCCCGGATGCTGCTCATGGCGAGCATGCTGAAGCTCGGCCGTTGGCCGAAGGCGAAGGACCCTAGGCATCCGACGCCGGAAGAGTGCGACGCGCTGTACGCTGCGGTCGCCGCGTATCAGGCCCTCTTCGATACGCACTGAGAGCCCGGAGAGGTCACCTGCGGTGCTCGGAACCCGTTGCGACGCGGAGGGTTCTCGCTTTGACTAAAGGTAGGATATATGCCGAAGTTGCGTGCGTGGGGGGGCGCGGTCGTCGAGGGGCACCGGGGCGCACCCGTGCCCCGCTCGCGGGTGCCGACCACCGGACGTGGAGAGGGGAGGAGAGGTGCCGAACGTCACGATCGAATGGCTCCAGGGCCGCTCGCTCGACCAGAAGCGGAAGGTGATCGCCGGGATAACCGATCTGCTGGTCGACATCGCCGACGCCCGCCGCGAGGCCGTCCAGGTCACGTTCATCGACATGAGCAAGGAGGACTGGGGTCGCGGCGGGCTCCTCGGCATCGACCGCACGGACGTCCATCCGTGAGCATCCCCAAGCGCGTCCACCACCTGCTCCTGCAGACCCGCGACCTCGAGGCGGCCGAGGCGTTCTACGTCGGGTTCCTCGGCTTCTCGGTTAGGAAGCGCGAGCAGTTCCATGACGGCCGCCCCCTCACGACGACGGAGGAGGGGCTGGGCCTGACGAACGGCGTCCGGGGCGAGGCCGGCAGCGTCGTCGAGCACATCGCGTTCCGGACGAGCGACATCCGCGGGCTCGCCCAGCGCGCCGAGGCCCAAGGCATCGAGGTGCTCAAGCCGCCCGGCCCCGGCCCGTACGGCCTCACGGTCTACCTCGCCGACCCCGACGGGAACAGGATCGAGCTGTTCTCCGAGGAGGAGGCTTGAGCCGGGAGGATCCCCCGGTCGAGTGGGCGAAGCTCCGGATCGCCGTGGTCGCGGGCGATGAGCGCGATCCGGAGATCGCGCGTCTGGCGGCGGAGACCGGCGCGACCGTGACGGCGTTCGGCATCCCCTGGCCGCCGCAGGGCGTCGCGGGCGTCCAGCTCGCGGAGTCCGCCGCCGCCGCGGTCGACGGCGCGAACTACATCCTCTTCCCGATCCCGCTCGGGGTCGGCGCGGTCCTGTATGCCCCGCACGCGACCGAGCCGATCGTCGCCGACGAGGCGTTGTTCTCGAAGGCCGCGCCGGACGCGTGGATGTTCTGTGGCCGGCTCTGCGACGAGATCCGGGCGTCGGCCGACGCGGCGGGCGTGTACGTCCACGAGTACGACCCCGACCGCGAGCTGATGCTCCTGCGCGCCCCGGCGATCGTCGAGGGGGCGCTCCAGCAAGCGATCGAGGCGACGGACGTGACGATCAACGACGCCGAGGTCGTCGTGATCGGGTTCGGCAACATCGGCCAGCTCCTCGCGCGAACGCTCCGTGGGCTCGGTGCCCGCGTCCACGTCGCCGCGAGGAACCCGATCCAGCGGGCGGGGGCCTATGCCGACGGCCTACTGCCGCTCTCGCTCGATGAGCTCCACGACCTCGCCCCCTCCCTCGACATGGTCTTCTCGACGGTGCCGGCGCCTGTCGTCGACCGCCCGTTCCTCGAGCGGCTGCCCACCGGCACGTTGGTCCTCGACATCGCACCTCCGCCCGACCACGCGGACCTCGACGCGGCGGCGGAGCTCGGGCACCGGGCGGTGTGGGCGCGCGGCCTCGGGAAGCGCGCGCCGATCACGGTCGGCAGGAGCCAGTGGGCGGGGCTCCGCCGCTTCATCACCGAGATCGAGCTGGCGAGGCGGGAGGGGCGGACGTGGCAGGGATGACCCGCGGATCGCGGTCGCCCGACGTCGCGATCGTGGGGGCCGGGTCGCTCGGGCTGATGACGGCGCTCGAGCTCGCCCGGCGAGGTGTCCGCCCCGTGATCCTCGAGCGCGGACCCGACGTCCTCTCCGGGTGCTCGTCGGGGAGCGCCGGCCTGCTGTCGCCGGCGCACTCGACCCCGCTGGCGACGCCCGGCGCCGTCCGCGAGGGGCTTCTCCACATGCTCCGACGCGACAGCCCGTTCAGCATGCGGCCCCGGCCGAGCCTGATCCCGTGGCTGCTCCGGTTCATGCTCGCCGCGCGCGGCGATCGCGTCCGCCGCGGGACCGAGCTGATCCGGGACTTCAGCTTCGCGAGCCTGGAGCTTCACAAGGAGCTCGTCCGGCAGGGGCTCGACACGGGGCTCGAGGTCCTCGGCGCGATCAACGTCTACGAGACCGAGAAGGCCTACGTCGGCGGCCTCGCCGAGGCCGAGGACCTGTCGTCGCATGGGATCAAGGCTCAGGTGATGACGGCCGACGAGGCGCGCACGTTCGAGCCCGCGCTCTCGGACGCGATCGTCGGGGGGGTCTTCTACCCAGAGGAAGCGCAGTGCGACCCCGAGCGCTTCATGCTCGCGGTCGCCGATGCGGCCGTCGAGGCGGGAGCGGAGCTCTGCACGCGGGCCGAGGTCCTTGACGCGACGGTCTCGGGCGGACGGGTCGTGCGCCTGGTCACGACGATCGGCGAGATCCGTCCCGGACAGGTCGTCGTCGCGAACGGCGCGTGGACGGCCGAGCTCAGCCGTCGGCTCGGCCTGCCGATCCCCGTCCAGGGCGGCAAGGGGTACCACGTCGACCTTACTCCCTCCGAGGGCGATCCCGCCGTGCCGGTCTACCTCCAGGAGGCACGCGTGATCGCGACGCCGTACGCGAACCGGCTCCGACTCGCCGGCACGCTGCAGCTCACCGGGCTGTCCATGCGGATGGACCAGGTCCGCGTCCGGGCGACGGTCCGGTCGGGGATGCGGACCCTGCGCGGCATCGAGGCGAGCCGTGTGACCGAGGTGTGGCGGGGGATCCGCCCGTGCACGCCCGACGGCCTGCCTATCCTCGGACGGTCCGAGCGGCTGGCAAACGTCGTCTTCGCGACCGGTCATGCGATGAAGGGGCTCCACCTCGCTCCGGAGACCGGGCGCCTGATCGCGCAGGTGGCGCTGGACGAGCCGCCGACCCGAGACCTCACCCCCTTCAGCCCGGACCGGTTCCGGTGGGGGGCGCGGGGCAAGCAGCCGACCGAGGACCGGAGGGACGGATGAAGCAGGACATCATCGACAAGTGCATCGCCGCGTGCGACGAGCACGACCTCGACGCGATCGTCGCCATGTCCCCGGAGAACTTCGCCTACGTGGTGGGGTTCATCGTGCCGTCGCAGCCCGTCCTGCGGTGGCGGCACGCCGCCGCCGTCATCACCCGCGACGGGAAGCGGGCGCTGCTCACGGTGGACATGGAGGCGACGACCGTGAAGGACCTCCAACCCGACGAGGACGTCCGCGTGTGGGCCGAGTTCGACGAGAACGCGATGCCGGTCTTCGCCGACCTCCTGAAGGACCTCGGGCTCGGTTCGGCGCGCGTCGGCATCGAGACCGATTACCTGCCGGTGCGCGACATGGAGCGGCTCACGTCGCTGCTCCCCGACGTGCGCTGGGAACCATCGTCCCCGATCTTCGATCGCCTGCGGATGGTGAAGACCCCCCGTGAGCTCGAGCTGATGCGCAAGCTCGCGCGGATCACCGACCGGTCGATCAAGGAGGCACTAGAGGGCATCCACCCCGGGGACACCGAGATGGACCTCGCGGGCTCGGTGACGACGAACCTGTTCCGCTATGGCGCGCAGAACTTCAAGTGGTTGATCCTCGCGACGGGGGAGCGGAGCCAGTACCCGAACGTCGGACCGACGCTCCGCAAGCTCGAACGCGGGGACATCGTCCGGCTCGAGGTCTTCGGCGCCCTCGACGGCTACCACACCGGGATCTGCCGGACCGCGGTGGTCCAGGAGGCGTCGCCGGAGATCGAGGAGATCTGGTCGAACATCGTCGCGTGCCGCGACCTGATCTTCGGAACCGTCCGCGCCGGAGCGGTCGGCACCGAGATCCACCGCAGGGTGATGGTGAAGTTCGACGAGCTCGGGTGGCCGCGGATGGGGTTCGTGGGTCACGGCATCGGTCTGTTCGTGCACGAGGACCCCTACCTCGGACCGGATGCCGACGCGATCCTCGAGACGGACATGGTCCTCGGCGTCGAGCCCGTGCTGCTCGTGCCCGGGAAGTACGGGTTCCAGGTCAAGGATATCCTCGCCGTTGGCCCCGACGGGTGCGACGTCCTGTCGGACGTGACCAACACCGATCGCCTGCTCGTGATCGAGTGAGGTCGCTTGCGGGGTTCAAGGGTATAAAGGTAGGATTCCCGTCCATATCGGGCCGGGAGGAGTGAGGAGGCGCACGTGGATCTGAAGCTCGCGGGCAAGAAGGCGATCGTGACCGGTGGGAGCAAGGGCATCGGGCGCGAGACCGCGCGCATCCTCGCCGAGGAGGGGTGCGACGTCGCGATGACGGCGCGCGAGGAGGGGCGCCTGAAGGACGTCGCCGACGCCATCGCCTCGGCCACCGGCCGGACGATCCTCCCGCTCGCCGGCGACATGAGCGTGCAATCGGACGTCGAGCGGTGCATGAACGCCGCGATCGAGGCGTTCCAGGGCATCGACGTCCTCGTGACGTGCGCGGGCAGCTCGCCGGGCGGTCTGCTCGAGGAGCTCACCGAGGACATGTGGATGAGCAGTCTCGGCCTGAAGTTCATGGGATACGTGCATTCGTGCAGCGTGATCCTGCCGCACATGCGGGAGCGCGGCACGGGCAGCGTGGTGCTCGTCGTCGGCAACGACGGGCTGAAGTCCTCGTACTGGGAGCTCACGGCCGGCGTCGCGAACGCCGCGGACATCAACTTCGCGGCCGCGATGGCAGAGCAGTACGGTCGCCACGGCATCCGCGTGAACACGGTGAACCCCGGCCCCGTGAACACCGACCGCTGGGACGGGCTCGAGAAGCGGTTCGCGCTCGATCGCGGCATCGACCAGTCCGATGCGCGAAGGATCGTGCTCGGGACGCTGCCGCTCGGTCGGATCTGCGAGCCCGAGGAGGTCGCGAGCGTCGTCGTGTTCCTCGCCTCGCCGCAGGCGAGCTACGTGAACGGCACGCACGTGCTGATCGACGGTGCCCAGCTGAAGGGGCTGCTCGATGCCGGCCTGCACTCGTGACCCGCTGACGCCCGCCGGGTCGGAGGCGGCACGATGACCGACCTGATCGACGTCCACTCGCACGACTACCCGGACTCGTACCTGGACGCGTGTAAGCGCGAGGACAGCGGGTTCACGCACTACTACCGTGACGACGGGCGCCTGATCGTGCTCCAGGACGGCGGCGTCGCGCTCGCCGCGCCGCAGCCGCTGCCGCCGCCCGAGCACCGCATCGGCATGATGGATGAGGCCGGTGTCGCGGTGCAGGTGCTGTCGATCTCGGCGCCGAACGTCTACCGGTTCCCGGCGTCGATCCGGATCCCGCTCACGCGGGAGGTGAACGACGAGTTCGCCGATCGCGTGGAGGGTTCGGGCGGGCGGCTCCGGATGCTAGCGAGCCTGCCGCTGCCCGACGTCGACGAGGCCCTCGCGGAGCTCGACCGCGCGCTCGGCCTGCCGGGCGTCGTCGGTATCGTCCTGTGCTCGAACCTCGACGGCATGACGCTCGACGACGAGCGACTCGGGCCCCTGTACGAGGAACTGTCACGTCGGGAGACGACCGTGTTCGTCCACGGCAACGTCCCATGCAGCACGGAGGGGCTCCGCGAGTACGCGATGGCGCTCGCGATGGGGTTCATGGCCGACCCGCTCTTCGCGATCGGCCGCCTCGTCTACTCCGGCACGATCGACCGGTACCCCGGGATCGACTGGATCTTCACGCACCTGGGGGGGACGGTACCGTTCGTGCTGCCCCGGTACGACAACTACTACAAGCAGTTCCCGGAGTGCCGGGAGAAGATCACGCGGCCGCCGTCGGAGATCATCCGGGAGCTCTACTTCGACACGTGCACGATGCACCCGCCGGCGCTCCGGTGCGCGGTCGACACGCTCGGCGCGGACCGCCTCGTCTTCGGGTCCGACTACCCGCACGTGCCGGGCGGGATCGACCGGTTCGTCACGATCTTGAACTCGATCGGGCTCTCCGAGGACGAGGTCTCGATGATCGGGCGGGCGACGGCCGCCCGCCTGCTCGGGATCCTGGAGGCGGCGTGAGCGTCGTCGTCCGCGGCGGGCGCATCGTCACCGCGTCCGCGGACTTCGTGGGCGACGTCCTCATCGACGGGGAGACGATCGCCGCGATCGGGTCGTTCCCCGACATCGACGCACAGGTCATCAACGCGAGCGGCAAGCTCGTGCTGCCCGGCGGCGTCGACCCGCACACGCACCTCGACGCGCCGCTGAAGGGGACGATGACGGCGGACGACTTCGAGTCGGGGACGATCGCCGCTGCGATCGGCGGGACGACCAGCATCATCGACTTCCCGGTGCAGGACAAGGGGCAGGACCCCCGCGTCTCCCACGAGGAGTGGGCCGGCCGCGCCGAGGGCAAGGCCGTCGTGGACTGGGGCCTCCACCAGGTGATCGTCGATCTGCCCGATGAGTACTTCCCGGCCCTGGACGACCTGATCGCGAACGGCTCGCCGAGCTTCAAGATGTTCATGGCCTATCCGGGCGCCCGGATGGTCGACGACGCGACGATCTTCAAGGCGATGCGGCGAACGGCCGACAACGGCGGCTTCGTCCTGATGCACTGCGAGAACGGCCCCGTGATCGACCTCCTCGAGAAGGAGGCGCTCGCCGCGGGGCACACCGGTCCCGAGTACAACGGCGTGACGCGCCCCCCGATCACCGAATCGGAGGCGACCGCCCGTGCCATCGCGCTCGCCGAGCTCGCCGGCGTCCCCGTCTACGTCGTTCACCTCGCCGCGGCGCAGGCGCTCGCCGCCGTCGCGGACGCTCGCGAACGCGGGCTGCCCGTCTACGCGGAGACGTGCCCGCACTACCTCCTGCTCACCGAGGAGGTGCTGAAAGAGCCCGACTTCGGGGGCGCGAAGTACGTGATGTGCCCGCCGCTGCGGACCCCGTGGCACCAGGAGCGCCTGTGGCAGGGGCTGCGGACGAACGACCTCCAGGTCGTCTCGACCGATCACACGCCGTTCCGGTTCGCGGACCAGAAACAGCTCGGGCGCGACAACTTCCCGAAGATCCCGAACGGCGTCCCCGGCATCGAGTGGCGGACGACGCTCCTGTACCACTTCGGCGTGCGCGAGGGGAGGATCGGGCTCAACCGGTTCGTCGAGCTGATCTCGACGACGCCGGCGAAGCTGTTCGGCTGCTACCCGCGCAAGGGCGAGATCGCGCCGGGCTCCGACGCCGACCTCGTGATCTTCGATCCCGAGCGCGAGACGACGTTGACCGCGGCATCCCAAGCCACGAAGAGCGACTACAACCCGTACGAGGGGTGGACCGTCCGCGGTGTCGTCGATACCGTGCTCCTGCGCGGGCAGGTCATCGTGGACGGCGGCCGGTTCGTCGGCAGGAAGGGGCAGGGGCGGTTCTTGCGCCGAGGGGCGTCCAGCGCGCTGGCCTGACGGCTCGCGACGCGTCGGGACGAGGAGGACGAGATGGCAGACGCCGGCAGCGGGCTCTCGCTCCCGCCGGAGCGTGTGGACCCGGAGAAGACCAGGTTCCTCGTGATCGACGTGCAGAACGACTTCTGTGCGCAAGGCGGGTGGTTCGACGAGTACGCGAACGACCTCACGCTGATCCACGAGGCTGTGGACCGGCTCGTGGCGTTCATCGACGTCGCGCGGCGGGCCGGGGTCCCGCCGATCTTCGTCCGGGCGATCTACGATCGGATCTACCTGTCGCCGCCGATGCTCGAGCGGCACGCGCGGACCGGGCTCGGGATCGACCACTGCCGCGAGGGAACGTGGGGCGCCGAGTTCTTCCGCGTGCAGCCGCTCGAGGGTGAGCTCGTCTTCACGAAGCACCGCTACAGCGCGTTCAAGGACACGGAGCTGAACGCCTACCTGCGGGCGCAGCGGGTCGAGAACCTGATCCTCGCGGGCATCACGTCGAACGTCTGCGTGGAGTCGACGGCCCGCGACGCGTACATGTTCGACTACCACGTCGTGTTCCTGAGCGACGCCTCCGCGACCTACCAGGCTGAGGCCCACGAGGCGACGCTCGCGAACATCCGTCGCGCGTTCGGCATCGTCGCGAGCACCGGCGAGGTCGCCGACGCGTGGCGATCCACGGGCGCACTGCCGGCGGCGCCCGGTCCCGCTCGAGCGGTCGGATGATCGGACAGCGACGGGCCGTGCTCGCGGCCGTGCGTCAGGCGAGCGGCGGGAGCCACACGTCGACGACCGCCGGGCATCCCTCGCGCTCGACGGCTGTCCGCGCCTCGCGCAGGGTGGGGACGAGGTCGGCGCGCTCGTCCACGCGCGCGCCGAAGCCGCCCGCGGCCCGCGCCTGCGCGGCGAAGTCCGGCGGCGGGTCGAACGTCCCGCCCGAGTAGTCGTTCGCGCGGACGGCCGAGCCGTTCGGGTAGTCCTCCCGAAGACGGGTCGTGCCCGTGCGGTAGCCGCGGTTGTTCGCGACGACGGTCAGGATCGGGACGTCGTACCGTCCCTGCGCCCACAGCAGGATGCTCGGCGATCCGAACTGGTATGCCCCGTCGCCGACGAGGGAGGCAACGAACCGGCCGCGGTCGGCGAACCGCACTCCCATCCCGGCGGCGACCGACCATCCAAGGCTCGAGCCGCCGGACTCGAAAAGCGTGTCGGGCAGGGTCCGGGGGATGCGCCAGGTGTCGGTCATCTCCCACGTGAGGACGTCGTCGGGCTCGAGCGCCTGCGCCATCGCGCTGCCGAGCGCGTCCTCGTCGATCGGGCCGGTGCTGGGCGCGGCCGAGTCCCGCTCGGCGATCCGTCGTCCGGCGAGCGCCTCGAACGACGCCCAGCGCTCCCGGATCCGCTCAGCGTGCGACCCCGTCCGCAGCGAGCGCATCCGCTCGACCAGCACCGTGAGGAAGTCCGTGGGGTCCGCCGTGATCCGGACGTCGCTCGGGAACTCGTAGAGCGGGACCGTGATCGCCGCCGGGTCGTTCCCCACGGTGGCGATCCACGCGTCGGGCGAGGGACGTTCGCGCGCGGGGATCCATGGCACGAGGTGCTCGAGGACGACGATCGCATCGACGCGCGAGAGCGGCACGATCCCGTCGTCGCGCGGCGTCTGCGCCGACGTGAACGTGCCGCCGGCCCACGAGCTCGGATGGTCGTCGGAAAGGTTCATCCGATGCCGCGTCGCGCGGACCGCGATCGCGAAGTCTCGCGCGAGCTCGTCGAGCGCGTCGATCGCTCGGGGATCGCGACCGACGCGGTCGGTGATGACGAGCGGGTGGTCGGCGTCGAGCAAGCGGCGCGCGATCTCGTCCACCGCGTCGTCGGGCCCGGCCCCGACCCGCGGGACGCCGAGTCGGTCGACCGTGGTCATGCCAGCGTCGCCGCCGAGGGGGACGTGACCGACCTCCTTCGGCAGGATCAGGTACGCCGGGCCCTGCGGCGGCGTCGTCGCCACCTGGAGGGCCCTCGCGGTCACCAGTGCGGGATCGTCGTACGTCGACAGCTTGTAGTCCCACTTCATGAACTGCCGCGCGATCTCGCCCTGGTCCCACCGCTGCTGCTTCCAGAACACGGGGATCGTCCGGCGCTCGACGGTCGTACCCGGGTAGCCGGTGATCACGAGGACGGGGTACTGCCCGACCATCGCGTTGTGCAGGGCGCCCCCCATGTGGAGGAGCCCGACGTCCACGTGCGCCGCGACCGCGGCCGGAGCGCGCCGGATCATCGCCTCGCCCATCGCGATCGAGATCGCGACGTGCTCGTGGACCATCTGCATGATCCGCGGCGAGGGTAGTCCATGCTCCTTTGCCCGGGCGGCCGCCTCCTGGAACGACACGAGGTCGTTGCCGCTCACGAACCAGAGGTGCTCGATCCCGGCGAGCTTCGCGACCGCGAGGATGGCCTGGGCCGGCTCGGCGCCGGCGAGGTCGACGCTCCCTGTCGAGCCCTCCGACGCGCTCACCTTGGTCTCGACGTCCGTCGGGGCCTCTCGCGCTCGGTCATAGGTACGACCATATATGCTCGGCTCGGCGCCCGCGCGGTGCGGGACGGGACGAGAGGCACGCCCTGGCGACCTACCTCCAGCATCTGGGGTTCGCGATCACGGCCGACCCCGACGACGCGGTCCACCGCGACGCCGCGGTCGTGATCGACGAGGATCGGATCGTCGACGTGGGGCCGACCCCGGAGGTCCTCGAACGTCGCCCGCCGACGCCCGCCGACGAGATCGTCGAGGGCTCGGATCTCGGCATCTGCCCCGGGTTCGTCGATACCCACGTGCACCTGTCGGAGACGCTCTCGAGGGCGAGCTTCCCCGACTTCCTCGACACGCGCGCCTGGGTCTTCCAGTGGGTCATGCCGTACTACGGCGAGCTCACGGCCGAGGACGAGCGCGTGGCCGTCCTCGTCGCGGCGACCGAGATGCTGCGCTCTGGGACGACGTGCTTCCTCGATATGGGGGCCTTGAACGACCCGCGCGACACCGTGCCGGTCCTCGCGGAGGTCGGGATCCGCGGCGTCACCGGGCGCCACGCGGCAGACGTGAGGCCGGACCCTTGGCCCGAGGGCTGGTCGCCGCGGATGGTCGATCACCACTTCTTCCCGAGCGCGGCCGCGGCGCTCGCGGAGCTCGAGGCGTGCGTCCGGGAGCTCGACGGCGCCGCCGACGGGCGGATCCGATGCTGGGTCAACATCCAGGGGAAGGAACCGTGCAGCGCCGAGCTCCACGTCGGCGCGCGGGAGCTCTCCGAGCGGCTCGGCGTCGGGACGACCTATCACATCGCGTCGACGACGAAGGAGGCCGACCTGATCGAGCGCAAGTACGGCGCGCGACCGGTGGCGCGGATGGAGAGCCTCGGCGCGCTCGGGCCGAACCTCGTGCTCGCGCACGCGGTCGCCCTGAACGACGAGGAGGTCTCGATCCTCGCCCGGCGTGGGGTGAGTGTGGCGTTCTGTCCGGGCACGTCGCTGAAGCTCGGGAAGGGGGCGACGGCGATCGGTCGCTACCCGGAGCTGCTCGACGCAGGCGTCACGGTCGGCCTGGGGACCGACGGCGTCTCGGCCTCGGGCAACCTGAACATGATGCGCCAGCTGCACCTCGCCGCGGGTCTGTTCAAGGACGCGCGCATGGACGCCACGCTCGTAGGCGCGCGCCGCGCGCTGCGCATGGCAACGATCGACGGCGCGCGAGCGCTCGGGATGGACCATGAGATCGGCTCGCTCGAGCCGGGCAAGAAGGCCGACCTCATCGTATTCGACCTGTCGCACCACGAGTGGGTCCCGTACCAGGACCCCGTCCAGGCGCTCGTGTGGTCGGCCACGCCGGCGAGCATCCGCGAGACGTGGGTGGACGGACGGCGCGTCTACGCGGAGGGGACGGTGACCACGGTCGGGGACGAGGCGGCGCTGCGGGCCGAGGCGACTCAGCGTGCGAGGGCGCTCCTGCGCCGTGCCGGGTTGCGCGACGCGGACGTCCCGATCACCACGACGGCCTACGAGTGAGCGGGCGGCCCTCAGCCCGCCGGTGCGCGTTGCATCCCGAGGTCGACCTTCAGGACGTCCGACAGGAGCGCGTTGGTCGCCTCGATGTGATCGCGCATCGCACGGTACGAGGTCTCCGGGTCGCGGTCGGCGATCGCGTCGACGATCCGGTGGTGCTGCACCTCGGAGTGATCCTGCTCGCCGCGCAAGCCCCGCGCCGAAGATAGGTACGCGAGGAGCTCGTGCAGCCGCATCTGCTCCTCGAGCACGAGGTCGAGCAGCCGAGCGGAGCGGGCCGTGTGGGCGATAGCGATGTGCAGCGTAGAGTCGGCCTGGCGCAGCTCGGCCGCCGGGACGCGTTCGGCGCGTTCGGCGAGCCACCGGAGGTTCTCGATCGCTTCGTCGGTGGCGCGGAGAGCCGCGAGCTCGGCGGCCTTCGGCTCGACCGCCGCGCGCATGTCGAACAGCTCGGGGATCAGCGGCCCCATCTCCCGGGCGATCCGCTGGATGTCCGTCCTCGTCGGCTGGCGGATCCGGCGCTGCACGATGAACGTCCCGCCGGACCGGCCCCGGCTGGTCTTCAGGTACCCCTGCTGCTGGAGCGCGCGGATCCCCTCGCGGAGCGTCGTCCGGCTCACGCCGAGCCGTTCGACGAGCTCGCGCTCCGGCGGCAGGCGGGCGCCTGACTTCAGGGCGCCGAGCTTGATCGCCTGCGCGAGCCGCTGGACGGCCACCTCATAGGCGCTGTGCCAATGCGCTTGCCGGAAGAAGACGTCTTCCAGAAGGGCTTCGACGTGCGGCGGG
>Ga0209342_10004574_pt1 | contig 14344 bp, 14 predicted proteins | sample RifCSP16_2_FD_184023 | JGI IMG/M metagenome (GOLD analysis project Ga0209342, IMG submission 184023) | Soil microbial communities from Rifle, Colorado - Rifle CSP2_sed 16_2 (SPAdes) (version 2) | ecosystem: Environmental > Terrestrial > Deep subsurface > Rock core/Sediment | place: Rifle... | reverse complement strand
GAGCATCCCCCAGAACGCCAGCGGCTTGGCCAGAAACTTCAGGCGGACGATGAGGAAGCCGAAGACCTCCATGGGCATGAGGCGGAGGGCGCGTTCCCAGAGGGCCAAAGCAACAACCGGGAACCCGGCGGTGAGGGTTCCTCTTAACATCAGCGTCACCGCCAAAACTCCGGCGATGGCGCCGGCCAGCGCGCCGCGCGCGCTCCTGCTCATCAATCGATGCCTACGTGCGCTCTCCTAGTCCCAGTCCTTGAATCTCCCGCTGCCGCTGCTCCGCCAGTCCCTTCAGCCACTCCGGGTCTTCGTAGATATAGTCCTTGCGCAGCGGGTGCCCCACCCAGTCGTCGGTCATCATGATCCGCCGCAGGTTGGGGTGCCCGGCGAAGACGATCCCCAGGAGGTCGTAGGCTTCTCGCTCGTGCCAGTCGGCGCCGCGCCAGATAGACGTCACGCTCTCGACGCGCGGGTCGTCGCGCGGCACGCGGACCTTGAGCAGTAGTTCGTGGCGGTGCTGTGAGGAGAAGAGATGATAGACGACCTCGATGCGCTTCTGCTCGGGGTAATCCACGCCCGTGACGAAGGAGAGGTAATCCAGCGCGAAGGCCGGGTCCGCAGCGACGAAGCGGCAGATCCCCGTGAGACGCTCCACCGGGATCCAGGCGCCCGGAGTCATGTAGACCGGAGCTTTGGCCTCTTCCCGCTTCGGCGGCAACCGCGTCGGCGGCGCAGCGGGTGGCGGCTGTGGAGTACCTGTGCCGGCGGTTGCTGCAGGCGGTGCGGCTTCAGCGGGCGGCCCCCCACCCTCTCTTGGGAACGGCTCCACCTCCGGAAACCGCTGCCGCAGGCGCTCGACCAGGTCCCAGCTCACAGGACCTTCCCCCGGATCACGCCGCGCGCGATCGGCTCCTTGGGCGCCGCGCGGTGCAGGTCCTCAAGATCGTAGAGGAGATTGGCCCGGTTGTAGGTGCTGGCCTCGTAGTGCGGCACGAAGACAATCGCCTCGGTGGGGCAGACTTCGACGCACAGCCCGCAGTACTGGCACTTGTCCATCTCGATGTCGAAGCGCGTGAGCACGCGCTCCTTGGCGCGGCCCGTCGCCTCGATGTGGATACAGCGGCTGGGGCAGACCCGCTCGCACTGGAAGCAGATGATGCACTGGTCGTTGCCGGTCTGCGGGTCGATCGGCAGCGCCAGCAGCCCATGCCAGCGTGGCGAGACGTCCACTTTGCGCAGCGGATACATCACGGTGTTCTTCGGCCGCACCAGGGCCGTGAAGGTCAGCCGCAGCCCCTCCGCCAGCGCCTGCGCGCCCTGCCACACCCGTTCCAGCCTCACCGCCATCGGCATCACTCCTAGCGGTCCACGTCCGAGAGGACGATATCAGTGCTGCCCAAAATGGCAATCACGTCCGCGATCTTCCAGCCGCGCATGATCTCCGACAGCGCGTAGAGATTGCTGAAGGCCGGCGCGCGGATCTTCACCCGGTAGGGGTGCTCCTCGCCCTCGCTCACCAGGAAGACGCCCAGGTCGCCGCGCGGCGACTCGGTCCGCGTGTAGACTTCGCCCTTGGGCAGGCGCAGTGTGATCGGTACCTTCGGCGCGCGGATCTCGCCCGGCGGCAGCTTCGCAATGCACTGCCGGATGATGCGCACGGACTGCCGCATCTCTTCCACCCGCACCTGGTAGCGGGCAAAGCAGTCGCCCGCCTGCTGCACCGGGACGTCGAACTCCACTTCGGCGTACTTCTCATACGGGAAGGTCTTCCGGACGTCGAAGGCGATGCCCGACGCGCGGGCCACCGGGCCGCAGGCCCCCATGTTCATGGCCACGTCCCTCGGCAGCACGCCTACGCCCTTCGTGCGCACCTCGAAGATCGGGTTGGCGGTGAAGAGCCCCTCGTACTCGGCGATGTGCCCAGGGAACTCCTCGCAGAAGGCCAGGGCCTGCTCCACCCACCCGTCGGGGATGTCTTCGTAGACCCCGCCCGGCCGGAAGTAGACGTGGTGCAGCCGCCCGCCGGTGCTTTTCTCGAAGAGGTCGAGGACCTGCTCCCGCTCGCGGAAGCACCAGAGGAACATCGTCGTCGCGCCCAGGTCGGCGCCCCAGGTCCCCAGCCAGACCAGGTGACTGGCGATGCGCTGAAACTCGAGGAAGATCACCCGCAGCCACTGCGCCCGCGGCGGGACCTCGATCTTGCCCAGCGTCTCCACGGCGCGGAGCAGAGCCTCTTCGTTGGCCAGCGCCGCCAGATAGTCCATGCCGCGGTCGGCCAGCGAGACGGATTGCACGTAGGTGCGATACTCCATCATCTTCTCGACGGATGAGTGCAGGTAGCCGATATCCGGCTCCACGTCCAGGACGTTCTCGCCGTCGAGGGTGAGGATCATGCGCAGCACCCCGTGCGTGCTGGGGTGCTGCGGGCCGAGGTTCAGGATGAGCTCTTCGGTGCGGAGCGCCATGGCCTACGCGGGTACCACTCCCGCGCGGCGGCGCAGGAAGGGTTCCTTCTTGATCTTCTCCTGGAGTTTCAGGATGCCCTCATAGAGCGCCTCCGGCCGCGGCGGACAGCCCGGCACGTAGACGTCTACGGGGATGATCGTGTCGATCCCCTTGAGGATGGAGTAGTTGTCGTAGTAGAAGGGCCCGCCGCATGTGGCGCAGGAGCCCATGGAGATGACGTACTTGGGCTCGGGGATCTGCTCGTAGAGCCGGCGCACGATCGGCGCCATCTTGATGGTGCAGCGGCCCGACACAATGATGAGGTCCGCCTGGCGCGGCGTGCCGCGGAAGAACGTGCCGATGCGGTCCATGTCGAACCGGCCGGCCGCCGCCGCCATCATCTCGATGGCGCAACAGGCCAGCCCGAAGCCGAGGGCCCAGAGGCTGCTGGAGCGCCCCCAGTTAAGGACCTGCTCCACCGAGGAAAGGATGACGGTGCCCCCGGGGAGGACGTCGATCATCCCGACGAGTTTGTCGATCGGTGAGGCCGTGCTGACGCGGAAACCCTCACCCTGCCCGTCGGGCAGGGGCTTCTGAGGCAGATCGGGCATCCCTGGACCTCCCCAGTTCTCGTTGCCGGTCAAATCCTAGCAGGGGGTTCAAAAAGGGTCAAATGCGCTCACTCCGCCATCTGAAATTCGACCCGCCGCGCTTCTGTCACCCGGCGGGAAGCGTCGAGGATCTCCAGAGAGAACAGGTTTCCGTGCTCGTCGTGGTCCAGGATCACGCCCGGCTTGTCCTCGTCGCTCTCGGCGACGGGTGACTGCTCGCGGAGGATCACACTCAGGGTGTCCGTCCTGGGGTCGTAGATGACCTTCATTCCTCACCCCTCCAATACTTGGAAACCTTGCTGCTACGGTAGGCCGTCACGACCTCCCGAATGGTCTCCTCGCCAATGTCGCGACGTCGCATTTCGAACTCGGCGTGTGGCGTGAGGACATAGTCCGTGATGACCACAACCTCCGGTTACCTGGACCCGGCCCCGCAGCATCGCGCCCACGAGATTCTCCTCGCTGCCCTTAGGATAGAGGGCCAACGACGCGTCGGCGAGGCTGAAGTCGTCCGACTAGAAAACCGCAGCACCGTCACCGCGTTGCACCATCCCACTTTCAGGGGCGGATGGCGCTGGATCGTAACGCGGTGCACCTCGCCGCTGTACCTGAGGTCAGGCGCAGGTGACTGCCCGTCTGTCGCGTGATTCCATAGCCATACCGGCGAAACAGGGAGACGAGCGCCTCGCTGGAGAGGTCCCGGGGAAGCCTCACACAGGGAGGACCTCGTCCCGCACCAAGTGCAGGCGGATGACGCGTGGACGGTCAAGCGCGTGGGCGACGTACCCACCCTCAGGAGCCTCCTCAACGAGGAAGATAACCTCAACGTTGTCAGCGGTGCCTGCCATCGGACCGGATCGTGCCATGACTGGCCCCCTCCCTTCTATGATCGTCTGCCCGGACGAGTTTTGCGCCCTCCCAAATGCTCCGGAGCCGCGCACTCCGCTTTTCAACCGCCCCCGCGATTCACATTGTGCAGCTCGTCAAAGCGGCATTCGCGGCAGATGTCGGAGATGGGTATCTTACGTCTAGCCTGCTCACACCTTGTACATCCCCATTTCCCATAGAACCAGAGAGCCGGGTCAACGGCTGCAGGTGCATTGGCCAAGGGGCCGGGCCCTTCCGCACCATTACGGCGTACATCCTCCGCCCAGACCCGGTGGATCAGCGTCCGGACCCGCTCCAGATCTTGCCCCTTGGTTCTGGTCACTCCGAGATACTCAGATACCTTCCGGACCTGAACGTCAACCGCAACATCCAATTCCCCCAGGGATGAAATACTTGCGCCTCCAGGGTAGGCCAGCATACGCACCCACATAACCCCGATCTTGGGCCCACGGAGGAGTGGGAAGCGCGGGCCGCCAGCATCAACTGCTTGAAGCGCCTTCAGAAGATCCTTGGCGTCGCCTTTCCCATCGTAGATTGCCGTCCGAACGACGGACAGCCTGGAATCTACCAGGCTCTGGGCGATCTTGTACCACCCGCCGGAATCCACTGTGTGCCGCTGACTCACTCCGTACGACCGCAATTCACCCATGAGCCTCTCAGTGGACTGCCGCCTGACTTCTTCGGGCACGAAGGGCCAACGACGGTCCAGGAAGAGCCGAGCCGAGGCGTTCCACAATCTGTCCGCATCTCTGGCTCGATCCATGGCGGCGGTGAAGGTGATGAAGAGTCGGATTTCCGCGTCGCCCGCCCCCGCCGCACGCAGGCGCTGGGTGACAAGCACCTCAGGCATGCCATCCCAACCAGGACTAGGAGGGCTCGAACGACGGGAAAGATCGAAGGCGCCCGCCACGAAGGCGCGCGTGATTCGAAGCGCGAGCCCCCGCCCGTCTCCGTGCTCAGATACTGAACTCATACATCTCCGTGGCTTCTTGGAGAGTCTAACTGCGTCCGGCTAGGACTCTGTCATACCACTGTAATTGCCTTCCAATGGTCAATCCCCTTACCGGGCGCGCTACTGAGGCACCCCTGGATCGCAGGAAAGCCTCCAGCGATCGAGCGTAGTCCTCGCCCGCGTGAAGCTCAAAAACCATCCCCTGCAGCGAACCCAACTTTGCCTCGAGTTGCTCCACCACCCGCTCGCCCCAGGCAATCCGCGCAGCCCTCGGCATGTCCATCAGAGTGCGATCATACGGCTCCAGAATAGTGTCGGGGGCCACGAGCCCGTGTAGAGCACTCAGAATGAACCACGGCCTATCAGTTCCTTCAGCGTAGCCACGACGCCGCGTGAACAATGGGGAGTTGTACAGGTCCTTAGCTGGCTTCGGCTCCTGCCCTTTCTGCGAAACGCATCCTATAAGAATCACATCCGCGGACATGGAGATCACACGCCGGGAGCGGGGACGTGGACTGGTGCTTCAGGTGCCTTTGCGCGTCCGCCCAGTTGATCCATAAAGGTACAGAACTCCGGGTACATTTCGTATTCCACAAGCACCAGTGCCCAACCGTCCCTGAACACCGAATTCCTGAAAGCGTCCTTAATCCCGGTTGACCAAATTCCCCACGTCTTTCGGTCCAGAACCCGCTGCTCCGCCAGATAATGCTCCTCCGAGCAAAGATTAAAGTACTGCCGTAGAGCTGAGAGAATCCGCTCCCTTTCCGGGGGTGGCAGGTCTGACAGTTTGAGAAAGTCGCCCGGGACCCTGACGCTGGGGGGTAGTCGATCGATGATCTCAGCGTAGCGTTTGGTGTAGTCGAAGAACGTCGAAAGCCACATTTGTCGCCTGACGCCCCTGAGCCCCCACCAGATCGCGAGGGCGGCGACAATAATTCCAACGATCTGACCTATTGCTTCGATCGCCTGCCAGTTCACGCCGTGACCACCCTCTGCCCCCTGTGGCAACGCCGGCTATTGTCCTAATTCTCGAGGTATAGCGCCACTCCTCAATGCGATCTGCCAGCAGTTCCTCCCGCGGGCTATGTTTCGGGCCCGATCGAGTATCTGACCCGCCTGTCCAAGTTTAGGCCGCACATTGTTGGACGGTCCAGTCGGTCGCAGATCAGTTCCCTGCGCTCCGGTGCGTAGTACTCACTCTTACGGGAAGAGAAACTCCGGAAGGCCTGCGAGCCCGCGATGCACCGAGAAATCCTTCTGTGCATCCGCAACACCGTCGATCAGGCTGAAGAAGGCCTCATGGGCTCCCCCGGCGGGATCCTCGTTCGTCCTTACGACGTAAAGGATTGCGAAGGCGGCGTTGCGCTTTCCCGCCTCAGGTCGAATAACGCGCCCCATGCGCTGAATCATTTGCCGCCTCGACTTGCTAGCGGCAAGGATAATCCCGAGATCCGCCACGGGTACGTCCATGCCTTCGTCTAACAACTTCGGGCCACACAGGACTTGAATCTCCCCATTGGCAAACGCGCTCAAGATCGCAGCCCGCTGAGGCGTGGGGGTGTCAGCGGTCATTGCCCAAGCCCTCAGCCCAAAGGCATTCACTCGTTCAGCTGCGGCATGAGCTGCTTCCTTTGTCTCTGTGAATATGACCGTTCGCTCTGCTTTCTCCAAGGCGCCAGCAAGCTCGTTGAGTCCATCCATCTTCGTCGAGGTTTCCGCTAGAAGCCGGCGACGCTCACTGAACGCCGACAGGTAGCGACGCGCCAGCAGCACATCGGGCTCCCAGGTGTCTCCCTCGGCTCGCTGCTGAGCGTACCGAATGAATTCCCGATGATCCTCTGGATAGCCGAACTCGCTGATCAGCTTGCGTCGCGAAGAGCGAGCCGCTTCATCGGCCAGCTCGTAATTCTGCCTCTCCTCGGCGGACGCAAAGTCGACACCGCAAGTCGCAAGGCGAAAGGGCGCAATGACTCCCTCAGGAATCGCCCGATCATATAGAAAGGAAAAGCAGATACCACCGAAGTAGGTGTCAAGCGATTCTCGTTCCTCAGTACCTGGGTCGTGATGAGTCGCGGTTAGCCCGAGTCGGAAATGGAATCCCGCCTCTAAGCTCGCACGCCAGCTTGGTGCCGCGTAATGGTGAACCTCATCCGCTATCAGTAGCGGTCCAGTCCCAGCGTGCGCGACCTCCTCCGTAACCATCAAGTACTTGTAGCCGGTCTGCGCGGTCACCACCAGTACGTCTAACATCGCGAAACTGTGCTTAGCATCCGCTCTCCAAATGCCTACTCGAAGACTCGGGGTCAGGCGACCGAGCTCCGTGACCCACTGCTCCTGAATGACTAGACTCGGGACGACGATAGCGACCTTGCCTTGCGACGCCGCGACGTGCTCGTGCGCTATGGCAATGCCCAGACGTGTCTTCCCCGATCCCGTAACGGCTTCTACAATCCCCCGTCGGTCAGCCCGGTGCCAAGCTGACATGGCTTCTTGCTGCCAGGTGTAGAGTTGGATGGCGGGCGGTTCGCCCAAGACCGGCCGCACAGCTTCGTCACCAAGGTCGCGGGAGAAGGCTTCGTTCGGAAGCCAAAGAGGTGCGCTGTCCGTTTCTAGCCGAGTGAACCAATCATGGCGAAGGCCGCGGTAGAGCCGGGAGTTCACATCGGTCCTTGTAACCTCCATCCCTCTGCCGCGGAGTTGACGTACGATCTCCCTTGCTGTGAGAGCAGTGGTTGAAGAGGACAGTACCTCGTGAATGGCCTCGTCCAGGGGCTCAGGTGTCACGGCCGACTTTCCTGTAACCCTCTCAAGCTGTGCGGCGCAAGAATGAAGGACAGCCTGCCGCTCGTCTCCGCATAGGCTCGGGGGCGAAAAGACCAATGAGTTGTGTAGGTGCTTGGCAGGCCGCTCAGTCTCGTCCTTGCCTGTGACACAACTGATGAGAACAGCAACAAGCCTTGTCATTTGCGGGGCCACCAGGATGACTCACTCTGCCTATAGCCCATACCCACTCCAGCTACGAGGAGAACTATCCTGCCCCCCCAGAGGTTCGCCCGGCAGAGCTCCTTCTATGACCTTTCTACGTCTGCCTCGTCCAAGGGCTCTTCCACCGCATTCCGGAGCCACGAACGCTCGAAGCCGGCCTCGGATGTCGCTTCCACTTGCACGACGACCGTCCCCTTATCCGCCCGATCGGCGAGATTGGCGAGGGCTGGAAATGCCTTGAACAGTTGATCGCGAGTCGCTGTGAACCGAAGGGCCACCCGTTGGACCTTCGGACTGGGCCCTGGACCGGGACCAGGCGGCGGTGGAGGAGGTGGGAAAGGTCCAGGCGGGGGTGGTCCGGGAGACACCTGAGGCGGCACCGCTGAGGGCAGCATGAGGAATCCCGAGTCGAAGTCAACCTCATCTTCCGGCATCGGCCGGCCTAGTACCACCTTTTCGAGTGCCACCTCGTACCGCCCATCGGGGCCTAGTGAGGGCACCGGGCCGCTCGTATAGCCGAACAGGCCCTCGACCACACCGCGCGCAATGCCGCTTCGAAGCACAGCTTCCGTAGTCAACCGGGGCGGCTCCAGGAAGGCAAAGAACGCATCACGCACATCGGAGGTGCGAACACCAGGCCTCGGCGGCTCACCCGGTGCTGGGCTCTCGCCGAGCCGTAGCCGATCTACGATCTTTCGAGGGTGGACCGTAGCGTGTACCTTCGGCGCACCCTGGTGCATGAGCAATTCCATCACCCGCTCGTGCACGCCTGTTGCCTGCAGGGGCCTTCCGCCGACTTCCACCTCCTCGATGCCCAGGCCACCATCTTCCACGCGTGGCAGCCAAATAGTAGGATACAGTCCGCGCAACGCCGACTCCGCCGCGGCCCTCTCAGTCGCCCGGCGTTCCTTGAGCTGATCGAGCTGGTCCTTGGTCAAACGATGTTGTTGTCGCTTCTCCTCCACACGGTCAACCGCGATCAGATAACGAGTCGCGCGACGAAGTGCCTCAATGGCCTTCTTGTCCGGCACTGCAACGGCCACCCCGTTGCGATAGCGGCGTGGCCGGTCACCGTACTTAGCCAGAATCTCAAGCCCCTGCCGCTTCTGTTCGGAAGATGAAGCCTCGGCGAACTCCAATGGAAGGTAGCCCACCAGAAAAACCGGCTCCCCATCCGGCAGATCCTGTGACTTGCCTGGCCATACGCGCGCGCCGACGTGCCCGGCAAGCCGCTCGTCGAGCATGGCCCGGATGCGCGCCCTTACCTCCGCCGGACTCCGTGCCACCTGTTGTTCGGCGTCCTCGACCAGCTTTGTGACATTCGGGTCCTTCTTGAAGATGTAGCGCACGCCGTCGTAATGCAGGTAGAGGCACGTATTGCGCAGGTCAGCGAGTACGGCGGTGGCCGTCAGATGATCCAGGTCCGGCCCGACGCACGCAGCCAGAAGGTCGCTCTCCGTGACGCCGGGCGGCAGCAGCTCCCCCTCCCCGGCCCCTTCCTTGCGCAGCCCGCCAAACGAGTGAAGCAAGATGGCCGTCGCCAGTCGCGTCGCTGGCCTCACGTTGGTGAGCGCGGGGGTTTCCCGCGCCAGCCGTTCGTCGATGCGCTTGGCGCGCGCGTTGGGGCCCTCGATATCCGACGCAATCACCGGGTCATAGTCGTTCTGTACGCCCAACTCCTTGAGCAGCTTGACCCTGACATCCACGTCACGGAGCGGTACCTCGCCAGGACCCAGCAGCGGATACGCGCCACCATGCTTCTTGAGTGAGTAGAGGCAGGACGCCAGGAAGCGCAGCGCTCCACGCGTGCGCTGGAAGCTCTCAACTGCGGTCCAGCGTTCCCGCATGATGTCAATGAGTGCTGGGTGAAATGGGTAGGCGGCGCGCAGGCGCTCCCGAAGCGCCAGGCCGGCCTCCTCGGCCTGCTGACGGACCGAGGGGGTGTCAGCGTACGCGCGCTGCATGCCCGTGACCACGTCTTGATAGGCGGCAGCCACACTGTCGGCGACCGCATACTCCGGAAGGGCGCCAAGCAGGCGGCGCTGCAACACCGGCAGGATCTCGTCGCCGCTGACCGGTTCGCGCAACTGGTCCACGCGCGACGCGAGTTTGTCGATCTCCTCCAGAAGCGCGACGTTGCCCAACGCCTCTCGCGCACTCCACTGGAGCGAGTAGACCATCGCGGCGCTCTGGCTGCCGGCCACCTCCACCGTCAGGGTCTGGAAGAAATCCTTGGCCTGCCGCTGGAGCGTCGAGTCCAATACCGCCACAGCCGCAGCCCGTTCCATGTACTTGAGCACCTCGTCAAGCAGAAGCAGCACCGGCCGGCCGCCGGCTCCTGTCGTCAGCAACGCGCGGACGACATCTCCACCTGGAGACACCCGGTCGGCATCGTGTCCGGCGACGATCCTATAAGCCGGTTCACCTCCGAGCTGCCAGGCCAGCCATCCCCAGATTGTGCGAACATGCGGTCCGTTGGGGATCGTCTTGCCGTCCCGCGCATCGAACTTCTCGCCGTCGAACACCGCCACAGCTACCACGCCGGGGTTCGGCAGATCGTCCAGTGGGTTCACGTCAGGCTTCCCGTAGGCAGGTCCGGTCTCCGCGACGCGCAGATTCCCTGTAGCCCAGTGATCGGCAGAGGCACGTAGCGCCTCGCGCGAGCGTGCCGCGTGCAGCAGGGCTGCCAGCGTGTGAGACTTGCCGCCTCCGAAAGGCGTCCGCAGTTTAAGCACGCGGTTGTAGCCAGGCCGGCCGGCCAGCGATGCCAGCACCTCCTCAAGGAGCCGCCGCAGGTCGGCCGTCAGATAGGTCGCCCGGAAGAACGCGGCTGGGTCGCGGTTGACCGCGGGCACGTTGGGGTCACCCTCCGCGATCGCCCCCAGGTCGATGGCGAAGACCGCTTCGGTGAGCATCCCAGATTCAACATCGGGGTGCAGTTTGACCAGTTCGGTCCAGGGACGGAGGCCTTTCGCGCTCATGCTGATCCTCCTTGACCTACGTTCACAATGCCTTCTCAGCGGCCTGCTAGGTGTGAAAGCAGATCTGCTCTGGGAGAATTCCCTTTTGATCTCTGGCCAGGCGAATCAGGTTGAGGTCACTCCGGGCGCAGGCCAGCCAGTCCTCGGGTGAGCCAAGAGGTGGCCGCTTACCCCGCGGCGTCATAGACTACCTCCCCGCTCCGAAGGATCTCTCGATAGATCAAACCCGGTTGATTGGCCAATTCCTCCAGTTTCTTTTCCGATATGACCAGGATGTCCATGGGCATTACGATCTCTCGAAGGGCTTCGTGGATCCGGACGCTCTCCTTTCGCGGGCTCTTCTCCTCGTCTTCAATCACCACCAGGACGTCAAGATCGCTGTGGATGCCGGCCTCGCCGCGCACGGCAGACCCGAACAGGATCACCTTTCGCGGCCGGGCTACCTCGATGATCCGCTTGACGGCTGCTTCGATCTTTTCCGGCGTAACGGCCCAGGCGACGCTCATGCCTCACGCCTGCGGTCGTACAAGGGCATGGCCGGGGCTTCGATCAGCGCCTTCCAGTTGGCGAGCAACTTCTCAAGGGCCGCCTGCTCGGATGCTGTTGTGGTCACGAGAGGCTTTGCCTCCTCCTCGGACTTGCCCTTGAGCCCAGCGCCGGCCAGGGCCTGGGCCACCAGGCGAAGCCGTTCGCGGTCTGGCCGCGCCTCGTCGAGGAACTTGATGAGGCTGCGAGGTTCATACTCAACCAGCCAGAGGATGCGGTGGAGCGCGTCCACCAGCGGGGCGGGCGCACCATTGTCCGCAGGCAAACCCAGTCGGTCGTCGGCACCGCGTTCCGTATAGTCGCGAAGGCGGTACTTTCCTTTCTTCTTTTCAGCCAGGGCTTGGTTGCCGGAAGAGAGCCCTTTCGGACCATCCAGCTCCACTCCCTGCCCGTAGGTAAAGACGATCGCCTCGCCCCCGTCGAGTTCGGCGGCCTTGTAGGTGTAGCGCCAGAGGACGTAGAAGCGGCTTGGCCCGTCCACCGCCGCGACGCCGGAGCGCGGTACGCTGAAGATCTTTTCCAAGAGTGTCTCGAGGACCACGCCCTCGACTTCGGCCAGAAAGCGGCCGGCAGGGACCTCTTCGCCATTGGCGTACTCGACTCGGGCAAATCGCGTGAAGGCTCGGAGGCCTGCTCCTACAGCAGCGATCACCAGGTCTGGCCCCGAAATGCCCATCTCCCACAGGGTCTCGACTCGCTCCCGGACAATGCGCTCCAGGTCCGGGCGTACATTGTCCTCGTACGAACCAGTGCCAGCGCCGTCGCGCTTGCGGGCTACGAGAAAGATGTTCGAGGCTAATGAAGCCGCCTCTTTCGCGTGGAGACGTGCCTCCATCTCGAGATCAATGGGCCAGGCCTCCGTCACGACAAAACCCGTCTGCCTGAGTGCTTCGACAAGGGTTGTCCAGCCAGATGTGGTCTTGTGGGCGTAGACGCAGACCAGCGGAGCACCTGGCTTGAGCACGCGCCGCGCCTCCGCGAAAGCCTGGGCCATCATCGCCTCATATTCCTTGGTAGCAGCCTCCATGTCGCCACCGTGGCGCGAGGATAGGGCCGTTGCCTCGCCTCGCTTCGGGGTAAGTTGAGGCGCGAAGTGCTCCGGGTACAGGTCTCCGACCGAGCGCCGCAACCAGACGTAGAAGAAATCTGAAAGGTCAGCATAAGGCACGTTGTCGTAGTAGGGTGGGTCAGTGACAACCGCGTCAAAGAACTCTTCACCATAGGGAAGACTCAGGGCCGACCCTCGCTGGATGGTGCAGGCGCGGAAATGATCGGCGGCAAGCGCTTCGAGGGCACCAAGCACGTCATCAGCGGACTGAGCCCACGAACCCGAGCCCTCTGCGAACGGGTTTGCCTCGGGGAAGTCCCACACCATAGGCATCTTGCCGTTCGCAATCGGACTCTCGATGGTCTCCTTCCCGTTGTGCCACCGACAAACGTTGGTCCCCCGCTCCGCCACCTTGTCCAAGATGAAGGCCAGATATGTCGTAGTCGCGCGAGCTAGATCGGCGTCTACTCCGCCTTGAATCATTTCCCCATGTGCTCTTCGAAGATGCTTGATGAAGGTAAGCAAGGCAAGGAGTTGTCGAGGGGTGAACAACTGGTGCCAGGCCTTGAGCTCGAAGCGTGTAACCGCCGATACCCCGCGCGCATTGGGAGATGGACGGACAGGCTGGAGGGGTTCGTCTGGAAGCGTGAGTCCCGTCTCGTTCATCAAGGCCGCGAGCCGCCGGTCCACCTTCGCTTCGTCGGGCTCTTCAGCAATCGTTCGGACAGGCAAATACACCTTGCCCCTTTCACCCTCTCGCTCTGCCACGATCGCCACAAGTTGCCTGCCAAGGCGCCCGGATTTGCTAGAGTCCTTGAGGTGCTCCGACGTCACCGTGGTCTGGCAGAAGGGACACTCTGTCTCACCACCGTGCGAGAGATCTGTCGGATCGAATCCCCAGGCAGCAATCGCTTCCTCGGCTTTGTCTGTCTTTGACTCAAGGAGTTGGTAGTGGAGTCGCTTCTCTTCTGGCCCAGTGACCGGCCGGATTGCGACGAAGCCGCCCTTCTTCTTCCGCAACCACGTCTGGCGATGTAAAGCCACAATCGCGCCACACTTCTTGCACGGGACAGTTCGAGTCCAGAGATAGGCAAGCGGCAAGAGATAGCCATGCGGCACGTTGAACCTTCGTTGTTCATGGTCGAGCCCACTGAGTTGGCCCTGCCGTTCCAGTGCATTCTCCTCCGCGCGAACCTTCGGATCGGGAACCGGTGCGTAGAGGTCTTCCACCTCTGCCCTCGTTCGCTCGAAAACGATCCCGCTCCAGCGACGGACCTCGTCAACGAGCCTCTTCCCATATCTCGAGGGGTAGACCAGCGTCGCGAGCTCAACAAGGTGAGCGACCGGGTTGAGCTCCAAGGCGTACGCCTCACACCCGAGGCGGGCCGCTTCAAGGGGAATCGAGCCACCACCCGCGAACTGGTCGAGGACCCGAGGTGGCTGACCTCCGTTGGCCTCGCGGATGTGACCAGCGGCCACTTCAAGCTCCTTCCGCGTCACAGTGCGCCGGCACAGGTTCTCAAGAAACTTCGCGGCGTTCGCCCGCGCGAGGCTGTCCCGCTTTCCCTCTGGCCCATTCTCAGGCCGGAACTGGCCCGCAGGAACTAGGGCCGCGTACACTACCGCCCGACAAGCAACGAGAGGGCGCCTGGCCCACCATCGATGCAAGATCGAGAGAAGCGCCTTAGAGAGATACCCGCGCGCTTGCGTAACGCTGTTCTCGATCCGCGCCTCGTCACTGACCGGCTGGATCGGAAGGTAGTCTTCAATGAGCCGGCGGTCGTCGTTCATAGTGAACTCTGGAAGATATGGTTCTGATCCAACCTCGGCAGCAGCTGATCCTGTCGGCTCGGAAGGCGTCCCTGCAACAGAATCTCTTTCCAATCTCTCTGCC
>Ga0209342_10004573_pt1 | contig 14344 bp, 15 predicted proteins | sample RifCSP16_2_FD_184023 | JGI IMG/M metagenome (GOLD analysis project Ga0209342, IMG submission 184023) | Soil microbial communities from Rifle, Colorado - Rifle CSP2_sed 16_2 (SPAdes) (version 2) | ecosystem: Environmental > Terrestrial > Deep subsurface > Rock core/Sediment | place: Rifle... | reverse complement strand
TCCGATTGGGCGCCTCGAGGGAGAGGAGCCGCGCGATCTCCCGCGCGTCGGCGCGCGCCAGGAGCTCGTGCTCGGCGAAGGTGTGAGCGAGCCGGCGCGCCAGGTCGGCGCTGTCGGGACCAGGACCGCCGACCGCGGCGAGCGCCGCCGCGAGCGCCGCGGCGTCGGGCTGCCGCTCCGCCCGGGCCCACAGCTCGGGGGTCACGCGGTTCGCGACCACGGCCGCGATGGGCATCCCCTCGGCGTGGAGCCGCTCGTGGAAGAAGATCGCGTCGTCCACCGCCCGCGGACTGGCCGACGAGACGATCACGAACCCGACCTCGGGCCGGCCGAACAGCTCTCGCACGGCGGCCGCTCGATCCTTGAATCCGTCGTACATGCCGTGGAAGGCGGTGAGGAACTCGGCCAGCTCGGTGAGGACGTCGCCGCCGGTGAACCGAGCCAGCGTCCTCGCGACGTAGGTGCCGCCGAGCTGGAAGAGCCGCAGTCCCAGCTTCCCGGCTGACACCGCGGGGGCGAGCAGGGCGCGCGCCGTCTCGTTCCCGAGGAAGTCGAGGATCCGGTCGGGCGCCTCCAGGAAGTCGAGCGCGTGCGCGGTGGGCGGCGTGTCGAGGACGATGAGGTCGTAGTCGCGCTCCGTCGCCAGCTCGTACAGCTTCTCCATCGCCATGTACTCCTGGGAGCCGGCGAGGGCGCTCGAGAGCTGCTGGTAGATGCGGTTTCTGAAGATGCGGTCCTGTCTGGCGCGATCGGGCGCGTGCCGGGCGACGAGATCGTCCCAGGTGCGCTTCACGTCCAGCATCATCGCGTGGAGCTCTCCCCGGGGCTCGAGCCCGGCCTCCCGGAACTTGTGCTCGGGGACGTGCGCCTCCACGTTGCCCAGCGACTCGAGCCCGAGCGCGTTGGCGAGGCGCCGGGCGGGGTCGATGGTGCAGACGAGGGTGCGCCCTCCCGCCATGGCGCGCTTCAGGGCCAGCGCCGCGGCGATGGTGGTCTTGCCCACGCCGCCCGGGCCCACGCATACGGCGACGCGCTTCCCCGCGAGGCTCGCGCCCACGCCGCTCAGGGGAGTACCTCGCTACGCTCGGTGAGCTCGTCAACGGCCGCGCCGCCGCAAGCTCCTCGCTCGTCTACGGCCGTAACTCGCTGTGGGCCTGCAATGGGCGGCGCGGCCTGCTCGCTCATAAGGCCACGAGCCCCTTCTCGAGCGCCGCGGCCACGTCCTCCACCGCGCCTCGGTCCCAGGGGTCTCGCGCCAGGAGCGGCACGAGGACGGTGGGGAGATCCAGGGCGGCGCGCGCGCGGGCGAGATACCTCCCCGCCTGCTCGGCCCTGGCCGCCTGCAGCACCGCGGCGCGCGCCGCCGGCCCGAGCGGTGGCGGCGCGCCCGTGAGACCCGAAAGGCGGCGGCGCTCTTCCTCCGTGAAGCGCGCGTCGGGCATGGCATTCACGATGAGAGCGCCCCGGTGGATGCCGAGCACGTCGCGCACCGCGGAGTCGAGCTCGATCGCCTCGTTCACCGGCATCTCCTCGGGGAGGGTGACGATGGAGAGGGCGGTGATGCGCGGATCGACGAGGAGGTCGTTCATCCAGCGCGCGTCGCGCCGCAGCGGTCCTGGCGCGATGGTGTCGAGCAGGGTCGCCGGCACGCGGAGGAGCTGGACGGCGTGGCCGGTGGCCGGGGCGTCGAGCACGACCAGATCCCAGCGCGGCCGCTCGCCCTCCTCCACGCGCACCTCGTGCAGGATCTTCCCCAGCATCACCAGTTCGGCGAGCGAGGGTATCGCGCGCAGGAAGAAGCGCACCACGCGGTTCTCGAACACCGCGTCGTAGATGCTCCGGAACTTCAGCACCATGAGCCCGTACTCCCGCATGGCGTCGCGCGGGCGCACGTTGACGGTGTAGAGGAGCGGTAGCGCCTCCCGGGCCGAGGGGCCTGCCGGCGGGGAGCCCAGGAGCGGCGCCACCCGCTCCCGCGCGTTCACCTCGCAGACCAGGACCCGCTTCCCCGCGCGAGACGCGAGCAGCGCCAAGGCCGCGCACACCGTCGACTTCCCGACGCCGCCCTTGCCCGTGACGATGAGCAGTCGGCGGTCGAAAAGGGCGAGCCCTGGCACGGCGCTTGACAAGCTAGCGACAAGGGGGTGAGAAGTCCACCCATGACGATCGACGAGGTACTGAAGAACCCGATGCTGAAGCGAGCGCTCAGCGTCGGCGAGGAGCGGATGGGGCGCCTGGTGACGCAGCTCCTGTCGAGCGAGCGCGTCATGCACGGGCTGCAGGCGGTCGTCTCGTCCGCGCTCAACGCCAAGTCCACCCTCGACCGAGGCGTGAAGACCGCAATGCAGGCGGTGAACCTCCCCACGGCCGAGGACGTGGACGACCTCAGGCGGAAGCTGGCCGAGCTGGAAGCGCTCCTGGACGGGCTCGCCGCGCGCGTGAACGAGAGCGAGAAGAGCAGGGGTGGCGCGAACGGCGCGAACGGGCAGCAGGGCTAGCACCCGCCTCGGCGCCCAGGGCGGAGCCATGCGTCGGATCGCCTTCATCAACGAGAAGGGCGGCACCTGCAAGACCACGCTGTGCGTGAATCTGGGCGCCTGGATGGCGCGCCGGCGCGGCAAGCGCGTGCTGGTGGTCGACCTCGACACGCAGGGCCACGCCGGCAAGTCGCTCGGCGTGGACGTGCGCTCCATCGCGCCCACGGTCGCGGAGCTCCTGCTCGGGACGGCGCCGCTCTCCGAGGTCGTGAGGCCCACCGCGGTGCCCGGGCTCGATCTACTCCCCGCGAACAAGTCGCTCGCGGCGTTCCCGCTGCAGGTGGCCGCCGACGAGGGGCGCGCGGAGCGGCTGCGGCGGGTGGTCGAGGCTCTCCCGCCGCGCTGGGACCTCGTCCTGTTCGACGCGCCCCCCTCGGTCTCGCTGGTGACCGAGAACGTGCTCCGGGCGGCCACCGAGATCGTGCTGCCCGTCGCGCTCACGTACCTGGCGCTCGACGGATGCGCGGAGATCATGGCGAGCCTTGCGCGCCTGGAAGCCGAAGGGGCCGGCCCGCCCGTGCTCACGCTCGTCGTGCCGGCGCTCTACCGCAAGACGCAGCTCGCGGACGAGATCCTGGCCAAGCTGCGCCAGCGCTTCCCGCAGCAGGTGTCGCGGACGGTGCTCGGCTGGTCGGTGAAGATCGACGAGGCGCAGAGCCACGGGCTCACGGTGTTCGAGCACGCGCCGTCCTCTGTCGGCGCGCGGGCCCTGAGCGCGCTCGCCGAGGAGCTCCTCGAGCGAGAGCCGGCGGCGGTCCCTCCGCGAGCGGCCGTCGACGCCTGAGCGCGGGTCTCTACTTCTTTTCTAGATCTTGGAGCTTGCGCTCCAGCCCGCCGATCCGGTCGGAGAGCTCCGTCAGCTCCCGCCGCACGTCGGAGAGCGAGGACATGCTCTCGAAGGCGGTGCGGACGCGCTCGTCGATGCGCCGCTGGTACTGCGCCAGCGCCTCCTGGGAGGCCGCGACCATCTCCTTCGCGGCGTCGGCCGTCTGCTGGCCTTTGCTGATGAGCGTCTGCACCCGCTGCTCGGCGGCCTGACGAACGGCCTCCACCCGGCCCCGGAGCTCCGCCTGCGTGTCCTCGACGATCTGCGCGGCGCGCTCGCCCCCGTGTCGGATGAGATCCTTCAAGGTCCGAAGGCTCATCTTCGACGTCTTCTTCTCCTCCTCGAAGATGATCTGCGCCAAGGTGACGCTCGTGAGGTCGTCCTTGGTGCGGTTGTCGAGGATCTTCACCTCGGCCCCCGCCTTGATCATCTCGGAGATCTCGTCGAGCGTGACGTACCGCGACTCCACCGTGTCGTAGAGCTTCCGGTTGGTGTAGCGCTTGATGATCTTCGGCTCGCGCGCGCTCCCGCTGCCCTCGGGCTCGATGCCCGGTGTCTGCTCTTCGGCCATGTGGGAATCCTCGGAGGGAGGATGCGCGTGTGAGAGCGGCATTGTTCTTGCGGGCTCCCTTGGTGTCAAGGTCATACCGTTGTACGCTCGTCTTCGCCAGCTGGCTCGCGCATGATCGTCTCCTGTACCTCCTGCCAGACCCGCTTCCGGGTGAATCCCGAGAAGATCGGACCGAGAGGGGCGCGCCTGCGCTGCCGGCGCTGCGGGACGACCTTCGTGGTGCCGCCGGTACCGGCTGGGCCGGGCGAGGCGCCCTATCCGGATCTCGCGCCATCGCTGCAGGCCGCAGCGCCGCAGCCGGTACCTCCGCAGCCCGCGCTGGAGCCAGTACCGCCGGTGGAGCCAGCACGGCCGCAGCCGGCACTGCCCCTGCCGCCGCAGCCAGAGCTGGAAAGCGCGAGCTGGTCGGTCTCCGACGCCGCCGGGCCGGTGCGGCTTCCCCCGCCGCCCTCGCGCGGTACTGCGGAGCCGGCGGCCCCGAGCTCCCCTGACCCCTTCGCGAGATCCATATCGCTCGAGACCGACCCCTTCGCTCCGGTGTCAGAGGCGCCCAGGGAAGACCCGTTCGCGGCGGCCTCGGTCCGCTCGCCCTCGGCGTTCGAGCGTGACCCGTTCGCGCTGCCGATGGAGCCGGCAGAGTCGCTCGCAGAGTCCCTTTCGCCGATCGATGATCCGTTCGCTCCGCCGCCGGAGCCGCGGCCGCCTGGCGCCTCCCTGGACGCTTCTCGAGCCCTCTCGGGTTCCCTGGACCTGGTCGGGCCGCTCGACCTGCACCCGCCGCGCGAATCAGCCGCCGCGGGCCAAGATCTGGAGGCCCCGGCGACCGAGCTCGAGCGGCTCCTGGGCGGTGGAACCGGACTGTCGCTGTCGCAGATCCCCGATCTGGCGCTCGAGGGCCCCCCCGGGTTCGTGCTCGACCGCGACCCCGGGCCGGCGCTCGACCGCGACCCGGAGGGACCGGGGTCGACCCCAGGGTTCGCGCTCGCGGCCGGCGCTGTGGGGGGCGCAGGAGAGGCCAGCGAGGAGGCTCCCGCGTCCGGCCCCTCGCGCCGCGCACACGAATTCACCAGCCCGGTGCCTGGACCTGGACCTGGACCGCGCCCGGAGCCGGACCAGGCACCGGCCTCGGGGAGCCTCGGCGGGCCGCAGAGGTCCAGGACTTCTGCCGCGGCCGCCGCGCTCTCGCTCGCCTTCATGGTCGCAGCAGCTGCGGTGACCTTCTTCGCGTGGCGTGGGAGCATGAGCGCGCATCCCGGCCAGACAGCGAGGAGCGAGATCGAAGCGGAAGGCGTGTCGGCGGGTCCGTACGACACGGCCGCGGGGACGACCGTGCTCGTGGTCCACGGTCGGGTCACCGCCCGGGAGCGCGTCGCCGGGCCGGTGCAGGTCGAGGCCCAGCTCTGGGATCGCGGGAACCTCGTCGCCACCGCGGGGGGCGCCGCTGGCGGGAGCGCGACGCCCGAGGAGATCCACGCGGTGGGCACTTCCGGTGAAGCGGAGGCGCTGAGGAGGGCGCTGGACGCGCGCGCCGCGCGAGGCCTCGCGGCCGGTGATTCGGCGCCGTTCCTGATCCTCTTCCCCCCACCCGCCCCAAAGCTGCGGGGGCTGGAACTCCGCGTGGTGGCGTCCGCAGCGGCGGGCGCGAGGTAGGCGGGCTTGCGAGGCGGCGTCGCGCCAGCGTCGGCCCCGGCGCGCGGATATCAGGTCACCCGGTCGGAGCGTCCGGGCCGTGAGGCCTCGGAGGCCGCCGGGGTGCCTGCACCCTGCGAGAGCTGGCCCTGCTCCGCCGCTTCCGCCTTGGGCGTCACGTCGATGGAGTCGTCGTGCTCGGAGGATGACTTCTTGAAGTTGCGGATGCCCTTGCCGAGAGCGTCGCCGAGCTGCGGGATCTTGTTCGCGCCGAAGATGAGGAGCAGCACCGCCAAGATGATCAACATCTCCGGCAATCCGAGTCTCATGCTGACATCCTAACGGAGCGCCCCCTCCCTCGCCAACGGCAGGCGGATGAACGAGAGCTGATTCGCCTTGTGTCCCTTCGAGCTAGCGAACGCAGGAATGGCGAAACACGAACGCGATCACGTTCCACCAGGCGGGCGGCCCCTCGTCCTGGGCCATCGCGGCGCCAGCGCGGACGCTCCCGAGAACACCCTCGCGGCGTTCGGCCTCGCCCTCGAGAACGGGGCCGACGGGTTCGAGCTCGACGTATGGCGCTGCGGTACCGGGGAGGTCGTGGTGCACCACGACGCGGACACCCTCCGCACGGGTGGTTCGGCCCTGAGGATCACGTCGGCGAGCCTGGCGGAGCTGCGGCGGCTCGACGTGGGGGCCTGGAGGGGCGACCGGTTCCGCGGCGAGCGGCTCCCGCTGCTCGCGGAGGTGCTCGAGGCCTTCCCTGCCGCGGTGGTGAACGTCGAGCTGAAGTCGGGCGGCTTCCCGCCCGACCTGCTCCTGGCCCGCGCGGTGGCGCGGGCGCTCCGCGACCTCGACGTCCCGGCCCGGTGCATCGTCTCTTCGTTCGATCCGGCGCTCCTGGCCGCGTTCCGCCTCGCCGAGCCGCGCATCCCAACCGGGATCCTCTTCGCCGACGACCGGAGCTGGCGGCTCCGCGCGGCCGCGGGGACCCTGCTGCTGCGCCCCCACGCTGTCCACCCGGAGTGGACGCTGATCACGCCGGCGCGGGCGCGGCGCTGGACGGCTCGCGGCCTGCGCGTGAACGCGTGGACGGTCGACGAGCCCGGGGAGGTCGATCGGCTGTGCGCGCTGGGCGTCTCGGCCATCGTCACGAACCGGCCGGCAGACATCCGGCGCGCGGTGCGCCAGGCGACGGGGAGGTGAGGGCAGGCGACGGTGGGTGAGGGCCAGTCAGGGCCCCCCGGTGAGCCCCCCGCGCAAGGGCGCGGCATTTGTGGCAGAGTGCGCCGCTGGAGGACTCCCCATGACCCGCTTGCTCGTCACCGCCTATCTCGTTCTCGCCTCCGCGCCGTTCCTCGCCGGCTGCCGCTGTCCTGTCGTCCAGTCGGGCCACCGCGGCATCGTCTTCAAGACGCTGGGCGGCGGGACCAGCAAGGTGATGCTGGGAGAGGGCATGCATGTCATGCCCCTCTGGAATGGGGTGATCCCCTACGATCTCCGCGTGCGGGAGATGAAGGAGGCCCTGTCGGTGCTCTCCAACAACGGGCTCGCCATCCGGGTCGACGCGAGCGTGCGGTACCGACCCAAGGCCGAGGAGCTGTACGAGCTGCAGACCCAGATCGGGCCCATGTTCGGCGAGATAGTGGTCGCCCCCGTGGTGCGCTCGGAGGCGCGCAAGGTCTTCGGGCGGTACGCGCCGGAGGAGATCTACTCGACGAAGCGCGAGGAGATCGAGCAGCAGATCTACGAGGAGGTCCTGAAGGCGCTCGAGGGCAAGCACGTCGTGGTCGAGGCGGTGCTGGTCCGCGACGTGGAGCTGCCCGAGGCCATCAAGACCGCCATCGCCGACAAGCTCGCGGAGGAGCAGCGCTCGCAGAAGATGCGCTTCACGCTCGACAGGGAGCGGCAGGAGGCGACGCGCAAGCTGATCGAGGCGGAGGGCATCGCCAAGTACCAGAACATCGTGCGGCTGGGGCTCACCAGCGAGTACTTGCAGTTCAAGGGGATCGAGGCGACCCAGCGCCTGGCGGAGAGCCCGAACGCCAAGATCGTGGTGATCGGGAGCCCGAAGAGCGGGCTGCCGCTCGTGTTCCAGCAGCCGTGAAGCCCGCCTTCACCGGTACGGCCGCGCCGGCCGGAGCAGCTCGAGGAGCTTCTCGGGGCTGATCGTGGGCAGCCGGCAGGCCCCGCGCTCGCAGACGTAGGCGGTGGGCTTCCCCCCCACCGTCACCCGGCCCTCGGCGACGGGTGCCAGCCGCGCCACGCGAGCGATCGCCTCGCCCTGCGCGCCTCCGGTGATGGCGCGGTTGGGGACGAAGGTCCGCCGCAGCACCTCGAACAGCTCCGTCGGCGGCGATCCGTCCTCGTCCCAGGTGACCACCACCTCGCGCGGCGCGTCGGTGAAGGCGTCGAGGGCGAGGAGCATGTCGGTGAGCGACGCCGGTCGCTCCGCGAGCGCGGGGCCGTACCAGCGCAGCGCCGCCTCGGCCATGCGTCGCCACCGCACGTCGCTCGTGAACGCCTCGAGCCGGATCGCGTCGAGCAGGGCGATCGAGGCGCCTGACGGCTCGGCTCCGTCGTGCGACGGCTTCTCGCGGGCCATGAGCCGCTCGTGGTCCTCGCTGGTGGTGAACCAACCGCCCCGCGGGTCGGCGAACCGGCGCTCCGTCTCCTCGGCGAGGCGGATCGCCTCCTCGAGCCAGCGCGGGTCGAGGGTGGCCTCGTGCAGGTCGAGCAGCGCCTGAACCAGGAACGCGTGATCGTCGAGGAACCCGGGCGGACCGTCGCGGCCGTCCTTGTGGCTGCGGGCGAGCCGCCCATGCGGACGCATGCGATCCAGGATGAAGCCCGCCGCCCGCTCCGCCGCGCGGAGGTAGCGACGCTCCCCGAGGACGCGACCGCCCCACGCCAGCGCCGACGTCGCGAGCCCGTTCCAGGAGGTGATGATCTTCTCGTCCCGGAGGGGCTTCGGCCGCCGCTCGCGCGCACGGAAGAGCTTCTCCCGCGCGGGCGCGAGCTCCTCCCAGGCGTCCTCGTCCGGCGCCGGGACGAAGAGGATGTTCCGGCCCTCGAAGTTGCCGCCCGTCGAGACGCCGAAGAACTCCTCGAAGCGGGCGGCGTCGCCCTCGAGGAGCGCTCGGATCTCCCGCTCCTCCCAGACGAAGAAGCGCCCCTCCTCGCCCTCGGAGTCGGCGTCGGTGGCGGAGTAGAAGGCGCCGTCGGGGGAGACCATGTCGCGCAGGAGGTAGTCGAGCGTCTGTCGCGCGACGCGCTCCAGGTCGCGGCGGCCCGTGACCTGCCAGGCCTCGAGGTAGGCGACGGCGAGGAGGGCGTTGTCGTACAGCATCTTCTCGAAGTGGGGCACGAGCCATCGCTCGTCGGTCGAGTAGCGGTGGAACCCGCCGCCGAGCTGGTCCATGAGGCCCCCCGCCGCCATCCGCTCCAGCGTGAGGAGCGCCATGGAGAGCGAGGAGGGGTCCTGCGTGCGCCGGTGGTGGCGGAGCAAGAGGCGCACGGGCATGCTCGACGGGAACTTGGGGGCGCGGTTCACGCCGCCGTGGACGGGATCGAAGACCGTCTCGAAGAAGCGCACCGCCGCCAGGATGGGCTCCGGGCCGGGGAGCTCCGGCGAGGGGACGGCCGGGCTGGCGCTCATCGCGACCCGCACGGCGGACGAGAGCGCGGCGGCGGCGCCGCGCACGCGGCCGGGATCGCGGCTCCACACCGAGTCGATCTCCTGCAGGATGGAGAGGAACCCGCGCGTCGGCCCGCGGTCGCCGTCGCGCGCCGGGAAGTACGTTCCCCCGAAGAAGGGGGTGCGATCGGCGTTCAGGAAGACGCTCATGGGCCAGCCGCCGCCCCCGGTGAGCGCCTGCACCGCGGTCATGTAGACGGCGTCGACGTCCGGCCGCTCCTCCCGGTCCACCTTGATGGGGACGAACCGCTCGTTCAGGACGCGGGCGATCTCCTCGTCCTCGAACGACTCCCGCTCCATGACGTGACACCAGTGGCAGGTCGAGTAGCCGACGGAGAGGAAGACCGGCTTCCCGGTGCGGCTCGCCTCCTCGAAGGCCTCATCGCACCAGGGCCACCAGGCGACGGGGTTGTGGGCGTGCTGCAGGAGGTACGGGCTCGACTCCAGGATGAGCCGATTCGTGAAACGCGGCCGTCCGCCCTCGAGGTGGTGCGTGCGGGGCTGGTAGGTCGGGCCCTTCGCTGCCAGTGCATCGGCCATGCGGGCCGCGACGTCGTCGGGAGGGCGCGGCGCGCCGGGGGGTAGGGTGGTCTCGATCACCCCGACTTCATAACCGCGGCGCCGGAGGTCACCCGCGATCCTCGAAGGCCTCGAGCGCCCTGGCGATGCGCCGCTCGATCTCCAGCCGCATCTGCCGCGCGGCCTCGACCGCCTCGGCGAGCGCGCCCGGGAGCTCCTCCCTGACCCCGCCGGGCATGAGGTGAAGCGTGCCCCTGGCGAGCGGGGCGCCAGGAGACGAGCTGGCGGGCTTGCCGCCGGGCAGGATGGTGAACGGGTGCTGAACGGGTGCGGACATGAGCTGAATCTAGGGACGTCAACGCGATCGTGGACGTGGACGTGGACGGCGACGTGAACGTGAATGAGCGGACGACCAGGAAGACGACCGGTCGCGCGCTCAGTCGCCAGGGGGCGCCGGAATCCGAGCGCCGTGCCAGACCGCGACGACCCAGACCGTCGCGCCTTCCGCGCGGTAGAAGAACCGGTATGGTGCGACGACGACCTCTCGATAGGGGAGGTCGGGGAACTCGGGCAGGACGCGGCCCGAGGCGGGGTACTTCTGGAGCCTGCGAAGGATCGACTCTGCTCGAGCGCGGAATCGGGCGGCAGCCGGGGGGTTGTGCTGGCGGATGTATGCGAGCACCGCGAGGAACTGGGACCTTGCCGATGGGGTGAAGCGGACCTTCACCGGTCTTCTCGCAGAAGCGCATCGGCTTCGGCGAGGACGTCATCCAGATCGTGTCCCTCGCCGGCGGCGATCTCCTTCTCGCCACGCGCCAGGAGGCGCAGGATCTCGCGATCTCGCTCCCCCTTCTCGTACGCCTCCGCGCTCATCATCACTGCCGCCGCGCGCCCGCGCTGGGTGATGAAGACCGGCTCTCTCGAGTCTCGCACGCGCCTTAGCACGCTCGCGGCGTCCTGCCGGAGGTCGGTGATCGGGACGATGCTCGGGACCTTGGCCATGGAAGTACCTCCAAACGTACTTCGTAACCTACGTTCAGAAGCATGTCCAGTCGGGCCGCGTCCCTTCGGCGCCGAGTGACGCCGGCCTACCCCTTGATGACGCCCATCGGCTCGAGCCGCGCCACGAGCCGCGTGATCCCGGCCCGCGCCATGACCGCCACCACCTGGGCCACGTCCTTGTAGGCCTCGCTCATCTCCTCCCCCAGGGTCTTCTTGCCGCGCGCGATCACCTCGATGCCCCTCGCGGCCAGCTCGCGCGCGATGGAGCGGCCGCGCGCGGCCTTGAGCGCCTGGCCTCGCGAGAGGAGCCGGCCGGCGCCATGGCACGAGGAGCCGAACGTCTCCTCCATGGCGCGCGCCGTCCCGGCGAGGACGTAGGAGTACCGCCCCATGTCCCCGGGGATGAGGACCGGCTGGCCGACCTCCCGGAACGCCTGCGGTACGCGCGGGTCGCCCGGCCCGAAGGCGCGCGTCGCCCCCTTGCGATGGACGAGCACCTGGCGCTCCCGCCCGTCCACGGTGTGCGTCTCCCGCTTGGCGACGTTGTGGCAGACGTCGTAGACGAGCCGGGCGCGCACCTCGCCCTCGGAGAGCCGCAGGGCGTGCATCAGGGCGCGCACCGCGAGCCCGGTCATCACCTGGCGGTTGGCCCAGGCGAAGTTGGCGGCGGCCTGCATGGCGCCGAGGTACCTCTGCCCGGGCTCGCTCGAGATCGGCGCGCTGGCGAGCTGCGGGTCGGGGAGCGCGCGGTACTCCTCGCCGAAGCCCGCCTGCACGGCGCGCAGCTCGGCCAGCGCCTCGTCGCAAACTTGATAACCGAGGCCGCGCGACCCGGAGTGGATCTGGAGGGCCACCCGGTCGGGCGCGAGGCCGAAGGCCTCGGCCGCCTGCTGGTCGTAGATCTCGGCCACCCGGTCCACCTCGAGGAAGTGGTTCCCGCTGCCGAGCGTGCCGAGCTGGTCGGCCCCGCGGGCGCGGGCCCGTTCGCTGACCGCGCCCGGGTCCGCTCCCGAGAGCCGCCCGCCCTCCTCGCACCGCTCCACGTCGTCGGAGGCGGCCGCGAAACCGCGCCTGGCGGCCCAGCGGGCGCCACCCGCCAGGGCGGCGTCCATCTCCGCCTCGGAAAGCCGAGGGATGGCCCGGCTGGCGCCGACGCCGGTGGGGATGTCGCGGAAGAGCTGGGCCACCACGTCGTGAAGCCGGGCGCGCACCGTCTCGCAGTCGAGCGCGGTCGCCACCAGCCGCACGCCGCAGTTGATGTCGTAACCGACGCCGCCGGGCGAGACCGCACCCAGCTCGGCGTCGACGGCCGCCACCCCGCCGATGGGGAAGCCGTACCCCCAGTGTATGTCGGGCATCGCCAGCGAGAAGCGCAGGATCCCCGGCAGGTGCGCCACGTTCGCGACCTGCTCCAGCGCTGGGTCGTCGGGCGCAGGCGGGCCGACGCTGTAGACGCGGCCCGGTACCCTCATCCGGCCCTGGCGCGGGATCTCCCAGAGATCGCCTTCGATGCGGCGGAGCTGCATGGTGGCCCCCTCGCTTGGTGCCCGAGCCCTTAGATGTCGAACAAGACCTGCGCGCGCCAGCGGCCGCCCAACTCCTCGAACCGGGCCGCGTGCCACGTCACCGCCTTGAGGTCGAGGCCCTCGCCGTGCAGCAGGGGGTCGTAGCGCCCCAGGCCGACCGCGATCTCGGCGCGCGCCGAGGGATCGAGGGCCAGCACCTCGCACTCGGCGGCGATGACCCGCCCGGTCGCGAAGCGGAAGAGCAGCTCGCGCAGGAGGCCGATGGCCAGCTCTAGATGGCCGCTCCCCTGGACGGCGATCCGCTCCTCGCGCTCGACCTCCACCGCACCCCCGCCCGCGAGGAGCGCCGCCTGCGCGAGGACGAGGCGGGCGAGGGCCTCCTCGGGGCTCGCGCCCTCCACCGCCACGCCGACGTCGGCCGTGTGCTCGAGATCCTCGAAGTGCTGGGGCAGCGCGAGGCGCATTGGCGTTCACCGTGTCTGTCGATCAAGGGGAAGCGCATGGCTTCTGCGGAGCGGCGCCGGCGAGAGGCGCGATCTCCCGCGAGGAGATCGAGAGGAACCTGGCGAGGAGCGCCGCCGCCACCACCGAGAGACCGGCGCAGAGCCCCCACCAGAGCCCGGTGACACCGAGCCCGAGCACGTACCCGAGCGCGACGGCGATGGGTAGCCCGACGAGCCAGTGCCCCACCATGTTGGCAGCGAAGGTGAACCGGGTGTCGCCGGCGCCGCGCAGCACGCCGGCGCCGACCGCCTGCGTGGCGTCGGAGATCTGGAAGAAGGCAGCCACGACGAGGAGCGGCGCGGCCGTCGCGACCACGCCTCCGTCGTCGCTCATCGCGCGCGCCAGCGGGCCGGGGAAGAGGAGGAAGGCGAGCGAGGTGCACGCCATGAACCCCGCCCCGGCGGCGAACGCCGTCAGCCCGGCGCGCCGCGCGCCGCTCGTGTCCCCCGCGCCCACCGCCCAGCCCACGCGCACCGAGCCCGCCTGGCCGATCCCGACCGCGGCCGTGAAGGTGAAGCTGGCGAGCGCGATCGCGATCTGGTGCGCGGCGAGCTGCTCGGTCCCGAGGCGTCCGGCCAGGAAACCGACCAGCGCGAACACGCCCACCTCGGCGCCCATGTGCAACCCGACCGGCATGCCCACCCTGGAGGCGAGCGCGATCTCGCGCCGGGACGGCAACCGGTCGCGCCGGCCGAGCCGAGGGGCGGGGACGAGGGTGACGGCCCAGGCCAGTGCGGCGGCCTGCAGCCAGCTCACCACCGTCGTGGCGAGCCCGGCGCCCATGGCGCCCATCGCCGGGACGGCGCGGAGAGGCCATAGCCACGCGGGCAGTGCCGCCCCGCCGAAGACGAAGAGCAGGTCGAGCCCCAGGTTCAGGACGTTCGCGGCCAGGACCGCGAGGAGGAGAGGGCGAGTGGCCCCCAGCGATTGCAGATAGGAGCGTGCTGCGAAGAAGAAGAGCAGGGCCGGCACGCCCGGGAGCCGGGCGAGCACGTACCGGGTTCCCTCGCGGGCCGTGCCCGCGTCGATCCCGAGCGGCGCGGCCGCGAGCGGGAGCAGCGCCACGGGCACCATCAGTATCAGGCCGTAGGCGAGCGCCATCCAGAGCCCCTGCCAGACCAGGCGGCGCGCTCGCAGGCGGTCGCCGGCGCCGAGCGCTTGCGCCGTGAGTGGATCGAGCCCCAGCATGACCCCGATTCCGAGGACGGCGACCGAGAAGAAGAGCGTGTTGCCGAGCCCCGTACCGGCGAGCGCCGCCGGCCCGGCGCGCCCCACCACGGCCGTGTCTACCAGGCCCATCAGGGACTGCCCCGCGCTGGCCGCAGCCAGAGGAGCAGCAAGCCGGGCGAGCGCAAGGAGCTCGCGCCGGTATGGGTGGCGGGCGATCATCGAGGGCGGGAAGATAGCCCGGGGCCGGCGGAGCGCCTACGGCGCATGCGCTCGCTCCGCTCGCTGCCGCCGGCTGCGCCGGCGGCAGCGCCGGCGGCAGCGCCGGCGGCAGCGCCGGCGGCAGCGCCGGCGGCGCCTTCGCTC
>Ga0209342_10004570_pt1 | contig 14353 bp, 14 predicted proteins | sample RifCSP16_2_FD_184023 | JGI IMG/M metagenome (GOLD analysis project Ga0209342, IMG submission 184023) | Soil microbial communities from Rifle, Colorado - Rifle CSP2_sed 16_2 (SPAdes) (version 2) | ecosystem: Environmental > Terrestrial > Deep subsurface > Rock core/Sediment | place: Rifle... | reverse complement strand
GCCGGTCGAACTGCTCGGGGTACAGGCTCTGCGGCCCGTCCGACAGCGCCTTCTCGGGGTTGTTGTGGACCTCGATCAGCAGCCCGTCCGCCCCCGCCGCGATCGCCGCCCGCGCCATCGGGATGACCTTGTCGCGTCGTCCCGTCCCGTGGCTGGGATCGACCACGATCGGCAGGTGGCTCATCTTCTTGACGACGGGGATCGCCGAGATGTCGAGGGTGTTGCGGGTGGCGCTCTCGAAGGTGCGGATCCCGCGCTCGCAGAGGACGACCTGGCCGTTTCCGCCGAACAGCACGTACTCGGCCGAGAGCAGCCACTCCTCGATCGTGGCCGAGAGCCCGCGCTTGAGGAGCACGGGGCGCCGCACCTTGCCCAGCTCCTTGAGGAGGTCGAAGTTCTGCATGTTGCGAGCCCCGACCTGGAGGCAGTCCACGTAGCGCATCATCATCTCGATGTGCCGCGGGTCCATGACCTCGCTGATCACGGCGAGGTGGTTCTCATCCGCGGCCTCGCGCATCCACTGGAGCGCCGCCTCGCCGTGGCCCTGGAAGGAGTAGGGAGAGGTCCGGGGCTTGAAGGCCCCGCCGCGCAGGACCCGCGCCCCCGAGGCGGCGACCGCCTTCGCCACCGCCTGGATCTGCTCCGGGCTCTCGATCGAGCAGGGTCCGGCCATGGCGATCACCTCCGCCGCCCCCACCCTCACCCCGGCGACGTCGACCACGGTGTCCTCCGGTTTGAAGGTCCGCCCCGCGAGCTTGTAGGGCTCGGAGATGCGGATCACCTCGCGCACCCCCGGGAGGACCTCGATCGCGCGGGGGTCGACCGGCTGCTTGGGGACCCCGACCGCCCCGAGCACCGTGTAGTCCACCCCGCTCGAGCGGTGGACGTCGTAGCCGGCCTCGACCAGGGTCTCGATGACCTTCTGGACCTGCTCCTCGGTGGCGGTGTGCTCCATCACGATGACCATGTCGCTTCAGTCTCCTTCCCTCTCCGGCCCCGTCTCTCCGGCCAGGCGCTCGAGGCGCCGGCCCTCGTCGATGATCCGCTCGAAGACCCGCCGCACGGCGCCGCGGTCGAGCGGCCCGGGGTTGTTGCGCTCCACGCGCTCGAGGATCCAGGCCTCCCGCTCCGGCTGGTAGACGGGCAGGCCCAGCTCGCGCTTGATGCGCCCGATCTCGGCCGCGCAGGCGGAGCGGCTGTTCAGCAGCTTCATCAGCTGGTCGTCGATGGCGTCGATCCGGCGGCGCCAGTCCTCTATCTCGCGCTCTTCAGCCATCGCACCTGCGCCCCGAGGTCGCCCCCGGGGCTCTCCTCCAGAAAGCGCACGAGGGCGCTCCCCACCACGACCCCATCCGCGACCCTCGCCGCCGCCGCGACCTGCTCCGGGGTCGAGATGCCGAAGCCCAGGGCCACCGGCACGTCGGTGAGGGCGTGGATCCTCTCCACGAGAGGCTTGGCGTCCTCGGAGAGCGATTCCTGCTCGCCGGTCACGCCCGTCCGGCTCACCGCGTAGACGAACCCCCGGCTCGCCTCCGTCACCCGACGCAGGCGCACGTCGCCGCTCGTGGGGGCGGCGAGGAAGACGGTGTCGAGCTCCTCCCCCCGCGCCGCCGCGAGCCACTCCCCGGCCTCCTCCGGCGGCAGGTCGGTCACGAGGACACCGTCCACCCCCGACCGCCGCGCGTCGCGCGCGAGGCGTTCGAGGCCGTGCCGGAGCAGCGGGTTCAGGTAGCTGAAGAGAAGCAGCGGGATCGCGCTCCGCTCGCGGATCCGCCTCACCGCATCCAGCACCGAGGCGAGGGTCACCCCCCGCCCGAGCGCCCGCTCGCTCGAGCGCTGGATGACGGGGCCATCCGCCAGCGGGTCGGAGAAGGGCACCCCCAGCTCGAGCACGTCCACCCCTGCCGCCTCGAGCTCCGAGGCCGCCGCGACCGTGCGCTCGAGGGAGGGGTCGCCGGCGGTCAGGAAGGCGGCGAAGGCCGCCTGTCCTTCCGCCCGCCGGCGCGCGAACCGCTCCGAGATGCGGCCCATGGGTCCGCTCAGCGCGCCCCCCGCTTTTGCAGGCGCTGGGTCGTCGACTCGCTCACCACCGCCTCGACCTCGATCTCGACCAGCATCTCGGGGTCGACGAGCCGGCGGACCTCGACCATCGTCGCCGTGGGGCGGATGTCCCGGAAGATCTGGCCGTGCGCCCGCCCCACCGCCTCCCAGCGTGTGATGTCGGTGACGAACATCCGCGTGCGGACGACGTCGCGGAAGGAGGCCCCCGCCTCGTGGAGCGCTTTCTCGATGTTGCGGAAGCACTGCACCGCCTGCGCGTAGGGGTCGCCACGGCCCACGAGCTTTCCGTCGTCGCCGGTGGCGGTCGTTCCCGCCACCCAGACGTGGCTGCCTACACGCACCGCGCGCGAGTAGCCCACCATCGGCTCGTACGGGCTGTTGCCCTTGACGTTGCGGCGCTTCATCTCCGACTCCCTTTCCCGTATTCTCCGGGGTCACGCGCAGCGGGCTGCGAGCGAGCGGGATTGACTCCCGGGAGCGAGCGGGGGGTCCCAGGGGGGTGCGACGCAGCACCCCCATGCTCAAGGACGATCCCCAGGTCCTTGTCGCCGCGGCCGCTCAGGTTGACGACGACGAGCCGATCGCGAAGGCCCGGCGCCTCCCGCACCAGCCACGCCACCGCGTGCGCGGGCTCGAGGGCGGGCAGGATCCCCTCCGTCTCCCCGAGGAGGTGGAAGGCGGCGAGCGCCTCCGCATCCCGGACGGAGGCGTACTCGACGCGTCCCTCGTCGTGCAGCAGCGCATGCTCGGGGCCCACCGCCGGGTAGTCGAGGCCGGCCGAGACCGAATGAGTCGGCAGCACGTTGCCGGCCGCGTCCTGCAGGAGGTAGGTGCGCGTCCCCTGAAGGACGCCGACGCCGGCGCCGGCGCGCTGACCGCGACCGGATGCGAGAAAGCGTGCCGCGTGATCCCCCGGTCTCTCGGAGCGACCGCCGGCCTCGACACCGACCATCCTCACCTCGGCGTCCTCGAGGAAGGAGAAGAAGAGCCCGATCGCGTTCGAGCCCCCGCCGACGCAGGCGACGAGGAGCTCGGGCAGCCGCCCTTCCCGCTCCAGAATCTGCGTTCGCGCCTCCTCGCCGATGACAGCCTGGAAGTCGCGCACCATCATGGGGTAGGGGTGCGCGCCGAGGACGGAGCCGAGCAGGTAGTGTGTCGAGCGCACGTTCGTGACCCAGTCGCGCATCGCTTCGTTGATCGCATCCTTGAGTGTGCGGGCACCGGCGTCGACGCCGCGCACCTCCGCCCCCAGCAGCCGCATGCGCGAGACGTTCGGGGCCTGCCGCGCCATGTCTTCCGTCCCCATGTACACGACGCACTCGAGGCCGAGCCGCGCGCAGACGGTCGCGGTCGCGACGCCGTGCTGCCCCGCCCCCGTCTCGGCGACGACCCGGCCCTTGCCCATGCGCCGGGCGAGGAGGCCCTGGCCGAGGGCGTTGTTGATCTTGTGGGCGCCGGTGTGGCACAGGTCCTCGCGCTTGAAGTAGACGCGGCAGGCGAGCCGCGCGGAGAGCCTCGCCGCGAGGTCGAGGGGGGTCGGCCGCCCCACGAACTCCCGGAGCAGGCGGCGGTACTCGCCTTCGAAAGCGGGGTCGCCCCGGGCCTCGGTGTAGGCCGCCTCCAGCTCGCGCAGCGGCTCCATGAGAGTCTCCGGGACGTAGCGCCCTCCGTAGGGGCCGAAGTGCCCCCCGGCGTCGGGCCAGACGCCGGCATGGCGGGCGGCTTTCGTGGTGACGGTCATGGCCCCGATCCCGGCGCCTCCGCCGCGCGCACGGCCGCCACGAAGGCCCGCACCCTCGCGTGGTCCTTCCGCCCCGGTGCCGACTCGACACCGCTCGAGACGTCGACACCGTGGGGCCGGCCGGCCGTGATCGCCGAAGCCACGTTGTCCGGCGTGAGCCCACCCGCGAGAAGCACGAAGCGGGCGCGCGCCGTCACCGCGCGCGCGAGCGACCAGTCGAAGGTCCGCCCCGTCCCTCCGGGCGCTTCCGCCGCGCGCGTGTCGAGCAGAAGCCCGGCCGCCCGACCCTCGTAGCGCAGGGCTTCCGCGGGGGCGAAGTCCTCCCCGACGCGGATCGCCTTCAGGGCCCGGCGGGGAAGGTCGAAGACCGTCTCCGGAGACTCGCCGCCGTGGAGCTGGAGGAGGTCGAGGCCGACCGAATCCGCTACCCGGACCATCTCCTCCCGCGGCGCGTCCACGAAGACCCCGACCCGGACGAGGGACGGGGGTAGTGCTTTCGCAATCGACCGCGCCTCCTCGACGCCCACGCAGCGCGGGCTGCGAGGCCAGAAGACGAGGCCGATCGCGTCCGCACCCGCCTCCGCCGCGGCGAGACCGTCCTCGGGTCGCGTGATCCCGCAGATCTTGACGAAGAGCCGGCTCACGGGGCCGCCTCCGCGATCATCTCCTCAAGCGCGCGCCCGGGGTCGGGCGCGGCCATGAGGTGCTCGCCCACGAGGACGGCGTCGAAGCCGACCCCGCGCAGTCGTCGGAGGTCGGACCCCGTCCGGATGCCGCTCTCGGCCACCGCCACCACGTCGTCCGGGATGGCGGGGCCGAGCGCGAGCGAGGCCTCGAGCGTCACCTCCATCGATCGCAGGTCGCGGTTGTTGACGCCGACGATGGCCGCCCCCGCCCCGAGGGCCCGGTCGAGCTCGAGGCGGTCATGGACCTCGACGAGCACGTCGAGGCTCGCCTCCCGCGCCGCCGCGAGCAGCATCTCCAGCCCGGCGTCGGCGAGAGCGGCGACGATGAGCAGGACGGCGTCCGCCCCCGCCGCCCGGGACTCCCACACCTGCCAGGGATCGACCACGAAGTCCTTCCGCAGCGCCGGGAGCGCGGTCGCCGAGCGCGCTTCCCTCAGGTGCTCGAGGCTCCCGCCGAAGAACGGCTCGTCGGTGAGGACGGATAGCGCGGCCGCGCCCGCGGCGGCGTAGGCGCGGGCCACCGCGGCCGGGGCGAGGTCCTCGCGGATCGCGCCCCGCGAGGGCGAGCGCCGCTTGTGCTCGGCGATGACGCCGATCCGGTCCGGGCGCGCGAGAGCGGCGCCGAAGGGGCGGACCGCCGGCGCCCGGCCCGCTTCCGCCCGGACCGTCTGCAGCGGGTGAAGCGACCGCTCGCGCTCCACGCGCGCGCGGGTGCGGGCGAGGATCGCGTCGAGCACGCCGGTGGTGACGCGGGCTCTCACGCCAGCGCCTCCCGCGCGCGCTCGAGCACCGCCCGCGCCCGCCCGTCGTCGATGGCCTGAGCGGCCTGGCGCACGCCCTCGCGCAGGTCGGCGGCGCGGCCGGCCACCACGAGCGCAGCCGCGGCGTTGAGGAGGACGACGTCCCGCCTCGGCCCCCGCGCCCCCGAGAGCACCTCACGGGCGATCGCGGCGTTAGCCCGGGGGTCGCCGCCCCGCAGCGCCTCGAGGGGCGCCGGATCGAGGCCCGCCTCCGCCGGTGTCACCGCGAACGTCCGCAGGCCTCCGCCGTGGAGCTCCGTGACCGTCGTCTCTCCGGCGAGGGTGAGCTCGTCGAGCCCGCAGCCGTGCACGACCCAGGCCCGCCGCGTCCCGAGCCGCCCGAGGCACCGCGCGAGAAACGGCGTCAGCTCGGGCTTCGGCACCCCAACCACCTGCCCCTCCGGTCGGGCGGGGTTCGTTAGGGGGCCGAGGAGGTTGAAGGCGGTGCGCACCCCGATCTCCCGGCGCGGAAGGGCGGCGTGCCGGGTCGAGGCGTGGAAGCGGGGCGCGAAGAGGAACGTCCAGCCCGTCTCGTCGAGCGCCCTCTGCACGGACGCCGTCGGCGCGTCGATCCTCACCCCCAGCGCCTCGAGCACGTCCGCGCTCCCGCACGTGCCGCTCGCCGAGCGATTGCCGTGCTTCGCGACGGGGACCCCGCAGGCGGCGACCACGAAGGAGGCCACGGTCGAGATGTTGAAGGTCCCCGCGCCGTCGCCCCCGGTGCCGCATGTGTCCACCGCGCCCTGCGAAGAGAGGGGCACCGCGCGCGCCCTCATGGCGCGGGCGAATCCAACGACCTCGTCCTCGGTCTCGCCGCGGGCGGCGAGGGCGGCGAGCAGCGCGCCGATCTGCGCCGACGTCGCCTCGCCGTCCATGATCGCGCCCATGGCGGAGGCGGCCTCCTCCTCGCTCAGGCGCTCGCCGCGCACGAGCCGCGCCAGGTGGCGCTTGATGCTGACCCGCACCCCGAGGCCGAGGAAGTTCCGCAGCAGGTCCTTTCCGACCGCGGTGAGGATGCTCTCGGGGTGGAACTGCACGCCCTCGAGCGGCCGCTCGCGGTGGCGCAGCCCCATCACGATCCCGCCCTCGGTCCAGGCCGAGACCTCCATGCAGTCGGGGACGCTGTCCGGGGCGACGACGAGCGAGTGGTAGCGGGTGGCGGTGAAGGTGTCGGGCAGCCCGGCGAAGATGGTGCGCCCGTCGTGGCGGACCTCGGAGGTCTTGCCGTGCATGGGCTTCGGCGCCCGGACGACCCTTCCGCCGAAGGCCTGGCCGAGGGCCTGGTGGCCGAGGCAGACGCCGAGAAGGGGCACCGGCGAGCGGCGGGTGAGCTCGATGCTGATCCCGGCCTCGTCCGGCGTGCCCGGCCCCGGGGAGATGACGATCCGCTCCGGCCGCAGCGCGAGCGCCTCTTCCACGCTCAGCGCGTCGTTGCGGACGACCTTCACCTCCGCCCCGAGCTCGCCGAGGTACTGATAGAGGTTGAAGGTGAAGGAGTCGTAGTTGTCGACGAGGAGGATCACGGCAGCCCTCCCGCCAGGCGGAGGGCCTCGAAGAGGGCCTCTGCCTTGGCCTCCGTCTCGCGCTCCTCGCGGACGGGGTCGGAGTCGGCCACGATCCCCGCCCCCGCCTGGAGCGTCGCCGTCCCGCCCCGCATCACGAGCGTCCGGATGGCGATGCAGAAGTCGAGGTTCCCGCGCAGGTCGACGTAGCCGAGTGCGCCGCCGTAGAGGCCCCGCGCCACCGGCTCCAGCTCGTCGATGATCTCCATGGCCCGGATCTTCGGCGCACCGGAGAGGGTCCCCGCGGGGAAGGTGGCCTCGAGCGCGTCGAGGGCGTCCCTGCCCTCCGCGAGCTCCCCGGTCACGGAGCTGACGATGTGGGCCACGTGGCTGTAGTGCTCGACCTTCATCAGCTCCGGCACCGCGACGCTCCCGAAGCGACACACGCGCCCGAGGTCGTTGCGGCCGAGGTCCACGAGCATGAGGTGCTCCGCCCGCTCTTTCTCGTCCGCGAGCAGCTCCCGCGCCAGCGCCTCGTCGCCGCGCCCATCGCCCCGGGGTCGCGTCCCCGCGATGGGGCGCGTCTCCACCCGGCGCCCCTCCACCCGCACGAGCATTTCCGGAGACGCCCCCGCGATGGCGCTCTCCCCTTCCTTGAGGAAGTACATGTAGGGCGACGGGTTCACCATGCGCAGCGCGCGATAGACGGCGAACGGGTCGGCCGCGCAGTCGACCCCGTGCTGGCGCGAGAGGACGACCTGGAAGATGTCGCCGGCGGCGATCCTCTCCTTCGCCACGCCGACCGCCTCGCGGAAGGCGGCGCCGTCGCCGAGGTCGAGGCGGGAGGGAGGATCGGCGCGCCGGATCGCCGCCGGCCGGCGCTCCCAGCCCAGGTCCTCCTCCAGCCCGTCCAGGACCTCCTGCGCCCGCTCGAAGGCAGGGCGGCTCGCGGGATCGGCGAGGGCGATGAGGACCAGCCGCTGGCCGACGTGGTCGAAGGCGACGAGCGAGCGGTAGAAGGCGAAGGAGGCGACGAGACCGCGCGCGGCCCCGTGCCGGTCGGGGAGTCGCTCGAACAGGCGCGCCGCGTCGTAGGTCAGGTAGCCGACCGCACCGCCGGTGAAGCGCGGCAGGCCGGGCACCTCGGCGGGAGAAGCGCCAAGACCGGCTCGGAGGGCCGCCAGCAGTCCCCCGGGCTCCGTGCGCCCCCCCTCGCCGTCGCGGATGCGGACCGTCCCGTCTCGCACCTCGAGCGTCGAGACCGGGTCCCGGCCGAGGAACGAGTAGCGAGCCAGGCGCTCCCCGCCCACGACGCTCTCGAGGAGGAACGCCTTCTCGGCGCGAGCGGCGAGGGCGAGGAAGGCGGACACCGGGGTCCGCAGGTCGCCGGGGACGGCACGGAAGACGGGGACCGGGGCCCCTCCGGCCGAGAGCCGCTCGTACTCCTCGTAGCCGAGCGCGTTCATCGTCATCGTGCGCCCCTCCGGCGTCGCAGCTCGTCCATGACCCGCGCGATGGGCAGCCCTCGCTGGTGGAGCGCGACGAGGAGGTGGTAGAGGAGGTCGGCCGCTTCCGCCGCGAGGCGCTCGTCGCTCTCGCCCCGCGCCGCGAGCACGACCTCCGTCGCCTCCTCGCCGATCTTCTTCAGGACCTGGTCCGCTCCCTGCGCCAGGAGCCGCGCGGTGTAGGACCCTTCCGGCGCGCGCTCCGCCCTCTCCGCGATCACCCTCCGCAGCTCCTCGAGCATGCCGGCGGCGGTCACCGAGCCCTCCCCGAAGCACGTCCGCGCACCCGTGTGGCAGGCGGGACCCTCGGGCTCGACCACGAGCAGCAGCGTGTCGCGGTCGCAGTCGGCCAGGGCCTCGACGACGCGGAGGCCGTGGCCCGAGGTCTCGCCCTTGCGCCAGATCGCCCGGCGGCTGCGGCTCCAGAAGTGGGCGAGACCCGTCTCCGCCGTCCGGGCGAGCGCCTCCGCGTTGGCCCAGGCCAGCATCAGCAGGTCCCCGCTCGCACGGTCCTGGACGGCGACGGGGATCAGCCCGCTCGCATCGAAGGCGAGCCCCTCGGGGATCGCGACCTTCGGCGTCGTCATCGCCGCCTTCCTGTTTGCAGAGCCCCCAGTCGGGGGCGCAGCGAGGTCACCCTCCGCGCGGGACGCTCGCGCGCGGCCTCAAAAGAGGTGCGCACTCTTCGCGCGCTCGCTCGACGGTCGGGCCTGACGCGACCGAAATGCACCGACCGACGCCCGCGCTCCGGGTGCCTCGCTGGCTCCCCGCCTGTCTGGCCGCAAGACGGACTGCGGAGGGGGCGCCAGGGCCCCCGCGATCGCGCGAGCAGGGACATCCCGGGCTGTCCCGCGGGCGCGACGGGCGGGCCCCCGCGATCGCGCGAGCAGGGCTCCGACACCGACCTGTGTCCTGCGAGTCGCCCGCAGCGGGGTGCCCGGCGCGACCGCCGACCGCTCGCGGTTCGACGGCTGCCGAGGAGACAAGAGGGCATGCCTACGCCTCCACCGCCGTCCGCGAGCCAAGAGCGCGCGGCGGGCGGACCTCGATCCCGGCGCGGAGCAGCTCCGCCTTGGCTTCCGGGATGCGGATCTCGCCGAAGTGGAAGACGGAGGCGGCAAGGGCCGCGCTCGCGCCGGCTTCGCCCAGCACCTCCGCCATGTGCGCGACGGTGCCGCAGCCGCCCGAGGCCACGACCGGGACCGGCACCGCCTCCACGACCGCGCGCGTGAGGGGCAGGTCGAACCCGTCCTTCGTCCCGTCACGGTCCATGCTCGTGAGCAGTATCTCGCCCGCCCCGCGCTCGGCCCCCTCCCGGGCCCAGGCGACGGCATCGCGCCCGGTGGGCGTCCTCCCGCCGTGGACGCGCACCTCGAAGCCGCCCCGCCCGTCCCTCCGCGCGTCGATGGCGAGGACGACCGCCTGCGAGCCGAAGCGGGCGGCGAGCGCGCCCAGGAGCACCGGGGCTTCGACCGCGGCCGTGTTCACCGCCACCTTGTCCGCCCCCGCGCGGAGCAGCGCCTCCGCATCCGCCACCGAACGGACCCCGCCCCCGACGGCGAAGGGGAGGTAGACCGCGTCCGCCACGCGACGGACCATCTCGATCACGATGGGCCGGGCGTCGGAGGAGGCGGTGATGTCCAGGAACACGAGCTCGTCCGCCCCCTCCGCATCGTAGCGCGCCGCGCAGCTCACGGGGTCCCCCGCGTCGCGCAGCGCGACGAAGCGCACGCCCTTGACCACGCGACCGTGGTCCACGTCGAGGCAGGGGACGAGGCGCTTGGCGAGCATCAACGGCCTCCCGACCCGCCCGATGGGACCACCTCGGCGACTGCCTCCCGGGCCGCGGCCAGCGTGAAGCACCCTTCGTAGAGCGCCTTGCCCACGACGACCTCGTCGACGCCGACCAGGGCGAGGGCGGCGAGACGGCGGAGGTCGTCGAGAGTGGCAACGCCCCCGGCGGCGCTGACGCGGAGGCCGGACGTTCGGCCCACCCGCTCGACGGCGGCGAGGTTGGGGCCGGCGAGCGTCCCGTCCCGCCCGATGTCGGTGTACTGGACGCGCCGGACCCCGAGACCGGCCACCCGCCGAGCCAGCTCCACCGCGTCGAGCGACGTCGTCTCGCTCCAGCCGGATGCCGCCACCGTGCCGTCCCGGGCGTCGATCGCGACCGCCACTGCCTCCGGCCAGAGCGCGGCCGCCTCCCGGACGATCTCGGGACGCCCCACGGCCGCGGTCCCGAAGACGACCCGATCCGCCCCTCGCTCGCGCCAGAGTCGGGCGTCGTCGAGGGTGCGCAGGCCGCCCCCGACCTCGATCGGGATGCCAACCGCCGCGATCACCGCCGACAGGACGCCGCCCTGCGGGCGGCCTTCGATCGCGCCGTCGAGATCGACCACGTGAAGCCGCAAGGCACCCTCGGCCTCCCACCGGCGCGCGACCGCCACCGGGTCGTCGCTGTAGACGGTCTCCTCCCCCGGCCGCCCCTGCCGGAGGCGGACGACACGGCCGTGCCGCACGTCGATCGCGGGCACGACGATCATGCCTTCCCCCGCCCCGTCACCAGACGGACGAAGTTGGCCACGATCCGGAGCCCCACCTCCTGGCTCTTCTCCGGATGGAACTGGACCCCGAGCACGCCGCCCCTCGCGACGACCGCGGCGAAGTCCCGACCGTAGTCGGAGGCGGCGATGACCACGTCCTCCGCGGCGTCGCAGAAGTAGGAGTGAACGAAGTAGACGTGCGCCCCGTCCTCGACGCCGTCGAGGAGCGGGTGCGGCCGCCGCGGGCACAGGCGGTTCCAGCCCATGTGCGGCACCGGCAGCGCGCCGTCGAAGCGTCGTACGCGCCCGGACAGCAGCCCCAGGCCACGGTGTCGCCCGTGCTCCTCGCTCTCCTCGAACAGCACCTGCATGCCGATGCAGATGCCGAGGATCGGCCGTCCGGCGTCGACCGCCTCCCGCAGCACGGGGACGAAGCCCCGCCGTTCCACCTCGGCCATCGTCGCCCCGAAGGCCCCGTCCCCCGGCAGCACGAGGGCGTCCGCCCGGCGGAGCACCGCCGGGTCCGCGGAGAGCGCGACTTCGGCCCCCACGTGGCGGAAGGCCTTGGTCACGCTGCCGAGGTTGCCGATCCCGTAGTCCGCGATCGCGATCACAGGATCCCCTTCGTCGAAGGCACGCCCGTCCTCCTCGCCTCGCGCGCAACCGCCATCGCGAGCGCCCGCGCGCATGACTTGAAGAGCGTCTCCGCGATGTGATGGCTGTTGCGGCCGCGGAGGAGGTCGAGGTGGAGGTTGAGGCGACCGTGGTCGGCGAGCGCCCAGAAGAAGTCCTCGAAGAGCTCGGTCGGCATGTCACCGATCCGCCGGGCGCGGAAGACGACGCCGAAATGCAGCCAGGGCCGTCCGGAGAGGTCGACCACGCAGCGCGCGAGGGCCTCGTCGAGGGGGCAGTAGGCGTGGCCGAAGCGGGCGATCCCCGCCTTGTCCCCGAGCGCGACCTTGAGGGCCTGGCCGAGGGCGATCCCGACGTCCTCCACCGAATGATGGGCGTCGACGTGCAGGTCCCCCCGGCAGCGCAGCTCGAGATCGAACCGGGAGTGCGTGGCGAGAGACGCGAGCATGTGGTCGAGGAAGCCGACGCCCGTCGCCACCTTCGATCGTCCCGCGCCGTCCAGGTTGAGCGCGAGCGCGATGTCCGTCTCGCGCGTCTTCCTCTTGACCGCCGCCCGGCGCGCCCGCATCACGCCCTCCCCTGCCGCAGGAGAATCCCCGCCTCCACCAGCGCGGATCCCAGCGCGTGGAGGAAGGCCTCGTTCTCCTCCTCGGTCCCGACGCTCACCCGGAGGCAGCGCGACAGCATGGGCTGCGCGGTGATGTCCCGCACGAGCACACCTCGCCGGTGGAGCGAAGCGAAGACCGCCCTGGGATCGGCGGCGAGCAGCTCGAGTAGGAAGAAGTTCGCCCGCGAGGGCCAGGCCCGGATGCCGGGCATGTCCTTCAGCCTCGCGATCAGCCGGTCGCGGGCGGCCACGATCCGAGCCACCGCCTCCGCGAGGGCGGAGGCCTCCCGCATCGCCTCCATCGCCGCCGTCTCCGAGAAGACGTTGAGGTTGTGGGGCAGGCGGGCCTTGTTCACCTCGCGCACGAGCTCGGGCGCGGCGAGGAGATACCCGATCCGCAGCCCGGCCAGCGCCATCGCCTTCGAGAACGTCCGCAGCACCACGAGGTTGGGGCACCGCTCGAGGAGCGGCACCGCCGTCGCCCCCGCGAACTCGTGGTAGGCCTCGTCGACGACGACCAGGCCGTCCCCGGCGCGACACAGCCTCTCGATCTCCGGGGGCGCGAGCACGGTGCCGGTCGGGTTGTTGGGCGAGCAGACGATCGTCATCGCCGCGCCCGTCCTCCGCTGCGCCTCCGCCAGGGCGTCCGCGTCGTAGTCGAATCCCGGCCGAAGCGGGACCCGCACCGTCTTCCCGCCGAGGATCGCGGCCAGGTGAGCGTAGAGGGTGAACGTCGGCTCCGGGATCACGACGACGGTGCGGGGCCCGATCGTCACCCGCAGCAGCGCCTCGATGAGCTCGTTGGATCCGTTGCCGGCGAGGATCCCATCCGCACGCCAGCCCGAGAAGCGCGCGAGAGCCTCCCGCAGCTCCCGGGGGTCGAACGCGGGATAGCGGCCCCAGGGCCGCGCGAGCGCCCGCTCGACGATCCGCCGCTTCAAGGCCTCCGGGACCTCGTACGGGTTCTCGTTCTGGTTCAGCTTCACCGCCGCCGTCTGCACGATGAGGGTGTAGGCCTCGAGGGCGCGCACGGCGGGCTTGACGCAGTCGAGTGCGGCTCGCGGGCGCGTCCTCTTCGATGCCGTCCTCATGCCTCCCCCTCGAAGCGCGCGAGGACGCTCCGGGCATGGGCGCGGAAGCCCTCCGCACGCGCCACGCAGACGACGCCCGAGGCCACGCGGGCGAGCCCGGCCCGGCTCATCCGCACGACGCTCGTCCGGCGCTCGAAGTCGCGCACCGAGAGCGGCGAGGCGAAGCGCGCCGATCCCCCCGTCGGCAGCACGTGGTTGGGCCCGATCCCGTAGTCACCCACCGCCACCGGGGAGAAGCGGCCGACGAAGACGGCGCCGGCGACGATCTGGCGCGCCACCGCCTCCGCGCGGCGGGTCATGACCTCGACGTGCTCGGGGGCGAGTGCATTGACGGCGGCGATGGCCTCCGCGAGATCCCGCACAAGGACGATCGCGCCCTGGCGCGCGAGCGCCCGCCGCGCAGAGGCGGGGTTGGCGACCGAGGGGAGCCCGGCGGCGACCCGCCGGCCGACCTCCGAGGCCAGCGCCCTCGAGGAGGTGACGAGCACGACCGTCTCGTCCCCGCTGCCGTGCTCGGCCTGGGCCAGGAGGTCTGCTGCCACCAACCCCGCGTCGGCGGTCGCGTCGGCGAGGACCACGATCTCGCTCGGGCCTGCCTCGTGATCGATTTCGACCCGACCCCGCACGAGGCGCTTGGCGGCGTTGACGTGGGCGTTGCCGGGACCGACGATCTTGTCCACCCGGGGGATCGTCTCCGTACCGTAGGCGAGCGCGGCGATGGCCTGAGCGCCGCCAACGCGGTAGACCTCGCCCTCGACTCCCGCGATCACGAGGGCGGCGGCCACGGCCGGGCTCGCCTCGAGCGTGCGCGGCGGCGTCGCCACCGCGATCCGTCCGACGACGGCCACCTTCGCCGGGATCGCGTTCATCAGGACCGACGACGGGTAGGCCCCGGCCCCGCCGGGGACGTAGAGCCCGACCGACGCCAGCGGGCGGACGACCTCCTGGAGAACCGAGCCGTCGGCGGTGCGCCATTGGAAACCGGGGTCGCGCTGTCGCCGGTGAAAGGCCTCGATACGGTGCGCCATCTCCCGCAGGGCGGCGGTGAGGTCGCGGTGGGCGCCCGCGGCGCGGGCGTGAATCTCCCGGGGCGGGACGCGCAGGCGGGACGCGTCCACCTTCACGCCGTCGAAGCGCGCGGTGAGACGCACGAGCGCGCGGTCGCCCTCGCGTCGGACGGCAGC
>Ga0209342_10004569_pt1 | contig 14365 bp, 15 predicted proteins | sample RifCSP16_2_FD_184023 | JGI IMG/M metagenome (GOLD analysis project Ga0209342, IMG submission 184023) | Soil microbial communities from Rifle, Colorado - Rifle CSP2_sed 16_2 (SPAdes) (version 2) | ecosystem: Environmental > Terrestrial > Deep subsurface > Rock core/Sediment | place: Rifle... | reverse complement strand
GCGCAGCAGTCGAGCGTCGTCGCCCCGTTGCGCCACCAGTTGCACGCCCAGCGGCAGTCCGTTCGAGCCGCGCATCAACGGCAAGTTGAGCGCGGGCGTACCTAGCAGCGTCCACAGGGTGCAGAACGCGGGATCGCCGGTCGCGCCCAGGCCCTTGGGCGCCGTGCCGGGCGCGGCCGGTGTCAGGATCGCGTCGTAGCGCTCGAATATCTCACCGAAGCCTTCGTTCAGGATCGGGATTCGTGCCAGCGCCTGCTGGTACTCGAGCGCACGCACTTCGCGCCCGCGCGCGAGCAGCGCGCGCAGCCGCTCGGAGAGGCGCTCGCGTCCCTTCTCCCATTCGAGGTCGAGGTTTGCCGCCATCTCGGCGTCCATGATCGTGCAATGCCAGTCGAGCGCGCGCTGCGCCGTTTCGGGCAGCTCCACCTCGACCACGCGATCCCCGAGCTCGCCCACAAGCTCGGCGAACGCTTCCCTCGTTTCATCCTCGGCGCGATTCCATGCCGGCCCCTTGACGAAGGCGAACAGCGGGGGCAGCGGCGGCGGCTGCAACGCGATATCGGGAAACGGGATGCGCGCTCGCGGGCGGGTATCGGGATCCAGTTCATCGTGGCCGACGAGCTGCTCCGAGAGCAGCGCCACGTCGCCGATCGAGCGTGCAAACACACCCACGTGGTCGAGCGTGCGCGAGAGCTTCAGGATTCCGTTGCGCGGGATGAGCCCATGGGTCGGCTTGAATCCGTAGACCCCGCAGAATGCGGCCGGCCGGATCACCGAGCCGTTGGTCTGCGTCCCGAGCGCAAGCGGCACCATGCCCGCAGCGACCGCGGCGGCGGACCCGGAGGACGAGCCACCGGGCGTGTGCTCCGGGTGGTGCGGATTGCGCGTCTTTCCGGGATGGAAATACGCGCATTCGGTGGTGACGGTCTTGCCCATGATCACGGCACCCGCGGCGCGCAGCATTGCCACCACGGCTGCATCGTGCGCCGGGGTTCTTCCCGCGTGCAGCACCGTGCCATCCTCGGTCGGCATGTCGGCGGTGTCGATGATGTCCTTGATGCCGACGGGTATCCCGTGCAGTGCACCGGTGGGATGGCCCTGGCTACGGTCCAAATCGCGCGCGCGCGCCTGCGCGAGCGCATGATCGGGGTCGAGAAACTGCCACGCCTCGACCTGCGGCTCCGCTTCGCGGATCCGCGCGAGGCAGGCTGCTACCAGCTGCTCGGAGCTGATCGCGCCATCGCGGATCGCGCGCGCCGCATCGCACGCGGAGAGCCAGTTCAACTGGGAGGCGTCCATTGCTTCAGCCGCCGTAAATCGCCCTCGGCAGCCACAACGCCGTCTGGGGAAACACATACACCACGAGCATCGACAGCAGCACGATATACAGGAACGGCATGCAGCCGCTGAAAATCTGCGTCAGCAGGACATGCTTGGGCGCGATCCCTTTGAGGTAGTAGGCGGCCATCGCCATCGGCGGCGAGAGGAACGCCGTCTGCAGGTTCAGCGCCACCAGCAGCCCGAACATCAGCGGATCGATGTGGAAGTGCGGCAGCAGCGGCAGGAAGATGGGCACGAAAATGATGATGATCTCGGTCCATTCCAGCGGCCAGCCGAGCAGGAAGATGATGAGCTGCGCCACGATCAGGAACGTGATCGGGCTCATATTGAGGCCGAGCACGAATTTCTCGATGATGCTCTGGCCGCCGAGGTAACCGAAGACGCCGGCGAAGGTCGCCGAGCCGACGAACAGGAAGCACACCATCGCCGAAGTGCGCGCGGTGAGGAACACCGATTCCTTGAGCCGGCCCCAGGTGAATGAGCGGTAGGCGGCCGCCAGCACCACCGCGCCGAGCGCACCGACCGCCGCCGCCTCGGTCGGCGTTGCCAGGCCGAACATGATCGCGCCGAGCACGCAAAGGATCAGGATCGCAAGCGGGACGAACGACTTGAACACCATCGCGACCACTTGCGCCAGGGGCACGTTGCCCTGCTCCTTGGGCAGCGGTGGCGCGAGATGAGGCTTGAACGTCGCCAGGACCATGACGTACACGCAATACATGCCGGCGAGCAGGAAGCCGGGAATGATCGCGGCAGCGTAAAGCTGGATCACCGACATGCCGGCCATGGCGGCGTAGACGATCAGCATGATCGAGGGCGGGATCAGGATGCCCAGGCAGCCGCCCGCGCAGATCACGCCCGAGGCGAGCCTGACGTCGTAGCCCGCCTTGAGCATCTGCGGAAAAGCAAGCAGTCCCATCAGCGTCACTACCGCGCCTACGATCCCGGTGGCGGTAGCGAATAGCGCGCAGGTCAAGAGCGTCGCCACGGCGAGCGAGCCGGGCACGCGCTTGAGCGCGAGCTGCACGCTGAAGAACAGCTTGTCGAGCAGGTTGGAGCGCTCGACCATGTAGCCCATCAGCAAGAACAGCGGGATCGCCACCAGAACGTCGTTGTTCATGGTGGTAAAGGTATTTTGCGTGAGGAGGTAGAAGACGCGGTTGTCGAAAAACGCCTGATCGGGCTGAAAATAGGCGTAGTAGCCGAACCCCACCCCCAGTGCCATCAGCGTGAACGCGACCGGAAACCCGATCATGATGGTTGCGACCAGGATCCCCAGCATCACCAGCGCGACCATTCCCGGATCGATCATCGCGCTGCCCCTTGCGCAGCTTCCTCGGCGGCCTTCCTCGCGTGCTCCTCCAGGATCTGCTTCTCGAGCTCTTCCACATCGTGCAGCCGCGTCGGCCAGTCGTTGTCGCGCATGCACTGGATGCAGCGCAGAACCTCGGCCACACCTTGCAGTGCGAGCAGCCCGGCACCAAACGGGATCAGCATCTTGAGCGGCCAGATCGGCACGCCCGCCGGACTATTGACGCTCGACTCGAGAATCTTCATCGAAGTGTAGCCGTAGCTCCAACCGGAGAAAACAAGCGCGAGCACCCCCGGGAAGAAGAACAGGACGTAGAGCACCAGCTCGACCTTCGCCTGCGTGCGCGGCTGCCACATACGGTAAAACATGTCGGCGCGCACGTGGCCGCCGCGCGAAAGCGTGTAAGCGCCGGCCATGAAGAACATCGCGCCGTACATCAGGTAGCTGAAATCGAACGCCCAGCTGGTGGGCGCATTCAGGACGTAGCGCACGAATACTTCGTACGTGGTACCGAGAGTCAGGACCACAAGGCACCAGGCGAAGGCGTGCCCGACCGTCCGGCTCAGCAGGTCCACCCCGTAGATGAATCGGTTGATCATGCCTTACCCCAGATCGAACAAAAATTGGGGCGGCAGCGTCGGCTGCCGCCCCAGATCCTGCTCCCGCCGCTGCACTTTCGTGCCGCGGTTCGTTCTACACCTTGGTCTTGAACACGTGCTCGAAGCCGAGCTTGTAATCCGCCACGTTCAAATGGGAATAGAAGGCGACGCGCTTGGCGAAGGCGCGCTGCGATTCCACAACTTTGGCAAAGAACGGATCCGCCTTGCCGAGCCGGTCGGTGAGCACGTCCCAGGCCTTGAGCTGCTCCACGAAGATCGACTTCGGCGTGCGGATGACGTTGACCTTGTGCTTGTGGATCAGGTCCTGCAGGTCCCTGGAATAGTTGTCCATCCCCGTCCAGAAATTGGACGAGCTGGCCGCCTCGACGCCGTATTGAAGGATCGCCTGCAGGTCCTTCGGGATCGAGTCCCACTTCTTCTTGTTGAAGATGATCTCGAAGAACTCCATCGCCTGGTGGAAGCTGCCCATCATGTAGTTCTTGATCGCGTCCTGGGCGCCGAAGCGCATGTCGGAAGTCGGGTTGTTGAACTCGAAGGCGTCGATCACGCCGCGCTCGAGCGCCGGCATGATTTCACCGCCCGGCAGCTGCGTCACCTTGGTACCCATCTCCTGGAACAGGTCGGCGGCGAGGCCGACCGTGCGGTACTTGAGTCCCTTGAGTCCGGCGGCCGACGTGATCGGCTTCCTGAACCAGCCGAGCGGCTGGGTCGGCATCGGCATGGCGAAAAAGCCCACGACATTGAGGTTCAGCTTTTGCAGCAGCTCGTTGTAGAGCGCCAGGCCGCCGCCGCGGTAGATCCAGGCGAGCGTCTCGTGCGCGTCCATGCCGTTGATCGGGCCCGACCCGAACAACGACGCTGCCTTCGACTTGCCGTACCAGTACACCGGCACGTTGTGAGCGGCATCGAGCACGCCCTGGCTCACGGCATCCATCTCCTGGAACGTCTTGACTACGGAGCCCGTGACGAGGAAGTCGATACGCAGCCGCCCGCCCGCCATCTCGTTGACGCGCTTCACGTACTCCTGGGCCATCTCGTTGAAGATGTCCTTCGCGCCCCACGCGCCCTGCATCTTGATCACGATCGGCGCCTGCGCCTTGGCGATCATCGGGAAACCGAGCGCTGCCGTCCCCGCGGCCGCGGCGGTGGCACCAGCGAGGAACTTGCGGCGTGAAGCCTTGACTTGTTCGTTGCTCATCGATTTGCCTCCTTAAGGATTGATGCGTGCGGGGCTGCAGCCCCGTTCGGAATTGCCGCGGAATCATACTCCCGCGCGATCGGACCCGGCAAGGAGATCCGGGTGCGCGGGGCCGCGCCGGCGGCGGCGTGCCGGATCCCGGGAGCTCTGCCTCACAGGTAGTACAGCAGCAGGTACGCCGCGAGCATCAGCGCCACCCAGAGCGCCATGCCGCCGGTGCTCCAGGTGCGCGCGAGCACGCCGTCCGCGCCATGCAACCGCCGCAGCAACGCGAACAAGCGCGCGGCCGTGCCCCCGGTCATGTCGCGCGCGGCCGATCTCGCCATTCGCGCCAGCGTTTCGACGCCGCCCACCAGGACGGGCGCGAGATACCGGTAGAACCAATCGGTGTCCAGCGTGATCGTGAGCGTACGCCGCAGCAGCGGCAGCAGGACGAAGAACGCGAGCCCGGAAAATAGTAGCAGCTCCAGCTGCAGCACGACATGCCAACCGGTGTAGGGCCGGTATTCCACCGGAAACGGCAGCAGCGCGTACAACGGTTCGAAGAACACACCCAGGCCAATACACAATGCGGCGAACAGCCCCATCGCGAGACGCATGCCGAGCGGCGGTTCGGCAGGGCGCAAGCCGGAGTCCTTCTGGAAGAACACGAACCACGGGAACTTGATGCCGGCGTGCAGGAACACGCCTGCCGATGCGGCGGCGAGCAGCAGCCACACGGGCAGCAGGTGCAGTTCGGCCGCCGCCTGGGAGATCATCGATTTGGAAACGAAGCCGGAAGTCAGCGGGAACGACGAGATCGCGAGCGCGCCGATCGAGCCGCAGAACGTGGTGAACGGCATGGTGCGGAACAGGCCGCCGAGTTCGCTGCACTTGCGCCGCCCGGTCGCGTGCAGCACCGCGCCCGCCGACATCAGCAGCAGCGCCTTGTAGATGATGTGAGTGAAGGCGTGCGCGGCCGCGCCGTTCAGCGCGAGCTGCGTGCCGATGCCGATCCCGGCGACCATGAAACCGACCTGGTTGACGATGCTGTAGGCGAGGATGCGCCGCATGTCGTTCTCGAGCAGCGCGTACACGATGCCGTAGAACACCATGAACAACCCCACCCAGACGAGCAGCTCGGTGCCGGGAAAACCGCGCAGCAGCACGTACACGGCGGTCTTCGTGGTGAACGCCGACAGGAACACGGTGCCACTCCACGACGCCTCTGGATAGGCGTCCGGCAGCCACGCCGACAGCGGCGGCGCGCCGGCGTTCAGCAGGAATCCCGCGAGGATCATCCAGTGCGCGGCTGAATCGAGCGTCATGCGCGCAAACGCGACCGACCCGGTGTCGGCGTAGTGCCCGGCGATGCCGGCAAAGAGCAGCGCCCCGCCGAGCAGGTGTATCGAGAGATAGCGCAGGCTCGCACGATAGGCGGGCGACGTCCCGGCGCTCCAGATGACGAGGGTCGAGCCCACCGCCATCAGCTCCCAGAAGATGAACAGCGTCGCGAGGTCGCCTGCAAGCGCGGCGCCGATCGCAGCGCCGCCGTAGACGAACGCCGCGGGCAGCTCGAGCCGGCTCACCTGGCCGAGCGCGAACAGCGTGCCACCGAACGCCATGATGGCGAAGATGAGTGCGAACAGGCGCGAAAGCCGGTCCACGGCGTAAGGCGCGATTTCGAGGCCCAGCCAGCTACCGCGCCAGAGCACACCCTCCGGCGCGGCCAGTACCAAGCCAATGGCCGCCGCCGGCAACGCCAGTGCGACCAGCGCGCGGGCGCGGCCGCGCAGGAACGAGAGCGCGAAACCGCCGCCGATGAGCAAAAGCCCCGGGTGGACGATCTCAGCGATCATCGTCGGGCTCCTCGTAATAGCGGTCTTGGCGCTTGAGCCATGCGCCCATCGCCTTGGCCGCCAGGATCAGCGCCGCGCAGGCGAGAAACCCGTACCAGGCGCCGAAGGCGAACACGCCCTCCACGCTGAAATGCGCTTCGCGCTCGACCGCGAACTCGGCCGCCACGGTGAGCGCCAGCACCGCGAGGAACGCGCACCAGAGCAGCCGGATCGTGGCGGGCCGGGCGAGCCAGTGGTCGGACATCAGGTGCCTCCCTGGAGCGTCCGCGCCAGCGCGAGCGGAACCTCAGGCAGGAAAAACAGCAGCACCGTCAGCGCCGCGGTTGTAACGAGCGCCGCCACCATCGGCCACGGCGCCTCGCCGTGCGCGTGCTCCCCGGCCGGCGGCGGGCGCAGGAACGCCCGGTGCACGATGGGCGCGAAGTAGCCCGCGGTGAGCAGCGTGCTCGCGATGATCACCGCGACGGCCGTCCAGTGCTGCGCCTGGAACGCGCCGCCGAGAAGGAACCACTTGCTGGTGAAGCCCGCGGCCGGCGGCAGCCCGACCATGGACAGCGCGCCGATCGCGAACGCGCCCATGGTCCAGGGCATGCGCCGGCCGATGCCGTCGAGCTGGCTCACCTCCGTCTTGTGCGACGCCGTGTAAATCGCGCCGGCAGCAAAAAAAAGCGTGATCTTGCCGACCGCGTGCGTCGCGATGTGCAGTGCGGCCGCTGCGACAGAAAGCGGCGTCAGCAGCGACGCCGCGAGCACCACGTAAGACAGCTGGCTCACCGTAGAGTAGGCAAGCCGCCGCTTGAGATTGTCTGCCCGCAGCGCCACGACCGACGCAGCGATGATCGTAAAACCGGCGACCGTGGGCAGCCAGTCGGCAGCGCGCACCTCGGCCAGCGTTTCGATGCCGAACACGTACACGATCACCTTGAGCACCGCGAACACGCCCGCCTTCACCACCGCCACGGCGTGCAGCAGTGCCGAGACCGGCGTCGGCGCCACCATCGCCGCCGGCAGCCAGCGATGAAACGGCATCAGCGCCGCCTTGCCGATGCCGAACATGTACAGCGCGAGCAGACCGCCGACGGCAGCGTTGGAGAGGCTGGCGTTGCGCAGGATGCCGCCGGGGGCGAATTCCAGCGTGCCGGCGAATGCCCAGGTGGCGATGATCGCCGGCAGCAGCAGCACGATCGAGGTGCCGAGCAGGAATCCGAGATAGGTGCGGCCGCCGGCGCGCGCTTCGCCGTCGCCGTGATGCGTCACCAGCGGCCAGGTGACCAGCGTCAGCATCTCGTAGAACAGGAACAGGGTCAGCAGGTTCGCCGAGAACGCGATGCCCATGGTCGCGGCGAGCGCGAGCGCGAAACAGACGTAGAAGCGCGTCTGCCGCGGTTCGTCGTTGCCGCGCATGTAGCCGATCGAATACACCGAGTTGACGATCCACAGGCTCGAGGCGACCAGCGCAAAGAGCATGCCGAGCGGCTCGACGCGAAAACCGAGTGCGATGCCCGGCAGCATCTCGAGCACCGCCAGCTGCGGCCGCTCGCCGGCGAGCACCGCCGGCAGCAGCCCGAGCACGCAGGCGAGCAGTGCCGCCGCCGTGGCGAGCGTCACGCTCTCGCGCAGGTTCGGCCAGCGTCCGGCGAGCGCGATCCCGGCGGCGCCGGCCGCGGGCACGAGCAGCACCGCGGCGATGAGTTGCGCGCCGCTCATGGCGCGCCCCCGAGCAGCAGCGCCGCCGCGCGCTGCGCCGTGCCTACGCTCCAGGAGGTCTGCAGCCCGAAGCCGACGCAAGCCGCCACCAGGATCCAGGCCGGCACCAGCATCGTCGCTGGGGTCTCGCCCGGTTCGGGGGTGCGTGCGCCAGGCGCGGAAAGGTACGCCGCCTCGACGAAACGCCAGACGTAAGCCGCGGCAATCAGCGAAGTCGCCACCACGAAGGCGACCAGCCACCAACTTCCGGCCTCGATCGCGCCCAGCACGAGGTACCACTTGCTGACGAATCCGGCGGTTCCCGGCACGCCGATCAGCGACAGCCCGGCGATGACGACGCCGAGCGAGGTGAGCGGCATGCTGCGCCCGAGACCGCGCGCGCATTCCAGGCTGGCGCCGCGGGCGCGCAGCGCGATCCCGCCGATCAGCAGGAACAGCGCGCCCTTGGTGATGCCGTGGTTGAACAGGTGCACCACCGCCGCGGTCAGGCCATCGTGCGAAGCCATGCTGATGCCGAGCGTGATGTAGCCGATCTGCGCCACGCTCGAATAGGCAAAGAGGCGCTTCAGGTCCGCCTGCCACAGCGCCACCAGCGACGCGGTGAGGATCGCGACAAGCGACAGCGCGAGCAGGATCTCGCGCATCGGCAGCAACTCGGTCACCAGTTGCAGGCCGAAGATGCCGAAGTAAAAGCGCAGCAGCACGTAAACCGACACCTTGGTGGCGGTCGCGGCGAGAAACGCCGTCACCGCGGAAGGCGCGTAGGCATAGGCGTTCGGCAGCCAGAAATGCAGCGGGAACAGCGCCAGCTTGAGCGACACGCCCACGGTGATGAAGGCGAGCGCCGCGAGCACGGCGCGCGGGCTCGCCGCCTGTGGCAGGCGCTCGGCGAGGTCGGCGATGTTGAGGGTTCCGGTCGCCAGGTAGAGCAGTCCCACGCCGATGACGTAGAAGGTCGCGCCGATGGTGCCGAGGATCAGGTACTGGTAGGCCGCCAGCAGCGCACGGCGGTCGCGGCCGAGCGCGATCAGCACGTAGCTCGACAGCGAGGCGATCTCCATGAACACGAACAGGTTGAAGGCGTCGCCGGTGATCGTCATGCCGAGGAGCCCCGCGACGCACAGGCAGTGCATGGCGTAATACAGGTACAGTTGGTCGCGCGGCAACTCGGCGGCGATGCTCCGCCAGGCGTAAAGCGCCGTCAGCGTGCCGATGCCCGAGACCAGCACCAGCACGAACGCCGACAGCGCATCCACCCGGTACTCGATGCCCCACGGCGGAGACCAGCTGCCGAGATGGTAGGAAATCGGCCCCTGCGCAGCGACCTCCGCCGCGAGCACCAGGGCCGCGGCGAAACTGAAGGCGCAGGCGGCGCTGGCGATCGCCCATGCCGAGGACGAGCGGCGCAACAGCACCGCCAGCGGCGCCGCCAGCAGGGGCACGACCACGACGAGCGCGGGCAGGTGCGCGAGCGTCACGCGCCGGCCCCGCTGTCGCGGTCGGCAGCGAGAATCTCGTCCTCCTCGATGGAGCCGTAGGCCTCGCGGATGCGCACCACGATCGCAAGACCGAGTGCCAGCGTGGCGACCCCGACCACGATGGCGGTGAGGATGAGCACGTGCGGCAGCGGGTTCGAGTACACCTTGAAGCCGTCGGCGACGATCGGCGCGGTGCCGCCGATCAGCTTGCCGGGCGCGATGTAGAGCAGGTAGACCGAAGTCTGGAAGATCGACAGCCCGATCAGTTTCTTGATCAGGTTGCCGCGCGCGATCACGATGTACAGCCCGGCGACCATCAGGATCACGGTGATCCAGTAGCTGTAATGACCGAGAACGCTCATGTGCACTTCGATGTCCGCTCAGCGTTCTTCGTCCAGTCCGCGGCCGCGGCCGGCGAACATGTAGAAGATCTTCAGCATCACGCCGGTAACGGTGATGCCGACGCCGGCCTCGACCCAGAAGATGCCGCGGTGCTGGCCGGCGACCGGGTCGTGATCGAGCACGAAGTAGTCGAGGTAGTTGCCGCCCAGCACGATGCCGGCGACGCCGACGCCGGCGTAGAGCAGCACGCCGAGCGCCACCATCGCCTCGACCACCGCGTCCGGCGCGAGGCGCCGTGCCGCGGGCAGGCCGAAGATGAGCGCGTAGAAGATGACCGCGGCGGCCGCGATCACGCCGGCCTGGAAGCCGCCGCCCGGGCCGAAGTCGCCGTGAAACTGGACGTACAGGGCAAACAGCAGCATGTACGGGATGAACAGCTTGCCGACCACGCGCAGCACCATCTGGCGTCTCATCGGTCCTCCTCGCGGCGCCGTGCGCGACGCAACAGCGCGATGACGCCGATGCCCGCGGTGAACACCACCACCGTCTCGCCAAGCGTGTCGTAACCGCGGTAGCTCGCAAGCACGGCGGTCACAACGTTCGGCACGCCGGTCTCCTTCAAGGCCTGCGCGAGGTAGCGCGGAACGACATGCGTGTGGAACGGCGCCTGCGGATCCGAGAATTCGGGCAGTCCGAAGGTGCCGTAGACAAGCGCCCCTACGATCACCAGCGCGACACCCAGGGGCAGCCACGGTCGATCGAGCGGCTTGGCCTCCTCGCCGCCGCACAGGTAGAGCGCACCGAGCAGCAGCACGGTGGAGATGCCGGCGCCGACCGACGCCTCGGTCATCGCGACGTCCACCGCATCCAGCGCCACCAGCACCGTGGCCATCAGGAAACTGTAGATGCCCGCCAGCACGACCACGGAAAACAGGTTGCGCTGCAGGACGATGGCGAGCACGGTCACCACCATCATGGTGAGCAGCACCTGAACGATCAGCGCTTCGATGGCTCGCCCTCCTCGTCGGCCTCGGGCCGCAGGCCGCGCACCAGCGCGGCGTTGGCCAGCGCGTGCGTCGCGGTCGGCGAGGCGAAGAAGATCAGCACGCCGATCACCGCCAGCTTGATGCAGGCCAGCGTCCAGCCGGCTTGCAGCATCAGTCCCGCGAGCAGCAGGCCGGCGCCCGCCGAATCGATCACGCTCGCCGCGTGCGTGCGCGGATAGAAACCCTTGAGGCGCAGCAGCCCGATCCCGCCGATGACGCAGAACGCGCTGCCGGCAACGATCAGGGCCCAGGACAGGGCCTCGAGCGCGACGCTCATCGGCCCGCCTCGTCCTCGCCCGGATCGCCCAGGTCGCCGTAGCGGAAGAACTTCAGCACCGCGATGGTGCCGATGACGTTGAGCAGGCCGTAGAGGATCGCGAGATCGAGGAATTCCGGGCGCTCGGTGAGAAAGCCGAACACCGCGAGCATCAGCAGGGCCAGGGTGCCGATCGAGTTGGCCGCCAGCGCGCGATCGAACACCGTCGGCCCGCCGACCGCTCGCGCGAGCGCGAGGCCGAGCGCGGCGAGCAGCGCGAGCGAGGCGAGCGCGAACATCAGGCGCTGCCCTCGAAGCGCTCGACGCGCCGGTCCATCTCGCTCACCGCGGTCGCAGCGGCGCCCTCGCGCGTCAGCGCGTGCACGGTGAACTGGTCGTAACCGACTTCGATCGAGAGCGTGCCCGGGGTCAGGGTGATGGAATTGGCGTGCGTCACCAGCCCGACCACGGTCTTCTGCCGCGGGCTGAAGCGCACCACCGTGGGACTCACCGGCAGCTTGGGGTCGAGGATGATGCGCGCGACATCGAGCGCCGATTTCAGGATTTCCCGCACCAGCCACGGCCAGTAGGTCACCGCCGACCAGGTGAGATGGATTGGATGGCCTTCGTGGTCGATCACGTCCATGCGGTGCGCGAGCCACGCCACGCACAGCGCCGAGCCGAATCCCGCGGCAAGGAGAAACGGCGTGAAGAACCCCGACATCAGGATCCAGAACACGGAGAGCGCGGCAATGAGACTGACGATCCGGAACATGGGTTCCCATTCAGCAAAGAGACCGACCTGCGCAGGGCAGGCGGATTGTAGCGTGATCGACTTGTCGTGAAACAAGCCGTGCCCGTCCTGTGGTGTGCTCATCGCTCGCCCGGAAAGGGGCGATGAAGCGGGCCGTGTGCCTCGCCGCGCTGCTGTTCCTGCCTTTCACGGTCCTCGCCAGGGCCGTGGTGGCGGCGGCGGAAATCCGCGGCGCCATCAGCCCCGCCAGCGCCGCGGACTTCCTGCGCGCGCTGGACGAAGCGAAGCGGGTCGCAGGTGTTCGCCATCATGCCGGGCGGCGCCTGGATCGCGATCGCGTTCTTTTTCCTGCTCTCGGCCGCGGCGCTCACTTCCGCAGTGTCGCTGCTGGAAGTGCCGGTGGCGATCGCCGGGCGTCTGGGCGTGTCGCGCGCAAGCGCCGCCGTCGCCATCGCCCTGTGCGCGTTCCTCGCCGGCGTGCCGTCCGCGCTCGGCAGCGGTCCGTGGCGCGAAGTGAGCCTCGCGGGCCGGCAGATCCTCGAGGCGGTGGACTTTCTCGCCGCCGACCTGCTCCTGCCGGTGGTCGGTATACTCGTGACGTTGTTCGCCGGCTGGGTGCTGCCGCGTGACGAAGCGCTCCGCCACTGTGGCCTGCCGCGGCCGCTGGCGCACGCCTTGCATGCGGCACTGCGCTACCTCGCGCCGGCCGCCATGCTGGTGACCCTGATCACGCTCGCTTTCGATTGAGGCGGATTCACGGAGAGGCCCGGTGCACGACGCGAACCAGCTGATCTTCATCGGCGCCCTGCTGTTCGTGGCGGCCGTGCTGCTCAGCGCCTGGGCGTATCGGGTCGGCGCGCCGCTGCTGCTCGTCTTCCTGGTGCTCGGCATGCTGGCCGGCGAGGACGGGCCCGGCGGCATCCGCTTCGACGACTATCGCGCCACCTACATCGTCGGCAACCTCGCCCTCGCGGTGGTCCTCTTCGATGGCGGCCTGCGCACGCGCTACTCGAGCTTCGCGCTCGGCTTCAGGCCCGCGCTTTCGGTCGCCACGCTCGGCGTGGCCGTGACGGCCGGCATCACCGGGCTGATCGCGGCCTGGGCGCTCGGCCTCAGCCTGCTGCAGGGCCTGCTCGTCGGCGCGATCGTCGGCTCGACCGACGCGGCAGCCGTGTTCTCGGTGCAGCGCAACCAGGGCATTGCGCTCAACCGGCGCGTGGCGACGGTGCTCGAGATCGAATCCGGCAGCAACGACCCGATGGCGATCTTCCTCACCGTGGCGCTGATCGCGCTGCTGGCGAGCGGCGCGCCCGTCTCGTGGCAGGTGGGCGCGTTCTTCGTCCAGCAGATGGGTCTCGGGCTGCTCGCAGGCTATGCCGGCGGCCGCGTTCTGGCGTGGACCATCAACCGCATTCGCCTCGCCGAAGGGCTGTTTCCCCTGCTCGCGCTCGCCGGCGGGCTGACCATCTTCGGCACCACCGCGCTCGCCGACGGCAGCGGCTTCCTCGCGATCTACGTCGCCGGCATCGTGCTCGGCAACCGCAAGGTGCACGCGGCTCAGGACATTCTGAACGTGCACGACGGCCTCGCCTGGCTCGCGCAGATCCTGATGTTCCTGGTGCTCGGGCTTCTGGCGCGCAGGCACCCGGCGCGCCGGCGGGACTTAGCTTGCGCGAACTGATCGAGCAGCGCTACAAGGGCGTGCCGGTCGTCGGCGACCGCGTCGTGCTCGGTGGCATCGAGCTGGTGGTCCGGGAAACGGACGGCAAGCGAATCACGCAGGTCGGTCTCGCATTCCACCAGCCCGCGCCCCAGGGAGACGGCAAATGAAGAAGAAGGTGTACGAGAAGCGCCTCGAACCGCTGCAGCTCGAGTTGAACAATCTGGCGCACTGGCTGCGCCACACGGGCCGGCGCCTCGTGGTGCTGTTCGAGGGCCGCGACACCGCCGGCAAGGGTGGCAGCATCAGCGCGATCGCGGAGACGCTCAACCCGCGCCAGGTGCGCATCGTGGCGCTGGCGAAACCGACCGAGCTCGAGCGCACGCAGTGGTATTTCCAGCGCTATGTTGCGCACCTGCCCGCGGCGGGCGAGATGGTGCTGTTCGATCGCAGCTGGTACAACCGCGCGGGCGTCGAGCGGGTCATGGGCTATTGCAGCGAGGCCGAATACCGCCGCTTCCTGAAGCAGGCACCGCTGTTCGAGAAGATGCTGACGGACGACGGCATCCTGCTCTGCAAGTACTGGCTGGCCGTGGACCAGAGCGTCCAGGAGGCGCGCTTCGCCGAGCGCGCCGGCAATCCACTCAAGCGCTGGAAGATCTCGCCGATCGATCTCGAGGCGCGCCAGCGCTACGCTGAGTACGGCCGCGCGCGCGGTGCCATGTTCGAGGCGACGCACCGCAGGCATGCGCCCTGGCACGTGGTCGAATTCAACGATCAGCGCCGCGGCCGGCTCGACCTCATCGCGCACCT
>Ga0209342_10004568_pt1 | contig 14366 bp, 15 predicted proteins | sample RifCSP16_2_FD_184023 | JGI IMG/M metagenome (GOLD analysis project Ga0209342, IMG submission 184023) | Soil microbial communities from Rifle, Colorado - Rifle CSP2_sed 16_2 (SPAdes) (version 2) | ecosystem: Environmental > Terrestrial > Deep subsurface > Rock core/Sediment | place: Rifle... | reverse complement strand
GGCGGAAGCAAGGAGAGCGGGTCGACGTACGTGTCGTCGTCGCCGACCCGAACGCCGAGATGGACGTACGCGACGTCGTGCTCCGGCTCTCCGGACGGCCCGGCCTCGGCGATCGTGTCGCCCGCCTCGACCGTCGCGCCGCGCTTCACGAGCAGCGTCCCCAAATGCGTGAGGGACGCCTTATGGCCGTCGCGGGTAGCAATCGTCACGGTGAGACCGTGAGTGGGAACCTGACCTGCGAACGTGACCTCTCCGGTCGCGGGCGCGCGTACGACGTTCGCGCTGCCGAGTGCAATGTCCACCCCTCGATGCTGCCCGCCCGCGTACTTGTTGTCCGACACCGAGAACTCGCGAAGGATGGGACCGTCCGCGGGCCATGCCCACGCCCATGAGGTCGGCGTCACAGCGAGCGCGAACGCAGTCGCTGCGACACCGACGATCGCCCATCTCGTTGCCCGTCGAGTGAACATGCTGTCGACGGTAGCGCCTGACCTGCGTGCGGGCAACGTAATTGACGAAGTTGTTACAGAGAGCGTCGGTAGAGGGCGTTCTTGGACGCCCCAGTCAGGCCCGCGACGACCTCCACGGCCTTTCGGCGCGGCACACCGACCGCGCCCAGCTCGGCCACGGCCTCGAGCGCCCTCTCCAACCCATCGTCCTCGGGAGGACCTCCCACTGTCGCGCCGATCACGATCGTCACTTCGCCCTTCGGCGGCTCGGCGAACCGCGCGGCGAGCTCCTGCAGCGTCCCGCGCGCGACCTCTTCGAACCGCTTGGTCAGCTCGCGGCACACGGCAGCCGGGCGCTCCGGCATCTCGGCCGCGAGAGCCGCGAGCGAGGTCGGCAGCCGGCGCGGGGACTCGAACGCAACGACAGCCTCCGGCCGGCGTGCAATCTCCTGCACGAAGTCGGCGAGCTGGCCGGCACGCCGAGGCACGTAGCCCACGAACCGGTACCCGGTGCCCGCGAGGCCGCTGGCGACGAGAGCGGTCTCCACGGACGAAGGTCCGGGAAGAACCGTCACGTCGAGCCCGGCCTCGGACACCGCGCGAATCAGTCGGGATCCCGGATCGTTGACACCTGGCAACCCTGCGTCGGAGACGAGCGCAACCCGCTCGCCGCGCGCGAGCCGACTCAGCACCTCGTCGGCGCGAGCCGCCTCATTGTGGCGGTGATAGCTGAGCAGGCGCGCCTCGATCCCGTGCCGGTCGAGGAGGATGCGCGTCCGCCGGGTGTCCTCGCAGAGGACGACGTCCGCTGCACGCAACTCCGCCAGCACGCGAAGCGTCACATCGTCGAGGTTGCCGATCGGAGTCGCACAGACCGCGAGGGGCACGGAATCGCCTACCGAATCCCGTCGAGCGCCTCGTACGCGACCAGCGCCGCCCCGACGAGGCCGGCCTCGGCGCCCAACTCGGCCGGGGCGACGCGAAGAGTCTCGTCCGCCGGCGGAATCGCCTCGCGGCGAGCCGCCTCTCGCGCAGGCCCGAGCACCAGCTCGCCAGCGGCGGCGCCGAAGCCACCTCCCACGACCGTGAGGTCGGGATCGAAGAGGTTGACCAGGGAGCCGATCGCCGCTCCGAGCGACTCGCCGATGATGGCGAGCGCTTCCCGAGCTCTCGGATCGCCGCCCTTCGCCTTGTCGATCAGCAAGTGAGCATCCCCGGCGGCGCCGTACAGATCGCGCGCCGCACGATCGGCAGCGGGACCCGAGGCGAGCACCTCCAAGTGCCCCCTGCCGCCGCACGTACACGGTGGCCCTCCTTCCTGGACGACGACGTGCCCGAGCTCGGCCCAACCGCGAAAGAGCTGCCCGTCGATCACGATTCCTCCACCTACTCCCGTCCCGAGCGTGAACATCACGAGATTCGAGGCGCCGCGTCCCGCTCCGTGCTTCCACTCAGCGAGCGCCGCGACGCTCGCGTCGTTCTCGATGCCGACCGGCACTCCGTAGCGCTCCTTCGTGCGACTCACGAGATCGACATTCTCGAGCGGGAGATTCGTGGCTCGCAGGATCCGACCGGTGCCGCGCTCGAGGTTGGCCGGGATCCCGAAGCCGATCGCTCCGACCGTGTCGTCGAGGAGCTCCTCCACGGCCGCATCGAGGGCAGCGAGAACGTCCGCCTGCGACTCCGAAGGGCTGTGGATCTCGTGGTCCGCGAGGACGTTCCCGCCACGATCGACGAGGCCCGAGAGGATCTTCGTCCCGCCGACGTCGAGCCCGATGACGAGGGGAGCGGCCACGGCGCGTGGCTACCATAGCGACCCGAATGGCCGAGGGAGACAAGCCCTACCGGCTGTATCGCGGCGGCCGCAGGAAGGGCAAAGTCCCGCTCGGGAGTCAGACGCGCCCCTCGACTCAGCCCACGCGCACGCCCGACGGGCCGCGACGCCGACGACGTTGGGGTCTGTGGGTCGGGCTCACGTTGCTCGGCTCGGTGATCCTCCTCGCGGCCTGGGGTGCGCTTGGCTACCGCTCGTTCTCGAGTGGCGTCGACAAGGCCAACGAGCGGCTTCCTCGATCCGCAGCTGCGCGCCTTGCAAAGCAGGAAGGGTCGATCCTCTCTGAGCCGACGACGGTCCTCGTCGTCGGAACCGACGGCGGCCGGGCCCCCGGGCGAGGCGATGCCAATCGCTCGGACTCACTGCTCCTCCTCCGCACCGACCCCGGGAAGCACCGCATCTCGTATCTCTCGATCCCGAGAGACCTCCGGGTCGAGATCCCCGGTTACGGGACGTCGAAGATCAACGCGGCGAACCAGATCGGCGGCCCGGCACTCACGATCGACACGGTTCGCGCCCTGACCGGGCTCCGAATAGCCCACGTCGTGGTGGTCGACTTCGACGGCTTCCGCGAGCTCATCGACTCGCTGGGCGGGATCACCGTCGACGTCCCGAAGCCGATCCTGTCGAACCGTTTCGACTGCCCCTTCAAGCCCCGGAAGTGTCGGGACTGGAAGGGCTGGCGCTTCACGAAGGGGCCTCAGCACATGGACGGGCGCCGCGCGCTCGTCTACTCCCGAATCCGAACGAACCAGCTCGACCCGTCCGACACGGACATCAGCCGCGGGACGCGGCAGCAGGCAGTGGCCGATGCTGTCGGAGACGAGATCGCGAGCGTGGGCACGTTCCTCCGCCTACCTTTCAGCGGAGACTCGCTTGCGGCCCCACTCGCCACCGACTTGTCGGCATGGCAGCTCGCGCAGCTCGGCTGGGTCCGCTTCCGCGCCGACTCTAAGCGCTCCCTCCACTGTCGCCTCGGCGGAGAGCCCGCCTCGATCGGCGGTGAGTCGACGATCCTCGGCTCGGAGGACAACGTCGCGGTGATCTCGATGTTCCTCGGCCGGTCAGCACCGGTCGCGCCGCCCAAGGGAACGCTCTACGGCGCGGGCTGCACGCGCCGGCGTTAGGCAGAACCTTGCGCAAGACCGGAATCCGCGCGCGCGGATTCCGGTCGCGCGAAGATCCTGAGACGCGGCTTCGCGGCCGCGGCGCGCCTCGGGCCTAGCTTGTGTCTGAGGAGGGCTTGGGCTTCGACTCGCTCGCCGGCTTCTCGGCCGGCCTGTCGGCTGACTTGTCCTTCGAGGCCGTCGTTTCGCCGTCCTTGTCCTTGGGCTTCTTCTTTCCCTTGCCGTAGTCCGTGGAGTAGAACCCGGAGCCCTTGAAGTGCACCGCGACGGGGAACAGGATCTTCTCGACCGGACCAGCGCCGCACGTCACACAGACCTCGGAGGGCGGGTCGCTCATCCGCTGAAAGATCTCGAACGTGTGCCCGTTCGGGCAGCGGTACTCGTAGATCGGCACGGATCCGAAGGCTAACGACCGCTACGGCGTGGAGTGCTCCCGTTCGCGCTCCTCGTCGAGGATCTCGAGATGGCAAGGAGCGCTCTCGAATGCGGCAAGCCCGCGTGGCCGCCCGCGGCGACGTTGGGCTCGCCGGCGACGGTTCATCGCCGCGAGCGCAGCCGATGCACCAACGACGCTTCCGAGCACGAATGTGCGCAGTCCCTCTCGACGTTTCTCGCCGTCCACGACTCTGATCTTACGATCCACCTCACGATGTTGATCTGCTGCCTCGGCGATCTGACCCTCGACGTCGTCGTACGCCTCTCCGGCCCGATCGCCGTCGGAGGCGACACGGATGCGGAGATCGTGCTCGCTCCCGGCGGACAGGCGGCGAATGTCGCAGCCTGGGCTGCCTCGCTCGGCGCTTCAGCTCGCTTCGTCGGACGCACCGGCGACGATGACGCAGGATCGATCGCGCGCGGTCGGCTCCGTGAGCACGACGTCGAGGTCGTCGGGCCCGTCGTCGGCACCAACGGGCTCATCTGCTCGCTCGTGTCGCCGGATGGCGCGCGGTCGATGGCTGCCGACCGAGGCACCGCCGTCGGACTGCAGCCGGACGATCTCGACCCTGCTTGGTTCCGTGGCTGCGATCATCTCTTCGTTTCCGGGTACGCGCTGATGCGCGAGCCCGCACGAAGCGCCGCGCAGCGAGCCGTCAGGCTGGCCCGAAGCTGGGGTGCTCGCATCGGCATCGACCTTGCCTCATGGAGCGCGATCCGTGACTCAGGCGCTGACGCGTTCCGAGAGCTCGTGATCGAGCTCGAGCCGGACATCGTCTTCGCGAACGAGGACGAGGAGCGAATCGTCCGCGGTCCGCTCCCCGGAGTCACGTGGATCCTCAAGCGCGGCGCGCGTGGCTGCTCGTTCGACGGCGACCAGCGCGACGCGCTCACTGTGGAGCACGTCTTGGACTCGACGGGCGCCGGGGACGCCCTCGCCGCGGGTTGGATCGTAGGCGGCCCGGACCTAGCGCTCGAAGCCGCGGCTCGCTGTGTCGAGCAGCTTGGAGCAATGCCGTAGGTTTGCCATGTGAACGAGCTCGTCGACGTATCACCGGAGGTTCGGGCCGCCCTCGCCGGGGGCACACCAGTCGTCGCGTTGGAGACCACGCTCGTAGCGCACGGCTTCCCCGCGCCGTACGGGGTCGAAGTCGGTCTCCAGAGCGAGGCTGCCGTGCGCGCGGCCGGCGCCGTGCCGGCGGCCACCGGAGTGCTCGACGGCCGAATTCGCGTCGGTCTTTCCGAGGACGAGCTCGCCCGCTTCACCCCCGCCGCCCGCAAGGTCGGCCCGCGTGATCTCGCAGCCTGCGCCGTCGCGGGCGACATCGGGGCGACCACGGTCGGGGGGCTGCTCACAGTCGCGCGCGGCCTGGGGATTCGCTTCCTCGGCACCGGAGGGACGGGCGGTGTGCATCGCGGCTACCCGACGCCGCTCGACGTCTCCGCCGACCTGCTCGCACTCGTGAGCTCGCCCGTGCTCGTCGCATGCTCCGGCGTGAAGTCGCTCCTCGACGTCCCGGCGACGATGGAGCTCCTCGAGACTCTGGGCGTCCCCGTCCTCGGCTTCCGCACGGACACGCTGCCGCTCTTCTACTCAGCCAGCGGTGGTCCGCCCGTGCCACAGCGAGTTGACGATCCGGGGACTGCAGCCCGAGTCGCTGCCGCCCATTGGCAACTCGGTGGCTGCAGTCTCCTCCTCGCCAACCCACCGCCGGAGAGCCTCGACGTCGAGGGTCTGATCGAGCAAGCCGTCGCCGAAGCCGAGCGCCGGGAAGTGAGCGGCCAGGCAGTGACGCCGTTCGTGCTCGCCTTCCTCCACGAGCACTCCGATGGTCGAACTCGAGAGGTGAACCGGAAGCTGATCGTCGCCAACGCGCGGCTGGCCGCAGAGGTGTCGGTAGCTTTCGCCGCGCTGTGAGCCTCTACGACGCGGTTCGTGACCTGCCAATCCACATCGACGACTACTCGCTCGAGGGCCTCGAGTTGCAGGCTCGCCCCGAGTTCCTGCGCAAGACGACGATCGTTCACCTGCACGGCGCAGGCGAGGAGGGGATCGGCGAGGACGTGACGTACGAGGCGGCGGAGCACGACCGCCAGCAGGAGCGCGGGCCAACGCTCCTGATCGCCGGCGATTGGACGCTGCACACGTTCTCCGAGCACCTCGAAACGGTTGCGCTCTTCGACCCGTTGCCCGAGCGCCTTGTCTACCTCGACTACCGGAGGTGGGCGTTCGAGAGCGCCGCGCTCGATCTCGCGCTTCGACAGGCTGGAACCTCGCTGGGCGAAGCCGTCGGTCGAGAGCCACGACCGATCACGTTCGTCGTCTCGATGAGCCTCGGTGAGCCGCCATCGACGGAACGCTTCCGCTCCTGGCTCGACCTCTATCCCGGGTTGCGCTTCAAGCTCGACGCGAACTCCGAGTGGACGGACGGGCTTGTGTCAGAGCTCGCAGCGACCGACGCCGTCGACTCGATCGACTTCAAGGGCCACTACCAGGGCACGAGCGTGGACACGCCGCCCGACGCCGCGCTTTACCGGCGGGTCGCCGAGGGACTGCCCGAAGCGTGGCTGGAAGATCCGGCGCTCACCGACGAGACGACGCCGGTGCTCGAGCCTCACAGGGACCGCGTCACGTGGGACGCGCCGATCCACTCGGTGCAAGACATCGATGCTCTGGTGTGGCCGCCGAAGACGGTGAACGTCAAGCCGTCGCGATTCGGCTCGATCGAGCGGCTGTTCGCCGCGTACGACCACTGCGACGCCCACAGAATCGGCGCCTACGGCGGCGGCCAGTGGGAGCTCGGCCCGGGCCGCGGGCACATCCAGCTCCTCGCAGCCCTCTTCCACCCCGATACGCCGAACGACGTCGCGCCGCGCGAGTTCAACCTCGCGCCGCAGCCGGGCTTGCCCGCGAGTCCGTTGACCGTCAGGCCGAGCAACACCGGCTTCCTGGCGCTGTAGGGCTACGCGGCGGCGACCTGGGCGACGACGGGCGCGGCTCCGAGACGCGCGAAGATCGCAGCGGCCTCGCGCGCTGCGTCCTGGTCGCCGCAGCGCCCGAGGCCGAGCAGCGCGTACGCGCGCTCCGGGACCGATCCCCACTCGCCCCAGGCGGCGGCCTCACGATAGAGGGCAGCAGCCTCCTCGGTCTGCCCGCGCGCGTCGGCCAAGATCGCCCTGCCGGTCGTGATCGAGTGGAGAAGCAGCTTGGAATCCGCAGCCTCCGCAGCCTCGTCGACGAGGCTCTGAGCAAGCGTGAGATCCCCGGCCGCCATGCAGATTCGAAGCATGGTGGGCAATACGGGAAATGGAAATCCCGCCGACCGCTTGCGAGCAGTACGCTCGAACTCTGCCGCCAGACTGACCGCCTCGTCCAGATCGCCGCCCGCAGCGAAGGCAAACGCGGCTTGCGTGAGAGCTGGAGTCAACGTCTGTGGATTGGCGATCTCACGTGCCCGCGGAAGGAACGTGGCGGCATCCCGCCTTGCTTCGTCCACGCTACCCCGCTGCGCGTGAACGGGAGCAGACGCGATGAGCGCCCATACCTCGATCTGCGAGCCGCCACCTTGGTCGCGATCCCAGCGAGCAACTTCGTGGGCTTCGCGGAGAAGCTCGTCCCACTTCCCGAGCTCGTAGAGGGGAAAGAGTCTGGAAGTGCGTGCTCACATCTCATGGTGCGTCAGCCCACAGCGCCGCGCGAAGTCGAGTGAAGCTTGGACGAGCTCGAGACCGGCGGTCACACCCTCGAAGGCGGCGGCCACCTCCCCGAGGTTCATGTACGAGGTCGCGGTCTCGATGCCGAGCCCGAGCCGGAGGGCGAGGTCAAGGGCGTGGCGCATGTCCGCGAGGCCCTCCGCGTCGCCGAGCTCGATCCGTGCCATACCGCGGAACTGGAGGTGGCGAACGATGTTCTCGACCCCAAGCTCATCGGCAAGTGAGATGCCCCTCTCCGCCCAGGACAGCGCTTCCTGCGGCCGTCCACCGATCGCGTCCTCGCCTGCCGCGCGTTCGTAGGCGAGGACGAGGTCGGGCCCGGGCCGACGCTCGAGAATCGGGATCGCCTCACGGGTCAACTCGCGACCACGGGCGGTCTGCCCGTGTCGCCACAGGGCTCGCGCCAGCCCGACCATCGCGAGGGCGGCCGCGTGGTCGTCGCCCGCCGCACGTAGCGCGGGCAAGGATTCCTCGTACGCCTGCTCGGCGTCGGGCAATCGCCCCTGTTCCTGGAGCGCGCCTGCCAGCTGGACAAGGACGGCCGCATGTTCGGCTCCGTCGGTGGAGAGCTCGAGCGCCCGCCTGTAGGACGCCTCCGCTGCCGCGATGTCGAGCCGCATCGCACGATCGCCCGCGACGAGCAAGAACCTGTCGAGGGCGTCGCGGAGCTCCGGACGATCTTCACCGGCCGCCCGGGAGAGCTCCAGCGCCTGCTCGTAGTGATGGACCAGGATCTCGGCATGGTCGGCGACGCGCTCCTGCGCCGACCCCTCGATCCAGGCCGCCGCCGCCAGATGCTTCTGCGCGCGCGGGGCGCGCGGGATCTGCTGGTACGCCACGTCTCGAACGAGCGCGTGCCAGATCGCGAACTCCTCCTCCCCGCGGACCGAGGAGACCCGCGCGGGGCGGATGAACTCCCTGCGCACCAGCTCGCGTAGCCCGGCGAGAACCTCAACACGCTCTCGCTCGCCGAGCGCGGCCACCGCGCCCGTCCAGAACGTCCTCCCGACGACGCTCGCGTCGTGGAGGAGCGACTTCAACTCGGGCGAGAGCGTGTCCAGGCGGGCGGCGATGAGCGCCTGAACGGTCTCGGGAAGCTGGAGGTCTGTGCTGGCACCCCGCTCGACGAGCATGCGCGCGAACTGCTCCGTGTAGAGGGGGTTCCCACCGGCACGCTCGAGCATGGACGCCTGGGTCTCCGCGGGGAGAAGCGTGCGCTCGAGGAGGCCATGGAGAAGGCGCGCCGTCTCGTCTTCCGAGAGCGGTGACAACGAGATCGTCGTCGCGTTGCGCTTGCCGCCGCTCCAACCGGGACGCCGGTCGTAGAGCTCGGGTCGGGCCGTCGAGATGACGAGAAGCGGCACGAGCGCAGCCCAGTCGAGCAGGTGCTCCAGAAAGTCGAGGAGCGCCTCGTCCGCCCAGTGCAGGTCCCTCCATGACGAAGACGAGCGGACGTCGTGCCGCCATCGCTTCGAGGAACCGTCGCCAGGCCGCGAAGGCCTCTTCCCGACCGATGGCTCCGCCTTCGTTGTTCACGCCCGCGAGCGGCGCCAACCTCGCTGCGAACCACTCCCGCTCAGACGCGTCGTCGACGAGCGCCGACACGCACTGCTCGAGCTTCCCGGCAGCCTCGTGTTGGTCGTCCGACTCGAGGATCCCGGCCTCGGCCTTGACGATCTCGCCCAGTGCCCAGAAGGTGATCCCCTCTCCATAGGGCAGGCAGCGCCCGTGGCGCCAGGTGATCAGGTCGGGCCGGTCGTCGAGGGCCGTGCGGAGCTCGGTGACGAGGCGGCTCTTGCCGATCCCGGGCTCCCCCACGACGGTGACGAGCTGCACCGAGGACTCACGCTCCGCGCGGAGGAAGGTCTCGAGCAGCATCGTTCGCTCGTGCTCACGTCCGACGAACGGTGCGTGGGTCGCAGCCTCGGGCTGACCGACACGGCTACGGGCGTGCGTCGCGCGCCAGACAGGAATCGGCTCGGCTTTCCCCTTGGCGGCCACGGGCTCGAGCGGCTCGAACGTGATCACGCTCTCGGTCGAGCGTCTCGTCGCCTCGTCGACGATGACCGCGCCGACAGGTGCGGCGGACTGGAGGCGCGCAGCCGTGTTGACGACGTCGCCTGTGACGATTCCTTCCCCGCGTTCGGGGCGCGCTCCCAGCGCGACGACGGCCTCGCCCGTCGTGACGGCGGCGCGCACCGAGATCTCGAGCCCCTCTTCCCGCAGCTCCTCGATCGTGTCGAGGATTCGGAGCGCCGAGCGGACGGCGCGCTCTGCGTCGTCCTCGTGCGAGATGGGCGCGCCGAAGACCGCCATCACCGCGTCTCCGATGAACTTCTCCACCGTTCCGCCGAAGCGCTCGATGTCGATCTTCACCCGCTCGTGGTAGGGCCGCAGGGTCGCGCGAACGTCCTCGGGGTCGGCGCGATCCGAGCTGTTCGTGAAGCCGACAAGGTCGACGAAGAGCACCGAGACCACTTTGCGCTCCTCGCCCGTAGGTGCCTCGACCACGAGCGATTCCCCGCATGCGAGACAGAACCGAGCGCGCTCGGGATTCTCCTCACCACACGCGGGACAGACGAGCACCCGCGTCCTCTTCCTACTTGAAGCTCTCGAGGAGTTCGTCCACTGGGAGCAGCGGAAGCGACTCGATCTTCGCGCTACCGCGCGCTCCGAGCGCGACCGACACTCGCGCGATCGTCATGTCGTCGGGTGCCTCGACGATGTTGACGAAGTCATACTCGCCAAGCGCCGCCCATTGGTGCAGAACCTTCGCGCCCATCTCCTCGACGTCCTTGTTGACCTCCATGAGCCGGGCAGGGTTCGCCTGCAGTGTCTGCACGCCCTTCTCCGTCAGCGTCGTCAGCATGAGGTAGGTCGGCATATCACTCCTCCGATTCTCGTTGGTCGCGGAAGAGATCCTCGATCGCACGGGGGTCTCCGCGCGAGCGTAACCGAGCCTCCTGGTCGACGTACAGGATCGCGCCCCCGAGGAAGAGCAGCGGCGCGAGGACCGTGTCCGAGAGGAAGATCGCCGTCCTCACTGTGTTGTCGGCCTGCGACTCGAGGAGCAAGGCGAGGCCGAGGCGCATCAGGAAGAAGAGGATCACGAGCGTCGCCAGCGATCCGGCAGCGTGGATGTAGTCGACGCGGCCCAGAGCGAGCCCGCGGCGAACCGAGCCCGTGAACGACGTCCTCTCGACCATTGCCACCGGCACCGCGAGCCCGAATAGGGCGAGCCAAAAGACTCCCGCGAGAGCGAACCAGGGGAAGAAGAGCGCCGCGGGCACGAAGATCAGCGAACCTACCGCGACGGCGGTGAGCCACGATCGGCGCGGCGCGCTCCCGCCTGACGTCAACCGCGCGGCGTACGCATACGCGGCTGCAAAGACCGGCGCCGCGACGACCAGGCTCACGGCTACTCCCGCCCGGTCGATCCCGACGGTGAGCTGGTTGATCACGCCGACCACGAGTCCGAGCGGCAACGCCCGCAGGAAGTTCTGGCCGTACAACCGGATCGACTCGGCGACGAGCTGGCCGACCGTTCGCCGCTCAGGTGGCAGCGGTGGTGGCAGCTCCTGTGGTGTCCGTGGTGTCCGTGCTTTCCGCGCCATCCAGCGGACGCTACTCGGGTATCGCCGCGATCAGCCGCGGCAGCGCGTCCGCCATCGCCTCGAGCGCGCGTCCGATCCTCCAGCGCGAGCGGTCACCTTCCGCGAGCTCGTTCGAGATCGCCCTGACCTCGATCGCCGGGACGCCGGCGAGTGCGCATGCGCGCAGCACGGCGAAGCCCTCCATCGCCTCGACCCTGAGATTGCGGTGCGAATCACGCGCAGAACCGCCGACCGAGGCGCTCGTCCCGATCGGAAGCACGAGCGCGTCGGGGAGTGCGGCGCGCACGGATGCAAGAAGGCCGCCATCCGGTTCGACGCGCTGCACGACGGGAACCTCGGCCGAGATGTCGCAATAGACAGCCTCGCTCCCGACGACGAGGCCGCCTGGTGTTATCCCGCGAGCCCCCGCGATGCCGATGTGGAGCACGGCCCGGGGCGAGCTGAGCGCCAGCTCACGTGCAGTGGACGCAGCGGCCTCCACGGGGCCGACACCGCACACGAGGCCCGGGTAGTCACAGAGCTCTATGTCGGTCGCAGCAACGAGGAGCATGTCCGGCACATCATGGCCTGATCAGGCGAAAGACGGGATGGCGAGGCGCCTCCGCAGCCCACGCCTCGTCACCTGAGTCGAGGGAGACGTCGAAGAATGGACGCGTGACACGGCCGCGGCGGTAGTACTCGCGCAAGACTGGCACTGCCTCCTCCGGCGAAAGCTCATCGACGACGAGGCGCTCCCGACCTCGTCCGCGACGAAGCTCGACGCAGCCGGCCGCCCGCGCGTTCTTCACCCAGTTGCGGTCACCGTACGGCGCGACAAGCCACCGCTCATCACCCTCGCTCACGATGGATACGGGCGTTGTCCAGAGCTTCCCGGTCTTGCGGCCCGGCACGGTCAGGAGAAATGTGCGCGGCCCGGCAAGCCCTAGCCGAGCGAGTGGGCGCACGAGCGCGTTGATCGCACGACGACCGAGGCTCAGGCGATACGGCTTCGGGCTGCTGCCCATGCGGAGAGTAAAGCGGCACGCACGCGCTGCGACCGCCTCGGAGGGCGGTCGCAGCGTCTTCGGGTCCGAGGTGAGGTGACCCGTATCAGTGGGCGAGCGGACGGATCCGCGTGGTGCGAACCGCCAGCCAGAGCCCGAACATGAGCAGGATCCCGATTCCGAATCCGAGACCGATCTGCGGCCACTCGAGCTCTCGGCCCGAGCTCACGGCCGGATTTCCGACGGGGACGCTCGTAGGCCCGGTGACGTGGTCGTCGCCCGAAAGCCCGATGACCTCACGCCCGCCGTAGCCTGCGATGCGCTGAACACGCTCGGCGGCGTCGTTGTAGGTGAACGGCCGTGCGACTTCGTGGGAGTCCGGCCTGCTGACGAGCGTGTTGCCGACCTGAGCGCCGACGGTCGCCCGCTCGTTCGCGTAGAAGTACGCCACCGCGTCGGGCTCTAGAGAGCCGGCGAGCCGACCCTCGGCGAAGGCGGTGGGGACTGCGACCGTCAGCGCTGCGACGGCGATTCCGACGATGAGAGAGATCTTGCGGGTCATGGCTCCTCCTCTTCCTGTTCCTGGTGGCCCTCGTAACCACCTGTCTCGAGGCTAGGGAGCGGAAGGCGCTCCCGAAACGGGCGAATCACCCGTGTTTGAGGAGCTGACCCCTTGTGTTTGGCGGGACGCAAGCGCCGAGACGAGCTCCGCGCGATGCTTGATGCCCAGTTTCCCGAAGACGTGCGACAGGTGCCCTTCGACCGTGCGCTCCGAGAGAAACAGCGCTGCGGCGACCTCGCGGTTGGTCTTCCCTTCCGCAACGAGCGCGGCGATGCGCTCTTCTGCGGGCGTGAGCGCGCCCGGCGTCGCGGCGCGGCCGCTGATTCGCCGGAGCTCGGCACGTGCACGCTCGGCCCACAGTGCCGCTCCGATCCGCTCGAAGATCGCGAGCGCTTCCTCGAGCGTCTCGCGCGCCTCGCGTCGCCGCTTCGCCCGCCTTTGGGTTGCGCCTAGGGCGAGGAGCGTTCGGCCGCGGTCGAGTGGAAGCTCGACCTTCGCGTGCCAGTCGAGCGCCTCTCGATACGCCGCGAGTGCATCCTCGAGCTCTCCAGCCTGGGCGGCGAGCAGTCCGCGGCAGCGCAGGCAGTTGGCCAGCGCGGATGCGCGGCCGAGACGACGTGCGTTGCCTTCGTACCAGTCGAGTAGCTCGACGGCGTCCTCTCTTCTTGCGAGCTCGACCAACGCCTCCACAGCATCCACGACGAAGGGAGTTGCACTCGGCTCCGCGATGCCTTCTTGCCGGACGAATTCGACGCTCGGCTCGAGTTGCGCGAGAGCGGCATCCGGTGCTCCTACGGAGAGCTCGAGGTGTCCCAGCGCTCGACTCGCGACGAGCTCAGCGGCGCGACCGCCGGTTTCGGGAACGAGCTCGAGCGCACTCATCGCCGCTGCCCGTGCGCGCTCGATGCGCCCGCGTTGTGCCTCGACGAGACCCTCGAGCGCAAGGTGGTAGGCAGCAAGCGTGTTCTGGCCCGACTGTCCGGCCGCCTCCTGTCCATCGACTGCTCGCACCAGAGCCGCCTCGAGTTTGCCCATCGCGACCTCGACCTGACCGAGGATCACGAGCACGTAAGGCAGCGAGCTCTCGTCCCCGAGCTCGCGCGCTCGTTCCAGGAAGTGGAGAAGAGCCTCATGCGCTTCCGCAAGCTCGTCCGTCCACCAGTAGCGGACCGTCACCACGAACAGGGGTTGGCCGAGGACGCGTCCATGCTGAGCCGCGTCCTGAAGCTCGAGCGCCCGGATCGCGGTCCCCGCTGCGGTTGCCCGCCCGAGGAGCGTCTCGGCTACGACCTGCGAGCTGAGCGCCTCTGCGGCGAGCGCCTCGTCCCCGAGTTCCATGCCGAGCCGAGCTGCAAGCTGCGCGTGCTCGACGGCATCTTCGAGCTGTTCTCGGAGCCGGAAAAGGCACGCCGAAACACCCTCGTGGGCGACTGCGAGGATCTCGCGATCTCCTTCGGCTTCCTCAATTGCCTGCAGGAAGAGATCGACAGCCTCTCGCTGCATTTCGTATGAACGGACGCGAGCAAGCCGCATGATCGCCCTGGCACGCATTCCTCCGAACGGCAGCTTTGCGATCACGTCGCGAAGTTGCGCCTCCGCGCGGGGGGAGTCCCCTGACTCGAAATGCAAGTACGCGGCGTCAACGGTC
>Ga0209342_10004565_pt1 | contig 14370 bp, 12 predicted proteins | sample RifCSP16_2_FD_184023 | JGI IMG/M metagenome (GOLD analysis project Ga0209342, IMG submission 184023) | Soil microbial communities from Rifle, Colorado - Rifle CSP2_sed 16_2 (SPAdes) (version 2) | ecosystem: Environmental > Terrestrial > Deep subsurface > Rock core/Sediment | place: Rifle... | reverse complement strand
TTCTTGAGTGCAAGAAATGTCCTCGCGGGCTTCGCCGGCGCCTTCGCGGTGCGTCAGATCGCGGGGTTCATCACCTCGACCACAGAGGCTGCTGACAAGGTCCTGGAGCTATCACGGCAGACGGGGCTCTCGACGGAGGCCTTGAGCGAGCTCCGGTACGCGTCCCAGCTCACCGGGGTAGAGTTCGAGGGGCTTACGACCGGCCTGGTGCGTGGGATCAAGGGACTGGAGGAGTTCTCCAGGACCGGCGCCGGGCCCGCCAGGGAGGCCCTCGACGTCCTCGGCCAGGGGATCAAGGAATCGGTACGGCAGGGTAAGAGCCTCGAGGATCTCCTCCCCGAGCTGTCGGAGGCCTTCAAGCAGCTTTCGGCGGAGCAGCGGGTGTTCGCGGCAACTGAGCTCTTTGGCCGCGGTGGGGCTCCGATCATCCAGCTCCTCACGAGTGACATCGAGGCCCTGCGCCAGGAGGCGCGGGACCTCGGGCTCAGCCTCAGCCAGGAGGCCGCTGAGGGAGCTGACGAATTCAACGATTCGATCATTCGCCTGAAGGGAGCCTTCACTGGCCTGCGCCAGGAGATTGTCCTGACGCTTGGACCGGCGCTCACCGAAGTCTTCAACAACGCGGCGGATTCCTTCGCGATCTTGCGCCGCGAAGGAGTCCTTGAGTTCCTGGCTCGGGCTGGCGCGGAGCTGGGCGCTGCCTTCGGTGGCGAGCGTCGATTCACCGAACGAGAAGTGGCGGAAGAACGATCGAGAGGGCTCAAGCAGCAGGCGGAGGCCGCGAAGACCGCCGCCCAGGAGATGGAGAACCTCCGCCGAGTGGAGGCCGAACGCGACCGCGAGACTTTCCGGCCCCGGATCGGGGTCTCCTCCCCGGAGGCCCTCGAGGCGGAGTTCCCGGAGGTGGGTCCGACCCTCGAGCAGCGCGGTCTCGGCGAGGAGGAGATCGCGGCCTTCAAGAGCGCGAACGAAGCCTACAAGACCAGGATCGAGGTCCTCCGCCAGGAGGCGGACCTCCGCGACCAGGGGCTCGCCCGCCAGCGGGAAACGATCCAGGCCTGGCAGGCAGAGCATGACGCCCTGGTGGGCCTCCGCGGGGCCTTCGCTGACCTCCAGGAGGAGAGCAAGCAGTACGGGATCATCGCGCGGGAGATCGCCTTCGCGACGAGGGATCTCCTCGCGGACAACATCTCCCAAGCCCTGGAGAACATTGTCTCGAACACGAAGTCTCTCAAGGAGGCGTTCAAAGACATGGCGCGGGGGATCCTCCAGGACCTCCAGCGGTTGATCATCCGGACTCTCGTCTACCGCGCGGTGAGCGGGATCGTCGGCGGACTCGGGGGGGCCCTGACGGGCGGCGGCGCCGGCGGAGGCCTGGTGGGGATCTTCGGGAGCCAACCGGCGATCACCCCCCTTGGCCAGGCTCATGGCGGCGTGGCACCCGGGCATCTCCTCTCCCTCCGCGGGCATTACCAGTTCGGGGGGGTGGCGCGCTCGAGGGGGCTCTACGAGCTGGCCGAGGGGCTCCCGGAGGCGATCGTGCCCTTGCCGGACCGGCGCTCGATCCCGGTGCGATTCCAGGGAGCCGGGGGCACTCAGATCCAGCAGACGATCATCGTTAACTACACGCAGAGCGGCCCGGCCGGCTCCGGACGCGGCGACCGGGCCGAGGAGCGCGCAGTCCTCAGACGTAACGCCGAGACGATCGCCGAGATCATCGCCGAGAAGCAGAACTCGAGTCTCGCCTTCCGGGAGGCATTGCGGTGAGCGAGATCCTCAGTCTTGAGACCAATGGTTGGAAACTTCAGCGGGGCTATCTGCTCAAACCTCGCTATCAGGTCGTCTCTGACGAGCGCGAACTGGGAAACGTCGTGAGCGTCGCGGTGGCGTCGAAACCCCTCAGGACTTACCGCCTCAAGTACCGGGCCCAAGCGAGAGCTGCTTACGAATACGTGGAGAGTTTCTTCAACCGGCTCGTCGGTCAGGCGGCTCGCTTTGACTTCGAGATTCCGGAGTTCGTTCCTAGCCCGGACAAGGGTCCCGGGGTCGAGGCCGTCGCCGGTGGCACCCAAGGATCACGCACGATCTATGCGATCTATTCCTGGAAGAATGCCAACGGGATCACTCGCGGTAGCCCCGCGGCCTCGATCGCTGTCCCCGCAAACAATCTGCTCAAGATTACGCTCCCGTACTACCCTCCGAGCGTCACCCAGGCGGTCATCTACGCCACCCAAGGCGCGGCTGGCACCGAGCAGGAGCAGACGATTCTCACGAATCTCAAGACCTGGACCCAACCGGACGCGCCTCTCCTCGTCCTGACTTCCTCACCACCGAGCGAGAACACCGCCAAGGAGAAGATCGTCGCAAGGATGGTCGACTATGAGGTTACCCGACTCAACGGCACGGTCTACGACCTCGCGCTTGAGCTTGCGGAGGCCTACTGATGGCTCTGCCCCTCTCAAGTCTCCTGGAGATCTATAAATCAGCCGACGGCAAGACAGACATCCTCTGCGTCCTCTACGACATCGAGATCATCCCGGGAACGACGCTCCGCTTAGTTGAGGGCGATCCGACCGGCACAGGCAGCCTCGTCTATGGGGGAAACACCTATCTCGCCTCAGCGATCACACGGAGCGAGATCACTCAGAACATCGAGGGTGAGCTGCCTAGCCTCAACGTGGCTATCAGCAACGTCGACGGTCAGGCTGCAGGGTATATCGAGCAGTATGATCTTGATGGGAAGGCGGTCACCATCACGCGCGTCCTACTCAGTACTCTCAGTTCGGCTGATGCGCTGAGCGAAAGCTATAAGATTCACGAACATACTTACGACCGCCGTCAGGCCACTTTCAGGCTTGGAACTACGAACCTCTTCAAACGGCGGATGCCCCAGAAACAGTTCGTGCGCCATAAGTGCCAGCACATCTATGAGCAGAGGTTTCAGGAGGACAACGGGTGTTTTTATCCGTCGGATATCTTCGGGCCTGACACTCGCCAAAATTTCAAGATTGGCGCCACGACGGATGGAGAACAAAAGCGCCAGCATGGCTGGCACACGTTCAATGCGCTGAAGGTCTCGATCTGGGACACCGACACAAGCGTCCCTGACGCGGCGATCATCTCCTCTCAGAGTCTCGACATCGATTGGGTCGCGGCTGTGCACGCGGCGCCGTTCATGTTCAAGAAGGTGAGCGGCGATTTCGATTGCTGGGCGGAAGTGGAACCGACCGAATACAAGGCTGGAGCGAGATGCGGAATCCTCTGTTATGAGGCGTCCGGAGATCAGAATAGCTGGGTCTACCTCGTGCGGGAATGGAGCACCGCGGAGGAGTTCATCGTCCTCGTGGCCTCGGCGGAAGATGCCATCGGCGCTCTCCCCACGGCCCTCGAGGAAGAGAACGCTCCCTTCTTGCGGCTCAAGCGGGTCGGGAACTTGTTCACGAGCTACTGGTCTCTCGACGGGATCGCCTGGAGTCAGATCGAGCAGAGAACCGTTCAGCTCGATTCTGATGTCCGCCTGGGCCTCGCGATCTCGGCTCCCTCAACCGAGACCGGATCTGTCTCAACGGTCTTCAGACAATTCCGCTTTCTTTCCGGTGGACTTGCGACCTGTGACCGTACGCCTGAGGATTGCTCGAATCACGAGAACATCATTCACTTCCTGGGTTTTCTCGGCATCCCGCGAACATGAAGCTCGCCTCACTCTCAGTGATTTCGAGGCAGTTTCCGGCGGTGGAGATCGACTATCTCGACCTTCTTGCCTGGCGTTATCTCGCCGGAGGTCGGAACTCAAATGGCGTGGATTGCCTTGGCCTGGTCCTCGAGATCTTTCGGCGAGCTGGACTTGGACTCCCGGATCTCAAGATGGGCTCTGCGCTAGAATTCCAGGGTCTCTGGAATCAGGTGAGCGATGCCGACACGCTCTTTGATCTCGTCGACTATCCCGGGGAGGGTTGCCATCTGGGGACAGTGATCCGCTTGGGGCAAGTCATTTCTGTGACTGAACGGCAGGGAGTTGGGCTCCATCGGATCAATGCCATCAAGAGAATCAAGGGCGTGCGGTTCTTTCGACTTAAGACCGAGATGCTCCCGGATCAAGCACCGCCGCCCATGGGAGCTGAGGAGACTGCGCTCTCAGAGGATCATTCCTGGATAGATGCCTGGGCCACTGAAATCCAAGAGGTTCAGATCCCTTGATAACAGTGATCACGCTTCGAGACATCTTCGATTGCAAGCAACGACAGGTAAGCAGGGCTCCTGCCGGCCGATCACTGATCGATTATGTTCCGGAGGATTGGAAGGACAATCCCAGGCTGCGAGTAGTGTGGAGGAATGAGGCTCACGATCGTGAGCGCGCGCGACAGCCGATCGCTCTACCTGGGGACTACATCGTATCCTACCTGCTTCCTCAGGGCCCGGCAGCGATCATTCTGGTCCCGATCCTTGTTTCTCTCGTGCTCACGGGAGTGAGCTACGGCATCCAGGCGCTCACCGCCCCTAGCCGCCGCGGCATTGAGCAGGAGCTCGAAACCAGTCCGACCTATGGATTCAACCCCGAGGTCAACACCGTACGACCAGGGACGAGGATCCCGATCATTTACGGGACTCACAGGTACGGAGGGCACATCATCGGTCAGTTCATTCGGCCGCAGCGTGACACTCCCGAGCGGTCTGCAGATCCACGCGCGGGGGAACTCCACACTCTCCTGGGACTCTGTAGCGGTCCGATCGCTGGAGTCGAGGATGTCCAGATCGACGGCAATCCCTGGACCGATTACCAGATCCCTCCCCCAGAGGTGCGCCTGGGACATGTCCATCAGGCGCCGATTACGGGCTTCGAGGACCTCGTTATCCAGAGCCCAAAGGACAGCGTGGTCACGAATGCTGGCGGACCGGTGCAATTCACCACTCAGGGCGAGGTCGACGCTTTCGAGCTGATCTTCCGTTTCCCCGGAGGTCTCTACATCGTGAGCAGCCGGGGGCAGTTCGGGCAGCGCACCATAGACCTCCTTATCGAGCATCGCGAGAATGGAACGAGCGAGTGGATCCGGACAGCGGTAAAGACGATCACGGCGCAAACCTCGAATGCTTTCGATGCCTGGTTCGACAGTGGTCGTCTGGAACGAGCCCAGTATCAGATCAGGATCACCCGCCGCACGCCCGATGATACCTCCGCCACAGGCTTCAGCGAGCTACGAGTCCTCTCCCTTAACGACATCCTCGAGGAGACCCTCAGCTATCCGAAGATCGCGCTTCTTGCTGTGCGCCAGCTCCCAACCAACAGAGTCCAGGGACGCGCTCCGAAGTACACTTCGCTCGTTCACGGGAAGATTGTGAAGATCTACTCGAATCCCACCACCTACACGGAAGAATGGAGTGACAATCCATCGTGGTGCCTCAGAGACTTCTTGACTGATCCCTTCGACGGGCTCGGCGCCTGGATCAAGGAGAGCGATCTCGACATCGACAGCTTCCTTGACTGGGGAGCCTTTTGCGATGAGATGGTCGCCAAGGATGTGGGTGGAGATCTTGAGAAGCAGTTCCGGCTGGACATCGTCCTGGACGGTAGTCTCCGGGCGATTGAGGTAATCAAGCAAATGACGACCGCCGGACGCGCCTTCTTTCTCCAGCGTGGTAGCAAGTGGGCAGTGAGGCCCGATCGGAAGGAAGGCGCTGTGCAGCTCTTCACCATGGGCCGGATCGCGCAGGGTGAGTTCAACGTCATCAAGCAGTCAAGGAGTGAACAAGGTAACTACCTGATCGGCCAGATCTGGAATCGTGAGCTTGATTACCAACCGGATCCGATCCCGAGAGAAGATCCGCTCATGGATGTGACCGATGAGCAGATCGAACAGACTGTAAACCTCCTGGGCGTCACCCGGACGAGCCAGGCGCGCCGGCTGCTCAACTACTATTTGCTTTCCAACCGCTTCAGCCGCAGGGTGATCCAGCTCGAAGTTGGCGCGGAAGCGCTCGGAATGGAAGCCGGCGACGTCTTCCTCGTGGCGCATGATGTGCCAGGCTGGGGATTCTCGGGAAAGATCCGCTCGCTTGACTCAACCGGCAGCGAAGTGATCCTAGACCGAGAGGTTACGATCGAGGCCGGGAAGACCTACGTCCTCACGGTGATCCATGACGACGATTCGATTGAGAGCGTGCCGGTAACCAACCTTCCTGAGACCACGTTCCGGCTGAGCTGCTCGGGAGGGTGGGCAACGGTTCCTCGCATTGGAGCGGACTACACCTTCGGGGAGAGCCAGAAGAATTTCGAGACTTACCGTTGCCTTTCGATCTCCAGGGGAGGCGCCCCCTGGCGAAGGAAGATCAATGCAAAGCAGTATTCTGACAGTATCTATGGGGAGGATCTGACCGCTCTGCCTCCTCGCTCAGTGAGCCGGCTCCCAGACCCTGGAAGGATCCCTCCTGACGTCCGGGACCTACGTGTCTCGGAGCGGCAGCTCTATGCCGAGGACGGTACTTTAACTGAGGTCCTGGATGTCTACTTCACCCTCCCCATAGAGCTGGGCGTCCGCGCTCAGGTTTACTGGCGCGAGGCTGGCCTCCCGGGCTGGGAGCCGGCCTCCTCGCCGACGGACATCGGCTACGTGACGATCACTGGGGACATCCGGACCCCCGGCGTGACCTACGAGATCTCGGTCGTCTCGGTCAGCGCCGGCGGGGCCAGGAAGGTCCCGGAGCTCGGCGTCAAGGCGAGCGTCACAACCACCGGGGTCATCCGGCAGCCTGACAAGCCCTTCGGCTTCACCGCGAGTCGGACCGCATCTGGCCTGGTTTTCCAATGGCTGCCGCTGGATCCGGTGAAGAACTTCGATCTCGCCTATTACGAGATCCGCCAGGGGACTCAGTGGGAGACGGCCCTCAGCGTCGGGAAGACCACCGGAACCCAGCTTGAGACCACCATTATCGCCCAAGGCGAGCAGACCTTCCTCCTCAAGGCTTGGAATACCGCTGGCCGTGATAGCGCGCAAGCCGCCACAGTGGTATTCACAGTGGAGGGTAGGATAGGCGAAAACGTGATCCTCACCCGCGAAGAGGAGCCGTCCTGGACTGGGGTCCGGCAGAACTGGACTCTCAGCGGCAGCGAGCTGGTTCTCGAGACCGAGGCGGACATCGTGGCCTGGCGCGGAAGGATCGACCCCAGTCCGCTCCGCAGTTACTTGCGACCCGGAGGTTTCGGCACGAGTTTTCGTTCGACAGCGATCTACACCACTGCGGCGTTTCAGATCACGACCACGAATGCGGTGCGGATTTTCATTTCGACGCTGCTCGAAGCGCTCCAGGTCGACGTGACCCTTTACTGGACTGCACCCGAGGTCGGGGATAAGACCTGGGAGAGCGACTTCGCCAAGACCCGCGCGTGGGCGGTTGCGCCAGAGGGCCGAGTGATTCTTCGGGTCGAGATGCGTTTCTCAATCAATACCAGCGCTGAAAGCGATTTTGGCCCCTGGGCAGAGCGGCCGCAGAATATCGAGGTGACCGCCAAGTGGGCCCAGGCGAGGGTCTTCGCCGAAGTCCGCGATCCGAGTTTCACAGTGAAGCTCCAGAAATTCCACTTGCTCTTCGACGTGCCGGACATCGTGGACTCGGGCGTCATTACGACAACTAGTACCGGGACAATTGCCGTGACTTACAATAAGGCATATAACAATGCTCCCAAGGTGACGGCACTTGTTTTGGGAGCAACTGCCGGCGATGACATCGTTCTTCTCAACAAGACTCAGACCGGCTTCGACATCGAGGTGCGCAATGCGGGGAGCCGAGTGGTCCGTACTGTCAACTGGAACGCGATTGGATTCTGAATCATGAGTCAAACTTATAGAGCCCTGGTCGGTTCGGACAAGTTTGCCGACAGTTTCGGCTATCTCAACGGCTCCGACGATTCTCTACGCACGATCTTCGCTGGATCGGCAGAACCTCCTTCGCCTGTAGCGTATCAGCTTTGGGCAGATACGGCGACGAATCTCCTTAAGATGCGAACGGCGACGAATGATGCATGGATCTCGCTCGGTTCACTTGGCGTCGCCGACCTGGGACATCTACCTCTTGGCGGTGGCACGCTAGCCGGCATTCTCAACATGGGCGGGAACCAGATCACGAACGTCGGGCTCGGCACCGGAGCGGCCGCAGCTCGCCAGCAGGAGGTCGATCTGAAGGCCTCACTAGCCGGTCCCCAATTCACAGGCGACGCCAGAGTAAATCAAGATCCTGCGGGCGATAATAGCATCATTCGTAGGATCTGGGCCGAAGGGCGATACTTCCGGATTGCGGGTGGGACCCTGACGGGACCTATGATCCTTGCGGGCAATGCAACCGCCGCGCTGCATCCGATTCCCCTCCAGCAGCTCCAGACTTTCCTGGGGTTCTCGACTACGGCGGGTCACCGCCATGACGGAAGCGATGCGCGGCGGGTGCGGGGCACCGATATCGATGCCGCGGGGAGCAGTGTAGGCCAGATCCTCAAGAGCTCCGGAACTCTGGCCTCCTGGGCGAGCCTGGGCCCTCCCGAGGTCCTCGACGTCGCTACCCCCCAGCTCTTCACCGGGACGTCGAGTGGTGGGTTCCTCGCCGTTGATTTGAGCGCCAGTATTCCAGCCTCGGCAGTCGTCGCTCTTCTGAAGGTGCAATTCGTATCGAGGACTGATGGCACCCCTGCCAATTCGCGGTATGTGACTTTGACCCTGCGCCGGGTAAATGGTGGCGCGGGAGTGGATTATAGCCATCGCATCTTGGGCGAAGACAATATGGATTTCACCATCACGCATGAGCTGCAAGTAGCTGTGCCTCTTGTGTCCCGTCAGTTCGATTACCGTCTCGTCTTGACCGGAAGCAGTTCAGGAATTGGATGCACAGGCTGGCTAGCCGGGTATCTGAACAACATCACCTAGGAGTTCTCTATGGCAGGCCTCAATCTTTCTCATAGTTTCAGGGACGTGACACTCTCAGTAGGGAGCTGGAAGACGGTCGCAAGCTGGCGCGCCCCTGGCGGAGGCGGCACCAACGATCAGATGGTCCGCCTCAGCAGTCTTAAGCTCGCAAGCAACGGTCAGAGTGGCGATTCCGAGGCGCTTGGCATCCGCCTCGCCAGGGTCCAGGCGGGGACGGGTACCGCGACTACCCAGACGCCCCAGAAGGTCAACAACGCGCTCTCGGCCGTTCCGAGGAGCATCTGCAAGGTCAACTTCACTGCAGAGCCGACCGATGATGGCACGAGCCCCTATCTCTTCGAGGACAAGTTCCACCCGCAAGGAGGGAACGTCCAGAACTGGGAATTCGACGAATTCATCGTCAAGGAGGGAACCGAGGTTGCGGTGCAGCTCATGGTCCCCACCGGTGGGACGGCGGTGAAAGTATCGGGACACCTGATAGGTGAAGAGTGAGCTCACGAGAAGAGTTCGATGGCAAGAATTGTAGTCCGACGATGAAGATTGCCAATTCGCTCTTCAACTTCCGCTCCATCGCCCAGACGATCGTCTGGATGGTGAGCGGGTCCGTGGCGCTTCTCATCACCGCCGAGTTGCGGCTGGGCCGGATGGAAAGTCAACTCGAGAATCATAAAGCCAAGATCAAGCAAGGTGAGGATAGGATCGAATTCGATGAGACTGGCTTCACCCAGCCGAAAATTCGAGCGATCCTTAACAGGCACATCGAAGAGCGTACGAAGATGCATGTAACGATCCGGGATCTGGAACAAAAGATCGAGGAGATCTACCGGCGCAATCCGGAGTTGAAACGCTGATGGCCGTCCCGAGCTTCACCCTCTATCCGAACCGTCCTCGCCTCTGGTTCCGCGATACCGACAAAACAGCATTGACGGCGAGGACGGATGATACCTCCGGCTGGAAGACCCTCTGGGATATCTACGTGATTCCCCGCGCCAACGTGCTGAAGAACCTGAGCGAATCTTCGATCGTTGGAAGCAGGACTCAGGCACAGCTCCCGATCATGCTTCTCGCTTTCGCGGGCTGGATCGAGGAGACCGGCAGACCAGCCGGAGGCTACAAAGACAAGGCGATCAGGACCGCGCTCTATATCGCCGGCCTCGCCGACAGTTCTCCTCCCTCCGATAAGCGCTACCGCATGTTTGCGCTCGCGGAGGTCTTCGATGTCCTCTTTAATGATATGACCACCACCGAGCGTAATACGCTTGCGGCCGAGATCACACAGCAGATCGACCGCATGCTTCAACTCCCATACGAATGGATTGAAGGTCACAGCGGGTACGAACAATGCGCGGCGTTGGCAGGCGAGCTCGCCATCTCGGGATACAGTACTTATGCGGCAGGAGCTGCCGCGCGTCTTCAGGCGACACTCGAGTGGTGGTATGGTGCGAATCCGAACGAGGGCAAGCTCAACGGACTCAGATACCATGTTTCAGACGGTGGACATCACCGGGCAGGGTACTATATCTTCGCAGACTTCTGGACAGTCCTTTGGAGTCTCAATTTCCTCAAGAACGCCACGGACCTTGACACCTGGAGTCAGGAATCATCCTGGCTGAGCAAGGCATATGAATACCTCCTTTGGAATTTTGCTGGAGGCTCCTATGACCATCACGAAGCGCATGCCGATACTACCAAGGGTAGCGCAGGTATGGTCGATACCCAGCATTACACCTACGCACTTCTCGCTGACAAGTATCGTAATGTGGCCGGTAAGCAAGGCGGTCATATCATGCGTTGGTTCTATGACACCTTCGAGAGCTTCGAGGGCATCAACGGGGAGAAATCAATCTATGACATCGCGGCCCTTGATCGTGCCGCGGTCAATCCGGTGGCGCCTGAGAGTCTGATTAAAATGCCACCAACCTCGCGCCTGTTCTTCCCTCCTGGTATCTACTACTACCGACAGGCTGCGCGTGGAAGTGGTCACAACCGGTGGAATTTTGATCAGACTCTTCAGTTTCGGATTGCGGGGCGGAAATACTATACGCTTGGTCACACGCATCTCGATGCTGGTAGCGTGAGCATCAAATGGAAAGGTGATCCACTACTTTACTCTCCTGCTGGCTTGTACGATTCCTATGGAACGTCTCACCATGCGAATGCTTATCAGCGAACCTGGCTCCAAAGCCTGGCACCGTTGATCCAGGATCCGGCTGCGATCTATACACGGTGGGGTCAGAGCGTCGTCAACGATGGGGGGCAGCAATTCAAAAAGTATTCTGGCTATGAACCGCCTGCCAATGAGAGCACTCCTGGATGGGTATATGCCATGCAGAATGATGCAGGAGGTCTTGCGTGGCGGCGTTGCGAGGCTTTCGACAAGCTGACGGACAACGCAAGCTATATCTTCCTACGACTCAATTCGAGGGATGCCTACCGGCGCCGGCATACGGATGCTCACCGCTGTCCAATCCTAGAGATCAAGTACATGATCATCGAGCCGACTGCCCTCAACGGTCTCAATTGGCCAGGTCTTCTTTATTATGCGCGCATCAAGAAAAGTTCTCCCTCATGGGCGACGCAGATCCCATTTCATGTTGCGAAATCCCCGACACTCACTAGTTATGGCTTTCACGCTCTGGGTCACTTCTCTCAGGGAAAGCTCTGGGTGGATGTACGCAATTTAGGTTCCTACACGAGAACTGTCAACAATCCGGGCACGCTTGATGCCAATGGTTGGGGAGCTGATCAATTCAAGATCTTGGGATCAGGAACTAACTATGGACCATCGCGATCCCCTAACAGCCGTGATCGAGCAGATGCGAAGACTTATAGTCTCTACCTCGAAAAGAATACGCATACCGAGGAGGAGCATTACATATGCCTCCTCATGTTTTCCGCGGCAGCGGATGCCGAGCCAGTACCGTCGAGGACCTGGCTAACCGATGCTGCTTACCCCGACTGGTATGGGATCGACTTCAACGGCGAGAAGTACATGGTCAATCGCACCGCGGATCTCGCGGTCGGGCCGGGAGCAGCTCCAGACGTGACTCCGCCTGCGGAGGTCACCGGGTTCAGTCTCGCTGCGAAAAACCAGGCAATTCTGGCCCGCTGGACGGATCCAGGGGATGCGGATTACAAGGAAGCCAACGTGTACATCAGAACGAGCTCCACCTAGGAGGAGACCATGGCTAGTTTCACGATGGATTATTCGGCGAGCATCGCCCTCCACACAAGTCAAACGCTCGCCAGTGGCAACACCGCCAATGCGAGCCTCGATCTCAAGACACCGGGATACTATGCCGCCGCCGTCCAGGTGGCATTCGATATCGCCTCAGGCACACCCAGTGGCGACGTCGTGATCAACGTCTACGGAAGCGTCGATGGCGGCAGCAATGTGGACACCGAACCGATGCAGAGGATCGCGATTCCGTTCAGCGCCATAGGAAATAAGAAGCGATCTATCCTCGTCGGGAGAGTCCCTTGGGCGCGGGTGGCAGTCACAAACTCAACCGGTGCGAGCGGCACTCTCGTGAGCAGCTACAGCGGCCTGAAGCAACTGAGCGCTTGACATGCTTTGGGTACATTCACTCTCGAAACCCTCTCCATGGGTGGTGGCATCGGGCGCCATCGATTCGGAAGCTTCAGGACTCTGGCAGAAGCTGGTGCTGTTTCTCCCTTACTGGGACCCGCAAGCTTTCGACATCGAAGACATCAGTGGCATGGGACTCCATGGAGTATGCGGAACGCAAATCACTAGTAGTCGTTGGATTGGGAGTCCCTACGGGGCAGCGCTCCACCATGCGGGCCTGAATTCGCAGGATACCGTGGACATTGCCGATCCGCCGACGAATCTCCTCGATGGACTGACGCGACTCTCCGTCGAGATGCTCGTGCGCCTAGACAACATCACTGGAGTTAAAGCTCTCATCGGTAAATACTGGCCGAATCCAGGCGAACGAAGCTGGCGACTCATGACTTCAGGTGATGAGTTCGAGATGCAACTCTCAAGCGATGGAACGAACTTTCAGCAGATTACAACAAGTGGAGTCAACTTCCTCGCAAACACCTGGTACCACCTGATTTGGCTCTATGATGCCGGCGCCTGGAGTCTTTACTCGCAAGGTAAACTGGTCGCCTCCGGGACCAGCACCCAGACAAGTCTTAATGCCAGTCCTACAGCACTCAAGATCGCCCGGCGTAGTGATGCGAGTGCGCTGGCGGGAGATGTGGGCCTCGTCCGCATCTGGCGCGATCGCATCCTTACCGCGCAGGAGATCCAGTACCTGTATCACTGGCCCTGGGCAATGTGCGAGCCTCCGCTTCTCACGGTCCTGACCGCGGCAGTCCTCCATTTAGGGGGGGCAGGCGCAGGTCCCTGGCAACTCGCTGGCACCGTTCCCAAGGGCAACCAGGAACTTCTCGTCGGCGGGCTCATGAACGGCGTCAGCTATGACGTCCAGGTAAAGACCGAGGATCTCACGGGGAACGAATCCACAGGCAGTACGATCCTGAGTGCCACACCGGCAACCGCTGCCCGGAGACCCGTGAGTCTCCTCCAGCCGCTCGTGAGCCCGATCCCGGAAGGGGGCAAAGTGAGAAAGGCACGACGATGAGCGCTGAAAGATGGCTCGAAGCAGTGGGAGCCGTGGCAGACATGGCGCGCGAGAATCTGGCTCTTAAGATGCGGATCGGTCTGCTTGAAAGAACGATCACGCTCCAGGAACAAGAGATGGCGCTCTTGACCCGAGCGATGGAGAATGCCCGCAATGGAACAGGACTCCCGCCGCTATCGAGTGATCGTCGTTCGCCCTGACGGAATGAAGCTACTCATCCGCCAGTACATCGGCATCAGCACCGCTCGAGAGATCGAGGCGGCGCTCGAGGTTTATTTGCCCTCGAGGTTGCGCAAGGCCGAAATCCTCGTGGTCGAAGATTCCGATCTGTCCAGCAAGGGCCGGCGGCGGGCAGTGCTGCCCGCCGCCGGCGTCGACCTCCGGCACGCCCGAGGACCTCGACCTGATCGAGGAGTTGGGGCTCGCCGGCGTCCTTGACTTCCGTCCATCGCGGAGGCCTCGACCTGGTCGAGGAGCTGCTCGACGCCGGCGAGCGCCGTCGGGGGCTATACCGCCGCCGCGGGGGTGCCGAGGCGGCGCGAGTAGGCATCCCAGGCGCTCTCGCCGGCCCGGGGCTCCAGGATGATCGGCTCGGCCAGGGGCTGGACTGCCAGGCCCCAGGAGAGCGTCCCTCCGCGGATGGAGCGGATGGCCTCGACCTCCTCCTCGACCTTGGCCTGCCAGCGAGCGCAACCTGCGGCGAGGGCGGCCTCCCGCGTTGGATGGCTCCCCGGGATGTCGCGGATGCGCCCGCCGAGTCCGAGCTGAGCGATCCACCGGCCGGGGAGTTGCCGCAAAACCACTGTCGCGTGCTCGCTGGAGAGCGAGCGGCAGCCCGCCTGCTCCACCCC
>Ga0209342_10004564_pt1 | contig 14376 bp, 10 predicted proteins | sample RifCSP16_2_FD_184023 | JGI IMG/M metagenome (GOLD analysis project Ga0209342, IMG submission 184023) | Soil microbial communities from Rifle, Colorado - Rifle CSP2_sed 16_2 (SPAdes) (version 2) | ecosystem: Environmental > Terrestrial > Deep subsurface > Rock core/Sediment | place: Rifle... | reverse complement strand
GGGAGGATCTCCTTCGCATGTTGAAGAATCTTGCTGAAAGTGCATGGAACGCAAGGGATGCCGACAGCAACCTGTGGTATCAGATCGTTGACCGGCCGCGGGACCATGGCAATTACCTTGAGGCATCTGCAAGCGCGATGTTTACATATGCATTTGCCAAAGGCGCGCGCCTGGGGTATCTGCCTTCAGTATTCAAAGACCGAGCGAAAATGTCGTTCGAAGGAATCACAAAACATCTGGTAACAGTCGACGATGGCGTGGTTCACCTTCACGAAGTCTGCAAGGTTTCGGGTTTGGGGGGAAATCCGTACAGGGACGGCAGCTATGAGTATTACGTGGGCGAACCCCGGAGAACGAATGACTTTAAGGGATACGGGCCATTCCTCCTGACAGCGATTGAATTAGAGAGAAATTGAATCATTGCCGGACGTTTCACGTAGGTCATCCAGCGGATATGTTTCATAACGAGGTCCAATGAACCAACAACAACAAGAAAGGAGAACGCCATGAAGTGTTCTCGACTATTTGCTCTTGTCGTGGTGATCGGGTTGATGCTGAGCCCGGCACTGCTCGCGCAATCCACAGGCGATTTCCGTTCCTTTCAGAATGGGAATTGGAACGATGTGAATTCCTGGGAACGGTATAACGGATCAATCTGGGTGAACCCGGCTCCGACCATACCGGCCTCGACCGACAGTGTGATCACGATCTTGAGCGGCGACACAATCATCGTGACGGCGCCGGACTCCATCGATCAACTGGAGGTAGAGGGTGTGCTGAGGGTCAGGGATACGCTGATCATTCAGGACGGAACCGGAAACGACGCTGTGATGAGCGGAACTGTGATCATGGACAGTACCGCCGGACGGTTGAGCTTGTCATCGGTCGGTACGCCCGTCATCGTATTCTCTTCAACCTCGGTGTACAGGCATGCGGCGAACGGAGGGTCCCTCCCAGTGGCGACCTGGGAAACAGGTTCCACCTGTGAAATCACCGGTGTGACCGGATCCGCGCCCGCGAACGGCAATCAGAACTTCTACAATATTACATGGAACAACACGGGCCAGACGGCAAATCTGAACCTCGGCTGGAATGGCAACACCATTGGAGGAACGATCACGGTTCTCAGTACGGGTTCGGGACGCTGGCAGATGTGCGCACCCACCACGGGAAATTCTGCGATCGTGACGATCAACGGCGATATTGTCCAATCGGCCGGGAATTTCACGACGAACGGCACAAGCAACGGAACCACCACCATTACGATTCATCAGTACGGCAATGTCAATGTCACCGGCGGAAATTTCTCCATAAGCAGAGGATCGCAGGGCGGCACAGGGACAACAACGTGGTATCTCCATGGGCCAACCTTTGCCATGTCGAATGCCACGACCCAGAACTCGAACTCAGCCGGAGCAAGGTTCTTCTTCGCATTGACAGACACGCAGACTGTTTCAATTGCCAGCTCAGTCACGGTTCAATCGGGATTCAATTTCACCGTCGACACTTCGACAACGCTCATCATCGAAGCCGGAATTGATACTCTTACCGGAACGGTGGAGAACAGGGGCGTCATCTCGCCTGTTGGTGCCATTACATTCTCGAGCGCGGCAAAGTATGTCCACGCGCGCAACGCAGGGACTATTCCGACCGCAACGTGGGCGGCCGGTTCGACGTGCGAGATTACAGGTGTGACGACGACTGCGCCTGCGGGCGGGAATCAGAACTTCTCAAATGTCATATGGAATTGCCCGGGCCAGGCCTCCAATCTCAATATGGGATGGAACGGAATCACGATCGGAGGGAATATCACCGTGACGAACACAGGTTCGGCACGATGGCAAATGTGCGCTCCGGCTGTGGGAACTTCCGCAACGATTACCATTAACGGGAATATTGTTCAATCCGGAGGCCAGTTTACCACGAACGGCACGAGTAACGGCGCCACAACGATTGTCATCAATCACGGCGGCAGCATTAACGTCACGGGTGGGAACTTCTCCATCAGTAGGGGAAGCCAGGGAGGGACGGGCACAACGACATGGTACATCAACAACGGAAACTTCTCCATGTCGAACGCGACAACTCAAAATTCCAACGCTGCAGGCGCAAAATTCGTCTTCGCCAAAGCGGGGACGCAGAAGCTGACATTGGGAGCCGGCAACACGCTGACGGCGTTACCAATCGAGGTCGCGGCCGGTTCAATACTCGAACTCGATTCGAGCATTGTAAGAGGCAGCGGAAACTTCACGGTTGATTCGGGCGCAGTCCTTGGAACCGGAAGCGTCTACGGGCTTGACAGCGCTCTGGTTACAACGGGGACGAAAACACTCAGCACCACGGCAACTTACAGTTTCAACGGGACAGCGGCGCAAGTAACCGGATCATTGCTCCCTTCAACGATCAAGAGCCTCCTGGTCAAGAACAGTGCAGGAGTAACGCTCACAAACGATGTGGCTCTCTCGGGTCCGCTGTATTTGTTGACCGGCAAGCTGGTACTCGGCGCGAAGAACATTTCAGCGCTGTCCGTGAGCGGAGGATCGACCACGACATACGTGGCCACAGACGGAACAGGTGCCTTGACTGTGAACGGCATCGGCTCCGCACAGACGTTCCTGGCAATCGGCACCGCGACATCATACGCTCCGATCTGGATCACAAACCACGGGACCGTCGATACATTCACGGTTTCTGTTGCACCGGATGCGGTCGCGGCTCCGGCGGGCGGCAGGGTAAACCTGAAATGGAACCTCGCCGAAAAGCTCGCTGGCGGAAGCTCCAGCATGCTGAAGTTCGGGTGGATGTCGTCTGACGAGAGCGCGGCAATGGTTTCCGATCGTCCGAACAGCATTAATTTCTTCAGGATGACCGACACCACTGAGATCGGCAAAGGATACTATACAACTCAGTTCCTCACCGAACCCCATACTGCAGCGCGCGACAGCATCGACAGCTTCGGGCCCATCGCGCTGGGTAGGTTCAAGGGGACGGCTACAGGGATCGAGCAGGATGCTTCTCTTATCCCCGACGAATTCCTCTTGCAGCAGAATTTCCCCAATCCGTTCAATCCGTCGACGACCATCAGGTATGACATTCCCCAGGCGTCGCACGTATCGATCAGGATCTATGATGCACTTGGTCGGATGGTATCGGACCTGGTCGACAGCGATCATCAGCCCGGCTTCCATTCGGTCGAGTGGAATGCGGATAAATTCACTAGCGGCGTGTACTACTATAGAATCGTTGCCGGTGAATTCGTCTCCGTGAAAAAGCTCCTGTTGGTCAAGTAAATTGTTCCAATCGGGCCGGCCCGTCGAAACCGGCGGGCTGGCCCCTTGGTTCTCTTCGTTTGAATATTGTGAGAGACGGACCGGAAGGGGAGGGAAGGTGTGCCGTGCCGATTCAAGGCCGGCAGTTCAATGAAAGTGAATTCCATGAAACACTCTTCGTTAAGGGGAGCTGCCGTAACGCTGGAAGATATTGCGGAGCGATTGAAGGTCTCGAAAGTGACCGTATCAAAAGCACTTCGCGGCCATCCTGATATCTCCGCGGAAACAGTCAAGAAGATCAACAAGGCAGCCCGGGAGATGGGGTACTCTCCGAATTTCTGGGCGAGAAATCTCTCCTCGAATCGATCGAATGCGGTAGGAGTGGTGTTACCGAAGATTGCCCACCATTTCTTCGGTTCGGTGATTGAAGGAATCTATGACGCGGCGTTCGAGCATAACTATGAAGTGATACTGACGATTTCGCAGGAGAACCCGGAGCGGGAACTCAAGCACATCAACACGCTCCTGTCGATGCGGGTCGATGGGTTGCTGATTTCGCTGACTCAGCAAACAAAAGATTATGAGGTCTTTAAGACCCTTCAGAACCGCGGTGTGACAGTGACGTTTATGGATCGGGTTCCCAAACTGGACGGATTCAACATGGTTGTTGCCGATGATCACGGGGGGGCGCATGCCGCTACCTCTCACGCGATCAGTATCGGATACAGGAAGATTGCCCATTTGGCCGGATTTCAGCACACCAATATCGGGCGCGAGCGGTATCAGGGATTTCGGGATGCGATGGACGAGAACCATGTCAAGATAAGGAAGGACTGGATCGTCTACGGCGGTTTTGGTGAGGATGACGGATACAAGGGATTCATGAAATTGTACGAGTCCGGGGAAATGCCGGAATGTGTTTTTGCTGTCACATTTCCCGTGGCGTTTGGCATGTACAAGGCCGCCGGCGAACTCGGAATCCGGATCCCCGAGGATATCGACCTCTTATGTTTCGGTAACAGCGGCGTCAACCAGTTTCTTTCTCCTCCGATGAGTTACGTCGACCAACCGACACATGAACTGGGCCGAAAAGCCTTCGAGCTGACTCTGGACAGCATCAGGCAGAGAGGCCAATACCTGCCTCAGTTCGTCAAACTACCGACGCGTCTGGTGCTCTGCAAGACGTGCACAAAAAAGATCGCCGTACCGAAGAAGGTCAAGAAGGTTTAGAAAAAGAAAATCGATGAGTGGAAGAGAGCAAGATAGAATGCCTGCTCCCCGAATGCCGGCTGCCGTCCTTGTCATGATTCTAGCTCTGCAGGCTGCAATGGGTCAGGAGATCTGGTTTACGGTGGATCAGCAGGGAAAGGCAGACTTCAAAACCGTTCAAGCGGCTCTCGAGGCCGTTCCGGCGGAGCATACAGGCCATGTCACAATCCTCATCAGGAATGGCACATACGAGGAAAAACTCTTTATCACCAGGAGTTCGATCGCGCTGGTCGGCGAAAGCAGGGAGGGAACGCGCATCGTGTTTCCTCAACTACGCTCTGAATGGGTTCAAAGTCACAACGGAAACGATTGGGGATCAGCGGTGATCAACATCGGGAATAATGTCTCCGATATTGTTCTGGGAAACCTTACCGTGTACAACAACTACGGCAGCCTGCACGGAAATCACGATCACCAGTTTGCGATCCGGGGATTCAAAGCCACGCGAATTTCTTTGCTCTATTGTACCGTCATCGCGGACGGCGGCGACACGGTGAGCCTCTGGGACAGCACCGGAGGCATGTATTATCACGCGTTCTGTTCGTTCGAGGGGTGGGTCGACTATATCTGTCCCCGCGGATGGTGCTATGTCACCGACAGCAAATTCTTTGGCCGCAACAAGCCCAGCGCAAGTATCTGGCACGACGGAAGTCAGAATAAAAGTCAAAAGTTTGTCATTCGGAATTCTTTCTTCGACGGCGTTGAGGGTTTCCCCCTTGGTCGGCACCACAGAGATGCCCAGTTCTACGTTGTTGACTGTACGTTCTCCCACAATATGGCCGATCGCCCGATCCACTCCCCGAAGTCTCCCAATACAGTCCCGTGGATCTGGGGAACGAGGCACTACTTCTACAATTGCACGCGGGATGGAGGGAATTATCAATGGTTCTCCGATAATCTGGAGAGAGCCGACGGATCGCCGGATGAATCTCAGATCACAGCCGCGTGGACGTTCGAAGGCAAATGGGATCCCGAGAAATCCCTTCCTTCCGTTCTTCCTTTTGCGGCAGTGCCTCAGCCCAGGAATGATGCGTATCGCGTACCTGAGGAGTCAGTCATTCTCCGATGGTTGCCGGGTCGGAATGCCGAGAGAAGCAAGGTTCTTTTCGGGACGGGCAATCCTCCCGGGGAGTTGGCCGAAACAGCAGAATCGAACTTCACGATTCGATCTCTCAAATCCGGAACTGATTACTATTGGAGGATCGATACGGTGACGAAAGGCGGAACGATTCCCGGGAGCGTTTGGAAATTCCGAACCAACCAGGAGAAAGGCGGATAGGAACGATGAAGAAACTGGCATTGCGAACAATCATTCTTAATACTGCCTTCACCGCGATTGCATTGATGACGGGAGTAAAAGCCCAGTCGGTCACGTTCTCTGTCACCAATCCGTCGTCCGTTTCGAGGGCAAATGAACCGGTTGTTGTTTGCTGGGATGATCTACGAAACACGTTCGGATCCAAAGAGCTTGTTCGGCTGCGGCTCGTTGACAAGGCGAATCGTTCACTTCCGTTCCAGATTGACGATCTGGATGCCGATGGAATTCCCGACGAGCTGGTTTTTCAACTCACCCTCGGTGCAGGAGAAACGAAGGAAGTTGCGCTCGCAAGCGGAAGAGATACTCTTGCGTCGCCGGTGGGGCCGTTGCGGACCGATGCTGCGAATTACAAGCGGATATCCGGGAAATCCCAGCCTGTTGATGATGACGACGGACCCGGCACGCTTCGCCGCGACGGGCACTATCCCTTCGACGGAGTTGGATGGGAGTCGGAACTCATAGGGTACAGATTATATCTTGACGAGCGCAATTCGATTGACATCCAGGCGAAACGGGCTGCGGGCCTCCACTGGAATTTCATCGGTTCAAGCGGGGTGGATTATCAGAAGGATGCTTATTGGGGAATGGATGTGCTCCATGTCGGCCCCGCATTGGGAATCGGCGGTTTTGGATTCTGGATCAACGACACCGTGGCACACCCGTACAAACTCGACCGGAGACGAACGCGCATCATTGCCCGCGGGCCGGTTCGTTGTGTCGTCCGCGTGGATTATACCGGATGGGATGTCGGCAAAGAGAAAACCGATGTTACTTCGGTCTTCTCACTTTTTGCGGAAGATCGGTACACCGAGCATCGGCTCCTGCTCCGGTCCGCCGCAAATCAAACTGTGGCCGCGGGGATTGTGAAACATGCTCGCGGAACGGTCAAGTGGAATCCCGCTACCTCAACGCTGAGCTCGATCGGTCAGCAGTCAAGGGGCGGAGACAGCCTCCTGATGGCATTGACATTCATTCCGGGTGACGTGATTCAAAAGAGGGAAGATTCCCCCAATGACCTTGTCCTCCTTACCCTCAAAAAGGGGCAGCCTTTGCGTTATTTGATCTTGGCCCGTTGGCAGGGTGAAGCGGTTGAACAATGGAATCAGCAGATGCTCAATGATGATTTGGCGACGGCCTCTCGCAGGTTGAATCAACCGCTCGAAGTTCGCGTCACTTTGCCGAAGGGCAAAAAGAACTAGCTGCTGTCGTTTGCCGTACATGAGAATATTACCGACTAAGTCAATATGAAAAATCCCTTCATGCATGAAGACTTTCTTCTCGAGAGCGATCGCGCCCGGGAACTCTTTCACAACTTTGCGAAATCGATGCCGATCATCGATTATCACTGTCACGTTCCCCCGAAAGACATTGCTGAGGACAGGAATTTTGATAACCTGACGCAAATCTGGCTGGCGGGGGATCACTACAAATGGCGGGCGATGCGAACGTGCGGCGTGGATGAGCGATACATCACCGGCCCGGCCTCGGACTGGGAAAAGTTCCAGCGTTGGTCCGAAACAGTACCGAAAACCATCCGAAATCCCCTCTACCACTGGACTCACCTGGAATTGAAAAGACCCTTCGGAATAACGGATAGGCTGCTCGATTTATCCACGGCCAAAGGGATTTGGGATGAATGCAACGCGAAACTTGCGAAACCGGAATACTCTGTTCGCGGCATTCAGAACCAGATGAAGGTGGAAGTCGTTTGCACGACGGACGACCCAGTTGACAGTTTGGAATACCACCGCATGCTTGCCGGCGATCCGACCGCACCCCTGAGCGTCTATCCGGCTTTTCGCCCCGACAAGGCAATGCAGGTGGACGATCCCGCTTCATTTGCGAAATACGTCGGCCTTCTTGGAAAGGCAGCGCGCATCGAGATCAGAACCTACACCCAGTTTCTGACAGCTCTGCGAAGGAGACACGACTACTTCCACGAAATGGGTGCGCGTCTTTCCGACCACGGATTGGAAACGGCGTACGCAGCGGATTATACCGATCGGGAGATGAAAGCGATCTTTGCCAAACTCATGAAGAAACGCCGGCTCAATGAAAACGAGACGCTGAAATTCAAGTCGGCAGTCCTGTATGAGCTTGCTCTGATGGATTGGGAAAAGGGCTGGGTGCAGCAGTTCCACCTCGGAGCCCTGCGAAATACCAATACGAGGATGATGCGGACACTCGGCCCCGATACGGGATACGATTCAATCGGGGATTTTGACATGGCACGCTCGCTCGCCCGGTTTCTCAATCGCCTCGACGACGAGAACAAGCTCGCGAAAACGATCTTGTACAATCTGAATCCGCGCGATAACGAGCTCTTTGCGTCGATGATCGGAAATTTCCAGGACGGGTCGGTTGCCGGGAAGATCCAATACGGGTCCGCATGGTGGTTCCTTGATCAGACGGATGGGATGACGAAGAACCTGAATGCTCTCTCAAATATGGGACTTCTGAGTCAATTCATCGGGATGCTGACCGATTCCCGCAGCTTCCTTTCTTACCCGCGCCATGAATACTTCCGCAGGCTTCTCTGCAATGTGCTCGGTGGTGAAATGAAATCGGGACTGATCCCTGACGATACAAAACTCATCGGCGCCATGGTTCAGGATATCTGCTATTCAAATGCGAAAAGATACTTTAACTTTCCACCGTTGTCGGGAAAGAACGGAAGAGAAGAGCCGGCAAGAACAAGAACTGCAAAGGTGAGCATATGACATTCGATTTGAGCGGCAAGGTCGCGGTTGTCACAGGCGGGAGCACCGGGCTGGGGAAAGGAATGACCGTCGGGCTGGCGACTGCCGGGGCCGACGTACTCCTGGTGGATCACGTTGCATGTGATGAAACGGCGAAGGCGGTTCGTTCGCTCGGCCGTAAGGCTGCGATGGTGGTGGCCGACTTGAGCAGGATGGAATCGATTGGAAAAGTGGTCGATACTGCGCTGCAGGAATTCGGGAAGATCGACATCCTCGTGAACAACGCCGGGATCATACGGCGTACACCGGCGATCGATTTTGCGGAGAAAGACTGGGACGAGGTCATGGCGATCAATGCCAAGACGGTCTTCTTTCTTTCGCAGGCCGCCGCGAGGGATATGATGAAGAGAAAGTACGGAAAGATCATCAACATTGCTTCTCTGCTTGCTTTCCAGGGTGGGATTCTTGTTCCGTCGTACTCCGCGAGCAAGGGTGCGGTGGCGCAGGTAACAAAGGCCTTGGCAAACGAATGGGCCCAGCACGGTATCAATATTAATGCAATTGCGCCCGGTTACATGGCAACGAACAACACCAAAGCGTTACGTGAAGACCCGGTGCGTTCAAAGGGAATCCTCGATCGGATTCCTGCAGGCAGGTGGGGAACGCCGGAAGACCTTCAGGGAGTTGCTGTCTTCCTTGCTTCGCCTGCATCGGATTATGTTAACGGACATGTGCTTGTTGTCGACGGCGGTTGGATGGCCCGCTAACACTCAACAATGAAAGATGGAGATTCCCATGGAAGTGCGATACGTACCGAATCACGATGCATATGAACGGTTGAATACGAAGGAACTTCGGAAATCGTTCGTGTTTGAAAACCTCTTTGCCGAGGGCGTCGTTCGGATGGTCTATTGTGACACCGACCGCGCAATTGTCGGCGCCGCTGTACCCACTTCCGGCCCCTTGAAACTCGAGGCGAGCAAGAAGGAAATGGCGGCAGAACATTTCACAGAAAGGCGGGAGATTGGCTTTGTCAATGTCGGGGGATCGGGTACGATCCATGTCGACGACAAGCCGTGGAAGCTTCACGCGAAGGACATGCTCTACGTTGGCAGAGGCAAGAAATGGATTTCGTTTTCCGGTGATGATGCCTCAAATCCTCCTGCTTTCTACTTCGTCTCTTATCCGGCCCATAAGGAGTTTCCCGATTCCCTCGTTCGGACATCGGACGCCGAGGTCGCCCAGCTGGGGACAAAGGAAGGCGCTAATGTTCGTGCCATCAGAAAATACATTCACGTGGGGGGAGTCAAGAGCTGTCAATTGGTGATGGGCCTGACCGATCTCGCCCCAGGAAGCATCTGGAACACGATGCCGGCACATACGCACCAGCGGAGGTCTGAGGTTTATCTCTACTTCGGAATCGATCCCGATTCGTTTGTGGTGCATTTGATGGGGCGGCCGGAGGAATCCCGAAGCCTTGTCCTGCGTGACCGTCAGGCGGTTATTTCGCCCAGTTGGTCGATTCACTCCGGCGCCGGAACGAGAAACTATTCCTTTGTCTGGGCCATGGGAGGAGAAAACCAGGAGTTCTCCGATATGGACGCTGTTGCGATGACGCAACTTCGTTGAGATGATACACAATCCGCGTCCCTCCCGTCTTCTTCAGTGCAGCAGTGTTTTGTTATTGAATGAAGGGACGCGGATAAAGCGCGGAAACGGACGGAAAGGACACCAATTTTTGTGTCCCTTATTAAAGAAACGGATTTAACAATGAAACTTGAAACGTATTCTTTTGGAATGGGGGATCGATTCGGGGCCGAAGGATCGGCGCAGTTGAGGGCTTTGCAAAAGGCAGAGCAGCAGGGAGTGTTGATCATTCCTGTCTGGAATAAGTCCAATCGCGAGCACATCACCATCGGCACGGTTCCCGGAGACACCCGCCGCGAAGCGGAAGATGCGGTGCGGTTGAACGGCTGGACGCATGCGTATCACGTCGATGCCGACCACATTGGGATCGCAACGGTCGGCCGCTTCCTTGATTCAAGCGATTTTTTCACGATCGACGTCGCCGATTTCATCGGGGTCCCTCCAGCGAAGGAGGCCGTCCGGTCGTTCGTCGAAGCGATGAGCAGATTCAAAGGTACGCTCTCCATTCCGGGAATCGATCGACCCTTTGCCGTAACCGATGAAACGTTGAGGAGTGTTGCGGCCAAGTACCTCATCGCAATAGCCGAGGCGGGAAAAGTCTATCGTGCAATTGTTGATCGCAAAGGCGCCGATGCGATCATTCCCGAGATCTCCGTCGATGAGGCCGGCGCTCCCCAAACGCCCGAGGAACTGTTCTTCATCCTCGCGGCGGCAGCGCAGGAGAAGATACCGCTCCAGACTATCGCTCCGAAGTTCACGGGATCCTTCCTCAAAGGGATCGATTATGTCGGAAACCGTGACCAATTTCGGAAGGAATTTGAGGACGATCTGGCGGTACTGGCTTTTGCAGCGAAGGCCTTTGGTTTGCCGTCCAACCTGAAGTTGAGCGTTCATTCGGGAAGCGACAAGTTCTCCATTTATTCCATTATCCATCGGGCGATCAGGAAGTCAGGCGCGGGGCTGCATCTCAAGACCGCGGGGACCACATGGCTCGAAGAGCTGATTGGCCTTGCTTCTGCCGGCGGCGAGGGGCTCAACGTGGCAAAAGAGATCTATGCGGCTGCCATGGAGCGATACGATGAGTTGTGTGCGCCTTACAAGACGGTCATCGATATCGACATGAAGAAGCTTCCGAAGCCGGAGACCGTCACGCGATGGTCGGGTGAAGAGTATGTCGAGGCGTTGAGGCACGATCAGAGTTGTGCGGGATACAATCTTCACTTCCGCCAGCTTGTGCATGTTGCGTACAAGATTGCGGCCGAAATGGGAGCGAGGTATTCCGGCCTGCTCAAAGAATGCCGGAAAGAAATCGAAGAGAACGTTACCCTGAATCTTTACGAGCGCCATGTTCGTCCCATTTTTCTTGGACAGGAACCGGGCAGCCCGTCGGTTCAATCATCAAAAACCTCGGCAGTAAAAGTCTGATCATCACAAGGACACGAAAGGACCACAATGGAGCCTGACACCCCTGTCGTACATTCCGGAAAGAAGCGATGGCTCGGTTACCGATGGACGATTTGCGCACTGCTGTTCTTCGCCACCACCATCAACTATATCGATCGCCAGGTGATTGGGCTTCTCAAGCCAACTCTCGCTTTGGAGATGAACTGGACAGAGATAGACTACAGCAATATCGTTCTCGCGTTTACCACCGCCTATGCGATCGGCCTGCTCCTGATGGGCCGTGTCATGGACTGGCTTGGAACAAAACGAGGGTTTTCGTTTGCTCTCATATTCTGGAGTCTTGCTGCGATGGCTCATGCCCTTGCCCGGGGGGTCTATGGATTTGCCGCGGCTCGATTCGCCCTGGGACTTGGCGAGGCGGGCAACTTTCCCGCGTCGATCAAGACCATTGCCGAGTGGTTCCCCAAGAAAGAGAGGGCGCTCGCGACCGGAATTTTCAATGCCGGGAGTAACGTCGGTGCTGTCATCACACCGCTTCTTGTTCCATGGATAACGATTACGTACGGATGGCAATGGGCGTTTATTGCGACCGGCCTCCTTGGTTTCTTTTGGCTCGGCTCATGGTGGGTGAGCTACAAACGTCCCGAAGATCACCCGAAAGTCTCAGCCGAAGAACTTGCGCTGATCCAAAGCGACCCACCCGATGCTGTCACACCGATCAAATGGGCCCGCCTGATTCCGCATCGGCAGACATGGGCATTCGCCATTGCCAAGTTTATGACGGACCCCGTGTGGTGGATGTACCTTTATTGGGTTCCCGATTTTCTGAACAAGAGTCACGGAATCACGCTTCTGGATATCGGCATGCCCCTTGTGACGATCTATCTCATCGCAGACATCGGCAGCGTTGGCGGAGGGTGGATCTCTTCAGCGCTCATCAAGAGAGGATGGACGGTGAATAGAGGGCGAAAAACCGCGATGCTGATCTGTGCAATAGCGGTGCTGCCGATCGTCTTTGCATCACAGGTTGACTCACTCTGGGGGGCAGTGTTCATCGTTGGCCTTGCGGCATCTGCGCATCAGGGTTGGTCGGCCAATCTCTTTACCACCGTATCGGATATGTTCCCGCGTCGCGCTGTCGGCTCGGTGGTTGGTATCGGCGGAATGGCCGGAGCGGTGGGAGGAATGGTGATCGCCAAGGTCGTCGGTTACATTCTGGAATGGACGGGAAGCTATCTGCCGGTTTTCATCATCGCCGGATCGATGTATTTGATTGCATTGCTGATTTTCCATATGCTTGTACCGAAACTCGACCCAGCCCCGGTCGACGAACCGGCCGCTGCGTAGGAGAACTGAATGACTTCTTCCAAATTCCTTTTTGATGTGAGCGGACGAACGGTTGTGATGACCGGTGGAACCGGGGTGTTGGGCAAGGCCATCGCGGAAGCGCTTTTGGATGCCGGAGCAAATGTCGCTTTGCTCACGCGCGATCGGGCAAAGGGGGAATCGATCATAAAGAATTTCGGGAAGAAAACGGGGACCGGGGCTGCATTTGAAGCGGATGTCCTGGATCATGATGCGTTGGAGCGCGTGTCAAAAGAGATCTTCCAACTGTTCAAACGCGTCGACATCCTGATCAACGCGGCGGGAGGGAACAGTCCCAAAGCAACGACGAGTCCAGACCACTCATTCTTCCAGTTGGACGAAGAGGGGCTTCGGTACGTCTCGGATCTGAATCTGCTGGGGACCATTCTTCCGAGCCAGGTTTTCGGGAAACATATGGCGGAACAGAAAGAGGGGATCATCTTGAATTTCTCCTCCATGAGCGGATACAGACCCCTCACGCGTGTCGGATCGTACTCGGCGGCCAAAGCGGCAATCATCAATTTCACAGAATGGCTTGCAGTGCACATGGCCCAGGAATACTCTCCAAGGATTCGTGTCAATGCCATTGCCCCGGGCTTCTATCTCACCGAGCAAAACCGGTTCCTCCTGACGGAAAAAGGGTCAGGTGATCTGACTGCGCGTGGGAAGAAGATTCTCGATCATACTCCGATGGGACGGTTTGGCGCTCCAGAGGACCTCATCGGTGCCGTTCTGTGGCTTCTTTCTCCCGCCTCGGAATTTGTCACCGGAATTGTTGTCCCCGTTGACGGAGGTTTTTCAGCGTATTCCGGCGTATGACAAGCGATTCCCCACTCATCATTGTGAACAAGAACACTCCCCGTGCCGTTGAAACGTTCGGCAGGCTGGGGAATGTTCGGGCCCTCAGGACCGAGGAAATAACTTCCGACACGGTCAAAGATGCCGACATTCTCGTGGTCCGGTCGGAGACGAAGGTCGATCGCAGTCTCCTGGAAGGGAGCAAAGTAAAGTTCGTCGGGACAGTCACCATTGGCACCGATCACTGCGATCTCGCGTATCTTGATTCGCACGGAATCGGTTTCGCCAGCGCGCCCGGGAGCAATGCGAATTCGGTCGCCGAATACGTGACAGCGGCGCTTCTTACCTGGGCTCAGCGCACAAAGCAGGAGCTGCAGGGAAAATCAATCGGCGTCGTGGGGGTCGGGAATGTGGGAAAAAAAGTCGCCCGCATGGCCCGGATTCTCGGGCTTACGGTACACTTGAATGATCCGCCTCTCCGGCGAACAACTGGCGATCCTTCGTATCTCCCTCTCGATGAATTGATGGGCGCGGATTTTGTCACCCTTCACGTTCCGCTGACTCGCACGGGTGAGGACGCAACCCATCATTTCTTTCACGAGTCGCG
>Ga0209342_10004563_pt1 | contig 14378 bp, 12 predicted proteins | sample RifCSP16_2_FD_184023 | JGI IMG/M metagenome (GOLD analysis project Ga0209342, IMG submission 184023) | Soil microbial communities from Rifle, Colorado - Rifle CSP2_sed 16_2 (SPAdes) (version 2) | ecosystem: Environmental > Terrestrial > Deep subsurface > Rock core/Sediment | place: Rifle... | reverse complement strand
GGCGCCCGAGAGCAGCAATGAGCCACGCAGAAAATCGCGGCGCGAGATCGGCGTCTTCATCATGTGCCTCGCTTCAGGGGGGATGCCGTGGCCCAACCGTGCAGGCTAGGCCGACATCCGACGGTGACCGCCCTCAGCCTGCGGATGCTCCCGCAAGAGATCCACTGCGTGCTCGAGCACCGGCAGGATGGTCTGCAAGCTCTCACACGCGGCGCGTGGGCTGCCAGGCAAGTTGATGATCAGCGACCGTCGGCGGATGCCCGCCACACCGCGCGACAGCATGCCGTGCGGCGTCACCGCGAGCGACCCGGCACGCATCGCCTCGGCCAGTCCGGGGGCTTCCCGCTCGATCGCCTGCTGTGTCGCCTCGGGAGTCACATCGCGGGGCGCAAAACCGGTGCCTCCGGTGGTAAGGACCACCTCGGCCAGATCTTCATCGCACCACCGGCACAGCATGGCGCGGACGGCTTCGCGATCGTCTGCCACGACGGCCGTCTGCGTCACCTGCCAGCCACGAGCCTCCACCAGGGCGCGCAGTGCCGGCCCAGAGAGATCCTCGCGCTCGCCGCGCGCCGATCGATCGGATACAGTCAAGATGGCCACTCGCACGTGTATCTCTCCTTCGCCGCCCATTGGCGCAACGCCTTGGGCCGACGATTGTACGCTGCGCGTCTCGCGTCTCGCGCCTATGGCGAGAGGCACGCTCACCGGCCGGGTTGCACAGGCGCGGGCGCGCCACTCCACGCGCCGGTGCGCCCCTCCCAGAATGGGCAGACCTGCCGGAAACCAAGCGCCTCGTAAACGAGGAGTGCAGCGGCGTTCTTCTGATTGACGTTGAGGACGATGGTTGGGATGCCCAGCGCCAGAAGCGCCGCGGTCACTGCGCCGGTGGTGTGTCGGGCCAGCCTGCGCCCGCGACGATCGCGCCGCGTGTACACGTTGCCCACTGCCGCAACGCCAGTCTGCGCGGCCACCAGGTGGGTACCTGCGGCCGCGATCAGTTCCCCCTGCTCGTAGACCCCGTAGTAGACCCCTTGCTTCACCATCCACGGCGCGAAGAAGTCTGGCACCTCGTGGTTCGCCTCGCCGTCCGCGAAGAGCGCGTGGAGCGCAGGCAGATCTTCCGCCCCAAGTCGCAACGCGCTCGGCACCTCTTCGTGAGCGAAGGCCGCCGGATCGAGCTGCAGGCGATTCATCGCCATCCGCTCCAGGATGGGGGCTTGCTCTGCAACCAGATCGATATGGGGGACGGGAATCGAGAGGTATGCAGAAGCAAGGCGGGGCAGCTCACGCAGAATGGCCTGCACCTCGGGGACTGGGCCGAGAGAGAAGAGGACCGGCGTGGCTTCGCGCCGATAGAGCAGTACCACGGCCGGCGTGCGCGGCCCGGTCCAATACCATTCGCTGTGTTCGACAAACCCGGGAGTCAGGTCCCCCAGGGCATAGGCCGCCCATGGACGATCGGTTTCGAGGATTTCACGGACGGCGGCCAGGTCGTATGTGCGGGGCATATCGAATATCTGCCGCGCGGCAGGTCAGCGCAGCACCTTGCCCAGGAGGGTAATCGCCATCTCCTCCCAACCCAGGTTCTTGTAGAACTCGACGGCGGCGTTTCCGTCCATGACCAGCAGGTACGCCTTGTAACAGCCTTTGTCGCGCAGGCGCTGCTCCACCTCATCCATCAATTGCCGCCCGAGGCCGCGCTTCCGCTCGGCGGGGTCGACCGCCAGGTGATAAACCATGCCTCGGCGCCCGTCGAACCCGCCGATCACCGTGCCGACGATGCGTCCCTCGGTCTCGGCCACCAGGAAGAGATCGGGGTCGCGCTCGACTTTTCGGGCGATTTCCTCGCGGGTATCGGAAGGGCCGACGTGGACCCCCGGGCCAGAGCGCTGCCACAGGTCGAGTGCGCCTGGGTAATCGCTCGGGAACCTGAACTCGCGCAGCCGCACGTTACTCCTCTTCGGGGCCGACCACCAGCTTCCACTCACCGTGGATGCCGTCCTGGGTGACGCCGAAGAAGGCGCGCACGCCTTGCGGGATGCGCTGCACGAGGTCGTAGCGGCTCACGCCGCGGTGGCTGCGCTTCTTGAGCAGTGCCAGATCGCCCACCCAATTCAGCTTCTCGAGGGGCGGCAGGGCCGAGAATTCGGTGATGGCGTAGTGCCACAGTCGGCGGGCCGAGGCTTGAGTGACGTTCTTGACCACGTTGCCGTTGCGCAGGTCGCGCATGGTGTAGTAACGCGTTCCATCGCGATCTTCGGAACTCACCACCTCCACGCCCGTGCGCGGGGCGGCCAGTGACGGCGCGGGCTTCTCCCCGCCTTCGGGCGGCTCCGGGGCCTCCACCGGCGGCGCGGCGGCAACCACGGGTTCAACCTCGGTGAGGGCGCGGCGCTGGCCGCGCAGCACCAGGTCGACGATCTCGTCGCGTACCGCCACTCCGGTTTCGGATTCGTCGCGGATGTAGATTTTGTTGTCGTCCACTGCGTAGGGCGGGTCATCACCGCGCGGCACGATGATGCGGATGACCTTTTTGCCGCCCGTCTCCTGCACATCCACCGTGCAATGTAGCTCGGGGCTGATCTTGGCGCCGAGCTCTTTCTCGAGCTGCTCGACGGCCTGGGCGGGGTTTTGTATCCCGAGCGGTGCCTCCTGAGGGTTGGGGCTGACCCCGATGTAGAGCATGCCGCCGTTGGCGTTGGCAAAGGCGCACACGTCGGCGATGATTTCGTACAGTTTGCCGCCGCGCACGGTCAGGCTGTCGTGAAAGTCCTGATTGATGGACGGCCCTTCGCTGCGCGCCTGCTGGATGAAATCGAAGGCCTCCTCGCGCGCCGCACGATGCGGACGCGTCCGCGCGAAGTCGTCGCTTTCGAAGAGTTCCTGCAAGGCCTCGAAGCTGAGCTCCGGCAAGGCGACGTCCGTGGCCCGGTCGCCCACGCCCAGGTTCTTGCGGTTGCTCGGGTCGGCGCGCAAGCGGTGGGCATCCGACCCCTGAACGCAGTGCATGCGCCGGGGGTACTCGGGCTTGGTGCCGCTGAAAAAGGCGGCCGTCGAATGGCGCCCGCGCTGTTCCAGGTCGGTGACCTCCAGCGCGGCCAGATGCGGGTCCTGGGTGTAGGCGATCTTGGTCTGACCGCCGAAATCGAAACCGCGCAATGCGACCCCGTTGGAGGAATTGGCGTGCGCCGCTATCGCCAGCCCCCCGCCCTCATGGATGCGGCGGTAGGCAGTGAGCACATCGGCGGTGGCTCCGACCGTCGACGAACCCAGGTCGAGCTGGTCGACCGGCACGTTCAGGTCGAGCAAGATGTGTTCGATCTCGCGGATGGACTTGGAGGGCGGAAAAATGCCCATGACGTGGAAGCCCAGCGTGGCGGTGAACTCGAAGGCCGGGAAGACGAGCACCTTCTTGAGCAGCGTGCGGTATTCCTCCAGCCGGCGCCGTTCCTCATCGGTCAGGCGGCCGCTGCGGCCGAGCTGCTCGAGAAAGGCGATGTCTTCCTGCATGCGGCGGTAGCCGGCCACCGTATTGTGGTCGGCAAAGGCGATCGCCGCCAGGCCGCGGGCCTCCGCCCGCCGCAAGACATCTAAGAAGGTCGCCTCCGGCTCCTGGAAATCCGAAGAGGCGGGGGAGTGCAAGTGCAGATCAATGGTGTACCACTGACGTGGTTTGTGTGGTGAACGACGACTCACAGCAATCTCATTCTGTTGAATGCTCAATGTCCCGGCCGGAACGCGAGGCGGCCGGGCGCCTCATGCCGCGGGTGATGCGCCGTCGGCGGTTGGTTTCAGCAGCCGGACAAGGTCGTCCGGCATATACGGCTTGAGCAAGAAGGCGTCCGCGCCCTTCTTCTTGCACTCGATCGAGACGTCCATCCCCGACACCATCACCACCCGGGTGGCCCCCAGGCGCGGGTGAGCACGGATGCTTTCCAGTATTTGCATGCCATTCTGACCGGCCAGGAATACATCCAGCAATACGACGTCGGGATTCTCGCTCTCGACCAACGGCAACACCGGCTCGCCCAGGGTCAAGGCGCGCACGGTAAAGCCCTCCAATTCAAGGAAGGTGCGCAGCAAAGTCACCATGTCGCGGTCATCTTCGAGCAGCAAGACTTTAGACATGCGAGCGCCCCTTGGCCGGTCGAGGCCGCCGAGCCGCGCCTGCGGCCCGTTTGGTGCGACGTTTGCGAGCGGCCGGCGCGGGCGGCGGGGTAAGCGCCGCGGCGACGACTTCTTCCATGCGCTCCACCGGGATGAATGTGAGCTCCGTGCGGACGTCGTCGGGTATGTCATCCAGGTCGCGCATATTGCGCTTGGGCAGGATGACCGCTTTGAGACCGGCGCGGTGCGCGGCCAGCACCTTCTCCTTCAGCCCGCCGATCGGCAGGACTTGCCCGCGCAGCGTGATCTCGCCCGTCATACCCAGGTCCGATCGCACCGGACGCCCCGCGACCAGAGAAATGAGCGCGGTGGCCATGGTGATGCCCGCCGACGGACCGTCTTTGGGCTGCGCGCCGGCCGGGATGTGCAAGTGGATGTCGTTGTGCTCGAAGAAATCCGGCGCAAGACCCAACTCGCTCGTCTTGGAACGCACGTACGAAAGCGCGGCGCGCGCCGATTCCTGCATCACCTGGCCGAGCGAGCCGGTGAGTTGGAAGCCGTGCTTGCCGGGCATGCGCGTGGCTTCGATGAAGAGCAGGTCGCCGCCCACCGGCGTCCAGGCCAGCGCGGTGGCCACGCCGGGGACCGCCGTGCGCTCGCGCACTTCCGCATTGGGATAGAAGCGCGGCTTGCCCAGGAGTTCGCCCACCATCTCGGGGGTCACCGCCACCCGCTCCACTTTGTGCTCGGCGATGCGCGTGACGACCTTGCGGCACACGGAGCCGATCTCGCGCTCCAGGTTGCGCACGCCGGCCTCGCGCGTGTACGAGCGAATGAGCGCGTAGAGCGCCTCGTCCGCGAAGGTGATCTCCTCCAGCAAGAGGCCGTTCTCACGGATCTGGCGCGGCACCAGATAGCCGCGGGCGATGGTCACCTTCTCGTGCTCGGTGTAGGAGGTGATCGGGATGACTTCCATCCGGTCAAGCAGCGGGCCGGGGATCGTCTCCATGGTGTTGGCGGTGGTGATGAACAGCACCTGCGAGAGATCGAAGGCCACCTCCAGATAGTGATCGCGGAACTCGCGGTTCTGTTCCGGATCGAGCACTTCCAAGAGGGCGGAGGCCGGGTCGCCGCGGAAATCGGCCCCCAACTTGTCGACCTCGTCGAGCATGAACACCGGGTTGCGGCTTTCCACCCGGCGCAACGCCTGCAAGATGCGCCCGGGCAGTGCGCCGATGTACGTTCTCCGGTGACCGCGGATTTCCGCTTCGTCGTGGATCCCACCCAGTGAGATGCGGATGAACTTGCGCCCCATGGCGCGTGCAATAGACTGACCCAGGGAGGTCTTGCCCACACCCGGCGGGCCGACGAAGCACAGGATGGCGCCTTCGCGCTCGCGCCGCACCTGGTCGGTGGGCGGCGCCTCGGGCACCTGGCTCTTGCGCTCCGAGCGCAGTTTGCGCACGGCCAGGAATTCGAGGATACGCTCTTTGACATCCTTCAGCCCGAAGTGATCTTCGTCGAGCACCCCGCGCGCATCGGCCACGTCGAGCTTGTCTTCGGTGGCCACGCTCCAGGGTAAGGTCACCAGCCAATCCAAGTAGCTGCGAATCACGCCGTACTCCGCGGCGGCCGTCGGCAGCTTGGCGAGCCGGTCGAGTTCGTGAGTGGCCTGCTCGGCTGCCTCGGGCGGCAACTTGGCCGCCTCCATTTTCTTGCGCAGTTCCTCGACCTCGGCCGCCTGCTCATCCGTCTCGCCCAACTCGCGCTGGATGGCCTTCATCTGCTCACGCAGGAAGTACTGGCGCTGCACCTTTTCGATCTCCGAGCGCGCCTCTTCCTGGATCTTGGCGCCGAGCTGCAGCACCTCCAGCTCCTTGGTGAGCAGGCCCACCAGACGTTTGAGTTTGGCGGTGGTCGAGTCCAATTCGAGTAGTTGCTCGGCCTGGTCCAGCTCGATGCGCTGGTAGTTGGCGATGGTGTAGGCAATCTGCAGCGGCTCGTCGAGCGAGGTGACGGTGGCCACCAGTTCGCGCGGAACGGAGGGCACCAGTTCCGCAATCTGGGCGAACTGATCGCGAACATTGCGCGCCATCGCTTCTATCTCAAGCCCTTGCTCCACGGTTTCGGGGGCGGGTGTCACGCGGGCGCGCAGATAAGGTTCTTGTTCGGCAAACTCGCCCAGCCGGAAGCGCGAGAGGCCTTGCACGACAATGCGGATCGTGCCGTCCGGAGCGCGGAACAGGCGGTGGACGATGGCCGCCGTGCCCATCGGATACAAATCGCCGGGGCCCGGCGTGGCGTTTTCCGGATCTTTAGAGGTGACCAGGCCAATGATGCGTTCGCCCACGGCGGCGTCATCGACCAGCTTGATCGAGCGCGGCTGACCGACCGTGAGCGGCACGACCGTTTGAGGGTAGACCACCAACCCGCGCAGGGGCAGGATGGCCAGGATGTCTGGCACGCGGGTGGCCAGATCCTCTTCGCGAGCGGTTTCTTCGGGCGCGGGTTCCTGCACCTTGGTGACGATCGGGCTCAGGCTAACCTCGTGCCACAGGCCCGAGGTGGAATCGGCAATGAAACTCATCAGTTCATTCAGGTTTTCAGTCCAGCGTGTAGCTGCCATGGTTCTAGGTGGCTCTCCTCAGCACGAGAGCGGTCAAGGGTGGGCGAAATGGCTCAACTTGCCACGAGAATGCGCCGTGGCTTTACGCGCGGCAGGGTCACCGTCAAGAAACCGTCGTCATAGGCCGCCTCAATCCCTTGCGCGTCCACGTCCCCAGGCAGCGCTACGTCGGAACGGAATTCGCCGTAGTGGATTTCCATCTGGTGGTAGGCGCTACGCCGATCCGGGTCTGGGCGAATGCCGCCCACGCGCAGCGTATGCTCCTCGAGGGTCACGGTGAAGTCGGCCTGACTCATCCCGGCCACTTCAACGCGGACGATGAACGCGCTCTCAGTCTCAAACAAATCTGTCGGCGGCTGCCAGAGGTGAACGTGCTCCACCCATGCCCAGCGCGAGGACCCTTGCAAGTGCTTGTATGTACGGGGATCGTCGTCGCGCTGCGACATTGCAGCGGGGATGTAGGCCTCGGGAATCTGCAAATCACTCATACCCTTCCCCCTGGTGCTCCTCTGCAAGGATTGTACCATGTCGATTGCCTACGCCAAATGCCATTGCAGCGGGTTACTACGCCACCTGCAAGCCGCCCTCGGCCATAATAACCGGCTCGTGATGAAAGCTGGCAGGGGGCTGGTGCGGTCTGGATGAAACCTGGCTGGTGCCACGCCGATGGGATGCTCCAAGCAGAGGGCATACGCACGCAGGGAGGAGGTGGGCGAGGTCCCGCAATCGAGCAGGAGTGACTCGCGCTCGCCACACACCACGAGGTGGGTGTTGCGGTGTTCATTGGAGGCTGCGGTGAAGGCCGACCCCGGGATACCGATCTCTACCAGGCTCCCGCGGCAAGCGCCCACATTGCGGCATAGGGAGTGAGGTAGCTCTCGACCCAGGCTGCGGCCAGTAGCAGTGGTAGGACAAGCCCGACGGTCACCCGCACCCAATCGCCCATCGATTCGAGCCACAACCCGCCAATGGTGCGGCCGTCCGGACGTGCCAGCAGGCAACTTCCCCAGCGCAGCATGCTGCACCCGGCCAGCCAAAGGGCTGGGATCTCGATGAGCGCGTGGGGCACAACGAACCCTCCGACGAAGAGCCATGGGTTTCCGCCCACCAGCCCCACCAGCGCGGCCGCGTAGGAGATTATTCCCAGAGGGGCCATGAGCACGATCAGCGAGAGCACTCCCAACGAGAACACCCCGAGCAGCGAGGCCAGAACGACCGTGCGGAGGTTGTGCAAGAAGATGTACATCGCACCGCTTGCCGAGAGGAGGCCCTGGTCGCGCAAGCCCGCCATGAGCGCTTCGCCACCCGGGTCGATGGCGCCCAGGTTCAAATGGAACGGTAGGCGCGCCGCCATCACCAGACCGACCACAACGCCCATGATGAGCGCCGCCGCCACCCATGGACCCGCGCTCAGCGAGCGCCGCGCGGCGGGGAAGACGCCCTGGCGGTACCACTCGATCGGGTTACGTGCGCCGGCCGTGAGCGCGTGCCACACATTGCGCCGCAGGCGATCGAGGCGCAGCTCTTCCACCTCCCGTTCGAGAAGCTCCTCGCGCTGGAATTGGCGCAGGCCGATGCGCACAAACAGGAAGGCCAGCAGAGCAATCCCCAGGATGACCCACCACAGCGCGTCGTAGCGCCGCCAGAACATCAACAGGCTTTCGGCCTGCACCAGCAGCGCGGCCGGGATGATGATGAAGGAGGCCAGAAGGTTGGCCGCGCGCACCGAGTTGGTCTGGGCGGAGATGACCACGGCCGCGCTGACCATGCCCACAGCATGGGCCAGAGTGAGGACCACAATCTGCAGCATGAGTCCGGCCGAAGGCAGCCAGCCGACCGCCAGGTACAGGCCGGTCAGGTAGACCAGGATGCCCAGCGCGGCGGAGGCCAACGGCGTGGCGGTGGAAGCCAGCGCCTTGCCCAGGAAGAGTTCGGCGTCGCTGAGCGGCGTCGAGAGCAGCGGCTCCAGGCTGAAGCGCTCCTTCTCTCCCACGAAGCTTTCAAGGGCGATGACCAGGGAAACGGTAGTGGGAAAGAAGCCAACGATCATCAACAGGAAGGGGAAGAGCTGTTCGGCGATAATCGGCGCGCCGTAGCGGCTGACGAAATCCATGGCCGTTTGCGCGGCGAAATTCATCAGCAGCGGAAAGATGCCTGTCAGAATGACGACCGGGATGACCACCCGCCAATCGCGGAACTGGTCCCGCAGTTCGCGGCCGACCAAAGTGAAGACCCGCGACCACTGGACGCGAGGCATAGCCGCGGCCAGGTTCATGAGTCCACCTCGGGCACGTCGGCGAGAGATGCGTTGTCGGCCACGGCCCGCAGGTAGACCGACTCGAGGCTGGGTGTGATCTCGCGCAATTCAACCACGGGCAGCCCGGCGTCCATGAGGCGCTGCAGGATGCGCGGGTTCTGAACCTGGGGCGAAGCACTGCGATAACGGATCGACCGCTCGCCCACCTCGACCCAATCCACTTCTGAGCGCAGCAACGGCCCCGCACGCCGCGCCGATTTCCCCAGGCGCACCTCAAACAGCGGGAGGCCGGCCAATTCGGCGCGCAGGTCTTGCGCCTTGCCCTGCGTCACGATCTGGCCCCGACGCAAGATGGCAATGCGGTCGGCTAATTCCTCGGCCTCCCCCAGGTTGTGGGTGCAGGCCAGGATGGCACAGCCCTGCGCGCGCAGCTCGCGCAACAAGCCACGCACCAGGTGTGCGGATTCGGGGTCCAGCGCGGAGGTGGGCTCGTCCAGCATCAAGACCGGCGGCCGGTGGAGAAGGGCCCGCACCAGCGAAATGCGCTGGCGCATGCCTTTCGAGTACTCGGCCAGCCAGCGGTCGCCATCCACCTCGAGGGCGAGGACGCGCATGAGCTCGTGAGCCCGCTGGCGGCGTTCGGCGGGGCGCAGCCCGTAGAGCGCTGCGAAGAAATCGAGATACTCCCCGGCCCGCATGCGGCTGTACAACCCGTGGTGCTCGGTGAGCACGCCCACCTTCTCGCGCACTCGCTCCGGGTACAGGCTCACGTCCAGGCCGGCAATCCTCGCGCTGCCCGCACTCGGGCGCAGTATCCCTGCCAGCATACGCACCGTGGTCGTTTTGCCGGCGCCGTTGGGCCCCAGCACAACTAAGATTTCTCCGGCGCGGACTTCGAGCGTCACGCGGTCGACCACGCGGCGCTCGCCGAAATCCTTGGTCAGGTCGCGCGCTTCGATCATGAACGGCGGGTTCACGCCGCACCTCGATACAGACCCGGCCCGCGTGCCGCAGTGTGCCAAGCCGGACGCGAGGCGATGCCCGCCGCTCCCGGCAGGCATCGCCTCGCGTTGCTTTTGCAGTTGTGCCCCAAACGGTCCAGACTCAAGTGACCCTCATCGCGTGTTCCTCGGACTGCGGCTACCCTGCCGGAGTGGCCGGCGCAACCTTCCGCCGGTGACGCAGGAAGAGAATCACCGCACTGGCCAACGCCACCACGGCCATCGCCAGTTGATTGATGTCAATGCCGGCCACCGGCGAAGGATCCAAGCGCAGGAACTCCAAGAAGAAGCGCCCGACACTGTAGATGATCAGATAAATCAAGAACAGGTCGCCCGCCAGCAGGCGTTCCCGGTACTTGGCAGATATCGCCAGCAGCACGCCCAGATTGATGAAGTTCCAGAGCGACTCATAAAGGAAGAGGGGATGAAAGCGTTCAAACGATTCGAAGCCCGGTAGCCGGTTCTCGGGCGCGATGCGAATGGCCCACGGCAGGTCGCTCGGCTTGCCGTACAACTCCTGGTTGATGAAGTTCCCCCAGCGGCCGATGGCTTGGCCGAGCGCCACCGCCGGCGCGGCCACATCCACCCAGGCACCGAAGCTCAGATGGTGTTTGCGCGAGTAAATGAAGAGCGCCAGCACGCCGCCGATCACCGCGCCGGGAATCCCCAGCCCGCCGCGCCACACCGCCAGCATGTCGAGCGGATGGGTCAGGTAGTAGCGGGTGGTAATGCCCGCCTCGACCATGCTTTGCGGCGGGGTCAGGATGTGCCAGATGCGCGCTCCGACGACGCCCGCCAGCAGTACCCAGATCAGGCAATCCCACACCCGTTCCGGGTCCAGACCGGCCTTGCGTGCCTGGCGCTCGGCCAACACGGCTGCCGCCAACGCGCCGGCCATCAAGATGATTCCGTAGTAACGGATGTAAAGCAGATTGAAGAGATGAATCCCGTAAGAATCAAGAGACATAATGCCCGCTCCTCAAGGAAGGATCTTAGCGGCGGCGCGCCTGGACGCGCACATGCCAGATGCGCTGCAGTGCGGTGAAGACGCCCAAGACCGCAATGATGCCGATGCCGACGAGCGGCACATTGAGCAGCAGCGCCGGCGCCAGAACCAGGTAGCGTTCCATGCGCGTCAGGATGCCCACATTGCAGTCGAACTGGAGCGCTTCGGCGCGCGCTTTAACATAGGATACCATGACCGACCCGACCGCCGCAGCATAGGTGAGCACGATACCCCAGACCGCCCCGGCCAGAGTGTAGTGCACGAGCAGGCCGCCCAGGATGAGCAGCTCGGCCCAGCGATCGGTCACCGAGTCGACGAAGGCACCGAAGCGCGAGGGTTCGCCGCGCAGGCGGGCCATCGTCCCGTCCAGCGCATCCACCGGCCCCATGAGCAGGACGAGCACGCCACCCAACCGCATCTGCCCGAAGGCCAACAGCACCGCCCCGCCGATCGTGCCGATCAACCCCAAGAGCGTCATGGTGTTGGGGTGCAGCCCGAGGCGGTTGAAGAAGCGCCCCAGCGGATCGAGCACATTCTTGAAGAGCAGGCGCATGCGGTCGGTGAAGGTCGGGCGGTGGATGATGTTGGCGGACTCCTGGGTCATCGAGTCTCCTTGAAAGCGTGATTGGGGCGCCGGCATGCCGGCGCGAGGCTAGTCCGTGTTCTCATCCGTGGGGTCTTCCAGGTCGGCCTCATCCTCCGCCTGGTCCTTCCCCACCAGCACTTCACGCGTGCGGCCGCCGGCTTGCTCCCGGCCAATGATACCGCGTGCGTGCAACTCGTCCATGAGCCGTGCGGCGCGCGGGTAGCCCAGGCGCATCTTGCGCTGCAAGAGGGAGGCGCTGGCGCGGCCGTACTGGCGCACAACGCGGATGGCCATTTCGATTTCGGCCTCATCTTGATCCGCGGATTGGGTCTCGCCGATCATGCCTTCCCAGGGCGAACCGGCGGGCACTCCGGCCGGGGTTTCGTCTTGCGGTTCTTCGATTTCGACCGCCGGGGCAGGTTCGCCCGCTTGTTCCTTCCAGAAGTCGATCAGCCGCTGGATTTCGCGATCGGTGACGAAGCACCCTTGCAGGCGCACCGGCGAGCCCGATTCGGGCGAGAGATAAAGCATGTCACCGCGGCCGAGCAGGCTTTCGGCCCCCGGGGTGTCGAGGATGACTCGCGAATCCACGGAGGAGGCCACCGCGAAAGAAATGCGCGCGGGGAAGTTGGCCTTGATCAGCCCGGTGACCACGTCGGTGGAGGGCCGTTGGGTGGCCACCACCAGATGGATGCCGGTGGCGCGCGCCATTTGCGCCAATCGGATGAGCGTGCGCTCCGTCTCATCAGGCGCCATCATCATCAGGTCCGCCAATTCGTCGAGCATCACCACCATCCGCGGCAGCGGCTCGCCTTCGCCGTGCGAGGCCACCTTACGGTTGTAATCGTCGATATGTCGCGCGTGCAGCGCTTCAAGCAGTTTGTAGCGCCGATCCATCTCGCGCGTGCACCAACGCAACACCGTGACGATGCGCGTCAGATCGGTCTCCACTTTCCCCAAGAGGTGAGGCAGTCCATTGAACCGCACCAGTTCCACCATCTTGGGGTCGATCAGCACCAGGCGCAGCGCGTCGGGACCGTTGTTGGCCACCAGGCAGGCGGTGAGCGCAGTGATGCAGACCGACTTGCCGGATCCCGTGGTCCCGGCAATCAGCAAGTGCGGCATGGAGGCCAGGTCCGCCGAGACCGATTGCCCGGCCACATCCACGCCCAAGGCGACGGCCAACGGCGAGCGGATCTTGTGGAAGCCCGGCGACTCCATGACCATGCGCATACGGACCACCGACGAATGCTTGTGCGGCACCTCGATGCCCACGTACGATTGCCCGGGCACGGGGGCCTCGATGCGCAGGGTGGGAGCGGCCAGCGCCAGCGAGAGGTCGTCCGAAAGGGCGGAGATCTGTGAGACGCGAACTTTCGCCCTCCGCGCCTCACCATCGGCGCCCGTCTTCTCAACGAACCCGGGTTCCACGGCAAATTGGGTGACCGTCGGCCCGGTGCGGTACCCGACTACGCGAGCCGGAATGCCGAACTCGCTCAGCGTCTTCTCGATGAGCCCCGCGGTCTGATTCACTTCGCGGACACTGGGTGCGCCGAGCTCGGCGTTCTCAAAAAGCTCCAGCGAGGGGAGGCGTCGATCGCGCTTGGTTTTCACTGGGCGCGCGGGAGCGGCGGCCGCGGCCGGCTTGAGCTTCGGCGGCGGCTCCTTGGCGCGCGGGGCCGCCGCGGCCGAGGGCTTGGCGCTCTGCGGCTCGGCATCGCGGAGGAAGAGCGCCGGCGCCGCCGGGGTGACGGCCGGTGTGCGGCGCGGCGGGGCGGGTTGTTGCACGGGGGACGCAATCGAGCGAGGTCTCCGCTCCACCCAGCCGCGGATTCTCTCGACCGATAGATCCAACCCGTAGCTGCCAAACGCAACCGCCACCGTCAGCAGAACGATCACCCGCACCAGATTGCTCATCACCAACCCGAGCATGTAGCCGATGCCCCAGCCGATCAATCCACCGCCGGCGCCCGCGTCCGCGCGCGTCAGGTCATTGCCAATGATGGCATCCGCCAGGCCCAGGACGGCCAGCACCGCAAGCTCGAGCGCGATGATCTTGCCCCAGCGCAGCTGCAACCTGTGGCCGAGCCGGGTGCGGACGAGCAGCACAACGCCCGCCACTGCGCACAAGGGGATGAGCCAGGCGCCCCATCCAAGCCACTGGCGGAGAAAACCAGCCAGGGGGGTGAGCAGCGTTCCGCGGCCTGCACCGGCCAGGGCGATAGCGCTCAGCGCGGCGCCCAAGGTCAGGCTGATGGTAGCCAGGTCACCCAGGTACGGACGCAGCGGGGCTCCAGCCTCATTCACCCGCCGGGTCACATCGCGCACGAATGCCGCGCCCGGCAGATCCGCCAGTCGCTCGGGCAGTCCATCATTTGGCCGTCGCGCTCCGGAGGAGGGCATCCGCCTACCTTTCTTCCGCCCCGGCCAGTTCAGCGATGGCACGCAGGCTGAGGGCAATGCGCCGCGCGCTGCCATCCACCGAGAGGATGCGCGCGATCACGTGATCCCCTTCCTGGGCGGCCGAGCGCGGATCGGCAAGCGGGTCTGCGCACAACTCCGTGATATGGATCAGCCCCTCGATCCCATCTGCGAGTGCAGCAAAGGCGCCGAAGCTGGTCACGCGAGTAATGCAGCACGGCACCTGCTGGCCGGCCGCATAGCGCTCGTCGATTCCCGCCCACGGGTCGGGGCTCATTCTCTTGAGGCTGAGGGCCACCCGGCCTTGCTCGCGATCGACGCTGAGCACTTCCACCTCGACTCGCTGTCCGCACGACACATGATCGCACGGA
>Ga0209342_10004558_pt1 | contig 14382 bp, 8 predicted proteins | sample RifCSP16_2_FD_184023 | JGI IMG/M metagenome (GOLD analysis project Ga0209342, IMG submission 184023) | Soil microbial communities from Rifle, Colorado - Rifle CSP2_sed 16_2 (SPAdes) (version 2) | ecosystem: Environmental > Terrestrial > Deep subsurface > Rock core/Sediment | place: Rifle... | reverse complement strand
TTTGCACCGGCTGCATGCTGAGCTTTGCGTGCATGCTAACGTCCCTACCTCCGTCAATGGCGGCCCGGCGTTTTTCGTATATCAAGACGGCTAAGTCAGCCGTTCGTTACCGCAATTGGGCGATGCGTGGCCCTGTAACGCACGAACGCCAGGGAACAGCCGTTATCGTTTGCACCCCAGTGGAGCCGCCCGGGTGAGAGGTCGACGACGGCGTCCCGGTAGGTGCCGTGCATCTGGCGCGGGCTGCCGCGGATGAAATCGAGGGTGGACATGAGGGGAGTCTCCTTTCCGGCCGCAATCTATCCGGCGCACCCTATGCGTGCCAACCCTGCGCCTCTGCCGCTGCCCCACGCCGGCGTCTTCCTTGACATCCGGCGAGGTCAGCGGCGAGAATGCCGTCCGTAGATGGTAGAGCGAGAGGTGGGGATCTGACGGTGGACTGGAGCAGGCCCGTGAGCCGGCGCCGCTTTCTGTGGGGCGCCGGCTTGCTGGGCAGCGGCGCCGCCCTGGCGTCCGTCTTCGGCTGCCGGTCCGACAGCGGCGGCCCGCTCACTACCCTGGATCGCACCATCGTGCTGGGGATGGATGGGGTGTTGCGCCCCGGCCCCGGTGAGCCGTACCAGGTTCGCACGGAGCTGGCGCAGGCGCAGGTAGGCCGGGAGAAGCGGCGCGGTTCCCTAGTGGTGTTCCACCACTTCGGCGACGTGCAACTCTTGGATGAGGAGTCTCCTCTGCGGGGCGAGTGGCAGGATTCCTGTCCCACGCCGCTCTCTACAGCCGCTTTTCGGCCGCAGGAGGCGCTCACCCTCCAGGCGGTGGCTTCGCTCATCCGTCAGGCTAACCGGATCAATAGAAGCCCCCTGACGAAAAGATCGGTGGACTTCGCCCTGCATACGGGCAACGCCGCGGATAACGCTCAGTACAACGAACTGCGATGGTTCATAGACCTGATGGACGGTAAACAGGGGGCACCGGACTCCGGCGGCCCCGGCTACGAGGGTGTTCAGCCGGAGAGCCCGGACCAGCGGTACCCGGACATGCTATCGCTGGCACAGATACCGTTCCAGCCGCAGGGGATTAGCTGTCCGTGGTACACGGCGCTGGGGAACCGCGACGTGCTGGTACAGGGGAACTTCCCTCCCAGCGACGCCTCCCGTCAGATCGCTCTGGGCGGCAAGAAGATAATCGACCTCTCCCCGGCGAGAAAGGATGAGGTGTGCGCGGACCCGTCGATCCTTCTGGATCCGGAACGAACGCAGGAGATCCTGGCCGATAAGGACATAGAGGTGCGGGACGTCACGCCGGATGAGAACCGCCGCCTGCTTACCCGCGCGGACTGGATTAAGGAGATGTTCAACAGCAGCGAACGTCCCGGGCCGCAGGGTCACGGCCTGACGCAGGGAAACGTCGACAAGGGCATCGCGTACTACGCCTTTGAGCGCGGCCTGCTCGCCTTCATCGTGTTGGACACCGTGAACCCGGCGGGGTTCGCCGCCGGCAGCATTGACGCCGCACAGTTCGCCTGGCTGGAGGGTGAGATGAAGGCCCGCAGCAGGCGCTCTTTCGATGCGGCCGGCAAACTGGTGGAGGCGGACGTGGAGGACCGGCTCATCGTCGTGGTCAGCCACCATCCGCTGGAACGGCTGAACAACCCGCTGGCGGATCCGTCCGGAGACGGGCGAGTACAGGGTCCGGCTCTGAAGGAGCTCCTGCACCGGTTCCCCAACGTGATCGCCCACGTGACGGGCGGCAGCCCGGTGAACAGCATAACGCCCAGGCCGGACGCGCAGGGGCGCGGTGGCAGCTACTGGGAGATCAGTACCACTTCACCCACTGCCTACCCGACGCTGGGGCGGCTGCTCGAAGTCGTCAATAACGCCGACGGCACGGTCTCTCTCTTCAGCACAGTCTACGACCTTGGCGCGCCGATTGACCCACGCGATGCCGAGGACCCTACACCCGGCGACGGGGTGAACGAGGCCCAACTGGCGTCCGTGGCCCGCGCAGTCGCCGCCGAGGACCCGCAGCGGGAACCGAAAGCCGCGGGCCTGGCGGCCAGCCATCGCAACGCGGAACTGGTGGCCGACGCCGCGTTTGACCTCTCGTCCGCGCAATCCCGCCCCGCTCTCCCCTGAGACGGGATCGGCCGGTTGGATCGTCCGCCGGGCACCGCCACTGATTGCCCCGTCTCCGCCGCTTCACTCTTTTCTAACCATCTCTTTACCCTCGCTTAACCTTGGGACAATTGACCCTGGTGGGGCGGGAGGTATCATCATGATTAGCGAATCCCTATTGGCAAGCGCTCCGATCTCATCGCCGCACCCCCGACGAAAACGACCGGAGCGCTTTTGCTTTCCCTTCGGCGTTTTCTTCCATATTGACTGTCGACCCCTTTGCAGCGCCGGATCGGCGAGCCGAATGTCGGACATGGGGGGTACGTCCTGTGGCACCAGGCAGCGGGGCAGGGTCGGGCTCGGCCCAAAGGGAGGGGTGTGGCGCGCATCCCCGCTTCGTTTTGTTCTGCAGTGCCGTCCGGCCTGAATCTATGGGTCTTGTCTCCGCCCCCGCCGCATCTGCGGCCTGGCTTCCAAGCTTCCAGAAGCCTGGAAGACGGCGGTCCGGGCCCGCCGCTTCCCGCTACGGCACGTAGGTCTCACACGTCGGTTCGGTGATCTGACCGGTGTTGTTGTACCCCACGGTGTTTCCGGAGCCGTCGAGGGCGGTGACCTGTAGGGTGAAGTCCTTCAGCCGTGTGTAGCGCTCGTCGTCCGGTCTCGGGAGGGCGAACTCGGACGTCTCCGCTGGCACCGTCTCTGCAATCGGCACCGTCTGCGGTTCCGTAAGACCCGCGCCCCAGTCCTCGCAGTCCGGCCACCAAATTGCTTCTCCCTGTAGCTTGTAAGACTCCGCGTCCTCCACCTCATCCCAGTTCGCAAGGTTCGTTCGGTTGTCGTACTCCAGTCTGAAGGCGGGCCGCGCCACGCCGTCCTGGCGCCCGCCATCAGATGCCGGCGTTCCCGTCGATCCTGGTGACGGCGCGTCGGAGCCGCCGCAGGCAGCAATCACCGCCAGCGTAAACAGCGAGACCGAGAAGAAGCGCATCCCAACGAGATTATGCCCGCACCGTCTCCGACGCACAAGGCGCCTACTCGTCCGCTGGGTAGACCGCCGAAGGCGCGCATCCGGCTGAGCGATGAAGTGGCAGCGCTCCCGCTGCGAGCCCAGATCAGATCGACAGGATGTGAACCGCCGTGGCGGCGACCTCACCGGTTACGACAGGAGGGATTCTCGCCCTGAGGTCAAACGATTGCCTCACCAACTTCAGCGCCCCGGCCCCTGACGGCTAGCGGTCCGGAGGCGTCTTCATGGGCGGCAGAGACAGAATAGGGGGCCGACGCAGCGCCGGCCCCCGGAGCTCATGATAGCTGCTGTGGCTTAGGTAGCGCCGCCCCCGCGGCCGCGACGCATTAGGAAGAAGCCTCCGCCGCCCACAACCAACACCGCGGCGATGACAACGACCACGATCACGATGATGAGGCCGGAACCACCGCCGCCATCGTCACTACCGCCGTCGCTGACCGTTCCGCCGTCTTCCCAGGGCCCTGGCTCGCCGGTGCCGCTGCCCACGACTAGGTCGAATTCCGTCTGGGTGACGATCAGATCGCCCTGGGCGTCGGCGTCGTCAGGGTCCGGGTCGCAGGCGTCGCCGATCACGTCGTCGTCGGTGTCCCTCTGGTTACCCACTGCGGGGATGTCCGCCTCGTCTTCGCCGTTGGCGTCGAGGGGACAGTTATCGCCACGGTTGAGGTAGCCGTCAGAGTCCTGGTCGGAGTTGGTGACGTTGGGTTCGGGGTCGCAGCCGGAGTCGAGGCCATCTAAATCTTCGTCGCCATCCCCGTTAACGCGGGGGTCGCCCTCGTTCGGCTCGAAGGCGCAGGTGTCGAGGCTGTTCTCGATTCCGTCGCTGTCGGTGTCGCGCTGCCCCACGCCGATGACGGTGAACTTGTACGTGCTGTCCTTGGGGTTGGTCAACTGGGCAGCCCCGCCTTCGTCGGGGTCCGTGGCCGGGGCATCCTCCAGCAGCTCTAGCGGGGCGCTGACAACCTCACAGACAGGGTCCAGTTCGCTCACCGGTACCACGTCGGTACAGGGGTTGTCCTTGGTGATAGCGAAGGCGGTGTTGTTGGAGGTCAGGGGCGTGCAGAAATCCGTGATGGGCCCCGGCTCGGGGTCGAAGGCGGGGTCGCCGGCGTTCTGAAGGGTCACGACGCTCGGATAGCCCAGGCTCGCATCGTGAGGGATACTCTCGTCGATGAAGGTGCCCGGCTCGAAGACCAGGAACTGGAGCAGGACGTTGACGCCTGCGACGATGGCGATGCCCGCCGCCCTCCGTATGGGCTGGAGGGGCTGATCGTTCTCGTCGGCGAGGGCGCGGGTGAGGAAGTCCGGATACTTCTCGAACCCATCTTGAAGGCTACTCTCGTCCCTGTTCTCGGCGTAGTCCTCGGTGCCGTTGTCGTCCACGTCAAGGAAGGGGACCGTGTCGGTGATGTCTATGCTGGCGTTGAGCATGATGAAGTGGACGGGTAGGGCGTTGTTGCAGGCCGCGTTGATGAGGCCCAGGGTGGCCTGAGCGGTCAGTTCACCGACCACCGCGCCGATGGCGATCTGTTCGCCCGGCGCTATCGTCCACTCAGCTGGGATGAAGGTGACGACGCCGGCGAATTGCACGTCGCCTTCAGGCAGGTTGAAGTCGGTGGTGAAGCTGGAGTTGGCCCCGGGCGTTGGGTCCTCAAGGACAACGTTAAGCTGAGGGTTAAAGGTCTGGGCCCGCGTCGTGCCGGTCCCGGCGATCATGAGGATGAAGGCTAGAGCGGTTGCCAAGCCCGCTTGCACCAGCAGCCTATAGTTCAAATCTCAGCCCTCCTTGTTACCTTGGACCCGCCCGAGTTCGGCTACGCGCGAGGCCGGCTCACCTACGACGGCGCAAGATGCGGGAGGCGAGGGTACCCAGGCCGCCCAACAGTCCGGCGCCGCCCAGCGCGGAGGCGATCGCCGCCCAGGCGGAGATGCTGGATGCGGCGGGGGCAAGGCTGCCCACACCGGTCCCCGGTCCGCCGCTGGAGCCGCCCGTGTTGGTGTTGCTGTTCGAATTGCTGTTGCCCGCGAGCTGCTCTGGGGAGCAGCCGTTGGCGTCGACGGTCGCTCCGGCGGCGGTACCGGGGCAGGCATCGGAGGCGTTGAGGACGCCGTCGTTGTCGTCGTCCAGAACGGCCTGCTCGGGAGTGCAGCCGAACTCGTCGACGTCGGCGCCGGCGGGCGTGTCCGCACAGCGGTCGGTAGCGTCGGGCACACCGTCCCCGTCGCTGTCTGCGCCGCCGTCGCCCCCACCCTCGTCCATGTCAGGGACCTCGTTCCGGTCCATGTCCAGCGCAACCACGGTCTCGTTGCAGATGTACTGATCCTCGTCCGGCGCGTCGCCGCCCGCGCCAACCGTCACCGGAGAGACGACGCAGAGGATGTGGACGTGGCCGTCGCGTGTGCCCTGGTTTCGGTCGCAGGCGGCGCCGATGGCGTCGCCGTCCCCGTCGAGCTGGTTGTCCTGCTGCTCGCCGTTGGCCTCCAGCGGGCAGTTGTCCCCCCGGTTCCAGTAGCCGTCGGCGTCGCAGTCGGAAGCGAGGAAGTCGTCCCCGGTACCCGGCCCGCAGAGGCCGACCCCGGCCTGGCCGGTGCCCGGGTCGGGATCGCAGGCGCTGTCGATGCCTTCGCCGGCCCCTTCGGGGTCGGCCCCGCCGCGCGGGTCGCCGTCCAGGTTGGCGTCGTAGGGGCAGGAGTCGAAGCTGTTCTCGAAGCCGTCGTCGTCGGCGTCCGGTATGCTCGCCGCGAAGAGGACGAAGTTGTAGGTGCCGTCGGCCGTCGGGTTGCGCCGGTGGTCCACCCCGTCGGCGAGGCCGAAGGTGGTCGTCTCCGACTGCAGCGGAGTGCAGAAGTCGGTGATGGGTCCCGGCTCCGGAACGGCCGTTGGGTCACCGCCGTTCTGGAGGATGGTGACGGAGGGGTAGCCGAGATTGGGGTCGGTCCTGAGGACGTTGCCCGTTGTCTGGCTCACGAAGGTGGTGCCGGGCGGGAAGATCACGAAGTTGAGGCTGACGTCGACACCCACCACGTTGGTCGATCCCCAGAGGCGTGCGTGAGGCTGGAGAGGGCTACCGCCCTCATCCTTGAAGGTATTGAGGAGGAAGTCCGGGTACATCTGCACGCCGTTGAGCAGGGTATCGCCGTCGTCGTCCTCGAAGATCTCACCGAGGGAGTTTTCGGGGGACTCGCCGTCGATATCGTTAAAGCCCACGGTCGGACCCGAGATGTTCGTCGTCGAGTCCATCATGTCGAACTTCGGCTCCAGACCGCCCGGCTGGCAGGGTCCGTTGATCAGGCCGAGGGTCGCCTGGGACTTGAGGAAGACGCCGCTGGAGCCGTCCGGCACGTCGGCGTCGGGGGCCACGAAGAAATCTTTTGGGGTGAAGGTTGTTAGGAAGCCGAAGTTGGACTCGGGGACAGCCACGCCAAACGTGGTCACAATGTCTGAGTTGGCGCCTGGCGCGGGGTCGGAGAGGGTAGCCGAGGCTATGGGGTTGAACGAGGTGGCGCGGACTTCTCCACTGCCGATCAAGACCAACGACAGGATGATCGCGGCCAGCATCCCCAGGCTCAACGTCATCGAGATGCCAAACCGCACCCGGTCGGCAACCTTCGTCGTCAGTCCGCTGGAGGTTCGCCTCATGTAAGCACCCCCGGTGTTGCAGACGGCTGGTTCCTGCGTATCATACTCTATTCCATGTATGTGTCAAGATTGTCGCCGTGCATTCGAGATGACGTTCACATGTTGCCACCGGCACGCCGCCGCCGCCACCAGATCGTTCCGCCGGTGGCCAGGGCCAGCGCGACGGCGCCAGCGATGACGCCGCCGACAACGTAGCCCCACGAGCCGCCGTCGCCTGAGGTCGCGTCGTCCGTCGAGGGTTCGCCGTCGGCTCCCGGGCGCGGCGTCGGCGTGGCTTCGGCGGCCGGGGTTTCCTCGACGACGGTGATACTAACCGTCTCGGTCTGGCCCTCAGCGGTCGCCGATACCTCGATCGTGCCGGTCTTGCTGCCGACCTTCAGCGTCGCTTCTGCAACCCCTTCGTCATCCGAGGTCTTCGTGACCTCAGACTCACCCTCCAGGCTGGCGTCGGTCCCTGGCTGCTTCTCGATCCCGAAGGTGATGTCCACCCCGGGGACCGGCTGGTCGTCGTCGGCGGCGAAGACGGCGAACAGGGCGGTAGAACCGCCCACGGTGACGGTGTCGAGGGAAACCTCGAGGTTGAGGCCGGCGGTAGCCCGTTCCAGCAATCGTTCCTTTGCTTCCCGTCTGAGCTGATCAGCTCCTGGCGTCTGGTCGGCCGCGGGAGTCTGGTCAGTGGCAGGCGTTGGCACCGTCCCCGGCGTGGCCGGCGGCGGCTCTGCGGAGCAGTCCGCGCCTAGGCCGACGGACGCGCTCAGGATCTGGTCGACGGTGACCACAACTCCCGGCTCCTTTCCGCCCATGTCCACTGCTGACAGAGAGAACTCGGCCACGCCGTTTGGCGCTCCGGCCAGGACCTCCACGGCGTAGCGACCGAGCACCCCTTTGACGGGGCCTACCTCCTCGGGGCCGAAGTCTGCGACCGCGACCGTGTGGCTGCCATCCGTGTCAGGCACGGCGTCACCCAGACTGTCGAACGCCTGGCTTCCCGACGCCGAAGCGAGCAGCAGGAGGTGGTCCTGGGTGGCCAGCACAAAGCGCGAGGCGTCGAACTGCAGGAAGTAGTCGAACCCCGCGAGGTCCTGACCGGAGGGGATTTCGTCGACGGTGATGTCGATGGTGAACCGGCTGCCCGCGCTGTTCGCCAGCGACGTGCAGCGCTCCAGCGTCCCGAGCGAGGTGGCGGTGTTGCCCGTTGGGTCCATGTCTATGCCGACTGTGACGGCCTGCAGGCCCTCGGAGGGCTGCGGGCCCTCCCAAACGCCGATCGCGCCGGCGAGGGCGATGGCGATGACCGCGAGCGGCAACAGTCGCTTTGTCATAACGCAACACTCCTCAGATCGAAGTATGCCTTGCCGCTCGCCAGGCCGCGAGCATGCCGACCGTTAGAGCCAGCGCTCCTCCGGCTAGCACCGCGATAAACCATGCCGACAGGCCGCCGCCCGCGGGCTCAGGCGTGCCGTCCGTCGCGCCGGCACCGGACCCCGGCGTCAGTTCGGTTTCGGGCGCCTGCCCGCCGGTCGCCTCGACGATGGTGACGGTGGCTGTCTCAGTCACGCCCTCAGCGCTGGCCGACACGGCGATTTCGCCGGCCGTGCTCCCGACGTACAGCCTCGCTTCCCCTACTCCCTCGGCGTCCGAGGTCCTGATAACCTCGCTCTCACCCTCGAGGTCGGCGTCGCTGCCCGGCTGCTGCTCGATCTTGAAGGTGATGTCTACTCCAGGAATCGGATCGCCGTCTTGGCCGGCGAAGACCGCAAGCACGTCCGTAGACCCGCCGACGGTCACGGTGGCAAGGCTAACACCAAGGGTAAGGCCGGCGACGGCTTCCTCCAGCAGTTCCTGCCGGGTCTCTTCCTTCAGCGCCTCGAGCTGCGCGTCTGAGCAGCCGCTGGGGTCTACGCCCTCGCCGGATGGGGTGCCGGGGCACTGATCGCCGCCGTCGGCAACCACGTCTCGGTCGCTGTCGGGAAGGGACGCTGGCGGTGTCCCCGGCGTGGGTGTCCCCGGCGCCGGTGTCCCCGGCGCGGGTGTCCCCGGCGTGGGCTCCGGGGTCGGGCGGGCGGTGCAGGGCACGCCCACGGCGACGCGAGCGTGGGATGTGTCGCCGTCGAAGAGCTTGTCGCCGTTCGTGTCCCCGACGTGATTGACGGTGTCGAAGGTGAGGGAGGAGAGGACGGGACCGCGGTCAGGTATGTCATCATCGTTGAAGTCGATCTGTGGCAGCCGGGCGGGGCTGATGCCGGTCGCCACGCCCGTGAGCGTGAGCCGGGCCAGGACGCCATCTCCGCTGTCCGTGGCCTTGCCCACGTCGGCCGCCGCCATGAAGAACAGTCCGTCTCTGTCGGGCACAGACTCGGAGGCGTTAATGACGTTGCTCCTGCCGTTGGCCTGCTGGAACAGTCTCACGTTGACGTTGGTGACCTCCAGGATGGACTTATCGTAGACGAAGAAAGCCTCCCAGCCCAGTAGATTCTGCACGCTCTTGACGGTGATGTCGACTTCGAACGTGGCGCCTCGCTCCACCGAGATGCACTCCTCTACGCTGCCCAGCGACGTGGCGGTGTTACCGGTGCTGTCAGCGTCCACGGCCAGGGTGACGGGGGCCTGAGCAGCGGTCTCGCTTGCAAGCATCACCAGGCCACCCCCCAGAAGGAGGGTCGCCAGGGCGGCGAGCACTAGGGTCCTACGTGTGGACTGGCGCATCCTTGTTCCCCGTGGTCCCGGCGTGTCGGTGGGCCCGGCGTGATTGAGACAAAAGGCCATGGTGTGTCATGATTCCGCGTCCCGGCAGGGTGGGGACGGCACGCTTCGAGGGACGACGAGAGGGCTGCCTCCACGCGGAATCGCGTACCGCGGGCAGCAGCCCCCTCCCAATCTCTACGTGCCTGTGCGAAGCCCGCCAAAGTCGGGATGGCGCGCTTCAGGCACCCCTAACTGCGCTATTGCTGGGCTCTGTTTCCGGTTCGGACCTCCTCTAATCCTGTTTCCCCATACCGCGTTGGTTCAGCAAACGGCGACGCCAGCCGTAGATGGACGCCGCCCCAATGAGGGCTAGGATCGCTGCTCCGGCGGCGAACGTGGCGATTCCCTCGCCGCCTCCGGCCGGGCCCTGGCCGCCCAACTGGCCGAAGCCGGTCGGGGTCGGAGTCGCGGTGGGAGTGGCCCCCGCTGGGTTCACGACTACGGCTAGGACGGCGCTGCTCGAGGAATCGTTGGCCGTGTCCGTGTCTGACAGGTGGAGCTGGTCGATGGCGACGACGGCGTCCGCGGAGAAGTCGCGGCTGCCGCTGCCGCTGCAGGTGACGGACCAGGTCAGAACCGGGATACCGGTCTCGGTGGCGGCCGCCAGGGAGATGTCCTGTGCGACCTGAGCGCCCGAGGGATTGGAGGTGCAGTCTCTGGGAAGCGCGAGGGTGACTGTGACGTCGGCGTTCACGGGCTCGAAGGGTCCGTTGTTGACCAGCGTGGCGCTGACAGCGGCGTTGAATGCGGTGCCCGCGCCCACACTGGCCGGGACGGTCAGCGATACATCGACGACCTCAACGTCTGCCTGGCCGGTGACGGCGACGGAGTCTTGGCCGCTCCCGGAGTCGTTGGTGTTGTCCGAGTCAGCGACGTGCAGCTCATCGATGGTGGTGGAAGCATCAACGGTGAACGCGTGGCTGGAAGGTTCAGTGCAAGTCACGGACCACGACTGCTGGGCCAAGCTGACCGGTGAGCCTGCCTGTGAGACGGAGGTGTCCTGTAGCGTCACCGGGTTCGTGCCGCCAGTGGTGCAGTCGCTGGGGAGGCCAAGAGTTATCGATGTGTCCACGTTTGCGGGGTCTACCCCGCTAAGGTTACTCAGGTCGACGTCAGCCGTGACGTCGAAGGCCGTGTTGACGGCCTGATCGGAAGCAGGGACAGTGACGGTGACCGTGGTGACCTCCACGTCGGTTTCGTCGAAGAGTTCCACGTTAGCCGCGGCGCTCGTGGCCGAGTCGTTGCCCGGCACGGAATCTGTGGCGTGGAGTTGGTCCAGGACCGCGTCGGCGTCCACGGTGAAGCTGTGGGCGGACCTATTCGTGCACGTGACGGACCAGACCCGCTGAGCGAGGGAGACGGGTGACCCGGCCTGGGTGACGGAGGTGTTCTGGACTGTCACGGGGTTCGTACTGCCCGTGCTGCAGTCGATCGGCAGGTTCAGGGTGACGGTAGTGTCCACGCTGGCTGGGTCGATGCCGCTGAGGTTGCTCAGCGCCACGTCTCCGGTCACCGCGAATGCGACCCCGGTTGTCGCAGAGGCGGGCCCGCCGGCGGTGACGGTGGTCACCTCCACGTCGGTGCTGCCGATGACCGGCGTCTGCGGACTGCTCGCCGCGGAGGTCAGCGCGTTGTTGGTCGGGTCGGACTCGATGGCAGCGTCATCGATGACGGCTGTGGCTGTGGTCGTGAAGGTATGGAAGGAGGGGCTGCTGCACTCGACCTGCCAGGAACGCTGCGTCAGGCTCAAGGGCGATGCGGCCACAGAGACCGAGGTGTCCTCGACGAACACGGGGTTGGGGTCGCCGCCCGCGACAATGGTGCAGTCGCTGGGCAGGCTGAGTTCGATGGTCGTGTCCACGTTGACGGGGTCCAGGCCGCCGGGGTTGTTGCGCAGGGCAACGTCCGCCGTGACGGCAAAGGCGGTATTGACAGGCTGATCAGTGCCGGGGGCGGCGGTCGTGACGCTGGTGACCTCCACGTCTGTCAGTGTGGGGCAGGCCTGACCCACGGCGAAGGCCCCGTCAAGGGTGTCCGTGATCTGAGGAGTCCAGTCGCCCGGCGGTTGGGCTGAGTTGCCGAAAGCGAGGCTACCCGGCACGAAGCTGAGGGTGTAGGCGCCGGCGGCCATACCGGCGGTGTCAAGCGTGTAGCGGCCGAGGACGCCGACCTCGGGGCCGGCGGTGGGCGGCGGACCGAACACCGCCTCGGACACGATGTGCTCGCCGACTGGGCCGCCGCTGGCGCCCGGCGGGTCAGGCACGGCCTCGGAAAGGGGTATGTTGGGCTGGAGGATGGTCGTGCCTGAGGTGGCATGGGCCTGGGTCGCTATGACCGCGCCCGCCGCCTCGGGGAACTGGATGCTGTAGCCGAAGCCGGCGAGGTCCGGGGCCGCCGCGGGGATGCCGTCGATGAAGACGTCGAAGGTGAGGATGTCACCCGCCACCACGTTGTCAACGCAGACATCGATGGGCCCCAGGCTGGTGGAGGCGTTGCCCAGGCTCTGGCAGTCCGTGTCGGCGCCGTCGATGCCGTCGCCGCCGCCGTTGTCGAGGCCGTCGTTGCAGGCCTGGCCGACGCCGTCCTCCTGGCCCTCGGCGTTGGGTGCCGTGCCGGTGTTGGCCGTGTCCATGTCAAAACCCACCACCACGTCTCCAGCGCCAGGGCTGTGTACCGCCTGCGCTTCGTCGTCGCCGCCGCCGCCCCAGATAACAAAAAGCGCCAGCCCGGCGGCTATCAGCGCTAGCGGAAAACCGCGAATTAGGGCGCTCAGGACGGTCTGCTTCATCTATGTCCTCCTGGTCAGCACTCGCTTGCTGCGCCTGTTGGATCGAATCTGGTGCCAGGGGTGGTCGTTAAGTCGCCTCATCATAGCATCCTTTATCAGCCATCGCAATGACACTTCAACCTGCGCCTGGCCTCCCGGTTGAGCGCCCTGGTGTAGCCCCCCAGGCGCAGCGCCCCGGACGCCGTCCCGCCAACGATTCGCACAGTAGGTGTCACCAACGTCTTCTGAACGAGCTCAGCAACAGCCCCCGTTGCTGGGCTCGTTCAGAAGGCATATGAAGCCGGGCTCGGAAACTAATGGAGTGTTCGCCGCGAGGCGCATATCTCTGGCCGCACCCCCTTGATTGTCGTCCTGGCCGCCCTCAGCCGTGAATCCAGTCCGCACCTCGTCACGGAGGGCGAAGGTCTAGTCGTCGTCGTCGTCGTCGTCGTGCCGGCCGAGCCTAAACTCGCAGTTCACGAAGGTGTTATGGCCGGAGCCCCCATGGCAGGCGTCGCGCTGCGGGCCGCCGTCAAGGTGGTCGTCATCGTCGCGGCCGAACAGGATGTCCTTGCCGTTGCCGCCGAACAGCTGGTCCTCATCGTCGCCGCCGTCCAGGATGTCCTTGCCGTCGCCACCGTCGATCCAGTCCTCGTCGTCTTGACCAAAGACGAGGTCGTTCCCGTCGCCGGCGCAGATCACGTCGTCGCCGTCGCGGCCGAAGATCAGGTCGTTGCCGCCCAGGGCGACGATCACGTCGCGGTGGCGCGTGCCCAAGATGATGTCGCTCCCCCCCGTGCCGACCCTGGTGGCGGGAAGGCCGTTGCAGGTGGGCCCGGCCGGCGGGGTCCCGGTTGGGGTAGGCGTGGCCGGCTGTGGCGTCGCCGTCGGTTGTGGCGTGGGTGTAGGCGTCGGCGTGGGTGTGGGGGTAGGCGTGGCCGGCTGTGGCGTGGGCGTAGGCGTCGGCGTGGGTGTAGGGGTAGGCGTGGCCGGCTGTGGAGTGGGCGTAGGCGTCGGCGTGGGTGTAGGGGTCGGCGTGGCCGGCTGTGGTGTCGGTGTAGGCGTGGGTGTGGGCGTCGGCGTGGCCGGCTGCGGCGTAGGCGTCGGCGTGGGTGTAGGGGTCGGCGTGGCCGGCTGTGGCGTGGGCGTCGGCGTGGGTGTAGGGGTCGGCGTGGCCGGCTGTGGCGTGGGCGTCGGCGTGGGTGTGGGCGTCGGCACGACGAGGCTGCTCGCCCGTATGAAGACGTTGGAGTCGAGTACAGCGTCGCCGGCGTCGGCGATCGCCAGCTTCATGTGGTTGGTGGCGTCTGCGGTGACAGAGGCAACACAGCTGAGGACGACGGTGAGGCCGTCCATTTCGGTGTTAATGCTGCCTCCTCCGTCCTGGAGATCGTTGTTGATGAAGAGGCCGGGGTTCGCCAGCGGAGGCGTGCCGTAGGGGTTCCCGTTGTTGATCGTGTCGATGGAGACGGGGACCGGTGGATCGCCGACAATCGCGCAGTTGACGCCGTTCACGAAGAAGGCAAAGGTGTCGTTGACCCCCCTTAGCACGAACTCGTTGTACTCGTCAGACGAGAACACGTAGTCGAAAACGACCTGATTGCCACTCGGCACGAAATCGAATTCGAGGACAGCGGCGTCAAACGTCGTGAACCCGGAAAGGGTGTCGAGGGCTGAATCCCCGGGAGTGCTATTAACCCCGGTGATCCCGTCGTTCGCATTCGGGCCGACGACGTTAATAACGTCGCCAGAGCTGAGGATGATTCCCGATTCGAAACCGATGATGCCGGTGCCACCGGTGAAGCGGCCGGCGGCGACACAGGCGCCGGTGTAGACGACGTTAGACACCGTGACGCCCGCGCCTGCGAGGTTCTGTGCCAGGTCCGTGGCCGTAATCCCGTTCAGGGACTGGACGCTGAGCCCGTTTGCCGCTGAAGAAGGCGTGCACGTGGGCGTCGGCGTGGGTGTAGGGGTAGGCGTGGCCGGCTGCGGCGTGGGCGTCGGCGTGGGTGTAGGGGTAGGCGTGGCCGGCTGCGGCGTAGGCGTCGGTGTGGGTGTAGGGGTAGGCGTGGCCGGCTGCGGCGTAGGC
>Ga0209342_10004557_pt1 | contig 14382 bp, 18 predicted proteins | sample RifCSP16_2_FD_184023 | JGI IMG/M metagenome (GOLD analysis project Ga0209342, IMG submission 184023) | Soil microbial communities from Rifle, Colorado - Rifle CSP2_sed 16_2 (SPAdes) (version 2) | ecosystem: Environmental > Terrestrial > Deep subsurface > Rock core/Sediment | place: Rifle... | reverse complement strand
CCGCGGAGTTTGATCGAGAGTCCATCCTATCAATAGCTTAGCAGAGCAAGCCGATGGCACGTGGCTTGCTGCCCCTTCCCCGGGATCACCATGGCTTACCGCAGGACACTCAAGCGCGCCGTGGGCTGCACCGGGATAGGCCTCCACTCAGCCAGGCCGGTTCGCTTGGTGCTCAAGCCCGCCCCGGCCGAGCACGGCCTCCGCTTTCGTCGCACCGACGTGGGGGTCGAGATTCCCGCCAGCCTGGAGTACGTGGCTCGCCTCGATCACGCGACCACCCTCAGTCGGGACGGGGTGGGGGTCGAGACCGTGGAGCACTTACTCTCCGCCCTGTATGCCCTGGGCGTCGACGATGCCCTGATCGAGGTGGACGGGCCGGAGATCCCGATCCTCGATGGCAGCGCCGCGCCCTTCGTGATCCTGATTCACGAAGCCGGGCTCAAGCCCTTGCCGGCACCCCGCCGCTATCTCAAGGTGACGCGGCCGGTGGAGGTGGTGCGGGGAGGCAAGTCGATTCGGATCACCCCCGCCGACCATTTCCAGGTGAGTTACACCATCGGCTTCGACCACCATCTGCTGCGACACCAGGCGGTGTCGTTTCGGGTGACCAGCGAGACCTTCGCCGAGTCGATTGCTCCGGCCCGGACCTTCGGCTTCCTGCGCGAGGTGGAGCAGCTTCGCCGCAACGGCTTGGCCCTGGGGGGCAGCCTGGAGAACGCGGTGGTGATTGGTGAGACCGGCGTTCTCAACAACAAGCTGCGCTTCGAGGACGAGTTCGCGCGGCATAAGGTGCTGGACGCGGTGGGCGATCTAGCTCTCTTGGGCTATCCCCTGGCGGGCCACGTTCAGGCCTCCAAGGCGGGCCACGCGTTGCACGCCGCCCTGGTCCAGAAGCTACTGGCCAGTGCCGACGCGTGGGCCCTGGTGGCCCACCCGCAGTTGCCGGTCTTGGACCACCCGCCGGTCCTCAGCCTGCTCCCCGAGCCCTCGTAGACCCCCGGAAGCCCGAGATCCCGCCCCGCTACCGGTTGGCGGCCTCGGCCACGACCGTGGCCTGGATCTTGATCTCGTAGAAGCCCTTGTCGGGGTCGTTGCTCTTGATGAGCACGCTGCGGCTCATCAGGCCGGTCACCTCGCGGGTCTGGAGCGAGACCCGAAGCGGTGTGGAAGCACCGGGCTTGATCACCTTGTTCTTCTCCTCCAGGGGGGCCGTGGTGCAGCCACAGGTGGTGGTGACCCGCTCGATCAGCAGGTCGGCGGAGCCGAAGTTCTTGATCGTGAACTCCTTGGTGAGGGTCTTGTTCTGCAACGCCTGACCGAAGTCGAAGCTCTGAGGCTCAACAGTGATGCGGGGACCTTGGGCTGGCGGGGCGGGGGAAGGCCCTCCGGCCAGCACGGCGGTGGACAGCAAGACCAGTGCGCCCGCCCCCATCATCTTCATGCTGCTCCTCCGGCCGCGCGGCCCCGGCCCCGTTTCTTGCTCGAGGTGAGCTTGCGCATGTAGGCATCCAGCATCTCGTTCTCGTAGGTCACCGAGTTGAGGAACAGGCTCTCCACCAGATAGCGCACCCTCTCCTCCTCGGACATCTGCTCCACCAGACCCTTGATCTCCCTCATCATATCCTCGAAGGAGACGCGAAGCGCGTTCCGGAGCGTCACCTCCTTGTAGAGGGCTTCCACCAGGCCCAGCAGGTCCCCGTCCAGCGGCAGCTCGAAACCGGTGCTCAGGCGCGCCTTACGCATGGTTCTTCCCCTGCCGGGGATCGGCGAAGGCGGCCAGCGCCGCCTTCTCTTCCCGATGGATGTCGATGATCCGGTTGACTCCGGTCATGGAGATCATGGTTTCGACCCGAGGCTGCAGGCCGGACAGCTTCAAGACCCCGCCCTTGTCCTCGGTCAGACGCCTGATGTCCATCAGGCAGCCGATGGAGGCGCTGTCCACATAGGTCACCGCCGCCAGGTCGATCAGGAGCTTCGAGGCTCCCCCCTCAACCAGCTGCCGCACCTCGGTCAGGAAGGCCGCCAGGTTGGGGTAGGTGAGCTTCGCCTCTTTGACGCGAACGATGTGAACGTCCTCCCTCTCCTCCACCGTGATTTGCATGGTCACCTTCCGGTCGAAAGTCTGGCTCCGTTACGCGAACCACCCCCCCGTGGGGGTTGCAGGGCCCTGAGCAGCAGCCGCGAGAGCTCCTCTCGGCCGCGATTGATCCGGCTTTTCACGGTTCCTTCGGGGAGCGTCAGCCGCTCGGCGATCTCCTGGTAGCTCAGTTGGTGCAGGTCCCGCAGGATCACCGCCTCTCGCAGCTTGTCGGGGAGCATGTCGAGGCCGCGGCGAAGCAGGCTCCGGCGGTCACGATCCTCCAGCGTGCGCTGGGGATTCCCCATGGAGGCCGGCGCCTGGTCGAAGGCGACCAGGTCGTCCACCAACACCTCCCGCTCCCGCTTCTTGGCTCGGTAGTTGTCGATGCAGTAGTTCCTGGCCACGCTGGAAAGCCAGGTCGAGAAATCGGCGTCCCGATGGAACTTGTCGAGACTCCGAAACACCTTGAGGAAGATCTCCTGCGAGAGGTCCTCGGCACGGTCGTGCTTGCCCGTGAACTTGTAGGCGACGTGAAAGACCTTGCGGCGATAGCGGGCGACCAAGACCTCCCAGGCGCCGCCGTCTTCCCGCAGACACCGATCGATCAGCTCGGCATCGGGGGGCGACATCACAGCCCTGGTCAAGGGTCCTTCTTCCTGAGAGGCGCCCCGGTTCTTGCGGGTTTCAGGGCAGGTCAACGATGATAGTGGCTGCCGGCGGACGGGTCAAACTACGAAACACCAGGGGGTTAGGGGAGCGGCGGCCGGCCGGCCTGGGTCCAAGCGGTGTACCAATAGCTGCCTGCGTCTTGCGCAGCGCTGGACAACAACTGTCGGAGCAGGCGGCCGCTGCGCAGCTCCAAGGCCTCGTAGTACCGCTCGCCATAGCCGCTCTGGCCGCGCCGCGCCAGATCCTCCTCGTAGAGCAGGTTGTCGAGCCAGACGTAGGTTCCGTTCACGATCGAGAAGACGTACTCCTTGGGATCGTCGAGGAAGCGGGCGGCGTCCGGCTCCAGCTTCAGGCGCGCTCCCATGACCTCGGGCAAGCGGCCGCAGAAGCGCACGAAGAGACCGTGCTGGCCGGTCTTCTGCCCGTCGGCGTTGTCCGACAGGGCCAGGGGGTTCCGGAGGTCGGCGACCAGCCCGGCCAGGGTGTCGGATTCGGCCAGGATCTTCTGTTTGTCCCGGGCCTGAAAAGCGGCCACCAAACGCTGGTGGCCTTCCTGGATCAGCCAGGGTAGGCGGGCCGGGCCCAGGGCCTCCCCGTGCCGCGCCTTGGTCGCGCTCTCGCTCCGCGGCAGGTCGGTGAAGGGAAAGCCGAGCAGCCGATCCACCGGGAACCGGCGCTCCGGCCCTTCCTCGGCCCATTCCGCGTCTAACGAAAGCGAGGGGATCTCCAGCCGATGGGCCTTGTAGAACGGCTTCAGGCCCTTGGGCAGGGTCTCGATGGCCGCCCGGGTCACCGCCTGGTGAGCGGCCGGCCCGAAAGCCCCGGCACTGGAGGCCATCACGGTGAACAGAGCGGCGGGCACCAAGACGCGCAAAGAGCACCTCCCGTTCAGGCCACATGGGCCGCTGTCAGCAGACGCACGCCCCGGACACCAGCTTCCCTGAGCGCGTGAGCGCAGGCCCGAGCGGTGGCTCCAGTGGTGCAGACGTCGTCCACCAGCACCACCGTGCGCCCCACGATTCGGGCTCGCTTTCTTACCGCGAATGCCCCCGCCACGTTGGCCCTGCGGCTGGCCGCCCGGAGTCCCGTCTGGGGGGCGGTGTCCTTGCGCCGCACCAGGGCCGGAGCCGCCACTTCCAGCCCGGCACGCTTCGCCAGTTCCTGCGCCAGAAGCTCCGACTGGTTGTAGCCTCGCTCCCGTCGCCGCCTGGGGTGCAGGGGAACCGGGACCAGGACCACCCCGGGTTCGACCACGCTGGCCACCCCGGGCAGGGTCAGAAGCGCCTCGGCCAGCCGCGCCGCGACCTTGCGCCGGCCGTGGTACTTGAGCTCGTGCAGCAGCGTCCTCAGCACGCCGTCGTAGGGTCCCAGGCTGGCGCCCGCCTCGAAGGGAGAGAGGCCTCGACGACAGCGACCGCACCGACCGGGGGCCCGGGGCGGGAGCGACACGCCGCAGGGGCAGCGCGGACCGCCGTGCCGGGGCAAGAGCTGCCAGCAGGCGTCACACAGCGGCCCCCGAGAGGGGTGAGCCACCCCGCCTCCGCAAGCGGGGCAATGCGAAGGGAAGACCACGGCCAGCAGCGGATCCACCAGAACCCACGCCAGGCCGGCAGCCGTGGTCTTCACGGCAGCGGCCCCGCCGGGGCGGCCGTCACAGCAGACCCTGTTCCTGCTTCTCCTGACAGGAGATGCAGTGCCTGGCCCAGGGGACCGCCTCCAGCCGCTTCTTCTCCATCTCCCCCTCGCAGGCCACGCAGTAGCCGAAGCTGGGGCCCTCGATGCGGTGGAGGGCCTCGTCCACCAGCTGCAGGATCACCCTCTCGGTGTTGGAGAGGCTGAAGAGGAACTCCTTGGCATAGGAACTGGAGGCCTTGTCGGCGACGTCCTGCGCCCCCTCCTCGTCGGCCTCCTTGCCATAGGCCTTGTTCTTGTTGTAGACCTCCAGGATCTCCTGCTTCTTTTGGGTCAGCTTCTCCCGGTAGGCCTTGAGTCGCTTCTGGTCCATTGGTCGCGAAGTCTCCTTCCGTCCTGGCGTCGGGCTACCCCTCAGGGGATGCCGTACCGCCGTCGTTTCTCCCACAGGGCCTTGCGGCTGATCCCCAGGACCAGCGCCGCGCGGGTCTGGTTTCCGTTCACCTGTTCCAGTACATAGCGAATATAGGTCTGCTCCACCTCGCGCAGCGAGGGGCGTCGGTCGCGACCCGCCCAAAGCGTCTGCGGTTGCTCCAGGATGTGGGGCGGGAGGGCCGAGGCGCCGATGATCTCGCTGCCGGCGTGAAGCGACGCCCGCTCCACCACCGCCCGCAGCTCCCGAACGTTGCCGGGCCAGTGGTAGCCCTTGAGGGCCTCCCTGGTCTCGGGGGCCAGGGCCTTGCCCGGGGCCGCCTTGCGTTCCCGTTCTCGGGCCAGAAACAGCTCGGCCAGGGGCAAGATGTCCTCCCGCCGGCTCCTGAGTGGCGGGATCTCGAGGGGCAGCACCGCCAGCCGATGGAAGAGGTCCTCCCGGAAAGCCCCCGCCACCACCGAGCGCCGCAGGTCCGCCGTCGACGCCGCCACGAAACGAACGTCGACCTCCAAGGTCCGGGTCCCACCCAACCGCTCGAAGCGCTTCTCTTCCACCACCCGCAGCAGCTTGGCCTGCAGGGCCAGGCTCAAGTCCTCGATCTGGTCGAAGAAGAGGGTGCCCCCGGCGGCCAACTCGATCTTCCCGGCCTTCGCGTGCCGGGCGTCGGTGAAGGCCCCGGCGTCATGGCCGAAGAGCTCCGATTCCAGGAGATCCTCGGGGATCGAGGGACAGTGGATCTTGATGAAGGGACCGTTCCGCCGAAGGCTCTGGTAGTGGACGATGTGGGCCAGGAGGTCCTTCCCGGAACCGCTCTCGCCCTGGACCAAGACCGGGCTTCTGGCATCCGCCACCTTGCCCGCCAAAGCGAGCAGCTCGCGCATGGCGGGCGAGACCGCCACCACGCCAGCCAGCACGTCGGCACCGAGGGCGCTCATCCGGCCACTTCGATGCGGGTGGCCCCGCCCCACAGCCGCTCCAGGTCATAAAACCGCCGGGAGGGGGGCGTGAAGACGTGGACCACGAAGCTCGCGTAGTCGAGCAGGATCCACTCCTGCCGCGGGTAGCCCTCGATGTGATTGGGCCTGAGCCCGGCGCCGCGCAGGGTTTCGATGACGGCATCGGCGATGGCCACCAGCTGCCGCTGGCTGGATCCGGAGGCCAGGACGAAGAAGTCCGTGAAGTCGGTGCTCCTGCGGAGGTCGAGCAGCACCACATCGCTCGCCTTCTTGGAAAGAGCCGCCTGGGCCGCCTTCTCCACCGCTTTTTGCGCTTTCACCGATAGAGCCCTCTTTTGGCAATGTACTCGGCCACGCCGTCGGGCACCAGGTAGCGCACGCTGCGGCCGGCGGCGATTCGCTCCCGGACGTTGGTGCCGGAGATGGGCAGCCCGGCGGTGGTCACCCGAGCCTCCCCCGAGGGGGCCATGGGGGCGACCGCACGGTCCGGCGCCGGCCGTGCCACCACTCCCAGCGTGCATAACGTGAGCAGGCGGTCGTACTCCCGCCAACCGGCGAGCTCGGGAAGGGTGTCGCTGCCCACCAGCAGCACCAGCTCGACCTCCGGCCAGGCTTCCCGAAACGCCGCTACCGTATCCACCGTGTAGCTGGGGCCCGGCCGCTCCAGCTCGCAGGCAGAGGTTCGGAAATCGGGATGACCGGCGGTGGCCAGGCACGCCATGGTGAAGCGGTCGAGGGCGGAGGCCAGCGGCGGCTGTCGATGCGGAGGCACGCCGGCGGGGACGAACACCACCTCTTGCAGACCCAGTTCCTCGCGTGCGCTTTCGGCTGCCCGCAGATGACCCAGGTGAATGGGGTCGAAGGTCCCGCCCATGATGCCGACGCGCTTCATGACAGCGGGGCGGCCGCCGCCTCCGGCTCCACCCTCAGAAGCAGGGCCCCCAGGGCTCGCTTCAGCACCAGCAGGCCGGCTCCGGTCACCGCCGAGACCGGCACCACCTGCACCCCGAGCCGCGCCGCCTCCCGCTCCAGTCCGGGGAGAGGATCCGGCTCGCCCACCACGTCGCGTTTGGTGGCGGCTACCAGCTGGGGCCTCTTGAGCAGCGCCGGATTCCAGAGGAGCACCTCTTGGCGGACCGCCCGCAGGGCCTCGACCGGATCGCCACCGTCCAGGCCCGAGGCGTCCACCACGTGGAGCAGCACTCGGGTGCGCTCGACGTGGCGCAGGAACTGAAGGCCCAGCCCCACTCCCTGGTGCGCGCCCTCCAGGATCCCCGGGATGTCCGCCGCCACGTAGGTGGTCTGGTCGGACTCCACCACGCCCAGAACCGGCGACAGGGTGGTGAAGGGGTAGTCGGCTATCTTGGGCCGGGCCGAGGAAAGACTGGCCAGCAGCGTCGACTTGCCTGCGTTTGGTGCGCCCAGCAGCCCCACGTCGGCGATCAGCCTGAGATCCAGGCGGAGCCAGCGCTCCTGCCCCGGTTCGCCGGGCTGGGCGGTTTCGGGTGCGCGGTTGCGGTTGGAGAGGTAGGAGTGGTTGCCCCGTCCCCCGCGACCCCCCCGCGCCAGGCGGAGGCGATCGCCCACTCGCAGGACCTCGCCCAGGACCTCGCCCACGACCTCGCCGCTCACCTCTTCGAGAGCCTGCGTCCCCGGCGGCACCGAAACCAAGAGGTCCTCGCCACTGGCGCCGGTGCGCTGGCCGGGGCCGCCGTGCCCACCGCGCTCGGCGCGGAACTCCGTGTGGTAGCGAAGGGGTAGCAAGGTGTTCTGGTGCGAGACCGCGACCATCACCACGTCTCCGCCCGGCCCTCCGTTGCCGCCGTCGGGGCCACCTTTGGGGACGTAGGGTTCCCGGCGGAAGCTGACGCAGCCGCGCCCGCCGTCACCGCCCTTCACCAGGATCTTGACCCGATCGACGAACATGGGCCACCGCCCAAACAGGGCGGCTAGAGCAGGCTCAACTCGCGGCGGGGACCACACTCACGCGCAGGCCGCGCGAGCCATGGTCTTCGAAGCGGACATGACCGTCGGACAGGGCGAAGAGGCTATGGTCCTTGGCCAGACCCACGTTCTTCCCTGGCTTCCACTTGGTGCCGTGTTGCCGCACCAGGATGGAACCGCCCCGCACCAGCTCGCCTCCGAACCGCTTCACACCCAGCCGCTGCGAATTGCTGTCCCGCCCGTTGCGGCTGGAACCCTGACCCTTCTTGTGCGCCATGGAACCTCGATTGTGCCGTGGGAGCGGCGAAAGCGCCGCTCGGGAGCCTAGTGCCGATCGCCCTGGAGTTGGATGGCGTCGATGCGGAGGGCCGTGTACGACTGCCGATGCCCTCGGGTCCGCCGGTAGTGCTTGCGGTGCTTGTACTTGAAGACCCGGATCTTCTTGTCCCGGCCTTGCTCCAAGATGGTGCCCACCACCGCCGCGTCGGCCACCAGAGGCGCCCCCACTTTCAAAGAGCCCTCACCGCCGACCAGCAGCACATCGCTGATCGACACCTGCTCGCCCGCCGGGGCGGCGAGCCGCTCCACGTAAATGGTGTCTCCCCGCTCGACCCGGTACTGCTTTCCGCCGGTCTTGATGATTGCGTACACGACCCTAGCCTCCCTCGGCGGACCCGCCGAAACATCCGACGCTAGCACAAGATCGAGAGAAGCGTCAAGCCTCAGAAGTCAAAGCCGATCCAGAAGTCCAAGCGGCGGGACGCCGTCACCTTGAGATCGGTGAGCTTGCTCCAGTCGAAATGCAGGGGGTAGCCGAACAGGAAGAACTGGAGCCCCAAGCCGTAAGATGCCCGCCCGTCAACCAGATGAAAGCCCGAGACCGGCTCGCCGAAGACGGCATCCCTCACGTAGGACACGCCGGGTTCCGAGCTGCTGAAGCGATACTGCTCCCCCTTGAACTTCGCGCCCCCGATCCCGAGGTAGGCGGTGCCCCTGACCGGTCCCAGAATCCCCAGCGGTGTCTTCATGACATCGATCACCGGGAAGCGGATCTCGGCGTTGGCGAAGAAGCCCTGGCTGCCGGCAAGGGAGTAGTAGGGGTATCCGCGAAGCTCCATGTTGCCGCCGAAGTAGAAGAGGTCGGGACGGTCCCCGGCAGAGTAGAAGCCTCGGAGTCGAGTGGCCAGAACCATGCTGGTGCTTCCCACCCGCTGGTAGTGGCGCAGGTCCCCGTCAATCGTCCGACGCGACAAGGACCCGCTGATGCTGGGAGCGTATTCGAAGGCGAGGGAGAGGGTGTGCCCGGAGAGGGGGCCGAACTCCCGGAAGCGCGTGGTCTCTTCCACCACCGCCAGCCGGACCGGCGTGATGGTCCCGTTGTTGAGGAAGACTTCGGTGCCCTGGAGCGCGGCCGCCTCCCGCACCGCCAGCTCGGCATCCACGTTCTCGAACTGCTCCTTCACCCGGACCATCCCCGCCGAGATCTCGATTCGGCGCTCTCGACTGAGGGGGTACTCCGCCAGCGCCAGCGCGCCCGAGTAGCGTTGGGTGGCAAGAGCCCCCTGGCGCGAGTAGAAGCTCTGGCTCAGGCCATAGGGCGAGGCATAGAAGAACTGCGTGTAGTCGAAGCCGCTCAAGCCGTAGCGCAGCCGGCGGGACAAGTTGACGTAGGTCCCGGCGTAGCTGCGGAACTCCCGGAGGGAAACGGCGCTGACCACGAGATTGTGGTCCCCCAGGACGTCGGACAGCGCCACCTGGCTCCCGCCGAAGAGATCGCCGCTCGAGGTGATGCCCACGTTCAGGGGAGGCCGCCCTTCCAGAAACAGCTTCTCGAAGGTCCGCTTCCGGCGCTTGTTTTCGGCCACCACCTGATGGACCACGTCGGGCACGAAGTCCACCGGCTCCTCGCGCACCGTCTCCGGTTCTTGCTCCACCTCCCGGGCGGCTTCCAGCTTGGTGGGTTCGATGGTCTGTAGGCGGTACTCGCCCTTGAAGTAGCTGATGAAGGCGATCCGGTCGCCTTCCTTGCTCTTCAGCACCGCCGGGGCCATGTTGCCGCCCAGGACGTCCGTGTACTGCCGGATGATCCCAGTGGCCAGGTCCAGGCTGCGGACGTTGTAGATGTCGCTCTCCTCGGTGGAGGCATAGAAGAGCCGCTTGCCGTCGGGGGAGAAGCTGGGGGCCACGTCGTGGTGGGCGCCGAAGGTCACCTGGGCGTTGCGCGAAGGGTTGCCCAGGGGAAAGAGGTGGATCTTGTCGTGACCGCTGATGCGGCGGGTGTAGGCGACCAGGGTGCCGTCGGGAGAAACCTGGGGATCGGAGTCGTGGAAAGCATCATTCGTTAGGTTCTTGGTCTCCTCGGTCAACAGGTCCAGGAGGTAGATGTCCGAAACCCCCTCCCGAAGAGCCGCGAACAACAGGTGCCGGCCGTCGGGGAGCAAGCACGGCGCTTGGGGCTGGTCCAGCCGAATCGAGACCTTCTTGACGATCTTTCCCGAGAGCACGGAGACCAGGAACAGACTGCGCCCCTTGCCCTTGCGGCCGAAGAAGGCGACCGTGTCCCCCCGAGGATCGAAGCTCAAGGAGCGTCCGGCCGTGAAGTTCTCGCTGAAGGAGATGGCCTCGAAGGCCCCCGTGTACCCCGCGGTGAGGTTGCGGAGGATGGAGCCGTCCCGGGCCGAGAGCAGCACCACGTCCGCCTCGCCCTCGGCCCGGTTGCCGGTGATGGCAGCGATCACCTCGCCCGAGGGGCTGGGGCTGAACGCGAAGACCTGCGTGTAGTGGGTCTTCTCGGAGTTCGGTGCGATGTCCCGGCCGTAGTCGCTGGGCCGCTCCTTGTCCCGGAAGGCCTTGAAGCGCTCCTTCAGCCACTTGTCGAAGGCCTCGTCGAACTCTTCGGGCTTCATGCGGAAGGCCTGGTCGTAGATGTCCTCCTTGCCACCCCCCACAAAGGACTTGCGGAAGGTGTAGAGGAACTGGCGGATTCCCTCCTTGCCGTACTTGGCCTCGATGAACTCGAAGACCGCATGGCCGAGGTTGTAGACCAGCCGCGGGTTGGAGATGTTGCCGTAGTCCTCGAAGCGGGTGATGCGCGGGATCTGATCGGTGACCGCCGCATCCCTGACCGACATCAGGTCCAGCGGCTCCCAGATGCCCCGCATGTAGTCGGCCAACCCCTCGTCGAGCCACAGAGGAACCCCGCGCTGGACCAGGCCGCGGGGGATCATGTCGAACTCGAAGATGTGGGTGAGCTCGTGGGTGATCAGCCCTTGCAGTTGGTCGGGGGGTTCGTCGATGGGCAGCACCATCCGGCCCCGCACCGGCTCCGCGAAGGCCGCCACCCCTTCCGGCAAGAAGCTCGGAAACAGATTGGTCTGCTCGAACTCGGTGTGGGTCTTGTACAGGATGAGGGGGATGGGGCGGCTGATCTCGTGCTTGAGCTCGGAGGAGACCTTCCGATAGGCGCTCTCGGCGTAGGACGACATCCGCGCCAGGTGCTGTTCGAACTCGGGGTAGTAGTAGATCTCGAAGTGGGGGCTCTTGTAGACCCGCCAGGTCAGGTTCTCGTAGGTGACTTTGTTCTTGCCGTAGTAAGGGATGAACTGGGCCTGGGCGGCGTTGCCCCAGACGACCCAGAGGAGCCCCAGCAGGGCCCAGCGAAACGAGGACCGGAAGCGTCGCGCTTTCATGCTTCCACCTACTTAAGGAGGATCCGGGTGGCCTTGATCTTCTGGGGAGTGATCACCCCCAGGAAGTTGGGGAGGAGCCGATCCATCAGCTCGAAGTACGAGGTGAGAGGCGAGACCTTCTGCTCCTCGCCGTAGAGCACTTCTTCGGTGAACTTCTCCTTGTGGAGGACCTGGCCGGTGCGGCCGTCCAGAAAATAGAAATCGGCGCTCAGGCTGAAGCCCTTCCGTTCCGCATAACGACTGCCGCGAGCGATGCGCGGCAAGCCGGTCCGCGCATCGCGAACCACCCGCTCCTCGGACTGGAAGCCGGACCGATTCTGCTCCTCGAAGCCCACCCGGCCGGTGATGATCAGGGGGTTGCCGAACTCCTCCCCCACCTTGCGCCAGTAGGCGCCGTCCTGGAGCACCCGATCCGCCTCCAGGCGGTACTGCTCCCGTTCCGGCTTGGAGAGCTTGCCGCCCTCTCCCAGAGCCTCCAACACCTTCTCCAGGGCGTCGTGAATGGGCGGCCGGTCGGGCTCCAGGATCTGTAGCTTGGAGCTGGCGCGCAGCTGGTTCTGCAGCAGGCGCGCGGTCTCGGTGGAGATCTCGACTTCCTGGTCCCCCGGTTCGGTCACGAAGCCCGCCACCAACACCCTCCGAAAGGGGGCCACGTCGAGCTTCGACTGGAGCGGGGTCTCGATCGGCACCTCGACAAAGCTCACGCAGGCGGGCAGCGCCAAGAGGAGCAGGAACAGGCTACGGATGTTTCTTCGATTTGCGGTTGCGCTTGGCATCGGCCTCTCTGAAGAGATCGTAGTTTTGCTGGACGTAGGTGCTGCCCGGCTTCAGTTTGAGAGCCCTCTCATAGGTTTCCCGGGCCTTCTCGAACTCGCCCTGCTGCTCCAGGGACACCGCCAGGTCGTTCAGGGCCTGCACGTTCTCGGGATCGAGAGCCACCGCACGCTCGAATCGGAACCGGGCCTCGACCCAGAGCCCGCGGCGCGCGGCCGCGATGCCGAAGGACAGCTCGGCACGGCTCGTCGGCGGATCGAGCCCAGTCGGGAGCTGGGAGAAGACCAGGACCAGCGAAAGGCCGAGAGACATCGCGCTCCCCTCCGGTGCGGCGTTTGTTCTTCGATCTTATCGACCACGTCCGAGCACCGCAAGGCCGGTGCCAGGGCCGCGTCCCCTGGAGAGAGAACGAAGGGGCGGCCAACTCGCTTCCGGACACCCCGCACGCTGTCCGATGCCGGGCACAGGGTGGGATCAGAAGAGGACAGGACCTTGACAGACCCCGAACGCCCCTTACAATGAGCGCCCCTCGGGTTCCCCCTCGGGTTGCGCTTGGAACAGGTCTTCGATCTTCTGACGGCCGCGCTCTTGCCGGGTTTCGGTCCGCGCAAGCACAAGGAGCTGGCGAGCCGCGTCTCCCTCGCGGAGGGACTGGCTCACCCCGGCCATCACCCTGACATCTTCACCCGCGCGGCCCAAGACCAGCTTCGATCCGGCGAAGCCAGACGCCGGGCCGAGCGCGAGCTGGCGCTGGCCCGGGAGCGCGGCGCCGGCATCGTGGGCTTGGGGGAGCAGGACTACCCCGAGTGGCTTGCCCGCATCTACGACCCGCCCCTGGTGTTGTACGTCCGGGGCACCCTGGTCGTGGGAGAGGGGGACCGGAGTCTGGCTCTGGTCGGCTCCCGCGCGGTGACGCCCCAAGGTGCGGCCCTGACCCGCGCCATGGGGCGAGACCTGGCGCTTCTGGGGCTCACCGTGCTCTCGGGCCTGGCTCGTGGAACCGACACCGCAGCCCATCGAGGCGTCCTCGATGCCAAGGGCCGGACGGTGGCGGTCCTGGGCTCCGGCCTCGACCGCGTGTATCCTCCCGAGAATGCCGCTCTGGCCGACGCCATCGCCGGTGAGGGGGCCCTGGTCTCCGAGTTCCCTTTCGGCACCGGTCCCGAGCCCGGTCACTTCCCTCGGCGGAACCGGATCCTCGCCGGTTGGGGCCGGGCCGTGGTGGTGGTGGAGGCCGGAGAGAAGAGCGGTGCCCTCATCACCGCACGCCTGGCCCTGGAAGAGGGCAGAGAGGTGATGGCGGTGCCGGGGCATCCTTCGCAGCCGGGAGCCACCGGCACCAACCAGCTCATCCGCGATGGGGCGGCGCTGGTGAGGAACGGCGCCGACGTGGCCTTCGAGCTGGGCTTGCTCCCGACGCAACCGGCAGAGTCGCCCGGGGAGGGGCTCTTGGGACATCTCCATCGCGACCAACCCAGGGGACTGGACGAGATCCAGCAAAGAAGCGGACTCACGGTCCCGGAGCTGCTCCGCCAACTCTCCGAGCTGGAGTTGGGCGCCAAGGTGCGCCGCCTGCCGGGGACCCTTTTCATGAGGATCTGAGTTTTGGCGAAAAACCTCGTCATCGTCGAGTCGCCGGCCAAGGCTAAGACCATCAACAAGTACCTGGGCCGGGACTTCCTGGTGAAGGCCTCGATGGGTCACGTCCGTGACCTGCCCAAGAAGACGCTGGGGGTCGACGTCAAGCGGGGCTTCGAACCCACCTACGAGGCGCTCCCGACGCGCAAGAAGGTCATCGACGAGTTGAAAGCCGCCGCCAAGGATGCGACCACCATCTTCCTGGCCGCGGACCCGGACCGCGAGGGTGAGGCCATCTGCTGGCACCTCTCGGAGGAGTTGGGAGCCAGGGCACAGAAGAAGGTTCGTCGGGTGGTCTTCAACGAGATCACCAAGAAGGCCATCGATGCCGCTTTCAAGGACCCGGGCGTAGTCGACCGCAAGAAGGTCGATGCCCAACAGGCCAGGCGCATCCTGGATCGCCTGGTCGGCTACAAGGTGAGCCCCATCCTCTGGGACAAGGTGCGCCGGGGGCTGTCGGCGGGCCGGGTCCAGTCGGTGGCCATGAAGCTCATCTGCGACCGGGAGCGCGAGATCCGGGCCTTCGTGGCCGAGGAGTACTGGAGCGTCCTGGCCCACCTCGCCGCC
>Ga0209342_10004556_pt1 | contig 14384 bp, 9 predicted proteins | sample RifCSP16_2_FD_184023 | JGI IMG/M metagenome (GOLD analysis project Ga0209342, IMG submission 184023) | Soil microbial communities from Rifle, Colorado - Rifle CSP2_sed 16_2 (SPAdes) (version 2) | ecosystem: Environmental > Terrestrial > Deep subsurface > Rock core/Sediment | place: Rifle... | reverse complement strand
GCGAGGGGGGCGGGGGGGGCGTTGAGGCTGAGCTCCTCGAAGTCTACGACCCCTCAAGGCTCCTTTTATACGAGACAGACGCCCTGAGCCCGGGCCTGCGCTCGGAGACGCTCAAGCACCGTTTTTCCTACCACCCCGACGACCTTATAATACTCAATTACGACAACGCCCTTGTGATAGAGCCCTCGGGCAACACGGACATACTCGACATACTCGAGTTCGCCAACGCCCAGCTCCTTGAGTTGAGGTACTATGACGGCGTGCTCGATAAAGAGCTCAACTGGGTGTACTCGGAGCTTGCGCGGCGGGGCAGGGTGTCGCTCCTGAGGATCAGGCAGTACGAGCGGCTCGCCATGAGGATGACCGAGATAGTGAGGGACCTGACAGAGGTCACCGAGAAGGTGGACAACGCGTTAAAGCTCACCGAGGACGTCTACTTCGCAAGGATATATACAGCGGCCATGAGGCTCTTCAGGAGTTCCAACTGGGAGCAGAGCATCAAGGAAAAGATAGAGATAATCTCCAATACCTGCAGGATGCTCCACAACGAGATATCGATAAAAAGAGGACACCTGCTTGAGGCGACGATAGTCATCCTCATAGTCATAGAGATATTTCTCTTCCTTGGCGGCCTCTGAGCCGAGGGAGCGTCGTCCGGCGCCGCCTTACCGGGCGAGGGTCTCCCTTACTACCGATATGAGCAACGCCGGCTCTGTAAAGTCCATTCTTTCCCCCTGGCCTTTTCTCTTTACGATAAGCGGTACATTTTTATGCCTCTCTTTCGGGGTCCTTTTCCGGAAGTTGTGGTCCGAGGCGACGATTATTGTCGAGCTTTCGAGCTTCCCGGCCTCCCTCATCCTCTCCAGAAATTCTCCGAAGATCCTGTCCACATAAGCCAGCTGGTTGACGTAGTTCTTCTCGCTCGGGTTAAAGGGGTCGGCAGGCGGGTTAAAGCCCGCCGCGTCGAAGACAAAGGGGTTATGGGGCACGCCGAAGTGGATAAAGAAAAAATAGGATCCCTCCATGTCGATGGTCTTGAGGGCGTGGCCGAGGGCGGAGTAGGCGTTATTGCGGTGAAAGGGCGCGGCCGTAAGGTTCTTCAAGTAGCCTGCCGGGAATACATAAGGCCAGAGATTGAAGTTCGTGAAGACCGCGTTAAGGGGGGAGAAGCCCCTGGCCGAGGAGGAGTAATTGTATATGCTGTAGGAACGGCAGGCGTCGAGGAGGCCCTTGAAAATACCGCAGTAGTCATGGTACCAGCCGTACAGGGCGGTCCCGTACCCTTTTGCGCGGGCCGTGGAGAAGACGTTGTCCGGAGTGGGGCTGAATTCGAGCGGCGCCCGGCCCTTTTCCATGAGGTAGAGTCTGTCGCCTATGACCTTTGTCCTCTGGCCTTCTTTCAGATTGAGAAGCGCAGGTATCGAGGTCATGGTGTTGGCGCCGGGGGCCTGTGCGTCGTGATAATTATCGGCCATATCCGAAAAGGCCCGGAAGTTGGGGTATGCTGACTTAACCGTGCCCTCCTCGTAAAGGTATTCGTAGGACATTTCATCGAAGATAATCAGATACACGTGTCCCTCGGGATGGAGAGACGGTTTGTCGCCCACAGCGTCCGCACGGGTCTCTCCGGCGCCTCTATCTCCCGCCCACAGGGAAGCCCCGGCCACCGTGTAGAGCGATATGAGCGTAAGCGGCGAGATGACAAAGAGAAAAACCAGGGCCGCCTTCATAAGCATATTTCTAAGGGTCTGTCGTTGCGGTACGAGGACGATGAGCCCGATCAATAAAACCACCGCAAGGGCTAAGACCTTCACATAGGGGTTTGCCGCGACAACGTCCATTTTTTTGGACAGGTCAAGCTGCCTGATTACCTGAGCGGCCATGGACGTGGCGGACAACACCCCCGGGACGGACAAAACGATGATCGCTGTCCTTGAGCCCGAGTGCCGGTATGAAAAGAGGAGAAAGGCCGTAAAGACGAGGGAAAGCGCGACCCAGGCCGCGGCGAACTCAGCTCCGTGGAGGGCCTTCCAGTGCATGTAGTAAGGCTCGTCGCCGAGGGTCGAGATGAGGGGATAGAAGAACATGCTGCAAAGCGCCATCCCCGGCCAGAGGTATTTAAGATAGCTCTTCATGTCTCTTGGGGCCTCTTTGTGCCGATGAGGTAATCTTTAGTCCCGCAAGGCGGTATTATTGAACTCAGGGGAAACCATGCCTCACTATCTATTCATTATTACAATTTTTTTTACCACATAAAGGAAAGGCAAACCAACAAAAAAGGGCCACGTAATATCGGTGACCCCGTGCACAAATTTTTATTGATTATGTAAAAAGGTCAAGGGTGTGAAAAAAAATCAGGGTCTGTTTTAAAACCGGAAAAAATAATCCAACAAAATCAAGCAGATATGGTTTGGCACAGATGTTGCATTTTTATAAGGTTTGCAGGGCTCTGAATCCTTAACGCGGGTCCTTGACAGAGCGCAATATTGGTTTGTAGTCGGTGGATCCATGGCTTATACCGGCATATTTGGTGCCAAATCAAAAGGAGGGTGGAGGGTATGAAGACGGTAGCGCTAAAGGAGCTGCAGGTAAATAAAAGAGCTATCTTCACTTTGTTTGCACTGCTCACCATTTTGGTGCTCTTGGCGGGCATTGCCGAGGCAAAGGTCTCAAAGGCCAACGGGCCGTTCAAGTATGACCCGAAAAACTATGGCACCACGGATTTTTATGGAGAGGACGGCAGTCCCGTGACAGGAGCCTTTACGGTCTGCGCCCCTGAAGGCGAACAATTTCTGACGGGGAGCACCCAGGCGACTGCGGATATAAGGGTCTTTGGGATAAAGCAGGTGATGGACGCGGATGGCAATCCCCTCGACCCGCCAGTGGATATCCCCCTTGATTCCATCCCCGGAAGCCAGATAGCAGGCGCTTTCAGCATGTCTCCGGACGAGCCCACCTTCTGGTCCTCAGTGCCCAGTGATTGTCAAGAGATTGCCGTAACCATCAGCAACCCGAACGTATCTGAGGATTACTACGGAGTTTACCACGTAAAGGTCAAGGCAAAGGCGGCAAAGAGCAGGATAGGCGTTGGAAGCGGTTCAATCTTTGTGCTGGCCCTTAGACCGTCATTGGCGCCGGAAGATACGACTCCACCCAATGTGACGATAAACGACCCCCTGAATGGCAGTTCCCATCTCCTTGGTCCCATAGATGTCAGCTTCACCGCGCATGATCCAGTGCCTGGAGCAGGGGTCGCGAGTGTGAGCGCCGGCATAATCAGTTTCGGCGGTGGATTCCCGAACACCCCGATTTCCCTCGCGACTGACCCTGCCCTGCCTGTGCCCGCCTGTAACCCGACGGACGCAACAGGGACTTTTACCCCCACCGGGGGGTCTGGGGCGACAGGCACCACCCTGGGCGCTGCATTTTATTACAACAGTGCCGCGGACAAGTCCCTGAGCGGTACAGGCACCTACACGCTCACAGCCACGGCAACGGATGGTGCCGCGAATACAGGAACCGACAGCGCCACATTTGATGTGAAATACGACATAGATTTCACTCAGGCATCTCGAATCGGGAATCAAAGCAGGGCGAAGTTCCATTTCAGCGTCGCCCGTTCAGATAGTACATTCATGTACGACAAGACGGTCAGGGTGGACCTGGTTGACACTTCAAACAGCTCGGTCGTCAGTACCCACTATTATGGGACCGGCGATATCAAGGACTATGTCCAGATTGACAGCGCTGTGCCAGAGTATAAGACCCAGTTCTGGGGGCTTGCCACAAACAAAACCTATAAGGCGGAGGTCTGGTTCAGAGACGTGGACGGCGCCTATGTCAAACATGGAGAAAGCGGTAGCGTGACCATACCGTAGTTGAGCCCGGTCCTGGCTGAACGCCCCTTTGTTTGGAATCAGGGCCGGATGAAAGGTGTTCAGGGACCAACCTGACCGTAATTAGAGGCAGTGGCTTAAGCCACTGCCTCTTTATTACGGTTTTTTTGTGCTGGAATCGACCTCCCCGGAAAGGCCCGTCATGATATACCCTAAACCAGGGGGGCTTCCATGGAGCTTAAGGAGTACGGATAGAACACCCCGAAAGTGCTCTATGAAGGAAGGCTGAAAGGGTTTAAGATGAATTATCGAAATCCCGGTGACGGTGCGTGGAATCGGACCACGGACACGGGGCTATTGGCGCAATAAAACAAAAAAATCCAGCTACTTAATCCCCGGCCAGTTTTCCCGTTTTCCTTGCTAAATTAAGCGCTCAGAGCACTTCAAAGGAAATTGACCTTTCCCGGGTTTCTTGCTCTTTATAGAAAGAAATTAGCCGGATTTTAGCACGATAATGCGGGGTGAACCCCTCTGGTGAGACAGTTGGAATAAGCGAACCTGCTGTTTAAGGGTTTTCTGATGCCCTCTGTTCACAGTGTGACATATTTCACTGTCTCAAAATAGGAGTGGAGTCCTCTACGAAAAAGGGGTTTTCGCTGGTGCGAAAACCCCTTGATTTAACTGGTAGCGGGGGCTGGATTCGAACCAGCGACCTTCGGGTTATGAGGGAGTAAAGACAAAAAACCATGACCCCTTGATTTATGGCCTGGCTTTCCAGTTTGTTTAAAGAATCAAAGGGTTAGCGGTATTCCAAATTGTCTGTTCATGGATTTCTTGCCCTTTTAGAGGGAAATTAGCCCAATTTTAGAACATCCATAAGGCGAAACCCACCCAAAGGAAAAATACAGATTTGCGGTAGTGATACTTACCCAACAGCCGCTACAAGAAAGCCTCGGGGTTTTTAGGCCTTGCTTTCGAGTATGCAGGTTTGGAGAAGTTTGAGAGTTGATCGATTGTCGTGGAAAGTTGTAACTCGGTCGAAAGTAAGAGAGTGTTTTTCAAAGCGTCGAATTTTTCAAGTGACCGTCATCTTAGATTGCGCACCATGGCATTTTACATTTTACGATCATCTCCAGACATCCAGCTCATAGACCCTGGTTCCGGTCTGGATTCTGCCGAGGTTCTTCCCGTTAACTTCGAGTTCCACAGAGGGGAAAAAGGACCGGAACTCGGTACTGAACATGTCCTCTAACTTGAGCCTTACCTTGGGGGGAGTCCCCTGGTATGAATCGCGTCCTATCTTCCTCAAGAATTCCTTGAACCCCGGACAGTGTACGGATAACTTCGGCGCAGGCCCGGCCACGAAATCTGTCCCTATCATCTCGTAGAGTTTACTTATCTCTTTGTCCGAAAAATCATCAAAGGTACCTTCTGCGGAAATTGCTCGGTCATAATAGCTCTCAGGGTCTTTAAAAAGAGAGGGTGTTGAGTCGTATCCTGTAGACCCGGTTATACCCCAGCTCAATTCAGTATTTGAGTCAATAAGAGAAAAGTGAAGGTGGGGCCCGGTGGAATGCCCGGTGTTTCCTGATAGGCCTATTACTTTGCCTTTTTCTACCATGTCGCCGGGTTTCACCTTGTAAGATTTATTATCCAGATGTCCGTACATCGTATATATATGCTTTTTGCCCTTCTCGGCATAGGGGGTATGGTCGATGATGACGAGTTCTCCTAATTTTTCGTGCCACGATGCCCCTTATTATCCGTCCCCTTTCGCCTGCCTTGACGGAGTTGCCAACGCCAACAGCATAATCAATCCCGCCGTGAAACCTATAAGGAGACGCAAAAGGATCCCTCATCTTGCCCTTATCTTTGAAAACCTTTCTCTATATCCATATGGGCTGCTGATTCTATTAAGGCTATCGAGCGGAACCCTGAAATTCAATATCCCCATTTGCTGACCTCCTTAGTCTTTTTTCAGTTCCACAATATATAAGTCTGAAATGTCATGGTTACCTTCATCGGACTTACGGTTAGCCGTAAAGGTCATCCATCCGCCATCTGGGGATATGGCCACATAGTTCCCTATGACGTACCGCGAGGCAGTGATGCAGTCCGCTTTCTTTTTGCCAGTAAGCATTATCCTGACACACCGGTCGTCGTCTCTTGTAAAGACAGCGGTCTCACCGTCAGACAAAACATCAAAACCCTTTACATGCCCGTCTTCTTGGAGAACCGTATGGCAAGAGAGCTTTTCCTCCTTCACATCTACGGTGCATCTCACGACGCGAAGCCCATCATTCTCTTCAACCGTCATGTAGACCCTGTTCTGTTTGTCGGTTAAAAGGGGATAAAAGGTCTGGAATTCAGGGTATATGGTAATTATCCTTTCTTCGGCGTCGAAGACCTCTATCTCCAAAGCAAAACGGTCTTTATCAGGGTCACCATAAACACCTATTATTGCGGGAGGGTCCTGTAGCCATAGATGACCACCGCTTTTTCTTTGAGACCATACAACCTCCCATACTGGTTCCGGCATCTCCATACGTTCGTTTGGGCGTCTGCCAAGATATAGCGTTAATCCTTTTGGCGGGAAGATGCCCTCCCTGGCAGAGCTTACATGACCGTCGTCGGCGATGACAAACTTCTGGTTCTTGCCAGTTTTAAATTCATGGCGCCAAACGTCCACAACACCTATCTCCACGGTTCCCTTATCGTAGCGAACGCTGAATTTATCCGCGTATACGAGCCATTCCCCATCAGGGGAGCAGGCCAAAGGCGTATTACCCCAATCCGCAACGTTGACATTAAGGCCGGTTTTGATATCGTAGTAAAAGAGACCTTTTTCCTCTGCCGAGTAGATAAGCACATTCCTTTGACCGCACCAGAAGGGGCGTACATTGGTTATATTTTCCGCAACCAGAATCTCTTTTTTATATGTATCCGCAGCATGGAGACCATGTTTTTCATCCGCAAGGGTTTTATTTATGGAGAGGAGGATTATCAGCAACAGGAAAAGAAAAAATTTCTTTTTCATCCAAAAGCCCCTTATACTATGGTGTATTTTTTCAACCCCTAAAACCGTAATCACCGGTTTTAGTAGCGGAAATAGGTGCAAATTATTCACCCTCAAAAAGGGATAGAGTTGTTTTTGTCCCTCCATTCAACATACTATTGCCTGAATCTTTATCACAGAACAAAGACCAAACCAACGAAAAAGGGGCCACAGCTAACGCCGTGACCCCTTGATTTAACTGGTAGCGGGGGCTGGATTCGAACCAGCGACCTTCGGGTTATGAGCCCGACGAGCTACCGGACTGCTCCACCCCGCAATAGGTATCCATATATACTAACAGAGCCGGAAACCGCTTGTCAATAATGTTTTTGAGGGGAAACCTTTCTTTAGAAAGTTTCCCCCCACCCGGCTTTTACTGCCGCACGTAGCCGAGCATGAGGGCCCCCACGGCCAGGAAGAGCATGTCGGGAAAACCAGCGGCTATAAGGGGCGGCACCACGCCTCCTGTGCCGAGGGACCTGGAGGTGGCGAAGACTATCCAGTAGCTGAAGCCTATGACGACACTCAAACCCACCCCGACGGCTATCCCCCCGGAGCGGCCCGTCCGGAGGGCGAAGGGTATGCCGAGGAAGACCATGATGAAGTTTACGACGGGAAAGGAGAACCTCGAGTAAAGGTCGGTCCTGTATTTGTGGGACTCGTACCCCTCGGCCTCGAGGTTACTGATGTATCGCCCGAGCTCGCCTATGCTCATGACATCGAGCCTGTCCTTTACGCCGGAGAGCTCCTCCGGAGGGGCGAGGGCGGTTAAGACCACGGACTCCTCTACCGTCTCCTTCACAACTGTCTCACCGGTGAAATCCCAGACCGTGGCGGAGTCCGCCACCCAGCGCTCTCCGTCCCACTTCAACTCCCTCGAATGAACTCGGCGCATCGGCCTGAAAGGTTTTTCGATGCGGTAGACCGTGAGCCCGTAGAGCGTGTTCTTCTTCAGGTCCACGTCCTTTATGTTGAGTATCTCCCTCTCAGTTCTTATCCAGACGCCCTCGGACCCGAAAGAACCCGGTTTTATCTCGCTGAACCAGACTCTCCTGAAGGCCTCGGCCCTTTTAAGGCCCTCGGGGGTGGCGTACTCGTTTATGAATATCACGGCGGCGCTAATGAAAAGGCCGGCTGCGAAGATGGGCAGGAAGACCTTGAGGAGCTTTACCCCCGAGGCCTTTACGGCGGTAATCTCCCCGTTCTTCGATAGTATGCCGAGGGATATGAGGACCGAGAGGAGCACGGCCACGGGGCAGACCTGGCCTATTATAAAGGGTATCTTGTAGGCGAAAAACGCCGTGACCTCAAGGAATGGGACGTCGTTCTTCACTATGTGGTCCATGTTCTCGAAGAGGTCCACCACGATGAAGACGAAGACGAAGCCCGTCATGGTCAGCGCGAGGAGTTTCAAGAACTCCCTTAATATGTACCTTTCAAGCGTTTTCAATAGTTTTTCTTGAGGGAAACTTTTTGAAAAAAGTTTCCCTCAAGCTCCCTTCAAAAACTTCATGCCAACGGTCAGGTTGGCTGCGGGTCGTTGACCCCATGGAGAGGAAAGGCTCACCAGAGGAGCCTCCTTTCCCTTGCCGTCATGTAGAATATAAAGAGCCCCGCAAGGCCCATTATGATGTCCGAGCCCCACACGGCTATTACAGGGTTGATGGTGCCGTTTTCGCCCATCGCCTCGAGGGCCGTGGACAGGACGTAATAGACGAGGACCACGCCGATGGCTATTGAAAATCCCGTGAACCGCGCCGAGCGTATCTTCTGCAGCCCAAGGGGCACCCCGAGCAGGGAAAAGACGAAGACCGAGGCGGGCAGAGCGAACCTCTTGTGGAGGTCTATGACGAAGGGAGAGGTGTCCTGCCCCCTTTCCGCTATCATCCTTACCTTGTCCGCGAGCTCCCCGGGGTAGAGTTCCCTGTTCGATCTGCTTATGACGTCTGAAGCGTCACCATCGGGCAGTGAGAGCTCGAGGGTGTAGGCGGAGAAGTCAGCTATGTGGTAGGACTCCTGGTCCTTCCTGTGCACCCTGCCGTTGGTAAGCCTCAGGTACAGGGAGTAGGCGCCCGTCGACGAGCCGAAGATCCCCCTTTCTGCGAATATGACGTTGGAGCTGCCCGGGCCGGTATTCTCGGAGACGAATATCCCCTCCATCTCGCCGGTTTTACTCGAGACACGGTCCACGTAAAGCACCACTCCCTTGAAGCGGTCGTAGAAGGTCTTCTCCTCTATGCCCGCGGTTATCTTCTGCCTGGCGGTGTCGAAGATAAGCCTTTTTGCCGAAAGGTTCCCCCAGGGGAATACATAGAGCATGAACAACAGGGTGACTGAATAGGCTACGAGGGCCATTGCAACCACCGGCCTCATCATCGTAAAGAGGCTCAGCCCCGAGGCCTTCATGGCCGTAATTTCGCTGTCCGAACTCAAGCGCGTGAAGGCGACGAGGACCGCTATCAGGAAGGAGACGGGTATCGTGTATATGAGGAAGGCAGGGGTCACCGAGGCGAGAAACCAGAAGATAAAGGAAGGCCCGATGCCGTATATGACGGCAATCTCCACGAGCTTGATGATCTTGCTCAAAAGCGCGGTGGCCGTAAGGACCGCGAGGCTCAGGGCGAAAGGCACGGCCAGTTCCCTGAATATATATAGGTTTATGATCCTCGGCATGGCAACTTAATGATACTATAAATCCGGGGTCCCGGACAACCGGCAAATGCCTTGAATCAAAAAAGTATCCGGCAGGCCAGGGGGATGCCATGGCCTCGGGGCGGCATCTGCGGGGGAGGGCAAATCCGGGAGCTGGTCTCTATGCGACGGCATGGGGCAGGAAAGATGAGGGCGGCTTGAGGGCCCGTATGCGAGGATGGCCAAGGCCCCGGAAGAGGGAGCCCCGTTACCTGTTGTCATCGTCCACGGCCTTTTTCATCATGTCGAGTATCCCGGGTATTGCCGAGCTTACCCTGTTCCAGCTCGGGATGAGCGGGGTGCCCAGCGGGTTTTCCATGAAGACCTTCGCAGCCATCTTTATGGCGTTAGTAAAGGCCTCGACGGCCTTCGTCTCCACGTGCCTGTCGTAGACGAGGCCGTTTATGGCGGCGTCGGCCTCGTACTTCATCATGGTGTCCTCGGCGAACCTCAGGTAGGAGACCCCGAGGGTGTTGAAGAGGCTCTCGCTGAAGACCACGCCCTCGGCCGCCAGCACCCTGAAGAGCGTCTTGCATATATCCACGCACATCCTCATGAGCCCCTTCTTTGCGTCATCCGGCGAGATGGGCTGGTGCTTGTGCTCGTAGTTGTCGGCTATGTCCACCTGGCATACCCTCCTCGGGGAGTAGTTCCTCGAGACCTCGGCGAGCATGCCCACCTCGAGGCCCCAGTCCCAGGGTATCCGGGATATCCACGCCAGGTCAGTTATCATGGCGAACTCCCCTGCAAGGGGGTAGCGGAAGCTGTCGAGGAAGTCGAGGTAATCGTAGGAGCCGACGATCTTCTGCAGGGCCCTTATGAGAGGCGTTATGAGGAGCCTCGTCACCCTTCCGTGCATGCGGTCGCTTACCCTCGAGTAATAACCCTTGCAGAAGACGACGTCTATGGCGGGGTTTACGACGGGGTATACGAGCCTGGCGAGCATGTCCCTGCTGTAGGTGACGATGTCGCAGTCGTGGATTGCTATGATGCGGGACTCCCCTCCGGCTATGATGTAGCCGTAGGACATCCATGTGGACCTACCCTTGCCGTCCTCCCCCACCCAGAGGTCGTGGCGGTCGAAGGTGGAGTATATCTCCCGTATCCTCTTGCCCTCGTTATGGATTATCTTGACGTCATAGGGTATGACGGACATGAAGTCCTTCGCCTTCTTGAACTCCTCGTCAGAGGCCCTCCCGAGGGACAGGACTATCTCTTTTATGTACTTTACTTTCTTTAGCTCGCCCACTATGCCCTTCAATGCGTCGGCCTCGAACTCGGAGTAAAGGGCGGGGAGCACGAGTGCCATGGGCCTGTGCCTGGAGAAGGCCATGAGCTCGCTTTCGAGCTTCTCGAGGCTCGGCCTGCCGAGCCTGTGAAGGGTGGTGACGACTCCTGTTTGATAAAAATCCGACATCTCCGGCCTCCTAAAGGTGCTCTATGTCCCTGCCCTTCTCCTTTTGCTCGTCTTCCTCGCCCCTGCGTTCTATCATCCTCTTCGCCGTGTCTATCCCGCCCACGCCGAAGGCGATGGAAAGGGCGAGGACTATTCCGCCGAAGGTGATGGAGAAGGCGGCAAGCACGATGCCCGGGGCTATCTGGAGCTGCTCGAGGGCCATGGCGAGTATGAGCACTATGAGGAGGAGCCTTACGGCCTCGGCGAGTATCTTGGCGTAGTGGTAGCCGCTGTTTACCGCACCGATAAGGACCGCCCTCGATATGAACCCCGCTATCACGTAGCCGATGGACAGGATGACGGCCGCGGAGAAGGCCCTGGGCAGGTATAGGAAGAACTGGGCTATCAGGTTGTCGACGGTGGCAAGCCTGAGGGCGCTCAGCCCGACCATCGAAAAGACGATGACCAGGAACCAGAAGATGAAACGGGTCGTCATCTCCGAGGGCTTGCTCCATAGGTGGGCCTTCCTTACAACCGCCGTAAGCCCCGAGGAGTCGCAGAACCTGTCGAAGTTGACGGTCCTCAGGACCCGCGTCATTACGAGTCTCGCGAGCCAGGCGAGGAAGACACCGCCGGCTATTATTACCAGGGTCGCAAGGAGGTTGGGTATGAAGGATACAGAACTCTCCCAGAATTCCTTAAGGGGCTGGAACAGAAGCTCCATGAACCTTTCCATAAACACCTCCTTATCTCCAGCTATTGACAAGGTAACTTTTCTTATCCTCGAATTCAAGGCACAATTTCTCTATCTCCTCCTCGGCGCCCCTCTGGTCCATCTCCGCCGCCTCTATTATGAAGGAGGCCGTCTTGCCGAGGTAGAGGGGCACGAGGGACTTTATGAGGTGGTCGGCCGCCATCTTCTTATTGTGGTACGCGATGGCGTAGTCGTAGACCACCCGTGTCCAGAGGGCGTTTGGGAAGTTGAACCTCTCTTCGCTCAGGCCCGCGAGGCCCTCTACCTCCCGGAAGTCCCCGGCCCCGAGGATGTCGGTCCAGATGGGTTTCAGGTCGCTCGCGCCCGTCCTGAAGATGTCGAGCATCCTCGCCACGGTAACGCTTATGGGCTCGAGGCCTACGTGGTACTTGAACCCGAAGGTGGGTATGTCCCTCGACCCGGCAACACCCTTCCACACGTCGAAGTGTTTTTCCGTGAGGTTAAAGAGCGTCACCACGACCTGGAGCATCATGTCCGCGAGGCTCGATCCCGGGTCCTTGGGGTCGTGGATCTTGGCTCCGAGGAAGGTCTGGCAGACCTTGAAGCCGTTGGCCACGGCCTCCGTCGTCATCCATATGTCTATGCCGAACCTCGCCACGTGGCTCTCCCAGACGGGCTGATCGAGGTAGAACTTCGCGAGTGTCCCCGAAAAGCCGAACTCCCCGCCTATGGGCTGACGGATCCTCTGCCCGTAAAGGGCCCTCGTCATGGGGTATATCATGGAGTTCGTTATCGTGCCGTCGAACTTGTGTCTTGAGTAGAGGGGGGCGACGAAGTCGAAGCCCTCTTTCAATACCGGGTTAAGGAGGAGCTCTATCCACTCGGGCGTTATGCTCCGAAGGTCCGCGTCCACTACACAGCAGGCCTGCGCCTCCATCTCCACGGCTCTGTCGAATATCGCCCTGAAGGCGCTGCCCTTTCCGGGGATGCCGGAATAGGGCATGCTTATCCTGTGGGCGGGGTGGACCGGGTGCTTAAGGAATATCGCCGAGAGGTCGAGGCTCGCTGACTTTACCACGTCTGTAGTCCCGTCCGAGCTCCCCCCGTCGGAGTTTATAAGCACGGCCCTCTTGTCGGGGAAGTACTTGGCGAGGCCCGCGTCCACGGCCTCCACCACGTGCCCTATGGTGGAGGCGTTATTGTAGCTCGCTATGCCAACGAGTATGTCGGCCTTTTCGACAACGACGCCCATCTGTTCTTTCAGGGGCCCTTCCTCTGTAAAAAGGCCCCTCGAACTCCTCCTGAAATTTTATGCCTTTGCCCGCAAGGCATCCCTTTGGCAAGTCCCGCCCCTGGGGTCTCCGGGAGGGCCTGCCCGGTCATTCGACTATTATTATCTGAACGTCCATGACGTTGGTGCCCGTGGGGCCCGTCTTGAGATGGTAATTCTCTCCCGTGGAGGTGTCAAGCCTTTCAAAGAAGGCGTAGGAGTCGTTGGCATCGAGAAAGGCCTCCGGGTCGAGGCCCGCCCTTCTGGCCTTCTCCACGGTGGCGCCGTCCACTACCGCGCCCGCTGAGTCCGTTGGCCCGTCGGTGCCGTCCGTGGCCCCCGAAAGGAGCGTTATCCCGGAGGTCCCCTCGACCTCGAGGGCAAAGGCGAGGGCGAGCTCCTGGTTCCTCCCCCCCGTGCCTTTTCCCCTTACCGTCACAGTCGTCTCTCCGCCCGAGAGGAGGCAGACAAGTCCCGGTTTCGAGACCCTGTGCCCGGCCTCAAGTGCCTTTCCGGCGAGATACCTCGCGGCCTCTCTCGCCTCGCCCCTGAGCTCCGAAGTCAAAAGGGTGACACTGAACCCGAGCTCGCTTGCCTTGGCGGAGGCGGCCTCGAGCGACCCCTTAAGGCTCCCGACGATAAGGTTTTTCGTCCTTCCGGAAAAATCCTCCTTCCCCTTCGGCGTCTCCTGGATCCTTCCCGTTACACCTTCCCTTAGATGCCCGATTACCGAGGGCGGGAGCCTGTCGTAGAGCCCGTACTTATCCACCACCGCCATGGCGTCCGAGAAGGTCGTCTCGTCGGGCACGGTGGGACCCGAGGCGATGGTGTCGAGCCTGTCCCCTATGACGTCGGACATTATGAGTGTAAGGAGAGTGGCAGGCCGGGAGAACTCGGCGAGCCTGCCGCCCTTTACCCTCGATATGTGCTTCCTTACGGCGTTAAGCTCGAATATGTCAGCTCCCGCGCCCATGACAAGCCCCGTCGTGGCCCTCTTTTCCTCGAGCGTTATCCCTTCACATGGGGCCGTCAGGAGGGCCGAGGCGCCCCCGGAGAGGAGGCAGACTAAGAGGGTCTTTTCGTCGGCCCCCTCGAGGAGGCGGATTATCTCTAAAGTAGCCCTTACCCCGGACTCGTCGGGAAGAGGGTGTGCGGCCTCCACCTGTAGGACCCTCTTAAGGGGCCTCGTGTGGCCGTATTTGACTATGATGAGCCCTCCCTCTATCCTCTCTCCCAGAAGGTCCTCCACGGCCTCGGCCATGGGTGCGGTGCCCTTGCCGGCTCCAACGACGATAACCCTCTCGAAGGCCCTGAGGTCGTAGGCCTCACCCCCGGCTAAAAGGCGGCCCCTTTCAAGACGCAGAGACCTCTTTACCGCCTTAAAGGGGTCCGCGGCCTCGAGGGCCGCCTGAAATATCTCA
>Ga0209342_10004555_pt1 | contig 14389 bp, 26 predicted proteins | sample RifCSP16_2_FD_184023 | JGI IMG/M metagenome (GOLD analysis project Ga0209342, IMG submission 184023) | Soil microbial communities from Rifle, Colorado - Rifle CSP2_sed 16_2 (SPAdes) (version 2) | ecosystem: Environmental > Terrestrial > Deep subsurface > Rock core/Sediment | place: Rifle... | reverse complement strand
TCCCTTTCATTTACAAATCTATATTCTACCTTATCCCAAAGGTCTTTAGGAATTCGTAATCGTTTCCTGAATTTTTCATTATCTAATATTTGAAGATCAGTAAACTGTATGTATTGATCTCTATCTAATTCAAAGTAAAGTTTGTTGGTATTCCATTTGAAAATATCATCATGCCCTAAGAGAAAATCATCATCTGCATACAAAATTGAGTCTTCTACATTGATGTTTCTCATCTTCTCCAAAATCTTTTCCTGAAGATCATCAGGTGCATCCTCAAACTTCCAAACCTTGATCTCCTTTGTCATTGAACCGTCAGAACTTGGGATTTTAAAACCCTTGCCCATTTTTACTCCTTTTGAACGATCATTTGGATTTGAAGAGATTGTAGATTTTTTACTCTTTAGTGGAAATGCCTGTCCGTCAGACTTTCTCTTTCTAAACTGAATTCCTGCCATCCTGAATTAAAATAGATTGATCTTTATCACTTTAAATAGATTCTAGTAAATTAATTCAACAAAGGTGTTTACAATACACCTAAGTTGAACCAATTCTCCCCTAACTCGCTTCAGTTGGCATATAGATTATAATGCATAGATTAAAAAACTTTTTTTACTCCTCATCTTTTTTTTCGATCTGAATTATTAATAACCTGACCTTTCCCTGATTAACTTGAAATTCTGTCATACCATGAATCAGTTTTATAATATGTGATCTATGTCCTGATCCTCTGTGATTTCCCTTGCATTGATAGATGTCAATGTTATCGAAGTTCTTTTTTAGAGTTAGTTTTTGATCCAAGTACATTAATGCATGCCCTTCTGGACAGATCAATCTTGGCTTCCTTTCAAATAGTCTTTCACTAAGATCCTTGCCTTTCTGTAATCGGAATGTATTATTGTAATTATATCTGATTAAATTATATGGCTTTTTTTCAATTTTTATCAAATGTTCAAGATGAGTCTTATCACCTTGACACCAACCTATCCATTCAAGATCTTCTTTGTTGTTAGATATTTGTTGCCAATAGATTAGTTTGTTTGGCAACCATTCCGATTCACCTAACACACACCTGTAACCTTTTGGTTTTCCCATTATTGATGTAACCTTGCCTTTACATTTTCCATTCCTTCAAAGTCTGCTAGTGTAATTGTATTGTATGAATTTGGATCAGGTGGATTCATCAATCCAATCCTCATCTTTATCTTTTCCCAATGATTCTTGCTACAGAAGAAATAATTTTTGTAATCCATATTATTTATTGGATATACCCTAACTGTGTACGGTTTTTTAATTCCTTTTAGTGATGCATTGCAATATTCCAGTCTGCATTGCCCTTTTTGAATTAACCTTAGATGGGATTTTGCACTATCAACCTTCCCATAGAAATGATCGTGAAAGTCTTTTCTGTTAAACCAACCTAAATTTAGCATATACGCATCCTTTGCCTCATTGAATATCTGTTGATAGTGTTTTGATCTTCTTTCAAAATCATTGAATGCTTTTCTTTCTTCTTCTATCATCTCTTCAAATACAATGCTGAAATGTGTTTCACAAAGGAGAATCTCTTCGTTGAATTCTTTGTAATCAGGATGTCTAAATTCTACGAGTTTGAGATTGAAACGTGAAGCACATAACTGAATTCCTTCTCGTTTGAACACACAACCTGCCATTAATTATCACTCAGTTTTCATTTTTTTGATACATGAACAGGAGAAACCGTAATAGAATTGTCCTTGAATTCGATTAATAGATAATCATTTGGTTTTAGATCTAGATTTCTTGTTATGCTTTCAGGAACGACTATTCTATAATCCCCATGATACCTTGTTATAGCAGACTGCTGTATTTTCTTACTCATTGTAGTTTGTACACCTTTTTATTTCTCTTTAATTTCCAACGCCTGTAGTCCCTGTTTGCATTTTTTTGTAAATTCACTTTAAAAGTCATTGATTCAGTAAATTCAATCAACGTTTCGTCTTGAGTAGTTAATTCTGGATCAATGCCAAATAACTGCAAAAGTTTTTCTATATTGTCTGTTGATACTTCAATGTCGCCTTTTTGATTTGCTTCTCTTGAAAGTATTCCACAAACATAACCAATCATAACAATTCTTTCTTCCCTTGTGTACTCAGTCATTTTTTTTCTTCCTGCGATATTTTCTATAGCAATAGGTGATTGGAATTGAGATCAATCCACCAACAAAACCCGAAGTGAATCCCATTAGAAACTGATCAAATTCCAAATCTTAATTCTCCTTTTTTTCTTTTTCACAGCGTTTCAAAGCAAACCATTTGTGTTCATTATTTAATTCTATGAAAGTATTAATTATTAGATATGATAGTATTATTGTTCCAACTGATCCACCCCCTGCCATTAATCCAATAATAGGTATAGGAACATAATAGTGATGGATTTCTAATACACCATCTATTATCAACATTATCCCAAAAATTAATGATAATGGACTCAAAAACAATAATGATAAATAAAAATATCTACGAAAATCATCGCTGTGTTTACTATACCGATAACGCATTTTATCAATCCAACAAATATTTATTGTAATTGTCATTTTTTCACCTTGCTGTCTTCCAGTTTTTTTTCTTTATTTCTCCATAGCATTATTCCCATGAATAGTGTAATACCACCACTGATCAGAAGATAAACTGGATTTATCTTTTCAATAACTTGATTAGTGTACAACCCTAAAAAGTTCAATGTACCAGTAAGTAAAGTACCAAATCCATACGCAATAAATATTCCAGATGCAAGACCTGAAAGAAATTGTTTTTTCTCATCATTCAATTTTTTTAATCTCCTGCTTTGGTTTTTTTGGTTTTTTGTATCGATATAATGTAAATGAAATAATTCCAACATATTCTGCAATCATAATATAAAAAAGAATTGTGTTAACTTGAAGTTCTGATGATGAGAGCATATTCCAAATTATTAGAGGCATAAAAAGACAAGACCAAATCATCAATTCATATTTTAAAAATTGTTTCTTTGTTTTCTGTTTTGCCCAATCCTGATATGCTTTATCCCTTTTATCTAACCAGTCGAACAAATTTTCCAATAATTGATCTAAATCACGTTTCCAATAATATTTTAAATGATTTATTTCATCTCCAAAAAAACCATTACGAGTAAAAAATAATTTATAAATTATAATTGGGATCCCAAATAGAAATATTGCTTGTATTGGATTGTTAATTATTGCATCAATTAACTCGTAACCAGTTTCAATACTCATCTGATTGAATCACCAATTTCATTGAGATTTTGATTTGTTGGATCACTTGGTTTTGGAATCTCACTTTGCAGTATTTTTATTCTTTTTCCATACTCTTCTCGCAGTTCTCTTGCAACTCTTCTTATTGTTGGTCTTGGTACCCCTAACTCTTCTACAACTTTACTGTAAATGTCATTTTTATCAGTAAGTCCCTTATCAAGATACGATTCTATCGCCTGTTTGATTATTGTTGTACGATTTGTAATATTCATTATCGTTCATACCCAAAATAACATTTGTCGCAATGCGGTTTTCCATCCATGATATGCCAGTTAGTAAGGAACTTTCCACACTTTGCACAAGTCACCAAAACCAGTCTGTCATACATCATACATGCAACAATTATCAAATCCAAAATCTCTTCACTCATTGCTGATAATTTCTTCGACTCGAAAATTTCGTCAAGTTCCCCAAGAAGTCTTTTCTTCCACCAGTCAAGAGTCAATGCTTCGTCCTTCCAACTATTCTCATATCTGCCAAACATCTTATCGATTTTTTCCTTTGCTCGTTTTTTTATCTCATCAAAGTTTGGATACTCTATGATTGGTTCTGGTCTTGATTCACTCAATTTGTACCCTTCCACTTACACCCATTGGTAAAATTCCAATTCCATATTTTGCCATTCTGAAATTTACCTTACGTAATATGTCAAGTCTTTTGTCCTGTATTTTTGATTCCTTTGTCCCACAGTCAATGTCACGAAAATGATCCTTGCATTGTGTTGAACTTGCGTATCCACTCTTTTTATTGCACATTGAAAAATCTGCGTAAATATGATTGCATTTGTCTTCTTCATTTACCAATTTTTATTTCTCCTTTGACTTTGTTAATAATTCTAATTGCCTTGCCTGAACCTGAAAATCAATCATTTCAAGATGATTTGCCTCGTCCTGTATTGATGACATAGCCTTTTTCATATTATCACGCCTCGTTCGTACATCTTTGATAACTTCCTTGCATTGTTCCAATGTGAGATTACCGATCCCTAAAACATAATACATTAAATTTTCTTCTCCTTTTTTTCTCTTCCATCTTTAATCATCATTACTCCTGCAGATGAAAAAACTAACCCTGAACCAATAAATCCAAACCAAACCGTGTCAGTTTCGTACATTATTGCAGAATAAAATCCAATTACTGTAATTAAAATACCACTACCAAATAGAATACAATAAACAATGTTCAATTGGCTATTCTTCATTTTTTCCCCCAACCTGATTTATCAATTCGTGGTACTTGTCCCTTAATTCCTTTGGTAAATGACATGTATTCAAACAAATTAGATCTAACGTTCCATATAGTTCAGAAATGTATAGATCTGAACCGCATGTCGGGCATTTGAATTTTGAAATACTCATGTCTGCTTTGAAAGAGTCTTCAGACAAAAGTAATTTTTTTAATCCCTTAATCCATTCTGGATCTCTTACTGACCACTTTGGAATCATCTTTTTTTCCCCACCTTCGCCAATGCTAAATAGAAACTTTCTTCAATTTGTACTCCCTCATCTTCATTGCAAAACGTTGATGGGATCAGACCGTATGATACATAATTGCAATCAGGTGACAGACATTCTTGTTCAATGCTAGGTTTTAGTTTGTTGATGTTTTCAATGGTAAGCAGACCATAACGCTTTGATTGGTGCCCACCTTTTTTTAAATTATTAATTATCATATCTCTTGATTGTTTAAACCCACAGATGCCACAAACGAAAACCCACTTGTTGGGATCTTCGCCATATCTTTCCCTTCCAATCTCTTGAAATTGTTCCTTAGTCATTTTCATTTTTTACATCTCCTTTTTTCTCATCATCATCAACGAATTCTATACATGGACAAATCTTTTCATGCTTTGATTTTATGAATTCGCCTACCAGTGATAATACTGGTGGTTTGTATGAGTCCAAAGGTTTCTCTTTCATCTTGTTTCTTTTTCTAATATACATCTTGTAAGAAATTTTTTCAAATAATAATTTTAATGCAAACATAGAAGCAACAATACCAATACCACCAAAGAATAATGCTAGACCAACCCACCAAAAACTCTGACTATGAAGAAATAAAACTGTGTTAGTAAATACTGAAATAAAAAACCAAACAATTATTCCTATAAGACTATCTCTGTGTTCTCTAATTGGTTCAGGCATATTATTCAATAAAAACACTAATGGAAAAATTATCATAGTCCCAATTACTGCCCTGAAATATGGGCATAAGTTTATCTCTTTTGGATATTTTTTATCTCCGAGATTGAAAAAATAACGTTTTCCATGAATGTAAAACATTAATTTGTAATGCCAAGAATTCCTGCTGAACTTTACACAACTGTCAATCTGTTCTGTCATTTTATCTTCCTTACCCTCTGACCTTTCTTCTTCATTAGATTGTAGGTTTTTCTATAGATAACCAGATTGCATTTCCTGCAACGTTTTGTAACTTCTCTTATGGAACTTAATTTATCTCTATGATAAATGTCTGCATACTCACTTTGATACATTACACCTGTACAGGCTTCTGAATGGTTACATGTTACCATCTTTAAAATCTTGATCAATGTTTCCAAAACCCCGATTTTTGAATATGCTATAAATTCATGTTTGAGATTGATCTGTTCCTGTGTTTCCTTTATTGTGATGTTTGCAGTAGTCAATAAATTTCTAATCAACTCCTGTTTCATTTTGAAAAAGTCCCTAAAGGTAATGTCATAATTATTACTAATGGTATAATGATACTAAAAAAGAGAGTAGCCATTTTAATCCATTCTTTCATTGATTCTTCTCCTTTTTTGGTTTTGATTTGTCATGACAGTTGATTGAGCAAAAGAAAGAGTTTTTGAACTTTAGAAAATCAAGTTCTATACCATAAAACAGACCGCAATATTTTCCGCAATTTGGGCATTCCAATGTAATGAATTTTTCAGAATTTTCGTCATCATACATTGCCATAATTATATTTGGAACAAAATTTTAGGATAAAAGTATTTTCCTGATCGCCTGTAATTTTAGGAACAAATCATCTGATGAACTGCGAATCTCTTGATATTGCCTTGAAATAACATTCCCCAAATGGCAAGTCATTAATTCTTTCACTAGATGAACAGATTTTCAAATTATAGTTGCTTCTTGGGATATTGTCAAAGTGGTATGTCTTCGTAAACGTATATGGCAATGGTGAACCACTTGGTGCAGTAACAACAAACTCAGGAGATTTTTGTATCAATCCACCATCAAACTGTCTTTCAAGTTCCAATGTCATTTTTGTTGATATTGGAGTGATTACAATTGCAAGTGCAGGTGGTGGTGACTGAAGGTTATCTATGTGGAATGTCGGAACCAAATTTGCAAGTGTTCCCTGACCGTTTGTAAAGCAACCCAACCATTCCCACTGTGCAACTTCAGGATGAAATACTGAACCAAAAATATTGACTGGACTTTTTGAATTAAGGTAAATTCTGTTTGTATCTGCTATGTGAGCACCAACATCTAATGCACCATACACAGTGAGATTCATATCACAAAGTTCTTCACCTATAACTGGAATTATTACCCTGCTTTGTCTTTCAACCGTATCTGTAAAGTATGCAAGTGCCCTGTTAGCCATATCTGAAAATGTTGCAAGAATTACAATTATGATTATGATTCCAATAAAAAATCCAATTGCTTTACCTACACCCATTTTTGAATCACCTGTAGTAAAATGGTCATGTGAACTTGCTCGGTTTGAGTATCAATGTGATCTGTGAAATCCTATCCGATTGTTCCTGCAGTTGTTTTTCAGTTTTCTTTTCCTCTTCCCTCTGCTTTTCAAGTTTCTTGGCTTCTTTCTTCTCATCTTTATCGGCTTTCTTTTCAATTTTTTCAATCTTTCTTTCTGCAATTGGTCTTTGTGATGGAATGGCTTGTGCAATCGCCTGTTCAGTCTTGATGTCTTCTACTTCCTCGATTTCTATCTGTTCAAGTTTTGATAGTGTTTCTTCAATATCTTTTTGTGTTTCCTGTTGCTCTCTTTGTAGTCTTTCCCGTTCCTTCTGTGCCTCATTGAATTTTTTAGCCTGATTAAATGCAAATGAACCGCTACGTTTTGCAAGATCTAAAGATAATTTTCCACCTGTAGCAATTGCTGATTGTTTTTTTGGTAAAGCACCCCTGCTACCTACAGTCCTAATCGGTGCTACAACACCACCCATGATCGGTCTAGTTTTACCATCTTTTTTGAAAAAACCAAGTGGGGATAAATTTACCAATACGATTTACAGTGGTTTTTTGTATATAAAAGACAATTCTGTTAATACTACTTGACGTGATATGAGAAATTAATTATTTTTTGATTTCTGTTGTTGTGCTTGCATACCTGCAAATAATGCAAACTGGTCGCCTTGTGCTTTCTTTTCTAGTGTTCCACTATAGATTTCCTTCAAATTTAATAATTTTTTATCTTTTGCTAGCATCAATCCCCTTTGAACCATTTTTGTGATGTTTGGTTCCAAAATAGCCTGTAGATACCACCTTTCTATCTTCAGATATGGTTCCATTCCTTCTTCAAATACAAACTGTCTGATTATCCCTTTTTCATGCCAGTCCAAGTATTTTGACCATAGGTTGGGAATGTTCATTGTTGTGATCTGCCATTCCTGTGTCCTGTTCCAAGCATCTTCTAGATTTTTTGGCAGACCACCTTCCTGTTGTTTTGTAAATTTTGAAAGAAAACTTGGTGTTGTGAATCTTGCTTGTTGTTGAGCAGGTACAACATTTACTACATTTTGTGGTGTTCCTTGTGTGGTAGCCTCACCTTGTTCCTGAAGTTGTTTTGATGATATTGTGAATATCTCGTTTATGTCTTTTACAACTGGAAATACAGTATCGAGTTTAGATGAAACCTTGAACTTGTTTATGATAAAGTCCTTCTGCTTTCTTTCATCATACTGATAGATGTACCCACCTTTTTCATTTTTGTCATTATCTTTTTTTTCTTCATCTTCATAGCCCTGTGCATAGAAGAGATCCAAACCAGTGAATCCCTTTTCAAGTTCCTCAAGAGTTGTCTTTATTGAATCAATATCTTCCTGAAAAATATCAGAATAATCGCTGATTGCTTCTTTTTCTACAGATTGGTCTATACCACTCATCTATTCATCGTCCCTTCTTCTGGAATTATCCCTTCTGCTTCAAGTAAATCATCTACCTGTTTCTTTCCTGACTTTCTTGTGTACATGTATATGCCAACAATAACCATCATTGCAATCGCACCAAGAAATGCAGGTGGTGTTGTACGCAGTTGTGCAACAAAGTTTGGCAGTTCTTCTGCACCTACAACTGAAAGACCTGCAAGTGCAATCCATGTAAGAAATTCTTTCGGTCTTGCAAGCGTTGCAGGAATGTCAGAACCAATTAGTTTCTTTTGTGCTACAAGAACCTTGACAAGATTCAACGTCTGTCTTAACCTATTGATGATTTTGTCACGTTCCTTTAGTTCTACATCTTGTGACTGTATGTGTTCGTCAAGTGATACAATATAGTCAACCTGTTTTGATGCCAAGACCAAGTTTGGTGCACTTCGTGCAAAAGCCTCGTCTGGAAGCAGTACATTTACAACCTTCTTTCTTATTCCTAATGAAAGATCAGATTCGAAAATCTGATACGAAACTTCTGTTGTCTTTTCAATAGTTTCAATGTCTTCAGATACTTCACCCAATGGTTCGGGGTTTACAATCCATACGTCCATGAACACATTATCTGCCGTATCAACCTCAAACTTTTCTGTAAGTGGGTGACAGTGACATGTTTCAACAAAGTCATATCCAAACGTAATGAATGAAAACTTTGGTTCAGTCTGTGACCACACATATTTAGGATCGTTTAACGGTGCACTTGAAATCAAAAGTGGTGGTATCCTTCTTCTTCTCAATACAGATGTCAGCAAGTCCCTTGTATCCCTGTAATAGATCTGGTAGAACCAGATTCTTTTTTCTTTACGTAATTTTAATAGTTCATCTATGACAGGTGCAAATTTCTTGCTTCTTTGTAAAGCCCTGAGAATTGACAACCTGAATGGTGCAGTATATTCGTTGACATAGGCTTCCATTGTCCCTTGCTTTGGAATTGAGAATTGAATTATTCCAATATGCTGTTCTGAATTTGGTCTTCTTCTTCCTAAAACCAAATACCTGACAAATATCAGGAATACTGCTAGAAGTATGAATCCTGTAACCAATGGAATGTAGTTTGGTGTGATCACTACTGTCCCACCTGTCGGGCTTGTAGCCTGTGGATTTATCAGACTTTCAAAGAACTGTTGTAATGCATTTGGTGCCTGCAGATAGATGTCATTCAAAAAGAAAAAAATCAGGTTATGCAGGCTTGCCATGTTCCTTCTCCCATTTTCTTATCGCACCTTCATGCAGAATTCTTTGCATTTTCAACTGTTTCTCCCTTTTTTCTTCTGAAATTTTCATGTAATTTGACTGTTGAATAAACTCGTTTACCCATTCCAATGCATGTGTAAGTGAATCATAAGAGAAATCTGAAAAATCTGCAGTCAAGTCCTTGTAGTCTATCTTGTTTAGTATCTGCTTTGTAAGCGGATCCATCTTCTCTAATGAAACTGGTGATTTTGTTTTTGTATCAATATGTTCTGTCTTTTCCTTCCTATAGGTTTTGATTGGCTTTTCTTCCTTTCCCAACAAGTCTTCAAGTTCCTTTCCTTCTACAATCGGATCTTCTTCACTTGGCTTCTTTTTCAAAATATTTTTTATATTGGAGAGTTTTTCTGTTGCTTTTCTGAACCCACTTATGGTTTCTGTTTTTGGTGGTTCTTCTACTACAGTTTCCTTTGATCTTAGCCCTTGAACTTCTTCCTTCTGCATATCCAATATCTTTTCCTGATTTCTTACAATATCTTCTTGCAGATCTTTAATGTCATTGAACCTCTCCTGTTCCTTCTTTTCCCTTTCGCTTGCAATTTCAATAATGTCGTCAATGTCACCCATCTTTGAATTGAAGAGTTTTTTGTTTTGTGCATTCTGAATTATTAAAAGAAGTACAACTATTATCACACCTGCACTAACCAACCATTGATATGAAATAGAAGATCCTGTAGTTAGTGAATTTCTGTTAAAACCTTCAATCAAAACTGGAATCTGACTGAAATAGTAATATGCATCGCCAAACATTTCTTCCTTTGTTGGTATCTTTGGTGATTCACTTGTATTTACAACCAAGTTCATACAAAACTTGTTTCCATTGAACTTTTCTGTTTCAGTCTGTGTAAGTTCTCCACGTGAAAGATACTGTATGAACACATTTCTTTCTCTTGGTGTGTCATAATTTATCTCAAAGTAGATGTTGTACTGATCAGTGTAGTTTGTGTGAAAGACCATTACCTGCGGTGTCTGCTGTTGTATTGGAAAACTCCTGCTTTGCTGTACAATCTCAAACTTTCTGTCTTCAGTAGGATCATAAAAAACCTTGAATGTGAATGGAATGTATGCAGATGCACTTGCCACTGTCTTTATAGTACAGTCCTTTACTTCATTTACCTCACGAAGTTCTAACTCAAACGGTTCAATTTGTGCGAATGCCGTTTGGAAGAATTGTATCTGCCAAAAATCATTATCTGTTGGTTTCTCTTCTTCATCTTCAGGAAGTTCATCAAGAAGAAATATTGGTTCAGTGAAATTCAAACCAACCACAATACTAAAATCAAATTTTGTTGCATTGAATACAAGATGATTCACCTGTTCTGTTATCATTTCCTTTGAACCATAATTGTAATACATTGTCATGTTTCTGGTTTCTGAATCAACAAGGAATTTTTCATTTTCCTGATCTGCAAACCATTTCATGTCTTTTGAAATTTTTATCAGACAACCAACATCATCAATACAAATAATGTCATAACCTTGTTTGAATTTTTCATGTGGAAAATCACTTACCTGTAGAGGCTTTGCATAAAGATTTGGTTGTACAATAAACAAAATAACTATGACAACTATAACAACTGTTATACCTAACAGTACGATTTTCTTGTCCCTATCCATTAATTTTTTAACATGATCTTCGTTACTCAATTGATATATTCCTAGAATTTTGAAGGAAACCTTTCTTTTCTGCAGTATCTTTTAGTTGCTCAAACTCTTCAATCATTTTCTTCTTTGTGGCATCATCAGCATTGCTGTATTCATTATACCACTTTAGAGTTGACAGGGTTGTTAACTGTCCAACTGACTTTATTGGGACAGTTGGATCAGTTACCCAATGCTTGAAAAAATCCCTGAATGGTTTTGTTACGGCTATCCTTTCACGTTCGGGTGTTTTTCCGCCTTCCAGTTTCCTTCACAATCTTCACTTGTACAAATGTTCACTTGTACACAAATAACCTTTGGTCTTTTAGGGTGAACCATTTTGTAAAAATTTGTTAATTAATTTCTTCCCTTTACTACAATTCCTACTGCTATTATTATTATACCAATAATTACTCCTATAATTCCTGCAAATGGTGCTAGCAGGACGGCTAAACCCGAATATTGTGGTATTGAACCTTCCTGAATTCCACCAGTGATAATTAATGCAGGTATTGTTATGTTTATGATTCCATAAATTGTTGTTGCACCACCCCAAACTATTATAAAAAATCCAAGTATTTTTCTAAAAGTACCCATCTATAATCATCTTATTTCTACAGTTTTGTTATCCCAAAGTTGTTTTAAAGTCAATTTTCCGCCATACCCCTTTTTGTACATCACAACTTTCTTTTTTCTTGCTTCCACACATCTATTACACCTGCATTTTCTAAATGGATAGATTGGTGGTGCACACATTATTCCTCATCTTTATGTTCTTCATCATATTTTTTGATAACCTCTAATTCCTTTGCCTGAAGATCTGGATTATCCTTGTATTTCTTTTGTGAGAGTTCTATAGGTGAGTCCTTTCTTACAAATATTATGTCATGGTCTTCATGTTCTGGATTCAGGCTAATTGCCTTTGCTTCACCATCTTCAATTTCCTTATCAGTTGCTAGATCCTTTGTTCTGATCTGTCTGTCAGCAAGAATTTTATTGAATTCAGAAACAGTTAGAAGGTTTTTGCTGTGAGAAATGTTTGGTGGTGAACCATGTCGCTTGTAATCCTTTAATGGGAATTTTTTTCCCGTACTCTTGTTCGTTAGAAATGCCATTATCTATATGAAAATGATTACTTTATCCCAAATGCCTTTGATAGTAAGGCGATAAAGTTTCCTGCATCTACGTTCATAGATGTTGCGAGATTAGTTACAGTACGTGCAAGTTTTTGATCTACTGCATCATCATGTTTCTGAATAATTTTAGCATGACCAATTAGTTTGCCAACCTCATTGTCAAATTTCTCACATGTCTGTCTTACTTCCAAACCCAATGAATTTGTCCTTTCATAACTCCAACTATTTTTTGTCCCTTCCTTTGTAATTATTGATATTGCCTGCTTTGCTGTTTTGCTGTCACCAATCTCACCCTGTAATGCATCTGCTAGATACTGTTGAACTGCTTTATTGATTTCTTCAGCATATTCCATTGCATCTTGTAGTGGAATTATCTTATGGTACAACTCAAAAATCATTCTTTGTGCCTTGAATTCATCTATAGTTTGGATTATACCTTGTGCAGATAATTCCCAAACATATCCCTTCTTGCTTCTTACAACCCAACCTGCATTGTCACCAAGTCCGTTATTGAAATGTGTTGCATGTGCAGGTGCATGATCACCTTGTTTTGGATCCTGTGCTACCTTCCCATCGTCACTATTTCTTAATGTCATAGGTTCATGGGTTTTGGAATATTCCAAGTCCTTTTCAATTGATTTTAATGCTTCCCTATACACATATAGTTCTCCCATGCTTCCATTGAAGCAATTTACTGATATTGTCTTTTCACCAAATCTATCAACCAGTTTTTCAAATTCCTTTAAAGTCAAATCCTTCTCAATGAATTTTGTCATATAATCAATCTCTTCCCTCGTAACACTCTGTTTAGTAATTCCCTTTTTGCCTACAATTTTTTCTACAGTTCTATCAAAAAAGTCCCTATATTCTGTTGTAGGTTTACATGCATCAGGGAAAACTTCAACTTCTTCCATCTTACTACTACTATGCTTTTGCGACAACGGCATTCTTCCCATATCCACTTATTTCAAATAATCACCCAATTGTTTTTTGCTAGCGTATCAAAAATTTGATTAGGTAAAAGTGAACATGTACATTTTGGTTGCAGTTTTTGGATTGCATTGAGAGTTCTATCTTTGGGCATGTAACCCAAAAATCAACAACCAAATTTTGTATCAGGAGTTGAAATATAACACTTCTGTATTACCTAGTCTAGGTTTTACACCTACTTTTTAGAATATATGATGGGTTTCTCAAAGTCAGAAAGATTCTTGGAATTTAGGGGAGTTTTGGATCTTTGAGTAGAACCCATCTGTGTTTATTATAAATCTTCTTTGTATTAAACCAAATACAGTCAAGTAATATTGGCGATCTACTTTATTCGTGGAATGGAAACGAAGGGGTTCGTGCCTGTCTTACAATGCGTACTCATCTCACATTCAGACACAAACCCTACTTTGATACTTTGATGTAGTATTTCTTTTTATTTGTTAATTTTTATTGGCTTTTTGTTTTTGCGGTATGTTAGTGTCTTGGCGAGTGTAGGAGTCGATTCCTCATTTTGAAATTTCTATATCGTTTATTGTAATTATTTCAATAAGTGTCTAATCCTGCTTTTTTATCGTGGCTAAATAATTCGTGTAAAACCTATTTTCATTTCAAGACGTGTTTCCCCCGTCTGGTTGTAGTCGAAATGATCCTATATAAAATCAGAAAGGTTTACCTTTTAGAATGCTTAGTACCTTCTGCTTGTTCTTTGATACAGATTCAATTGTTGAAATGTAATCTCTTACAGTTTTATCTGTAAACCCTTTTGATTTTAGGATATGTTTTAGTTCTGTGACTGTTGCACCACTTGCTCTTTTCCTAAGCAGGTAGGCTAGCAGTTGTGCCCTATTAACCGATTGATGAACCAAAGTCTTCTTCCTGTTTTAACATTTCTTGAAGGTCAGTTTGCTTCTTTTC
>Ga0209342_10004550_pt1 | contig 14406 bp, 18 predicted proteins | sample RifCSP16_2_FD_184023 | JGI IMG/M metagenome (GOLD analysis project Ga0209342, IMG submission 184023) | Soil microbial communities from Rifle, Colorado - Rifle CSP2_sed 16_2 (SPAdes) (version 2) | ecosystem: Environmental > Terrestrial > Deep subsurface > Rock core/Sediment | place: Rifle... | reverse complement strand
GGGCCAGGCCGAGCCCGGCGCGGCCGTCTCGGTGGGTGGCCTGGCGCTCCATCCGTCCCCGAATGGCTCGTTTAGCGTTGTAGTCGCGCTTGCACCGGGCCCCAACGGAATTCCTGTGCAGGCCACAGACCTCGCGGGCAACGTCGCATCTCGGGTTGTCAATGTGACTTTCAACGACCCCTATCCCGCCTTGCGCGCAGACCTTGAAGGGCTGCGGAACGAACTCATCGGAACGGCGTCGCGCCTTTCGGCCGTGTTCGGCCTCTTGAATCTCACGCGCGCACGGCTTGACCTAACCGACGCCAACATCTCGGACTTGCAAGGCGAGGCGGCCGACCTCCGGGCGCGGGCTGACGACCTTGAGGCGAGACTGAACCGCACCGCCGCCTCGCTTGCCGGGGCCGAGTCGAACATCTCGCTCCTCCAGCAGGACCTTGCCGCCCTCCGCACCGCGCTCGAGTCGACCTCCGACGACCTCGCGCGTCAAGGCTCCGCGCTTGACGCGAGGCTCAACTCGACCGCCGCCGGCCTCGCGCAGGCGCAGTCCGACTTGGCCCAAGCCCTGGCTGAACTCACGACCCTCGACCTCCAGGCCTCCGCAATCGAGACCCAAACGAACGCGAACCTCTCGCGGATCTCGGACCAGGTAGGCGGCCTCGGCCTCGAGATTCAGGCACTGCGCGGGGAACTTGACGGCGCGCGGGCGGCGCTCAACCTAACGCAGACAGACTTGGCTGCCGAGCAGAACGAAAGCGTGCGGCTTCGAACCGAACTCAACGGCGCACAGGCAGGGACGTCTGCGCTCCTTGCGCTCGTGGGCGCGGGGCTCATCGCCGTCGCGGCCGTCGCGGGGGTTGCGCTCTACCGCTCGTTGCGCCGGAGCGACGCGGGCTCGACTTGAGGAGCCAGGCGTCCCGGGGCCGTCGCCCCGCGCCCCCAACGCTTATATCGAAAGGCGCGTTAGGCGGCTTCCTCGCCGGCCGGGCAAGGTGTCCCTTCGATGGTTGAATTCCTCGCAGTTGTGAACGACCCCAAGGGCGGCAAGTCCTTCCAAACCAAGGTGACCGGCCAGCACGCCAACACGCTCGTCGGCAAGAAGATCGGCGACGAAATCGACGGGATCTTCGTCGCGCTGCCCGGGTACAAGCTCAAGATCACCGGCGGCTCCGACCGCTCGGGGTTCCCGATGGTCGGCGACCTGCCGGGGACCCGCTACCGCCGGATCCTTGCAAGCGAAGGCACGGGCTACCACGCGCGCACGCGCCACAAGAAGAAGCGGGAAAAGCCGACGCACGAGTCGGGCCTGCGCAAGAAGAAGCCCGTGCGCGGCAACACAATCTCGCCGGAGACCTCGCAACTCAACCTCAAGATCACGACGCGCGGCGCGAAGCCCGTCGAAGACCTCCTCAAGGCCGAGGAGAAGAAGGAGAAGAAGTGAGCCTTCCGGCCCGCGCGTTCATCGCGTCGCGGTCGAAGGCGCGGACGACCTTGAGCAAGTCGAGTGCGCCTTCCACGTCGAGGTCCGCGATCTGCTGGGCGATCGGCGGCCAGAACTTCTCGAGGCGCCCGCCGAAGGCCTCGAGCGCCACGAAGGGCTGCTCGGGGCCGAGGAGCCAATCGGTCGCCTTGACGTCCTCAAGCGCCCTGCGCGCAAGCGGGCCCACGGGAGTCCCCCAGTCCGGCATCCCCTTCGGCTCGCCGGGCCTTGCAAGCAAGCCCTTGATCGCGGCGACTTCGGGCGACGGGAGCTCGAGGCTCTCGGCCGTCGCGCCGCCGAGGAAGCGCGGCGCCCTCGGCGTGAGCAGGAGGACGCCGCTCTCGTGGCACTGCCACACGGCCCTCAGCCCGATCACATGGACCGCCCATAACAGGTTGACGCCAAGGTAGAGCGTGAACTCGGAGGGAAGGCGCTCGCCGTCCGACCTCGCCTTGAACTCCATCGTGGCGCCCACGGTGCGCGCGGTCCCCTGCGGCAGCCAGAGGACGCGGGCGCCCACGACCTCGGCCGCGCCCTGCGCCTTCATCGTGCGCGCGACCGCCTCGACGGTGAAGAAATAGAGGAGGTGGAAGACGGAGGCCCAGAACGCGGCCATCGCCGCCCAGAGGAGCGGGCTCAAGAACGCGGCCGTGCCGTGGAGTGCGGCCCACGAGACGAAGAGCCCCACGGCAAGCGCGGAAGTCGCGGCGGAGAGCAGGAGGAGCTGGCCCCGCACTTGCGCGGGCGCCCGCAGCGGCCGGGGGGCGCCTTCGACCTCGTCGACGTCGGTGGTCGCCTCCGGGCCCATTCTCCCCGCGCCTCGCCTTCCGATCCGCCGCCCGCGGGTTTACCGTTTTGCCCGCGAGCCGGGTGCCCCAAGGCCCCCCAAGAAAGGGAAGCCAGCGGGCGGGACGCCCCACGCAAACCGGGAAATACCCCCTTCCGTATCCTCGCCATCCCCGGTGCCCCTACAATGGCCAAAGTCCCCCAGCCCCCGGAACTCAACATCGGCGTCGTCGGCCACGTCGACCACGGCAAGACGACGCTCACCGAAGCGCTCACGGGCGAGTGGACCGACCGCCACTCGGAGGAAGTCAAGCGGGGGATCTCGATCAAGCTCGGCTATGCCGACGCCGCCTTCTACAAGTGCGACTCCGAGGAGGGGACGAAGGCCTACACCGTGAAGCCCGCGTGCCCGCACTGCGGCAAGCCCACGAGGCTCCTGCGCACGGTCTCCTTCGTCGACGCCCCCGGCCACGAGACCCTCATGGCGACCATGCTCACGGGCGCCTCGCTCATGGACGGCGCGCTCCTCCTCATGGCCGCCAACGAGCGCTGCCCGCAGCCTCAGACCAAGGAGCACCTCGTTGCGCTCCAGATCGCCGGCATCGACAAGGTCGTCGTCGTGCAGAACAAGGTCGACCTCGTCACGGTCGAGCGCGCGAAGGAGTCCTACCGCGAGATCAAGGAGTTCCTCAAGGGGACGATCGCCGAGAAGGCGCCGATCATCCCCGTGTCGGCCCACCACGACGTGAATATCGACGCGCTCCTCGAGGCGATCGACAAGACGATCCCGACGCGCGCGATCGACGCCAAGGCGCCCCCCCGCATGTACGTGTCGCGCTCCTTCGACATCAACAAGCCCGGCACGCGGCCCCAGGACCTGCGCGGCGGCGTCTTCGGCGGCTCGCTCCTCCAAGGGTCGCTCAAGGTCGGCGACGAGGTCGAGATCGTGCCCGGGCGCAAGCTCGAGGAAGAGGGGCGCACGCGCTGGGAGAACCTCCACACGCGCATCGTCTCGCTCATGGTCGGCGGGCAGGCGGTCGAGGAGACCCACTCCGGCGGACTCATCGCCGTAGGCACGGGGATCGACCCCTCGTTCACGAAAGCCGACTCGCTCGTGGGCCGCATGCTGGGGGCGCCGGGCACGCTGCCCCGCCAGATCCAGCGCGTGACGGTCGAGACGCACCTGCTCGACTATGTTGTGGGCGCGGGCGAAGACATCAAGGTCGAGAAGATCCGCACGACCGAGCTGCTCATGCTCTCGATCGGGGCGGCCACGAACGTGGGGACCGTGAAGGGGATGTCGGCCGCCAAGGTCGACCTCGACCTCAAGATGCCCGTTTGCGCCGAGCTTGGCGACCGCGTGGCGATCTCGCGGCGTTTCGGCGCGCGCTGGCGGCTAATCGGCCACGGCGTGATCCTGAAGTAAGGAGGGGGGCGGCCGTGGCCTCCCCTAAGGCGGCGGCGCCGCGCGAGCGGCTCGTTCTGCTCGACGCGAACGCGCTCATGACTGCAGCGCGCCTGCGCATCGACCTTGCGCGCGGGCTTTCGGCGGCGGCACCCGGCTGGACCGCCGTCGTGCCCTCGTGCGTGGGGCGCGAACTCGAGAGCCTCGGGGCGCGCCGGCACGCCCGGGAGGCCCGCGCGCTGGCGAAGGGCTTTCCCGCGTTCGAGGCCGAGGGCCTGGGCGACGACGCGATCATCGAGGCGGCCTCTGCGGGCCCGCGGCGGGCCGTGCTCACAAACGACCGGGACCTCCGGCGCCGCCTGCGCCGCCGCGGCGTGCCGGTGCTCTTCGTGAGGGGCTCGGCCGGCCTTGCTGTCGACGGCACGCTCTAAGGAGGCCGCCCCGCGATGCCCGCTGCCGTTGCCGCCGTGGACGACGTATTCTTCGCGTCGAAGCTCAAGGAGGCCGCGCACGGTGTCGGCGTCGAACTCCTCTTCACGCGCTCGATTGGGGAGACCGTCGAATCCGCGGCCCGAGTAGGCGCGCGCCTCGTGATCCTCGACCTCAACGGCGAGGGCTACTCGCGCGTGGAGGCACTGAAGGCGCTCAAGGCCGACCCCCGAACCCGCGGCGCCTTCGTCGTCGGCTACTTTTCGCACGTCATGGTTGCGTTGAAGGCCGAAGCGGAGGGCGCCGGCTGCAACCTCGTGCTTGCCCGTTCGGCATTCGTGAAGCGCCTCCCCGCGATTCTCAAGGACGCGTGAGGGGCCCCGCGCCCCTTCCAACGTCCAACGTCCCCACCAATTTCATATAATAACCCGCATCAAGCGTTAGACGTTGATGCGCGCTTCGCGCTTGGCGCTCCGCGGTCTTGCCCCCCTGCTGGCCTCGGCCCTTGTGCTGACCCTCCTTGCGCTGCCGGCCTCGGCCGAGGACGCGGCCATCGGCGCCACAATCGAGATCGACCAGTCCGCCCTCACCGCGACGCTGTACAACGCGCAGAGCGACTTGCGCGTCTCGCTTGCGGGGACCGTCCGGATCAACACGGACGGCCGCCACATGGTGAACCTCGCGCTCACGGTCGAGGGCACCTCCTGGGCCCGCGACATCTCCCCCTCGACGATCTCGCGCGCGAGCGACACGGACGTGCGCTTCACCGCCTGGGTCGACGTCCCCCGCCAGGCCGCCGAAGGCTCCTACCCGCTCCGCGTCCGCGCGACGGACGGCGAGCCCTTCCCCATCGACGCCCACGCGGCCTTTACCGTGTCGGTCTTCCGCGGGCCCCTTGCCATCGAGGCGGCGCTCGCCTCGCCGCTGCCGCACCCCGGCGAGGCCGCCACCTGGGTCCTTACGCTCCGCAACCTCGCCACCTTCGACCTCGACTTCGACGCAGCCTTCACCACCCCCGCGGGATGGACCGCCCGGACCGTGCCGCCGCCCGTCCAGGTCATCGCACCCGGCTCGAGGGAAAACGTGAGCCTCGAGCTCCGCGTGCCCTCAACCGCCCCCTCCGGCGACTACGAGTGGTCGGTCACGGTGACCTCCGCCTCCCACCCCGAGATCTCCGCGACCCTCTCCGCGCCCTTCGAGGTCATCCGCCCCGCACCGCTGCCCGGGGCGCCCCCCGGCGACTTCCTCTCGACGTATTGGGTGCCCATCACCCTCGGCCTTTTCGGCCTCGGGCTCGTCGCGTATTTCTCCCTCACGGAAGTCGGCTACCTCGCGCTCTCGTTTGCCCTCCTCGTGCCGCTCTTCACCCGCCTCAAGCGCGACAGGGTGCTCGACAACTTCACGCGCGGGCAGATCTACGGCTACATCCAGGCGAACCCCGGCGCGCACTACAGCGCGATCCAGGAGGTCCTCGATATCGAGAACGGCGTGCTCGCCTACCACCTGCGCGTGCTCCTCCGCGAGAACTACCTCGTCGCGCGCAGCGAGGGGATCTTCAAGCGCTTTTACCCCCGCGACTACAAGATCCCCAGGGGGCGAACCCTCCTCACGCGCCTCCAGGTCGACATCCTCGAGGCGGCCGAACGCACGCCGGGCGTCTCTCAGCGGGAGGTCGCCCGCGCCCTTGGCGAGTCGAAGCAGGTCATCTCCTACAATGTCGGCGTCCTCAGGGACGCCCTGCTCCTCTCCACGGAAAGGCGCGGGCGCGACGTGTGCCTGCGCGCCTCGGCACCCTCCCCGGGCGGCCCCGCCGAGCCCGCCCCCGGGACCGACGCGGCGCTCCTCGACCCCTCCTCCCTCTGACCCCGGCCGCGGGCCCCGTCAAAGCCCCCCACCACTTTTCTTAATATAGCCCGCGCGAACGGTTGCCCGGTGCCCGCGACCGACTCCGCCGCACACGCCCCAGGGGCGCGAAAGACGCCGCCTGGATGGCCGAGCGTCCCCGGAGTTAAGGGTTATATATCGACCCCACGATCGCAGCGCCAGCCTGGAGCCGAATTCCCATGACCTTGACCCAGAAGATTGCCCGCGCGTCGATCGCAACCATCCTCCTTGTGTCCACCGTCTCGGCCCTTTCGGAGACCGCGGCTGCGCAGAACCCTGTCCCCGTCATCGCAATCACGCTGCTCCCCTCCGAGCGCGTCGCCCCAATCACGGCCTCCCAGCAGGCCGCCGTCACGTTCACGGGCAACTACACGGTCGACAAGCTCAACATCGAGCGCGCCCAAGTGAGCTTCACCGCTGTCGTCACGACGGGCTGGGTCGCGACTGTCTCCCCCGCCTCGATCACCGTGACAAACGTGCGCACGGGGCCCTTCTCCGTGACCGTCGTCGTCCCGGCCGGCACCTCGGCCACCGAGGTGGGCCAGCTCACGGTCACGGGCCGCGTGATCGCCGGCGGCCTCCAGTCCCAGGCGCAGGCCCAGGCCATCGTCACGCCGAAGGCCTATTTCCGCACGATCGTCTCGTCGACCACGCCGTTCATGGAATCCTCGTACTCGACCCAAGTCGTGCTCGTCTTCCGCATCTACAACGAAGGCAATGTCCGCGACCAGATCAGGGTCACCGTGAAAAACCTCGAGGAGCTCTCCACCGCGCAGTGGATCATCGTGATGTCGAGGCAGTCCTTCACGATCGAGCCCACCCTCTTTAGCGACGTGCAGGTGAGCGTCGGCCTGCCGAAGGAATTCCGCCTCGTCTCGGACAATAAGGTCACGGTGATCGAGTTCCAAGCAAGCTCGGGTGAAGGCGCCGCGCAGAACCAGCCCTTCGAGGACATGCTGCCCGTGTTCATCCGCACGGTCGGGTTCTCCCTGCCGGGCTTCGAGGCGCCCATCGTGTTCCTCGCAGCCATCGCAGCGGCCGCCCTTGCGGGCGGCTCGAGGCAGAGGAAGGTCCGCCGCATCCTCAAGTGAGGGCGCCACGGCCCCTTGCGGGACCCTGCAGCCCCCCGTGGCAAGCGCGCACTGAAAGTCAAGGAGAGGTTGACGTGTCCAAGAGCATCCACGACGAAACCGCCCTCGAGGAGGAGGAAGAGGACGGCGCATCGGCCCTGTCACGCCGCACTTTCGTCGCGATCGTCGCCGTCCTCGTCGTCCTTGCGACGACGGGCGTCCTCCTCCTCCTCTTCACCGTCGATGAAGGCCGCGTGACGGCCGTCGAGCTCACGGCGCCCTCCCGGAGCCAAGACCTCCTGACGTTTGCCTACACCGTGACGACGGAGCGCGCCTCGGCGACCGGCGAGGGCACGCTCACGGTCCTTCTCAGCGCCTCGACCGTGTTCACGCGGCCCGTCGACGTCCGCGGGGGCGGCGGCCGGCTCGATGTGCACCTTGCCGACTTCGTCGTGGGCAACGGCAACTACACGTTTCACCTCGACTACAAGGGCGTGCGCGGCACCGCACGCTACGAGATCGGGGTGCCCGAACGAACGAACTTCATCGTGACCTCGCTGTCCACGTACCTCAAGAACGAAACGTGGGTGGGCGACGGCCACACCGGCGCGCTCCAATTTTCCGCGACCTTCTACTCGGACGAAGCCAGCGGCTTCCAAGCGCCCGCACCCCCGAATTCCTCGCTCGTCATCCAGCTCAGGAAGAACGCCTTCCCGGACGGCTCGCCGATCACGCTTGCCGTCGAGGGCCGGACCTTCATCACGAGGACCCTCAACGTCTCGCTGGGGCCCGGCAACTACAGCGTCGAGGCGACCTTCACGAACCAGTGGGTGAAGAGCAACGCGCCGATCAAGACCTTCACGAACGCGAACACCTCATTCGTGCACAACAAGCCCTACGCGTGCACCGTCGCGCAAAGCTACCACGGGAACAACGCGAACAACTTCACGATCGTCGCCGACGCCTCGTGCTCGAGGGACGACATCGCGATCGTGCAGTACAACTGGAACTTCAACGACCCCTCGGACCCGGGGGTCGTCACGAACTTCGCAAACCCGACCGAGGCGCACCAGTACCCGGCCTCGACGTTCACGCGCACGTACACCGCGACGGTCGAGGTCATCGACTCGAACGGCGTCTCGGACTTCGTCGACTTCCAGGTGACGACGTCCGCCGCTTAAGGTTGCGGCGCGCCGTAGAGCTCCCCGCGGGTACCCTTCGGGCGGCCGAACCGCTTCCCGAAGAGGAACGCGAGGTTGTGAAAGCCGTCGCTCCAAGTCGAGAGGACGGCCTCGCCGATGCGCACGCGGTACTCGATGGGCACCTCGAGGCACCGGCCGCGCCTCGCGCGGAACGCCTCGACCTTGAGTTCCTCGGAGAAGGGCATCCCGTCGGCCGTGAGAGTCAGGTCCTTCAGGACTTCGCGGCGGAACACCCACATCCCGCTCTGGGAGTCCCGGACCGGCACGCCGAAAAGGACGCGGGTTGTCAAGGAGAGGACGAAGTTGCCAAAACGGTGCTTGCCGCTCATAGCCTCGCGGCGAAGCGTCGTGAGGCGGTCGCAGGTGATGAAGTCGAGGCGGCCCTCATCGAGGCGGCCCACGAGCTCGCCGACGCGCTCGGCCGGGTACGTGAGGTCGCCGTCAAGCGTGGCGATGAACGCCCCGCGGGCCTCGAGGAAGCCCGTCTTGTACGCGCGCCCGTAGCCCTTGCGCGGCTCCACGACGACGCGCGCGCCGCGCGCCTGCGCCTCGCTTTGCGTGCCGTCCGTCGAGTTCCCGTCGACGATGAGGACTTCGAGGAGCCCTTTCGGGAGCTCCTCGATGACCTTGCCGATCGACGCGGCCTCGTTCAGCGTCGGGATCACGACGCTCGTCCGCGCGAGCAGGTCGAGGGTGACCGGGGGCATCGCGCCGGGGAGCCAAGGCCTTGAGATTAAGGTTTGGGGGGGCCGGGCCCAAGCGCTGGGTACGGTCGCGCGCGCGTGAGGGGGGCCGTCAACCCATGCCGCCGCTGGGCCCCTGGGGGAGCGTGCCCGCGTCCCAGGGGGGCGGCAGGGCCGAGGAGCGCGCGGCTTTCCCCTCAAGCTGCTTGGCGATCGCCGCGAGGACCTCCTTGCGCACGGCGTCGGCCCAAGGCGCGAGCTGCCCCGCGCTCCCGCCGCCCTCGCCGCCGCCGGCCTCGCTCTGGGCCGTGAACCCCGCAGCCGCCGCGTGGCCGCCGCCGTCCCACTCCACGCCGGCGGCCTTCACCCGGAAGTCCCGGTAAAGCGCGCCGAGGTTCACGCCGGCCTCGGCGGCCTGCCTCGTCGCCCTCGACGACCCGCGCAGCCTCCGGCCGTGCTCGGAGAAGGCCACCGACACGTCCGCGCCGGCCGAGAGCAGGAGGACCGAGCAGTTCGACTCGAAGGAGGAGACGACGGTCCAGGCCACGAACCAGTCGCCCACGCGCTCCCACTGCACGCGCTGCATGCCCTTGAGCTGCGCCGTCACCTCGGAGGCGTCGCGCTCGGATTCCTCCATGAGCCCCCGCGCATACTGGTAGAGGCCCTCGGGCGGCGCCTCCGTGCGGGCCCCGTAGAAGAGGTCGGCGACCGACTTGAACACGGCCTCGTCGTTGTACTTGAACCGCCCGGTGTCCGTGATGAGGCCCGACAGGATCGCGACCTGCGCGCGCTCCGTGACCTTCGCCCCCGCGCGCCTAAGGAGGAAGAGCGCCATCTCGCAGGTCGCCTTGTAGCGCGCGTCGGACCAGTAGTACGGGGTGCCCGCGAAGTTTGAGGGCTGGTGGTGGTCCATGAAGATCGCGCTTGCAAACTGTGCGGGGTCCCTGCAGTTGAGCTGCGAGGCGGAGGTCGCGTCGCAGACGATGACCGTCTCGAAGTCCTCGACCCGCGGGTTGATCTCGACCTTCACGCCGAGGGCGTCGACGAGGCGCTGGGCGCTCTTGTTGAGCCCCTCGAAGGCGCCGACGGTCACATGGGGGAAGGCTTCGGCCACGGCGATCGCCGCGCCGATCGCGTCGGGGTCCGCATTCACGTGGCCCACGGCGAGGGTCTTCTTCGATGCGCGGAGGCGCTCGATGATCGTGTCGACCAGCGGCAGGTCGTCCTTTCGGGCTTCTCGCATCGGCGGCGCTTCCGGGCTGAAAGGCCACGCGACTTCCGGCGGCGGTCTTTCGCCGCCCATCCTCGGGCGTTAGATATGTAGTTTCGGCCCGATTCGCAACGCCGCACGCCGCCAGAGCCCGACTCGGGGCGCCGGCAAAAGGGTGACCCAACGGCCTAGCCGACGAAAATCAATACCACCAAGTTTGCGTTCGCAGCCTTTTCGTAAAAGGTGGTCAACTCCTCGAATCCGTCCAGGCACTCGCGTTCGAGTTCGTTCGCCTCCCGTCTTTCCTCCTCGGAGGCCTTTCCGTGGACGACCTCGGCCATGGCTCGCACTTCTTGGCGCAACGGGGCCCGCGGCAGCGCCCGAAGGCCCTCGGCTGCGCGCCGGACATCTGCGGCATCGATGTAACCGCGCTCGTCGGCCCGCGGGCGCTCGGGCGAGCCGAAGAACGCGATCCGCGCCTCGTCCCAAGCCCCGGTTTTCCTGCGCCAGAGGATGTCGTAGATGACGCCGAACCCTTTATCGAAAAAAACCTCGCCCTCGTTGCTATCAAAGGCCTCGTCCGCATAGCCGTCGGGAGCGTATTCCGTCGGTGCGAGCACATCCTTCAATTGGCTTTGCTTGATCGCCACCAAGTTGTACCTGATCCCCAATTGAAGCCCCGCCCGGCATTTGGAGGGCTCTTCAATAGCGCTTTCGGTGGCCGCCCTCACCCGCCTTGGGCCCAAAGCGCGCGAGCGCCCGCCCGTCCCCTGCGGCGGGTGGCCCGGCCTCACCCCGACTGCACGGCCTCGTTGAGCTCCTGGCGCAGCCTCTCGTAGAGCCCCTGGAGCTGCTTCTCCTGCTTCTCCACGCCCTTCACCTTGATCTCGAGCTCCTCTTTCCGCTCGCCAAGCGCCGTCTTGATCCCCGCCACGTCGTCGGTCTTGATGAGGAGAGCGCCCGCGGCCTTGTAGAGCGTGGCGCCCTGCGGCAGCCCGTCGATCTCCTCCAGCGCGAACTCGATCTCGTTGATGTGCGACTGGTACTGCTGCCTCTGCGAGGCCATCATCTGGAGTTGCTGGTAGAGCTGGTTGTACTTCGAGAGCTTCTCTTGGATGTCTCGGGGGACGGCCATGGTGATTCCTCGTTCGGGGTAGGGCCACGGTAGGCTGGCCGGCCCTCTTGAAACCATCGGGGGCCCGGCGACCCCGCGGGTCGCCTACTCCTCTTCCGAGCGCGGGCCGGCGGCCTCGACGACCTCGGCGGCGAGCGTCGTCCAGCGCAGGTAGGAATTCGTCGCTGCTCGAAGCGCGCGCAGGGAGTCGGCCTCGATGCGCACGGAGAGCGCGCGGCCCCGGTCGGCGTTGCGGAGCGTGACCGAGGCCCCCGGCAGCGCCCGGCCCGCTTCGGGCTCCAGCGCCCTGCGCAGCCTCGAGGCCTGCACGGCCGCCCCGCGGGACCTCCCCATCGACAACGTGAATGTCACGACAAAGGGGCCCGCCCTTCTCTTGCCGTGGCCGCCCAACCCTCCCGCCTCGCCCGGCCACCACCTTTACCCTTATCTACTAGCGGACAAAATGGCGCCCCCGCGAGGGGTGCGCAATCTCCTACCTCAAGAGCCGGGCCAAGGTCACCTTGCCCGAGCTGGAGGCGGCGCCTTCCTTTGCCGACCTCTTCTGCCCCTCGTGCCAAACCGTGCGCCGCCACGCCTTCCTGAACCCCGAGGACCCCACGCGCGTGCGCTGCGACAGGTGCCAAACGATGCGCGACCTGAATTCCTGGGAGCCCGAGGAGAGCGAGATCAGCCTGGCGGGCTACTCGCCCTCCGACGAGGACGAGGCCTGAAGGCGAGCGGCCTTTTGCCGCGCAGGGGAGGTTCTTGATGTCCACGCCGGCGTCCCCCTCCAACGACGCGCCGGCAAACCCCCTCGATGCGGTCTTCGAGAAGGCTGTCCGCCCCTTCGCCAATTCGGAGGCCCTCCGCGCGTCCCTGCCTCCCGGCACGCCGGTCGTGGGGCTGAAAAAGAACGAGGAGCTCCCTACGCAGACCCGCGAACTCGAAGGCGGCGGCACGCTCACGATCCCCGTCCTCGGGGCAATCAAGGATTCCTCGATGGGCGGCTGGCAGCACGCCTCGGACTTCGAATTCGACGGCCTCAAAGACGACGCGGTTGCGCTGGTTGTGATCGAGGGGAAGGACGGCGGCCTGCAGCTGGGCGTGGTCACCCGTGCCGAGGGCGGCGCGTTCCTCGTGGCGGACCTTACAGGGATGCTCGATGCCTTGAGCGCGCTTGTGGACAACCCCGCCTTCCGTGCCTTCCCCGGCGGCGATATCCTAATCCAAGCGCTCGTGTCCGGCTTGCGCGCGATTAAGGCCGACCTTGCAAGAACCCTTCGCGCGAAGGGCGCCGACGGGAGCCCGAGCCTCCTGGAGCAATTCAATGGGGCCGCCGCCCCCTCGCGGAAAACGCGCCAGCCAACCGCCAGGAAGAACGTGTAAGGGGCTGGCGCGCAGTGCGCTTGAAGAATGGGTGCGCAGGTCTAGCGCGCTTTGATCACGCGCTTGACATTCGGGCGCGTCTTGTAGAAGATTTTCGACCCGCAGCGCTCGCACTGGAGCCCCACCGTCGAGGTGTCGAGCTGGACCTTCGTCTTGCAGCGGCCGCACTTGTACATCATATCGAGGTCCTCCATCGACGCGGGCTCACGGCGAGGCCTTTGCCGGCGAGGGCTCTGCGGCGGCTTCGGCCTCGTCGCCCTCAGCGGGGGCGCCTTCCTTGGAAAGGGTCTCCTCGAGCGCCTCGATCTCCTTCGAGGTCGGCGCGTAGGCGCCGCCCGCAAACTTGAGCCCGCAGTGGCGGCAGCGCCAGATCCCCGACGCGTGCCTCTTCACGGCGACAAACTCGCACTTCGGGCACTTGTAGCGGGCCTTCTGCAGGCGCTCGACTTCCTCGACGCCCTTGCGGATCTTCACGCCGTAGCGGGGGCCGAACCGGCCAGCCACCTTCCGCGCGCCCGACGCCACGCCAAAGCCCCCTTGCTGCCCCTTACTTCCCGCTGGCCTTTCGAATCGCTTCGCGAGTCTCGTGGCCGAGGCGCTGGCTAGTCTCGATGATATATTTAACCTCGTCGACCGTGAAGGAACCGACCAGCCCTTTTTGCATCGCGCGGATTGCGCCGTGCTCGTCGACAGTCACCGTAAGGCGCGCCTGGGCGACGCTCTCCTCCTCCACCTGGGGGTCCACGAACACGCTCTTGCCAACCTTGACCGCCGTAAGCGACGTGGGTGTGTGGTGGAGCTTCAGCGGGAAGTCCTCCGACGCGACCTTGAGCCGCTTGGCCGGCATCACCGTGGTCTTCAGCGCGGCGACGGCCGCAATGAGCGCCGCGTCAAAGAGGTTCCCGTCGTAGTCGATCGTGTGGATGTCGATGTTCACCATCCACACCTTTTCCCCGTCTTTGATGCAAAGCTCCGAGAGCTCGATCATCTTCGACTCGCGGATCCCGCGGTCCACGACGCGCGCGACCTCGATCGAGGCTTGCGATGGCGGGCCGACTTCGAAGTTCGGCGACGCGATCGGGATGAGCTCGGCGCTCGTGATGATCACGCCGTCCTTCGGCCGGTCGCTGAAGGGTGACCCCGTGGCGACCTTGACGCCGACGAAGACCTTGGTCTTGCCAAGCTCGACCATCGCCGACCCTTCGGCCGTGCCGATCACGCCGGTGGTGATCTTGAGTGCGCGCACTTCGTCGGCCTTGCGGCCGTCGACGCGCTGCTCCTTGAGCGCGAGCTCGTTGAGGTAGTCCTTCTTGAGTGCGGCTACGAATTCTTCGGACATTTACGCCCCCCCTCCTTCAGACCCGCCGGCTTCGTCGTTTGCGGGCCTGCCCTCGCCGCGGTCGCGGCCGTAGCCGCCCCCGCCGCCGCCCGTGCGCCTGCGCCTGCGCCCGAGCCCCATTCGGTCTCGGTCGGCGAATTCGTCCATTCGGTCGCCGCTCGGGGAGGGCCCTTCGCCCCCGCCGCCGCCGCCCGTGTCACCAGAATCGCTGGGGCCCGAATCGGGAGGGCCGTCGCGCGGTGCGTCCCCGCCGCCAGAGTCCCGCCGCCTTTCGCGGTCCCTGAAGCCGCCGCCACCGCCGCCTCGGTCGCGGTCCCTGAAGCCGCCTCCACCGCCGCCGCCCCGGTCGCGGTCCCTGAAGCCGCCGCCGCCGCCCCGGCCCCGGTCACGGTCGCGGAATCCCCCGCCACCGCCCCGGCCC
>Ga0209342_10004546_pt1 | contig 14414 bp, 25 predicted proteins | sample RifCSP16_2_FD_184023 | JGI IMG/M metagenome (GOLD analysis project Ga0209342, IMG submission 184023) | Soil microbial communities from Rifle, Colorado - Rifle CSP2_sed 16_2 (SPAdes) (version 2) | ecosystem: Environmental > Terrestrial > Deep subsurface > Rock core/Sediment | place: Rifle... | reverse complement strand
CCTGCTCGCCTGGTGGTTTGATCAGGTCTGGGCGTGGATCTCCGGGCTCTGGGCGTGGATCACCGGCTCGATCTGGGGCACCATCGAGAACATCGCCCACGGCATCGTCGACTGGGGCCTCTGGCTGCGCGATCGCGTCTCCGAGATCGTCGGCGCCGTCTGGGGTTGGCTGTCCTACTGGATTCCCTGGCTGCGCGATCGCGTGGGCGAGCAGCTCGCCGGCGTCTCGAGCTGGTTCTGGGTCGCCGTCAACTGGCTCTGGGCGAACGTGTGGGGCGCCCTCGTCTGGACCCGCGACCGGGTCGACGAGCTCTGGGCGTGGATGGGCCCTCAGCTCGCCAACCTCTGGCAGCTCGGGGCGCAGACCTGGAGCTGGCTCAGCATCGAGGTGCCGCGCTGGTTCGGCTGGCTCTGGGGCGTGCTCGAGCCCGCCCTGATCGGCCTCGGCGAGGGGCTCAGCGGGCGCATGGGCATCGTCGAGAGCAACCAGCGGGACGCGATCGCCGACCTCCGGGACTGGTTCTCCCACCAGATCATCGACCCCTGGACGGACTGGCTGCGCTCGACCGCCGATCAGTTCATCGGCGGCATCCGGGCGACGTGGACGTCGGTCACCGACTGGCTAGCCGGCGCCTGGCGGTGGGCGCTGGAGATCTTTCAGGGACCCATCCTCTCCGCCGCCCAGGGCGCCCTCGGCTGGCTCGGCGATCGCTTCGCCGACGTCGGCCGCCTCGCCTTCGGCCAGATCACCGACTACCTCTTCTCGCACTCCCCCGTCCGCATCGCCGATGTGCCCAACAAGAGCCGCGATCTGCTCCTCCGCCTCGCCGGCGGCCTCGGCGGTCTCCTCGCCATGACCCTCGGCGGCGAGCTGCTCCACCCGCTCAAGAATGTCGGCCTGGGCAACGTCGCCGCCGTCGTCTACAACTTCACCCGTTACGACACCATCGTCGACAACTACGTCCGCCCGCTCGCCGCTGCCTCCATCGGCGTCCCGCTTCGCTGGTACGCCAATGACCTGCTCCGCCCCTGGCGCCCCGGCGCTGGCGATCTCCAGCGCCTCTACGCCCGCGGCTTCATCGGCGAAGTCGACTTCCACCAGGGGATGGCCTACCAGGGCTATCCCGACGACTGGATCGAGGCTTATCGCCAGATGAGCGTCACCATCCCGACCGAGGGCACCCTCGGCGTCATGTACGCGAAGAAGGAAATCTCCGAGGGAAAGCTCCGCGAGACCCTCGGGCGCTGGGGGTACTCCGACGAGTGGCAGACCGTCTTTACCTCGCATCTCTGGCTCGATCCCCGTCTCGGCGAGATCATCCGCATCTCGCAGATCTCGCCGCCCAACCCGGCCCCCGACAGCCGCGCCCTCGCCTGGCTCGATCGCGCCGGCATCGCCCTGGGCGACCCGGCGGACTGGTGGTACACCTACAAGCTCGCCAAGGCCGGCTACGAGCCGATCGACGTCCGCGTCCTCGTCGGGGTGGCCAAGATGGGCGTCGTCCGGCGCGAGCAGACCATGTACTTCGAGGCAGCGCGACGCCTGCGGCGCGACGGCTTCATCGGCGAGGCGCGCTACGAGGAGCTGATCGCCGAGGCCTGGGTGGCCAAGGACCCGGTCACCTTCCGCCGGGCGGCCACCGCGCTCGACGTCGAGTACGATCGCCTGGAGTCGCTCGCCATGATCACGCGCCGCGCCTACAGCCGCGGCGCGCTCTCCGCCAGCGAGGCCCTCAACGCGCTCGGCCAGCTCGGGCTCGATCCCACCGCCGCCCGTATCCAGCTCCTCGAGGAGCGTGTCGGCCTCCTCCCGCGCACCCGCCTCGCCTTGGCCACCGCGGCCCCTGGGTTCGACGATGGCGGAGATTGACGCCGTCCTCAGCTTCCTCGAGCAAGCCCTCGCCGGCGTGCAGCCCGTGGTCACCGAGGCCGGCGGCCTCGGCGCGGCCACCGCGGTGCGTCGCTACCGCGAGGGATTCACCACCGGCGCCGAGCTCCTCGGCGAGCTGCGCGACCTCGGCTACTCCGCCGCCCGGTCCGATCGCTACCAACGGCAGGCGCAGCTCGAGTACGAGACGGACTTCCTCGCCGACCTCATCACCGCCCTGCGTGGCGCGTTCCAGAAGGAGCTGGTCGGCGAGGGCGAGCTGCGCGCCCGGCTCGGCGAGCTGGGGCTACGCCAGGAGCGCGTCGACGCGCTGCTCCAGATCGAGCTGGCCCGCTTCGCCCGGCGCCCGGCGGCCGCCGTGGCCAAGCCCCGCTACCAGACCGCGGCCGGCCGCGCGCGGATCGCCGCGGTGCGCACCGCTTTCCAAGCCGGCCAGATCGGCGATGCGGAGCTGCGCGAGGCCTTCGCCGGCGAAGAGATGCCGGACGAGCTCGCCGCCGCCGAGGTGGCCCTCGATCTGGCCCGCTTCGCCGCCCGGCGCGCGGCGCCCCCGGAGCGCCCCGTGGCCGTCTGGGAATCCGCCGAGGGGCGGCGCAAGATCACCGCCAACACCACCCTCTTCATCGGCGGAAAGATCGACGAGGCCACCCTCCGCGCGCGCCTCGCCGAGCTGGCCATGCCCGCGGGCGTGCTCGAGGCCGAGATCGATCTCGCCCTCGCCCGCCGTGCCGTCAAGCCGATCCCCGCGCCGCCCACACCCCCGCGCGAGCTCCTCGAGTACGAAACGCCCGCGGGTAGAACGCGCGTTCTAACGCTGCGCATGCTCTACCAAGAGCAGCTCATCGGCGATGACGATCTCCTCGCGGAGCTCCGCGCCCTCGAGCTGCCAGAAAGCCTCGCGTCGGCAATCCTCGAGCAGGAGCAGGTGCGCCTGGCCGCGGCCGGCGTGGCCCGCGCCGGGCTGGCCATCCCCCTATACCAGACGCCGGCGGGGAAGGTGGCCGTGGAGACCGCCCGCCTCCGCTTTCGCCGGCGGCTCTCCGACCCGGCGGAGCTGTACGGCTCGCTTCTCGGGGCCGGGATGCCCGAGGAGCTCGCCCAGGCGATTCTGGACTACGAGCAGACCCGCCTCGCCGCGCCGGTCGCCGGGTCATAGCCCGGGCGCCGGCGGCACGGGCCTGAGCAGCGTGTCCATCCACTTCGCGAAGACCTCGTCGGGCACGTAGACCTGAAACGCCACGGCGATCTCCCCCGCCGCTCGCCGCCCGGCGTCGGCCAGCGCCCCGCACACCAGCGGGTGTTGCAGCCCCACGTGGGCGAGCAGCATCAACCCGAGCGCCGCCAGCCCCGAGACGCGCAGCTCCACCGGCCCGCTCAGCTTCTTCGCGAAGGCCCTCTTGAGCTCCGGCGGCATCGCGTCGGCCCAGGCCCCCCCCTGCCCCGCGGCGGCCGCCCACGAGTAGGTGCCCCGATCTGCCATAACAGACCCCCTAGAGCGCGAGCGCGGCCTGCGCCACCGCCCGCGGAATTTTGGCCGCGGCCGCCGCATCGCCGGCGACCTCCCGGCACTTCTCCAGCCAGCTCTGGGCCAGCTCGCGCGTCTGCGCCGTGGCCACCTCCTGCCCCTTGCCGTGGTTCGCCCCGCCGCAGACGCACCGGCAGGCGAGATGGGCGGCGCCGTAGCAGGTTTTGTCGCAGCGCCGGCGCTGGCCCGAGGAGTAGTAGACGGCGATCATCGTGCTCATCGCCGCTCCTACGGCCCGTAGATGCGCCCCGAGGGCCACGCGCCGAGCGGACGGCGCTTCCCCGGCCGCCAATCCAGCCAGGGGCAGGCCCGGCACTCGAGGCAGTCCGCGCTGTAGCGCGCACAGCCCGGGCCCCCTTCGAGATAGCACCCCGGCGGCGCTGGCGTCTCAGCCATGGCCATCCCCCGCCTCCCCCCCCGCCGGTAGCGGCTGGCCGGGCAGCCACTCCCCCCAGGGGCACTCCCGGCAGTAGCGCTGCGCCTGGTGGTACGCGACGCAACCGAACAGCGAGGTGCAGTAGCACAGCCGCGGGCGCGCGCCGCTGTTCGCCCGCTCGATCTCCTCCGCCGTGGGCGCCACCCTCTTCATCTAGGCCCCCTCCGCCGCGGCCCCGGGGGTGATCACCGGCATCGGCAGCGCCCACTCCTGCCAGGGGCACATCCGACACCGCAGGCTGAACGTGTCCCTGTTCGCGCAGACCGGATAGTCCTCCCGGTAGCACTCCCGCGGCGGCTTGCCGGCCTCGGCCGCCTGCGCCTCCTGCGGGTAGCGCTGCACGTGCTGCACCAGCCGGTGCCGCAGCGCCCGCCAGTTACCCACCGCCGGCCTCCCTTCTCACCCGCGTCTCGATCCCCGCGTACCCGCGCAGGTGGTCCCACACGTGCAGCACCTCCAGATACCGCTGGTGGGCCATCGTGAACTCCTCCACCAGCCGCACGACGGCGGCGTCCCCCGTGCCCTCCGCGTAGCGCCGTAGATCGCTCTGCTGATCCTGGTACGCCTTGCGCATCAACTGCAGCTCCGCCTGCAGCACGTTCGCCAGCGTCCCCACGTGCACCATCAGCTCACCCCTTTCTCCGCCAGCTCCAAGAGCCGGCTGTACTTCGCGTGCTGCGCGATCAAGTCGCGCGTGTCCAGCTCCACGTAGATGCGCGTCGTTTCAATTGAACGGTGGCCGAGGATCCGCTGCAGCGAGAACACGTCCCCACCGGACAAGACGTACGAGCGCGCGAACGTATGCCGCAGCACGTGCGGCCCACCTCTCGCAATCCCGGCTCCACGCATCAGCCGGCGAATCACCAGGTAGATCCCGTTCCTCGTCAAGACCCCCTTCGGCCCACTCCATGGCAGCTCCACTCCGATCAGTGCCCGTCGCACCGCCGGCGAGAGCGGCACCTCTCTCTCGCCGGTCTTCCCCGATAGCCGGATCGTCCCCGAGAGTGTCTGACAAGGAGTTAGATTGTGTAGCTCGCCGAGGCGCATCCCCGTGTCCAAAAGCAGCGCCACCATCGCCCGGTCCCGCCGGGTCATGGGATGCGCCAACAGCCTCCTCACCTCTTCTTCAGTCAGCCAGCGGGGCAGCGTCCGCACCTTGCGCGGCTGCGGGATCGCCGCCATCGCGTTGGCCACCCCCCAACGCTGGTTGCCGAAACGATAGAGCGCGCGCAGCGCCCGCCACACGTCGCGCTGGCTCTCCGCCGCGCAGCGCAGCCCGCACAGATACTCCTCGATCTCGTCGGGCGTCTCCGGCAGCTCCGGACACGCGCCGGCGAACGGGTCGAGACACCAGTGATAGAACCCGATCGTCTTGGGCGCCAACTGGCGCGCCTCCCGCGACCGAATGAACCGCGCGAGGGCCTCCACGCTCCTCATCCCTCGCTCCCTCCTTCTTCTGCCCAGTAGATTTCTTCGCGGTCGCGCAGACTCTTCACTAAGACGCCCCCGGCGCTGTTCGGACGCCACCCGCGGTCGAGGCTCGCCTGCACCTCTTCGATGGCGTCGAGAATCCAACGGGGGGGCCACTTGCTGAAGATCCACCGGACGTTGTTTACACCCAACCCGAGGAGGAGCTCGCGCAAAGTAGCGGCGGGGATTTCGTGCCAATCGCCGACCCCCGGCAGCCGCCGCGGCGGCGCGAGCGGGGCCGGGCGCACCCCAGGCAGGGGCACGACTTTTCCACAGTCCGCGTCGCCTGGGCCGTCGTACGTACGACGACGACGACGACGCTCTATGGCCTCGTCGTCGTCGTCGTCGTCGTCGTCGTCGTGCCCAGGGTACGACTGGTCCGGTGCTTTAGGAATAGGACCAGGGTTGTTTGCTCGCTTGCCCCCTCCATGGCCAGGTTCTGCCATGGACGGGTAGCCTGTGTGGCTGCTCATCCTGCTCCCTCTGTGGGCCCACGACTGTAGACGCCACCATGATACACAGATTGAGCAGGGAGTCAAGGGGTTTGGGGATAACTTGGGCACATTCGGTGGAAATCCGTGCCCCGGCCAGGGCAGTCGCGTTTCGCCGCCCGTTGTGGTACACTCTAGGCGTCGTGGGGGAGGGGTGGCGGGCGGACCGGCGAGCCAATCTGCTTCCCAAGCAGAATGTCGTGGGTTCGAATCCCATCACCCGCTCCCGGCCGGCAACGGCCGCGGCCGCCGCACCTGCTCCGAGCGACTGTAGACTAGCCCTCGAAGCGCGGCGGCCGCCCCTTTTCCCCTGCCCCCTCGTCCCCTTTTCGATAGCCTAAACTTGCGCTATAATCCCCTTGACGGCCGTGCGGGCGGTCGCCGACAGACCGTAAGACCGGGCCGCGGCCGGCAGCTCCAGCGACGCCCGCCCGCGGCGCCCGGCTCCGTGCGCTACGCTAGCCGACATTGCCCTACTGTGACCCCCTTTGCCCTACTTTGCGCGTCTCCCCCGCTGGCGCCTCATCTCCTCCCGCTTGACAAACTGGATTGCCCCATAACAGCTATGCTATAATCCCTCTGCTCGCTGTTCGCCGCATCGAGCCTGCGCCCGCCGGCGGGGCCGCCCGTGGCCAGCGACCCCGCCGGCGACCTACTCGTAGACCGTCTATTGAGATAGCCGGCGCCGGCCCTCCCGAGAGGGGAGGGAGACCGGCGCCGGCGCAGCTCCGCCCCGTGTCGGCGCAGGCCTCGCCGGAGTTGGTGCGATACCCCCCATCCAGCCCCATCCAGCGCAACTGCTATAATCCCCCCAAAACCCGAGGAGGCTCCCCGATGCGCCGGCTGCAGGTGGATCCCCGCAAGATCATGGTCCCCGATGTGCGAATCACCTCCCAATTCACCCCCGAGATCCTCGCCATGTTTAAGGAGTCGGTGAAGGTGCTCGGGATCGTCGAGCCGCCCCTCTGCATGGAGATCGACGGCCAGATTATGGTGGTCGACGGCCTGCACCGTATCCAGGAGGCGATCGACCGCGGCGACCGCCGCATCGAGGTGGTCCTCCGCGAGGGGGGCGAGAAGGAGCTCTATCTGCTGAATCTGGCCACCAACACCTTCCGGGGGAAAACCAAGGCCTCCGAGGCCATGGGGGTGATCGCCCACCTCTGGAAGGACTACGGCATGGGCTCCGACGAGATCTCCGCCCAGTCCGGCTTCACCCGCGACTACATCGAGCGCCTCATGGTGGTGTCGCAGGCCACCGAGGAGCTGCGCGCTGCCCTCGACGAGGAGGTAGTCAGCGTCGCCCAGGCCTACGAGCTCGCGAAGGTGGAGGAGCCGGAGCTGCAGCGCAACGTGCTTGCCCAGCAGGTGCTCTACCACTGGCCCGCGAAGGAGCTGCGCGAGCGCATCAAGGACTACAAGGAGATCATCGCCGGCACCGCCGCGGCGCCGCCACCGCCGCCCCCGGTGGAGACTCAGGGGGTGGCCTGCTACTACTGCGGCCAGGAGTACGAGATCCGCCAGATCGCCAACCCGAACACCTGCGTCGCCTGCTCCGGCACGCTCGTGGCGGCGATGCAGCAGGCCCGCCGCGAGCTGGAGGCCTCGGCGAGGCCGCCCGCCGGGTAGGTGCCCGCCTTGAAATGTTGCAAGCACGCCGGCCAGCAACACACGCTTCATCGCCCCCGGGGGTGTACCCCCCAGGGGTTTGCCCGGTCAGCGCCGCGGCGCGACCTCCACGCTGTAGCGGGTCTGGAAGCCGGCGCCCCGTTTGGTGATGACGAAGTCGTTCGTTAGATACCGCTGGCCGCTGGTCCAGGGTTGGAGCTGCGCGGCGAGGTTCTCGGAGGTAACGCTCAGCACCTGGGTCACCCGCTCGCCGTCCAACTCATCGACGATCAGATTCAGCGTGGTCAGCGGCTTGTCGATCCCCAGTACCGGATCCCGGATCACCTTGTCGACCATGGTGTGGCCCGCGAAGTGGAAGCGGCGGGGGACGCCCTCTTCAAAGCTGACGAAGTTCCCTAGCACGGCCATCTAGTCCACCCCCAGTTGCTTGCGCAGCGCCCGCTTCTGCTCGCGGTTGCGCCGGTAATCCGCCGTCCAGTAGAGCATCCGCTGCTCGAGGTAGCCCTCGATCCACGCCGGGCGGAACACGGCCACCTCCACCCCGACCGTCCGCGCCATGGCCAGCACATGCTCCGAGCTCCACGGGCAGACGACGATCAGCTCGCGCGGCAGCCCTCTGAAGGGCAGCAGCTCGGGGGTCGAGTCGACCAGACCACCGTAGACGGGCAATTTGGCGATGCCGTCGATCACGCTGAGGATCTTCGCCTCGACGAGGAGCATCTTGCCGCCCGGCAGGATCACGGCGTCCACCTCCGGCCGGAACGGCCTCGCCCACCCGATCGCCCGCGCCCCGAGCGCAGCGGTGAGCGTCTCGGCCACCGGGCCGAGGGGCACGTTCATCCGCAGCGGCGTCCCCGCCCACCGCTCGGCGAGGTACTCCGCGAGGAGCCGTGTCTCGCGCTGCTCAGTCACATTAACCACCCCCGAACGCGCGTTCTACATTGGCACTTACCGCCGGCTGGCGCCAGGTGTATGATAACAGTTGAGCGGCCAGCCGTGGAGGAGGAGGAGCGCCGGCGCTCGCCATTACAGCCAAGGAGGATCACTGTGGCCATCGCAGTGAAAGCCGCCGCGGACGTGGCGAACAAGTACGCCTCCGTCACGCCGGGGCGCTCCGCGTTCTACGAGCTGGGGGTGAAGAACCCCCGCACGAGCTGGTCGGGTGCCACGGTCGCCGCGGCGCCCAACTTCAAGCAGGCGGTCTCGGCCGCCGACATCGAGAAGCGTTTCGCGGGTGGGGCGCGCAAGGCCGGCGACGCGAAGTGGGGCCGGAAGAGCGCCGAGATCGGCGTCGGGCGCTTCGGGCCCGGGGTCACCGCCGCCAAGGCCGACTACGAACAAGCCGTCGGCCCCTACCTGCAGGCGATCGGCTCGCTCAACCTCCCCGCCCGGCAGCCGCGGGGCAGCTCCGCCAACCTCGAGCGCGTCGCCGTGATCGCCACCGCCCTCTCCAAGCTGCGGCTCGCCACCAAAGCCGGCGGGGCGTAAGAGGGGGGAGGTGCGCCTTGTACATCCAGCGCGAGGTTTACCGGTCGGGCGTCGGGATGACGTTCAACCAGACGCACGAAGTCGACCTCCCCGAGCAGGGTGAGCTGCTCGCCGCCATGCTCTATATGTCGAGCACGCAGAACGCCTCCGCTCTGGTCGACGTGAAGAAGTGGCGGCTCATCGACTACATCTCCAAGATCGAGCTGATCGGGGACGGCGCGGAGCCCATCAAGTCCCTCAGCGGGACGCAGGCCCTCGCCGCCGCCTTCTACAACACGGGGCAGGTGCCCTCCAGCCAGTGGCGCAACTACTCCTCTGTGCCCCACCGCCAGCTCATCCCGCTCCACATGGGGCGCCACCTGAACGACCTCCGGCACCGGCTGGCCATGAACCGCTTCGGCCAGGTGAAGCTGCGCATCACGAACGACGCCACGGCGACGCAGCTCACCACCAGCATCTCCCTTACCCTGGTGCTCTACTGGCTGCGCGAGGCCCAGGGCCTCCCGAACCAGGGCTACTACCGCGAAGAGCAGTGGAAGACCTGGACGAACGTCGCCGCGGCCATTGAGTACTCCAACCTGCCCACCAAGCTCCCCATCCGGCGGATCATGCTCGAGGCGATCCCCGGCAAGACGGCCGCCTTCAAGTGCGAGGCCACCATGAACGGCCTCCTGAACGACATCGAGATGACACTGCGGTCGGGGCAGTCCCGCGTCTACAAAGGCTCGCACGACGTCCTCACCCGCATCGTGCACGAGGAGCTCGGCTTCATCCCCGTCGTCCAGATCGAGAACTACAACACCGGCGGCAACGCCTTCGAGACCGGGATCGGTTACGTCACCGGAGCGATCGGCGCCCCGGGCACCTACGCCGCCGTCGCCGCCTACGTCGACACCTACCTCCAGGACGACGTCAACGACTCCGCCCAGTTCTGCAACGACCGGGTCGCGGACGCCCCGATCAATGTCGTCGTGCGCGGCCATTCCTTCTGCCATCACACCCCGCTCTGGTGGTCGAAGGAGCCGGACGACTCTGACCTGCTGGACGTGGAGGCGGTCAAGGACGTCGCCGTCGACATCACCACCCAAAGCGGCATCACGGTCACCAACACGCCCAAGACGTCGATCATTCTCTCGCGGCTCGTCAGGTAGCTGGGGGGGGTGAGCATGCATCGTGGATGGCACCGCCGGCGCCTCGGCGTGGCGGCGCCGTCCACCGACCCGTATCGGCAGCTCGCCGATCCGGTGCCGAGTGGGCGGCGCTGGTACGTCCAGCGCGTCGGCGTGATCGACGAGACCAACGCGGCGACCTACGTCCGGATCGTCGTCATGCGCGGCTCGGAGCCCTTCTACCTCTCCGAGCAGAAGGCGCCGGCGGCGAACACCCTCTACGACGACCGCGATCCGCTCACCCTGTCCGAGGGCGAGCAGATCGGGGCGGAGTGGTCGGGCCACACCGCGGCCGACGCCCTCAAGCTCTACCTCTCCTACCGCGAAGAGCTCGTCGACGAAGGGGGCCGGTGATGCCGAAAATAGGGACGCCGCCGGCGCACACCCACGCCGGCGCTGGGGTCGGCGGCCAGCTCGACTGGGACCAGGTCTGGTCCGACGCGGCGCACTCGCACGAGAGCGCCGCCGAGGGGTCGGTACTACACCGCTACCAGCGCATCCTGCGCACCGGGAATTACATCGCGCCGTGGCCGTATCAGTCCATCGGCACTGTCGCTCTGATTGCTAACCGCCTACGAGCGCACCCATTTCTAGTCCCGCGCCCGATCACACTGGACCGTCTGGCTGTCGAGGTAACGGGCGGCGGGGGCGCGGGCACTGTGCTGCGGCTAGGGGTCTACGCCGATGGCGTTAACATCTACCCTGGGGCGCTCGTACGTGACGTGGGCACGGTGGCCGTCAACGCCGCTGCCGTGGTGGCAGCCACGATTACAGGCGGCCTATCCCTGACGTCAGGCCTGTACTGGCTGGCCTACCTCGGAGATGGCACGCCGACGGTCAGACAGGCGAACCTGACAATCTCGCCGTTCGGTCTCCAGACGGCATCGCTCTCCACGGCCGACGATGTCTGGAGCGCTGTGTTAACGTACGGGGCGCTGCCTGACCCGTACCCGTCTGGTGCGGGGTCCACGGCGGGCGCGGCATGCGTCGTGCCGCGTCTGCTCACATTAGACTGAGCAGGGGGACAGATGCCTGAGACGCGCTATGTCTACGAGTACACGGACGGCGTACTGAGCGCAACCACTCCATACGAGGTGTCCGACGAGCAGCTCGCCGAGGAGGCCGCGCTCGCGAGCACCCGCGCGCTGATCCTCGACGTCCTCGACGACCCGTGGACGGCGCAGCAGGCCATCGACAGGCTGAAGCTGCTCATCCGCCGTCTCCTTCAGAAGGGGGTCATTCCGTAGGCCGATGCGCTTCACTCACGCGCTCACGATCCCGGCCAACACGAGCAAGGCCGCCCCCGTGCGGGAGACGGAGAACGTCACCTTCGGCATCCTCGCCCAGGTGCAGATCCAGATCCCCCCGGGCCCGGCGGGCCTCGCCGGCGTGCGCGTCTACCGCTGGTCACACCAGATCGTCCCCGCCTCGCCCGATCTCTGGCTGGTCGGCGATGACGACATCTTCACCCTCCCGGAGCGCGTGGAGCTCCACGAGGCCCCGCTGGAGCTCCTCTGCGAGGGTTACAACGAGGACGACCTCTACGAGCACACGATCATCCTGCACTTTGACGTGCTCCCCGAGGACCCGGCCGGCCCCAAGGCCCAGATCGGCATCCTCGAGCAGCTCCGCCAGCTATTCGGCCTGTAAAGGAGGGCCGCCCCAATGCCCCCGCCCTCACCGGATTACACCCGCTACATCCAGCAGTTGCAGCAGATCGCCCTGCTCTTACACGTGTGGGAATCGCGGCGAGTGGTGGCGTAGCGGCCATGACACTCAGCCACGGCCACGACGTCAACGCGATTCTCCGCGCGGCCCGCACGGACGCCGCCGGGCGGGCGCTCGCCAACCCTGGCGCCGACCTCCTCGTCAACGGTCTCTACGACGCCCTCACCGCCAGCAGCGGGACGACGGCGCGTTGGGAATATACCGTGCCGGCCGGCTGCGCGGCGATCCTCGAGGGCCTCTATCTCTACGTCCAGTGGGCCACGACAGCCGGCCAGGTGCTGGCGCGCGTGGACGTCAATCGCGCCGGCGCCGGCTACGGCACCTTCGCCGAGATCGAGAACGACACGGTACAGAATCGCCACCTTACCGTGAGCGCCTCGCTGCTGCTGCGCGCGGGCGATCAAGTAAGAGGGGTAACCAACAACGGCGATCCGGGCGTTAAGTTAATGCGCGTAAACGCCTACCTCCGCCAGATCACGCTATAGGAGAAACCCCCTTGGCCCGCGGCTCGCCCGACTGGTACGGCAAGCGCAAGACCATGATCAACACGCCCACGCTCGACATGGGCGAGCTCGCCGCCCGCCTCGGCTCGCCCTACGTCTACGACCGCCGCGGGGACGTGATGTTCCTCGAAGGCTTCGAGAACGGCATCGGCGACTGGGCCACCGGGGGCGGGGGCACCGGCACCGCCGTGGTCGCCACCACGGCGCGCGCCCTCCGCGGGGGCGTCTCCGCCAAGCTCACCGCCGGCTCCGACGGCAGCCTGAGCGCCCTCATGGATCGCCGGCTCACGACTTCCTTCGGCCAGCGCGTCGGCCTTACCGAAACGTGGTCGGGCGGGGGCAACTTCGCCGCCCACTTCATGCAGATGTCTCATTACGATGGGTCGACCCTCCGCCAGTACGCCCTTCGTTATGACTTCACCAATCAGGAACTGCAGTACCTGGACGAGAACAACGCCTGGGTGGCCTTTGCCACCGGCGTCACCATCGCCGTCGCCAACGTGTCCTGGGTGGACTGGAAGCTTATTATCGACCTGGACAACTATGAGTATGTCGCCGCGCTGGTCGGCCCCACGGCCTACAGCCTCGCCGATATCGCGCCCCGCAGCGCCGCCGCGGCCACCGCCCCCCAGATCATGGTGCGCCTCCACCTCCTCGGCACCGCCGGCGGCAACGGCCTGCTGCACAGCGACGCTGTGATCGTCACGATTAACGAGCCCTAGGAGGCAGCCATGATCGTCCGTATCCCCACCATCATCTACACCGGCGTCCTCGTCGCCTGCCACATTTACACGCTCTCGCCCTACCTCCTCCTCGGCCTCTACCTGCGGGAGAGCAACCTCCACTGGGACGCCCGCGGCGACTGGGGCCCCGCCGAGCCGGGCCGCTTCGCCGGCGACCCCTACTGGACGCCCAACCGCGAAGGCCTCTGGCCCCACGCCTTCGGCCTCGGCCAGCTCCACGTCGACGGCGCCGGCGCGCCCCACCGCCCGGCGGAGCTGCTCGACATCACCAATAACATCGCCTGGTCAGCCGAGTACCTCCATCGCTGCCTCGCCGCCGCGGCGGGCTCGTGGCCGGACGCCGTCTCGGCGTATAATCAGGGTATCGCCGGCTGGCAGGCCCGCGGCCGCGAGCTGAACGCGGCCTACGTGGCCGACGTCCTCGGCCACTACGAGGTGCTCAGCGCCGCGACGATCGAGATGATCCCCGACGTCGGGGGTGAATGGCGGGTGGAGGTGGAGTACCTGTGACCCCCACGGAAACGGTCGACCTCATCACGCGATTTATCTCCAATCTCGGCTTCCCCGTGTTCGTCTCCGTGTGGCTGCTCATTCGGACCGATCGTCTCTTGCGCTCTCTCACCTCGTCGATCAACCACCTCGCCGACGTCCTCGATCAGCCGCATGACGGCCTCGAGGCAGCAAAAGTCACCGTGAAGGAGGAGTAGCCCATGAACCGCGAGACGCGCCGGGCGGCCGCCCGCGCAGGCCTCCAGATGCCGCCGGCGATGGAGCCCCCTCGCCCGGCGGGACCAGACCTCGTCATTCCCGCGATGCTCGCCGCCGCCACCGGCGAGTGCCGCTGCAAGCCGTGCCGTCTCCTGCGGCGCGCGGCCGCGGCGATCTCGGACCTGGCCGAGGAGGAGGAAGATGGAGCCGACGGAGGTTAAGATCCTCGACGACCGCCCGGTGACCCACTTCCCCAAGCCCGGCCAACCGGTGATCGTCCGCGCCATCACCTACCAGCTCGGCCAGGGCGTGCCCCGCGTCGTCTACGTGCCCGAGGCCGAGTACTCCGAGGAGCGCGTGCGCATGGAGATTCGTGAGGACCTGAAACGGGCGGCCACCCAGGGCGCCAGGACCATGCGGCTATGATCACCCCCTACTGGCGCCGGCGGCTCTTCTACGCCCCCATCGCCGGCGGCGTCGACTGGCCCTATCCCTTCTCCCTGCTCGCCTGGTGGTTCGATCAGGTCTGGGCGTGGATCTCCGGGCTCTGGGCGTGGATCACCGGCTCGATCTGGGGCACCATCGAGAACATCGCCCACGGCATCGTCGACTGGGGCCTCTGGCTGCGCGATCGCG
>Ga0209342_10004544_pt1 | contig 14421 bp, 8 predicted proteins | sample RifCSP16_2_FD_184023 | JGI IMG/M metagenome (GOLD analysis project Ga0209342, IMG submission 184023) | Soil microbial communities from Rifle, Colorado - Rifle CSP2_sed 16_2 (SPAdes) (version 2) | ecosystem: Environmental > Terrestrial > Deep subsurface > Rock core/Sediment | place: Rifle... | reverse complement strand
AGGAAGCTCCCCGTTCCAGCCGAGCAGCCGTCGTTCATCGCATAGTTGACCGCGCTCCCTTCATCGAAGGAGATGAACTTGGAGTCCTGTCCGCCGATCTCGAAGACGGTGTCGATCTTCGGGAAGTCCTCGGCGGTTGCGCGCCCGTGGGCCAGGATCTCATTGAAGATGAGGCAGTTGTCGAGGTGCATCGCGACCAGCTCCCGGCCTGAGCCGGTCACGGCAGCCTGGATCACCTCGATCCGCGCTGATCCGATGGAGCCGAGGAGCTGAGCCAGGCACCGCTGAACCGCCGCCACGGGGTTTCCGTGTGTCCGGAGATAGGCGCTCGCGCCCACCGTGCCATCCGCTAGGTCGAACAACACCGCCTTCGTCGTGGTGGAGCCCGCGTCCACGCCAAGAAGGAACTTCCTTCCATCCCCGACCTCGCGGGGTCGTGGGCCCTCGGCCCGGTGATCGAGCGCGGGCAACCCATCCCGAAGTGGCCGCAGGCCGGCGTGCTTCGCCTCCGCCTGCTTCAGGCAGCTCCGCCCGTTCCTTCCCCCTCGCGGAGCCGCCACTGCCTTCAGGGCGGCGCCGTAGGCCTCCAGGACGTGGCTCTCCGGAAGGACCATGACCTCCGTCGCCGTCAGGAGAGTCCGCAGCGCGTCGAGGAAGGGGCCATTGAGCGTGAGCCCTCCGGCGATGAGCAGCCGGCGGCTTGGCCATTGCGCGGAATCGACCAGGGTGACGACCTTGGTCGCAAGATCCTCGATCAGGGATCTGCAGACATCCGCGGGCGTGCACTCTCCCTTGTTGAGCTTGTGGGTGGCGTCGGACTTGCAATAGACGGAGCAGCGAGCCGCCAGAGGTACCCTCAGCCCGAGCTTGCTGGCTGCGAGACCTTGCTCCGGCGTGAACCCCATGCGAGTGAACTGCTGGAAGATGAACTCACCGCCTCCGGCAGCGCACTTGGGAGTGGAGTGCAGGTCCCGGATCTCGCCGTCCTGCAGCGAATACAGGGTCACGTTCTCGCCGCCGAGCGTCAGCAGCATGTCGGGGCGGACCTGGCGTTGCCGTATCGCGGTCTCCAGGCACTCGCTCTCCGGATAGTACGGTAGGTCGAGGAGCGCCTTGGCCGCCTGCCCGGTCACGCCGACCGCTCCCCTCTCGAGATCGTCGCGAAACGCGCCGTTGATCACTCCGGGGAAGTCCCCCTCGTGGCGTAGGTACCTCGTCGTGCCGGGTTGTCCACCCGCACCCAAGGTCACCAGCTTCGCGGAGACAGACCCAAGTTCCAGACCCGTAGGTATCATTGACGGCGTCCCTCGAAGAAGGAGCAGCGCGTTGCTAGCTCTGCGGACACAGCAGTCCCAGCTTGTCGGACAGGTCGGCAGCCAGGCGCGATACCGACGCAACGTTGAGCAGGTGGACCGCCGAGAACTCCACCCCGACTGCTCCTCGCAGGCCGACCGCGAGCTCCACGGCTGACAGGGAGTCGATGCCCAGCTTGGCGAACCGCTCGCTCGGGTCGAGCTGGGACCGAGAGACGCCCAGCACCCTCGAGACCTCCTCTCCGATGCGATCCCGGAGCCACTGGTCCCGATCCTCGGCGTCGAGCGGCAAGAGCTGCTGCCGCAGCTCCTGCAGGTGATCCTCGCCGCTCAGGCCAGCCTGGGCGCCCCCGGGTACCAGCTCCGCGAAGACCGGCGACGACCGGACGACGGGCATGGCCATGACGAGAGCGGCCCAGTCGACGTCGAAGATGCCAGCGTTCGCGACCTCGGCTCGAATGACCCGCCCGAGCGCGGCGCACGCCTCAGGAGGCGTCATGCTCCTCACGCCGTGGCGCTTGAAGAACTCCGCGACGTTCGCCCGCCTGCTGAGGATGCCGACACCGGAGAGCGCACCGAAGTTGACGCTCGTGCACGTGAGTCCCTTGCTCCGCCTGTACCGGGCGAAGGCGTCCAGGAATGAATTGCTCACGACGTAAGAGGCCTGTCCGGTATTGCCGATCAGCGCGGAGACGGACGAGAAGCAGACGAACACCTCCAGGGGGCAATCTCTCGTGTGGGCGTGGAGGTTCCAGAGTCCTCCGACCTTTGCGTGCAGGGTCCGCGCCAGGCTGTCTGCGGTGAGATCGGCGAGCAGGGCATCCTCGAGGACGACCGCTGCGTGAAACACCCCCCGCAGGGGTGGCATCGTCTCCCGGACCTCGTTGACCAGGTCTCGGACGCTCGACTCGTCGCCCACGTCGGCGGACCTGACCGCGACTCGTGCCCCCGCTGCCTCGATGGCGGCGATGGCGCGCCTCGTCGACTCGTCTGCGCCGCCACGGCTCACGAGCAGCAGCTGGCCGCCCCCTTCGCTTGCGATCCACTGCGCGACCTCGAGTCCGAACCCCTTGGTGCCACCGGTCACGAGATACGTCCCGTCCCTGCGGAAGAGCGGCTCGGAGCGGTCTGGCGTAGCCTGGACCTCTGCACCGTCGAAGGTGAGGGCGATCCCTCCGATCGTCTTGCCGGCCGCATGACCTGCATGGGCCACCGCGTCGGCCGGAACGGCCGTGATCGGGATGGGTCGGAAGGTGCCGTCGGCCAGGTGGCGCGAAACCTGGCCGATCAGCGCCGCGCACTGGTGCGGCTTGTCGTCCAGCAGCCGAGCGAGGTCGAGCGAGGCAAACGACAGGCTCCTCTTGCAGGCGAGGGATGGCAAGTAGGCGTCCTCGGCGGACTCCGGCGGTCCAATCGCAACGAGTCGGCCGAGGGGTGCGAGCAGCTCCAGGCTGCGCAGCGGGCTCTTGCCCGAAACGACGTCCAGGACGACGTCCAGGCCGTGCCCGGTGCTCGTCTTGATGCAATCCGTGAGGCGGGCGCCGGCGGAGGTGCAGACCGCAGCGACACCGCGTTTCTCGAGCTGGGCGGCCGCGTCAGCGTCGGAGGTCGCGGCGATCACCTCCGCGCCGATCCAGCTCGCGACCTCGAGCGCCGCCAGCCCGAAGGGAGTCGCTGCGCCGTGAACGAGCAGCCTCTCGCCTCTCTTCAGTCGAGCGACCTCGACGAGGGCGTGGTACGCGCCGAGGAACGCCTCCAGCCCCGTGGCCTCCTGCGGAGTCAGGCGAGGGGGGCGCCGGGTGATCGTGAGCGCCGGCGCGGTGAAGTAGGAGCTCGGCTGTCCGAGTCCAACCCCCATGACCGCATCGCCGACACGCACGTTCCGGACACCGCTGCCGACCTTGGCGACGATGCCGGAGAAGCTGGTGGTGGGTGGGTGCTGGCCGGCCGGTGCTGGCCTCGGCCGGAGCGTTCCCTCCTGCACCTTCAGGGATGCGCTGTGCAACCGGATCTCGACCTCTCCTGGCTCGGGTTCGGCGCGCTGTGTCTCCTGAAAGAGCAGCGGCCCGCCGTCGCCCGAACCGACCGAGCAAAGCTCGACGCGGGAGTCGAGACACCTGTACGTTCGCGACCCGCGCTTGCCCGAGAAGCGGAGCGAAGGTGCCCGCCTCAACCTCCGGACCCAAGGTACGTCGCCTCTGACGGCGACCTCGCGCTCGTCGCCTGCGGAGAGCAGCAGGCCAGCGGCCCCGGTGGAGAAGCCCTCCTCGGTATCGAAGTCGATATGGTGGAAGCGGACGTTCGCGTACTCGTTCTCGATGAGGCGCCCCAGTGCGCCGATCGGCGAGGCGGCGAGGTTACTTCCCGTGTCACCGGTCGCGACCACATGTGCATCGAGGGTGACGGCGCTGATCCTGACGAGCCGCTCCCCGTGGGTCTCGCGAATCACCTCGACCAGGTTGCGCAGGGGCATGACCCCACGGACGATGTCGGCCTCCGGCCTGCCGTCCGTCGGAGGACGGAAGCTCCACAGGTAGACGACATGGGTCAGTCCTGCTCCTGCCCGCGACCTGATCAGCTCCTTCATCCCCGCCAGGTCGTCCGGGCGCAGCACCGCAGGCTGCTGTTCGAGCTGGGTCTCCCTTCCACGCACCACCGCCAGGTGAGGGATGCCCCTGTGCGAGAGGTCCCGGGTGATGGGCTTCGAGGCGATCTCGTCACCGAGGATCAGCCAGCTCTCGGTCTTCGTTCCCGTGCGAGGCGAGAGGGACAGCGGTTCGACAGGCTCACCACGAGCGGGGAGGCTGTCAGCGAGCAGGGGCTCCCACGTGTGTTCATAGAACCACTGGTCAATTGGATCCTGCGCCGTGTCCTGCGCAGTGAGGTGCTGGCATCGAATCCCCTCCAGGCGCGCGATCACCTCGCCGCCGTCCTCGAACAGGACCAGGTCTGCCTCGAGGTGGTCCGCGCCCTGCTGAGTGAGCGTTCCAAAGGCGTGGACACCCTTCGTCGGCCGCCTGTGGAAGCAGACGCGGTCGACGGACACGGGCACCATGGGGACCGATGGGGCGCCACCCGCCCCCTGGGCGGCGAGGATGACCAACGACTGAAATGCGCCGTCGATCAGGGTCGGGTGAAGCAAGTACCCCTCTTCGCCAGAGGCCTTGCTCTCGAGCCTGGCGAGGACCTTCCGGGAGGACAGATCCGTTCGGAGCTGGGCGACCGTCCGGAATGACGGCCCGTAGGAGAGACCCATGCCGTCCAGCCTCTCGTAGAAGGCGGAGATGGGTTGCTCCTCGGTACACATCCTGCTGAAGGCAGCGGCGTCCACCTCGTCTGCGTGCGCCCCCCGGTCCACGTCCAGGATGGCCCCGGTGGCATGAAGGCTCCAGGCGACTTGATCCTCGGCCTGGCGGCCATGGACCTCGAAGCGGCCGAGTCTGGGGTCGAGCGTCACGGACAGCCGGGCCGGCGCCCGCGGCTCGAGAACCAGCATCTTGTGGAACGCCACGTCTTCCAGGACGCACGCCTCGGAGGCCGTGTGCGCGAGGTGGGCGGCAAGGCCAGCCTCGAGGTAGACGGCTCCAGGCACGACGACCTCGCCGGAGACGCGGTGTTCCTGGATGTAGAGATGAAGATCGGAGCTGACCTCCGCCTGCCAGGTCGGGGAAGCGGCATCGACTCGATGGGCGAGCAGCGGATGGCCGTTGCCGCCGTGGAGCTGTTCATGAGCCCGGGGAGTTCGCCGGAGCTCGTGCAGCTCTCGCTGCCAGGGATACCGCGGCAGCTTGATGTACCGGCCCTCTGCCACCGTCGCTTCTCGCCACTGGGGTTCATACCCCAGGCAATAGAGCGCCCCGAGCGACTGGCGCAGCGTGAGCGCCTCGGCGGTCTTTCGGTTCATCGTCTGGAGTGGCCGACCTGTCGCCTTGCTTGCCGCAAGGCACTGGAGCAACGAGGCACGGAGGACCGGGTGCGGGCCGACCTCCACGAAGTTGCAGTCCGTCACCTCGGCCAGGATGCTGCCGATCGCGCCGGAGAAGCGGACCGTCTTGCGGACGTTGAGCCACCAGTAGTGGGCGGTGAGCTCAGCGCCGGAGATGCGTGTGCCCGTGACGGTTGAATAGAGCGGCACCGCCTCGTCGTGCGGCTGCAGTCCCTGCAGCGACTGCAGGAGCTCCGCCTCGATGACGTCCATCTTCGGCGAGTGGTAGGGGATGGCCACGTCCAGGAACTTCGCGAAGCGGCCCGTCTGGTCCAGCAAGCGCTTGCCGGCGGTCAATTGATCGACATCGCCGGCCAGGGTGAGTGATGACGGACCGTTGATCGCGGCGATCGAGACGTCGGGGAGATCTCGCAGCAGGTTCAAGGCCTCGCTCTCGGAACACTCCACAGCCAGGAGGGTCCCCGACCCGGAGAGAGTCTGCTGCAAACGGCCGCGGTGGTAGGACACCAGCAGGGCGTCCTCGAGGGAGAGCGCCCCCGAGGCGTAGGCGGCGGCCACCTCCCCGACGCTGTGCCCGACCACGACGTCCGGACTGATCCCCCAGCAGGCGAGCTGCCGGGTGAGGGCGACCTGGATGAAGAGGTTGGCAGGTTGAGCGATCCGGGCGTCGCCCATTCTCGTGCCGTCCTTGGTCGCGTCCAGCTCGGCCAGGATGGAGAGACCGGAGATGCGCTTGTAGATCTCGTCGCAGCGGAGCATGGCGTCGCGAAATGCCTGCTCGCGTCGAAGCAGGTCCATGCCCATCCCGAGATGCTGGGGCCCCATACCGGTGAAGACGAAGACCAGCGGGAGTGGCCCGTCCTCGGACGCCGTTCCCGTGGAGGCCCATTCGGGAGTCTCGCCGCGCGAGAAGTCGTGAAGGGCCTGCTCGAGAGCCTGTGTGTCTGCAGCCAGGAGAGCGACCCGGTGCTTGAAATGGCTCCTTCGAGCGCAGAGGGAATGCTGGAGATCTGCCCAGGAGACGTCCGGTCGGCTGGCCAGATGGTCGGCATGGCGCTTCGCCAGTTGACTCAGCGCAGGTTGACTGCGGGCGGAGAGCGGAATCACGGCAGGGCACACCGGGTCTCTCTTCTCGCACGGCGCCGCCGTGTTCCGGATCGCCCGTGGAGGAACCTCCAGGACCGCGGCGGCATTGGTTCCCCCGTATCCAAAGGAGCTGACGCAGGCCAGGCGCGTCGCGTCCTCGTGCGGCCATGACTCGAGCTGCGTGGGCACCCGGATGCACATCTCGCCGAAGGGGATCTCCGGGTTCGGTGTGGTGAAGTGAAGGTTCGGAGGGATGTGACCGGCAGCGACGGTCAGCGCGCACTTGATCAAGCCAGCGATGCCGGCCGCGCCCTCGGTATGACCTATGTTGGTCTTGATCGAGCCTATGAGGCACTTGTCGCCCGGCTGTCTTCCCTCGGCCAGGACGTTGTGAAGGGCGCTGGTCTCGGCCCGGTCCCCGGCCTGCGTCCCCGTGCCGTGGGCCTCCACGTAGCCAATGTCTCCTGGTGAGATGCCGGCATCGCGAAGCAGCTCTCTGACCAGGGTCTCCTGAGAGACCTGGCTGGGCGACGAGATCCCCGCCGTCGTGCCGTCCTGGTTGACCGCGGTGTTGCGGATGACCGCCCAGATGTGGTCGCCATCCTCGAGGGCTCTTGGTAGAGCCTTGAGAATGGCTACGCCCGCGCCCTCCGAGCGGACATACCCGGCGGCTGCCTTGTCGTAGCTCATGCAGCGCCCGTGGGTCGACAGGAACCGGCCCTTGGAGAGCATGGCAAAGAACTCGGGGCGCAGCAGGACGTTCACCCCTCCGACGATGGCCATGTCGCTCTCGCCGGCCCAGATGCTCTGGCAACCCAGGTGAGTGGCGACCAGGGACGAGGAGCACGCCGTGTCCACCGTCATGCTCGGGCCCTGCAGCCCGAACGTGTACGAGATCCGGTTCGAGAGCATCGTCATGGTGAGGGAGGCGGGCGTGAGGGCGTCGATCAGCTCGTGATTGAGCGGGTGAAGCTGCTCGAGCATGTTGTCCAGAGTGAAGCCGCCGATGTAGACCCCCGTGCGCGAGTTCTTCAGGGTCCTCAGCTGAAGGCCGGCGTCCTCGATGGCCTCATAGGTCACCTCCAGGAGCAGCCTTTGCTGGGGATCGAGTACGTCGGCCTCTCGAGGCGAGACACCAAAGAACAGGGCGTCAAATGCAAAGATGGGCTCCGTGAGGAATCCACCCGCTCGCACGTAGGACTTCCCGGGCAGGTGCACATTCGAGCTGGAGAAGAGCCTGGAATTCCAGCGATTCGCTGGGACCTCCCGGATGGCGTCGACGCCGCTGCACACGAGGCGCCAGAGCGCCTCGGGGGAGTCGGCGCCTCCAGGGTATCGACAGCCAATCCCAATCAGGGCAATAGGCGTCTTCATGTCGCCTCCCGTGGTGAAGTGTGCGGAGCGTGGTCGCGAGGTCGGAGCGGGTAGCCGGAGGTGGTGAATTAGCAGAGTCCCGAATTGCGCCAATTGCTGCGGTGGCCGCTAATTAGCGTGAGGCGCCTCGAAGGCGCAAGGGAGTCAGGTGGAGCGCCTAGTTCGGGGCAACGGGATCGAGAGGTTCCTCTGTGAGCTGATCGTCACGTGACGGCAGAGCCCGCTCGTGGTGAGCACGCTCGCACTGCCGATGGCCGCGTCGCTCGACCTTTGCTGCGCGACCCGGAGCTGATCCGGCCTCGCAGTCGCCATGGGCCTTGAGTTTCTGCGGCACCTCGATCACCATCTCCGCCACGGGGCATCCCCCACCGAAAGAGTCCAGACAACCTTCCTCAAAGGCAGGACGGCCGTGCCCGAGACACAAACGCTGGTCGATGCCACGGGCGCCACGATGCGCTTGAAGGGGCGGGGAACCTCGCAGGTGCTGCTGGGGCGGAGATGAGCCAGGAAGGTCCACAGCAGCCCGCTAGGCGCCGAACGTTCGACTGGCGGACGCCCGACTGGTGCCATGAGTCCGGGATCCACTGGGAGAGCTGGTCGCTCAACGGCGAGGCCTGCATTGCAGGGCTCGATCCGCCGTTTGCTGGCGGCGCCAGGCTGGCGAGCTGCCTCACGTGGCTCGTACGCTCTTTCGCGAGCCATTGCCGCCGCACCCACGACGCGACGGGGGCGCTCGCTTTCGAGTGCACCGGTCCGCGAACGCCGAGCACGCTCGCCGCGACGATGTCCCTGTCGTTCGATCTCGCGCTTCGAGACCCCAGGTTGATCCGCGAGCGCGTGCGGCGCCGAGGCGGCGATCCGGCCTCGAGTCGCTGGCCAACGTTCTGGCTGGAGGGGTCGGTGTACGACTACGTGATCGGCCGCGATCCGTTTCCTCCCGTCGGAACGCGACGCCGGAGGCTGGTCGTCCTGGCGGAGGAGAGACAGGTGTTCGTCCCGGCCCGGGCGGCGAAGCTTGCCCCTGGCATTCGCCGTGCCTGGGAGATCGGTCTCGACGCCGTTGCGGGTGTCGATGGAGCGCGCGTTGCCGGGCTGCTCGACGAGGAGGAGCGCGCGTTCCTGCTCAACCTGCTGGTGTTGGTGCATGCGCGGCCCGCAGCGAACGCCCAACCACGCCCACCGCTGGAGGAGAGCTACCGGCGGCACGAGGTGCTGATCGCTGACCTGGCACCGCCCGCTCAGGCAAACGGCCTGCCGGTGGCGTGGCATGGCCTGTGGCGGCTACCGCCCGCGATGATGTGGAGCGAACCGGGCGGGAAGCCGTGGATGCGGTACCCGGCGGTCTCATTCGTGGCGGCCGTGCGGCCGTTGCCAAGCGACCCTGGTTGACGTCCTCGGATGCCGCCGCCGCGCAGGTCAAGCGCCACCACTCCTTGCAGCCCCGGGTGGCCCTTCGAGCAGGAAGTTCTTCCAGGTGATCGCCGGCACCTCGGCCCGCTCGGCTGTCGCGCACCCGGTCGCGCTGCAGATGACGAGCGGTTTGAAGCCGGAATGCCGGCGCGTGAACTCCAGAAGACCCGCGAGGTCGTTCATCTGGAACCTGCCGGTCTTGACCTCGATGGCCCATTTGCCCCAGCTCCCCTCCAGGATGCCATCGACCTCGAGCGGCTCCTCGCGCCAGTACGAGACGCCTTGGCCGGAGTTCCACGCATGCGCCAGGCAGGCGTTCTCGACCCAGGCACCGAAGCGGGCCGGATCGGCCGCGCCGCCGGCGATGCCTTGGGGGTCCACGACCCCGACGAGGGCGTTGTTGAGCGTCACGAGGTTCGGCGGCGCCGCTCGGCGCCGGGCCGCGCGCGTCGAATACTTCGGCAGCGGCGCCACCAGGAACGCCTCCTCGAGCAACGCCAGGTAGTGGGCGATGGTCTCGAGGGCACCGGCGTCCTGCAACTGGCCCTGGAGCTTCTGCAGGGACACGATCTGCGCCGGTGACGAGGCGGCCACGCCGAAGACCTGCCGGAGCAGCGCCGGGCGGCGCACGGGCCGCAAGGGCGAGGAGGTCGCGGCCGATGGCCGGCTCGAGGATCGCGTCCCGCACGTACGCCGACCAGCGCGCCACGTCCTCGTGCACGGAGAAGGCGCCCGGATAGGAACCCATCCCCACCACCAGCTCGGCGGCTTCCTCCGGGTCAACCTTGAATACCTTCGCGATCGACCTCGCCGACCAGTGCGGCAGACGCGCGGGGCGAGGAAGGTCGCCGGGCAGACTCCGAGGCGACCTCCGCTCGCGAAGGCGGCTGAGGGAGTGGAGGACCCAGCGCCGCCGTCATCGCCGCGCGGCCATCACGAAGAGGACGTTGGGTACGGCGCTGGAGCGCTCCGACCGTACGAGGCCGAGGCCGACGCGGCGCAGGGCCGCTTCGACGTCGTCAGGACGTGGAAAGCGGTAGGTCGGGTCGCGGAATCGCGCGGGGATGCCGTCTCCCTCCGGACGGAAGGCGAGCAGCAGTTTGCCCTCGGGCAGAAGCGCGGCCGCGAGCTGCGCGAGCGTGCTCTCGAGGTCGCTCCAGAAGTAGATGGAGTGCACCGAGAAGATCCGGTCGAAGGCCTGTCCTTCGAGACCGAGAGCCGCGCCGTTTCCGAGGCGCACCTCCACCTCGCCGCGAGCGACGGCGCGCCGATTGCGGTCGCGCGCCAGGCGGACCATCAGGTCCGACACGTCGATCCCGACCACCTTCCCGCCGCGTGCTCGACGCGCGGCCTCGCGCAGCGCATCGCCGGGACCCGACCCGATCTCGAGGACGCTGTGCCCCGGAAGCACGTCGATCCGCTCGAGCGCCTCGGCGTTCACTCGCGCGTGCTCCCGTCGCCAGATCGCGCCCAGAAGACGGCCGAAGAGCCCACTTGGCGAGGCCGCCTGCCGGTTGATTGCGCGCGCCACGCGGACCAACAGAGGCGGCTTGGTGCACACGGCCCGCGGCAGCACAGCGCGCTGGCCGGCCAGATAGGCGAAAGCGGCCCCGAGGATCGCCGTGCCGAAGCCGACCGTCAGCTCGTTCACGCCGGCGATGCAGCTTCGCGGAATGACGACGCCGTAGCCGATGACGACGGTCGGCACCACGAATCCGAGCAGCGGGAGGTAAGGACGGACCTTGTTCATCGGGGACTCTCCTTCGCGTAGGCATGCACGAGCATGTCCACGACGGCGTTCTCGACATCGGCCTCGGCGAACGGGCGCGGTGACGGATCCCAAGGCATGTGGATCGCCCAGAGGGCGATGGTCTCGAGCACCATGCGCGCGGCGATGGGCACGCTCGGGACGGCTCGTAGATGGCCATCGGCAATGCGTCGCTCGAGATAGCTGCCGATGAGCGCGACCTGCCCCCACCGGCCCTCCTCGAACCAGACGGCCGCGAGCTCCGGATGGTCCACCGCGCAGCGGTCGACGAGCTTCAGCGCGCGGCGGTTACGCGCCATGCGCCGGTAGAGGTCGCGAACGATGTGCTCAAGCTCGTCAGGACCTTCGAGCGACGCCGACGGACTGGCGAGCGCTGCGACGAGGCCAAGTTCGCGCGCTTCAGCCATCAGTCTCTCGCGGATGTAGCCGACCGTGCTGCCTCTGGCTGGTGTCGCGAGCGGGAGTGCGCTCGGCTGCGGGACCGGGATCTGGCCGTCGGCGAAGCGCACGGCAGCGTCGAAGAGCGCTTCCTTCGACTCGACGTATCCGTAGACGGTCCCCTTTGCGACGCCGAGAGCGTCGGCGATGTCGGCCATCTGCGTCAGCCGGTACCCGCGCGCGACGAAGGTCCTCGTCGCAACGTCGATGAGCTGGGAGAACCGGTCCGGTGGAATCATTCGGGCCACCACCTGGGTATAACCGACCGACTGGGTCAGTCAACGACATCAGCATAAGCACGGGTAGATGGCCGTGCTCGCGCGCTTGGCTTGCGAACCAGCTTCCGGCGGTGCGGCTCCTGCCGGACACGCTGAGTAGATTTCGCTTCCGTGGGGCGCCCATCCGGTGACGAGGGAGAGCGTTTCTGGAGTGTCGATCTGGCCTGGCCTCGTTCGTCGCCATTCCAGAGGAAGGCGGTCCCGCCAGTGGGGCAGGGCCGAACCCCCCTCCCGAAAGGAGACAGAGCGATGCGAGTCATGGTGATGGTCAAGGCGACGAAGAACTCCGAGGCCGGCATCCTGCCCGGCGACCCCAGGGCGCCGGCCGCCTACGAGAAGCTGTTCCAGGAGATGGGCAAGTTCAACGAGGAGCTGGTGAAGGCCGGCGTCATGCTGGCGGGGGACGGCCTCCACCCCAGCAGCGGGGGCAAGCGCGTGCGATTCTCTGGCGGGAAGAGGACCGTCATCGACGGCCCCTTTGCCGAGACCAAGGAGCTCGTCGCCGGCTACTGGATCTGGCAGGTCAAGTCGATGGAGGAGGCGCTCGAGTGGGTCAGGCGCTGCCCCGATCCGATGCCCGGAGAGGAATCGGAGATCGAGATCCGCCCGGTCTTCGAGGCCGACGACTTCGGCAAGGAGTTCACACCCGAGCTGCGCGCGCAGGAGGAGCGCCTGCGCGCCGAGATCGAGCGGCAGCGGAAGTCGTAAGCACGATACCGTTCGTGAGAGCGACGAGACGGGGAGCGGGCGATGGCGGAGGGTACCAGGCGAAAAGCCGTCGAGGCGGTCTGGCGGATCGAGTCCCCGCGGCTGATCGGTGGTCTCGTGCGGATGGTTCGCGACGTGGGTCTCGCCGAGGACCTCGCGCAGGAAGCGCTCGTCACGGCGCTCGAGCGATGGCCGTCCACGGGCATTCCGGAGAACCCGGGCGCCTGGCTCATGGCCACGGCGAAGAATCGCGCGATCGACCACCTCCGCCGGCATCAGATGGCCGAGCGCAAGCGCGGCACCACCGAGGACGACGCCTCACTGTCACACGGCGCCGCGCCGGCGGCGCCCGAGATCGAAACCGCCATCGATGAGGACGTGGGCGACGACTTCCTGCGGCTGGTCCTCATTGCCTGCCATCCGGTCCTCTCGACCGAGGCGCGCGTCGCGCTCACGCTGCGCCTGCTCGGGGGCCTCACCACCGAGGAGATCGCGCGCGCGTTCCTGGTGCCGGAGCCAACGATCGCCCAGCGGATCGTGCGGGCGAAGCGGACCCTCGCCGAGGCGCGCGTGCCGTTCGAGGTCCCCCGGGGCGAGGACCTCACCGCTCGGCTGCCGTCGGTGCTCGAGGTCCTCTACCTCATCTTCAACGAGGGCTACGCCGCGACGCGGGGCGACGACTGGATGCGGCCGGACCTCTGCGAGGACGCCCTGAGGCTCGGTCGCATCCTGGCCGAGCTGGTCCCTGGGGAGGCCGAGGTCCACGGTCTCGTTGCGCTGATGGAGCTGCAAGCCTCCCGCCTGCGCGCTCGCGTGGGCCCGGCCGGCGAGCCGATCCTCCTCCTGGATCAGGGCCGGTCGCGGTGGGACCAACTCCTCGTGCGCCGGGGTCTCGCCGCGCTCGCGCGGGCGGAGGCGCTTTCGCGCCCGCTGGGTCCCTACACGCTGCAAGCCGCGATCGCAGCCTGCCATGCCCGCGCGGGCACCGGCGCGGACACGGACTGGGCCCGGATCGTCGCCCTCTACGACGCGCTCGTCGAGCTCACGCGGTCACCCGTCGTCGAGCTGAATCGCGCCGTCGCCGTGTCGATGGCGTTCGGGCCGGCCGTGGGACTCGAGCTCGTCGACGCTCTCGTCGACGAGCCGGCGCTGCGCTCGTACCACTTGCTGCCGGGCGTACGCGGCGACCTCCTCGCCAAGCTGGGCCGCCCCGACGAGGCCCGCGCCGAGCTCGAGCGAGCGGCCTCGCTCGCGCAGAACGCGCGCGAGCGAGAGCTGCTCCTGGCCCGCGCGAGAGGATGCAGCTCGAAGCTCAACGACGGGAGATGGACGTCATGAGCGGACCCACCGGAACGCACGCGCGGTTCCGGTGCGGAGACGGCCAAGCAGTCGTCCTGCCCAGGCGAACTCTGTCGCCAGCAGAGCAAGACCGAGGGGAATGACGAGCAGTGCTGGACCCGGCAGCACGATCATCGCCACGCCGATTCCCAGAACGCCCAGGCCGACCGCCGCGACGACAACCTTGCGCGCCACCCGGAACGCGACGGCGATGCCGAGCCTCTCGTTGGGGTCTGTCACGGCTTCGCCTCCCCTTCGACCTCCCGGGAGGGAACGATCGGCCCTCGAGGCCTGACGGGCCTGTACACCAGCGAAGCCACAATCGAGCCGCCGAGCAGCGCAACGATGACGGCGAGCGACGCCAGAACCGGCACCTTGTACTGGCCTGCCAGCAACATCTTGGCGCCGACGAAGGCCAGCACGAGCCCGAGGCCAACCTTCAGGTACTGGAACTTGCCGATCATCCCTGCGAGCAGGAAGTACAACGCACGAAGACCGAGGATGGCGAAGATGTTCGACGTGAAGACGATGAATGGATCGGTCGTGATCGCGAAGATGGCGGGGATCGAGTCCACGGCGAAGATGACGTCTGTCGCCTCGACGACGACGAGCACCACGAGCAAGGGCGTCGCGTACCAGCGCCCCGCCTCCTTCACCGCGAACTTCGAGCCGCGGTAGTCCGAGACCGCGGGTACGAGTCGGCGAAGGAGCCTGAGCACCGGATTGCGCTCCGGATGTATCTCCCCCTCGGGTGGGCAAGCA